>Ga0209057_1000884_pt1 | contig 25396 bp, 11 predicted proteins | sample GraSoiAngelo_146_FD_185903 | JGI IMG/M metagenome (GOLD analysis project Ga0209057, IMG submission 185903) | Grasslands soil microbial communities from the Angelo Coastal Reserve, California, USA - 14_1009_05_30cm (SPAdes) (version 2) | ecosystem: Environmental > Terrestrial > Soil > Grasslands ... | reverse complement strand
GGCGGATGTCGACCAGGCGGTCGACGTCGCGGACGTGCACGGGCGGCCGGAACAAGAGCGAGTCGACGAGGCCGAGCATCGTGACGTCGGTGCCGATCCCCAGGGCAAGGGAGAGGACGACGGCGAGTGCGAGGCGCGGGCTGCGGGCGAGCGTACGGAGCGCGTGGCGGAGGTCATTCATATCGCAGAGCCACCATCGGATCGACCTTCGTCGCCCGGCGCGCGGGCACCACCGCCGCTCCCAGAGCGACGGCGGCGAGGAGCAACGGGACGACCAGGAACGTCACCGCGTCGGTGGCGGTCACGCCGAACAGCAGACTCCTGAGCACCCGGGTGAGAGCGCCCGCGGCGATCACGCCTATGACCGTGCCGAGGACCACGAGCCGCGCTCCCTCACCCACCACCAGCCGGAGCACATCACCGCGCCCCGCGCCGAGGGCCACGCGCACACCGATCTCGTGGGTGCGGTGCGCGACCAGGTAGGCGATGACACCGGCCAAGCCCACGGCCGCCAGCACCAGCGCCACGCCGGCGAACGCGCCGAGCAGGATCGCGTTGTCGCGGCGTGGCGCGGCGGATCGGGCCAGCTCGCTCTCGAGGGTGAAGACCCGCGCGGCGGGCTGCTCCGGGTCGACCTGCTGGATCGTTCGGCGGATCGTCTCGACCAGGCCCGTGGGATCCACCTTGGTCCGGATCGCTATCGATGCAGGCGTGTAGCCGGCCTGAGGTGCGGGGACGAAAACCTGCGGACCAGCGGGCACATCCCAGCCGATCTGCTGGATGTCCTTCACTTCCCCTACGATGGTCCACCGCGCTTCAGTCGCCCCGCCCAGCTGAATCTGGTGTCCGACAGGGTCGGCGCCGCGCAGAAACTCACGGGCGAAGGACACGTTCACGATCGCGGCGCGTGGAGCGTCGAGACGGTCCGCCGCCGTGAAGTCGCGTCCTGCGATCACGGCGACCCCAAGCGTCTTGAAATAGTCCGCGGAGACCGCGCTCAGCGCCGCGTCCCTGCCCCCGTCGGTCACCCACGGGTCATCGTCGACTCGGACGGCGCCGCTGCTCCCAAAGCCTCTGAGTGGCAATCCATCCGCGATCGCAACCGACCCGACACCTGGCAACGCCCCCAGGCGTTTGAGCAACACTTCATAGAACCCGCTCCTGCCGTGGCCTTGGAGAAACGCGCTGTTGGCGAGCCGGCCCATGCTCACTCCCACGATGTGGTCAGGTCGGAAGCCGGGATCGATGGCCAGCAGCTGGAGGAGACTGCGCGCCAAGAGGCCCGCGCCCATCATCAGAATGAGCGCCGCCGCCAGCTCGGCGACCACAAGGCTCTCGCGGATCCGGGCGCGGTGCACGGGAGCACCCGTCTGTCCGCCACCGCTCTTCAGCCCTTCGACCAGCTGCGGCTGCGAAGCGGCCACGGCAGGGGCGACACCGAACGCAATTCCCGTCAGCAGTGCGACCCCGGTCGTGAACGCGAGCACGGCTGCGTCCAGGTGAACCTCCACGGCCTGGAGTACTCCGAATGGCGCCGCGTGCATGAACAAGCGGAGCCCCAACACCGGCACGAGGAGCCCAGCTGCCGCTCCGAGGGCGGCCAGCACGACGCTCTCGGCCAGGAGCTGCCGCACCAACCGCAGCCGGCCGGCACCCAACGCGGCGCGAATCGCGAACTCGCGCTGGCGAGCAGCGGCGCGCGCCACCAACAGGCTCGCGACGTTAGCGCAGGCGATCAGCAGTACGAAGCCTACCGCGCCAAGCAGGATGAGCAGCAGCGGTCGCGTGCTCCCGTACAGCCGCTCGTGCAGCGACACGACATCCACGGCCGCGTCGCGCAATTGCGGAGGCTGCATCCTAACCCGGGGCAACAACCCGGTCAGTTCGGTCCGGGCCTGCGTGATCGAGACTCCCGCGGCCAACCGGCCGACGACATGAACGCCCGACGAGATTAACCAGGTCTTGCCGTGGCTCATCGGAAGCCGGAGCGGCCTCCAGAACTTCGCGCCGCTCGGAAAATCGAAGCTCGCGGGGAGGACGCCGACGATCGTCACCGGCGTGCCTTCCGTGACCAGCGAGCGCCCGACGATCCCGGGGTCGCCGCCAAAGCGCTTCTGCCACAGTCCGTAGCTCAGCAGCATGACCAGCGGGCCGGTCGGTTCTTGCTCCTCTGCCGTGAACGTCCGCCCGAGCACTGGCTGGAAGCCCAGCAGCGGGAAAAATCTCGGCGTCACCTCCGCACCCGAGACGACCTCTCGTGCGATGCCTTCCGCGAGGAACGCTCCGGTAGTCCTGTAGGCCGCCAGCTCGGCAAATGAGCGGCTCTCGTCGCGCCATTCGAAGTAGGCCCAATCCGTGGCCTGGGCGTCCATGCGGACGAGGGTCTTGCCTCGCGGCACGAGGGCGATGGATACGATCCGGTCGGGGTCGGGATAGTTGAGAGGCCGGAGCAGGACTGCGTGGATTACGCTGAAGAGCAGGCTGTTCGTTCCGGCGCCGAGCGCGAGGGTCAGCACCGCCACGACGGTGAAGCCGGGGCTGCGGGCGAGCTGGCGGAGCGCGTAGCGGAGGTCGGCGAGCATGTTAGGAATTCGTGACTCCGGGCTCGCTAGTCCTCACCCCCTGACCCCCTCTCCCTTCGGGAGAGGGGGAACTCAGGACGTGCCCCCTCTCCGGAACGGAGAGGGGGACAGGGGGTGAGGACCTACTCATATCGCAACGCCACCATCGGATCGACCTCCGCCGCCCGGCGCGCCGGCACCGCCGCCGCTCCCAGCGCGATGACGACGAGCACTAACGGAACGATCAGGAAGGTCACGGGGTCGGTGGGCGTCACACCGAACAGAAAGCTTGCCAGCACCCGCGTAACCGCCACCGCGCCGACCAGCCCGATCACGACGCCGATGACGACGAGCCGCACTCCCTCGCCCACCACCAGCCGGAGCACGTCGCTTCGCCCCGCGCCGAGGGCCACGCGCACGCCGATCTCGTGGGTGCGGTGCGCGACCAGGTAGGCGATGACACCGGCCAGGCCTACGGCGGCCAGCACCAGCGCCACAGCCGCGAACGCGCCGAGCAGGATCGCGCTGTCGCGCTGGGGCGCCGCCGACTTGGCCAGCTCACTCTCGAGCGTGAAGACGCGCGGTGCACGCTGCTCGGGATCCAGCTCCTGGAGCTTCCGCCGGATCGTTTCGACCAGCCCCGCAGGATCGACCTTGGTCCGAACCGCGATCGCCGCCGGCGTATAACCGGCTTGCAGCGCGGGGATGAAGACTTCGGGAGCGGCGGGCACGTCGCGGGCGAGCTGTCGGATGTCCTTTATCTGTCCAACGATCGTCCGAGTCGCCCCCGCGATCGCCACGCGGTGTCCGACCGGGTCGGCGCCGCGCAGAAATTCACGGGCGAACGCCCCGTTCACGATCGCAACGGGTGCCCCGTCAGCGTGATCCAAGGAGACGAAGTCGCGCCCGGCAGTCACGCTGGCTCCGACAGTTTTGAAGTAGCCGGCTGAAACCGCATTCACGTTCACTTCCCTGCCGCTGTCCATCGCCGGTGGAGCATCGTCCACTCGGACGGTGCTCGTGCCCGCGACGGCGCCGAGTGGGAGCGCATCGGCGAGCGCGGCGGACGCTACCCCCGGCAGGGCCGCGATCGGTTCGAGGAGGCGATCGTAGAATTCTCTTTTGAGGTGGCCCCGCACAAACCAGCTCTCCGGAAGTAGGCCCACGTGCGCGGCGATAAGACGGTCGGGGTGGAAGCCGAGATCTACCGCCCAAAGCTGGAACAGGCTGCGCGTCAGCAGCCCCGCGCCCGTCAGGAGTACCAGAGCCGCCGCCAGCTCGGCGACGACCAGACCCCGGCGAAGCGGGGTGCGATATGGAAGGTGCCCGGCGTGCACGGTTCCGCTCTTCAGTCCTTCCGTGAGGTTACTGCGAGCGGCCGCCAGGGCTGGAGCCAAGCCGAACGCAACTCCCGTGAGCAGGGCAAGCCCGGTCGTGAACGCGAGCACGCTCGCATCGATGTGCACCTCCACGGCCTCGACGGATTGCAGCGGCGCGGCGTGCATGAGCAGCCGCAACCCGAACGCCGGTACGAGAAGCCCGGCGGCCGCTCCGAGGATCGACAGCACCAGGCTCTCGGCCAGGAGCTGGCGCACCAAGCGGGCCCGGCCGGCACCAAGCGCCGCGCGGATCGCGAACTCCCGTTCGCGCTGGGCGGCCTGCGCGACGAGCAGGCTCGCCACGTTGGCACAGGCGATCAGCAACACAAACCCCACGGCGCCGAGCAGGACGAGGAGCAACGGCCGTGCGCTCCCGTACAACCGCTCGTGCAGCGTCACGACATCGACTGCAGCGTCGCGCAGGCCCGGATCCTGAAACCGCATCCGGGGCAATAGCCCTTTGAGTTCCGTTCGCGCCTGCGTGGCGGTCACTCCCGGTGCGAGCCGGCCCACGACGCGAGTGAACAAGGTGGTCCAGGTCTTGCCGCCACTCGTCGGAAGCCAGAACATTGGTCGCCAGAAGCTCGTGCCGCCGGGGAAATCGAAGCTCGGTGGGAGGACGCCGACGACCGTGACCGGTGTGCCATCCAGGACCATGCTCCGTCCGGCGATCCCGGAGTCACCGCCGAAGCGCGTTTGCCATAGCCTGTGGCTCACCACCATGACAGCGGGACCGCTCCCGCGTTGCTCTTCCGCAGTGAACGTCCGGCCGAGCGCGGGCTGGACGCCGAGCAGCGGGAAGAACCGGGACGTTACCAACGCACCGGTGAGCGGTTCCGCCAGGCCTTTTGCGAAGACGGGTCCGGGCTGCGTGTAGGCTGCCAGCTCGCTGAATGCTCTGCCTTCGTCCTGCCACTCCAAGTACGCCCAGTGCGGCACCTGGGCGCCTAACATCCGTTCCCTCATCTTGTCCCCCGGCACAAGACTGACGGACATAATGCGGTCGGGATCGGGATACGGCAGCGGCCGGAGCAGCACGGCGTGGATGACGCTGAACAACAGGCTGTTCGCTCCGGCGCCGAGCGCGAGGGTCAGCACCGCCACGACGGTGAAGCCAGGGCTCTTGGCGAGCTGGCGGAGCGCGTAGCGGAGGTCATTCATATCGCAGAGCCATCATCGGATCGAGCCGCGCCGCGCGGCGAGCGGGCAAGTAGCTTGCGGCCAAGCCGACCGCGAACAGCAGCCCCGCCATCGCCGCGAACGCCACCGGATCGGTCGGGCTGACCTCGTAGAGCAGGGCGCGGAGGTAGCGCGTGAGCACGACGGCACCAAGCGTGCCGAGGCCGATCCCCGCCAGAGTGAGCAGCGCGCCTTGGCGCACGACCATGCGGACCACCGCGGCAGGCCTCGCCCCCAGGGCGATCCGTACGCCCAGCTCGGCGGTGCGCCGGCTCACTGCGTAGGACAGGACGCCGTAGAGCCCGGTCACGGCCAAGGCCAGGGCGGTCGCCGCGGCCACGAGAAGCAGCACCATGGTGAGGCGAGCTCGTGCCATCGAGCCGTCCAGGAGCGCTTCCAACGTCCCAATCTGCGTTATCAGCAGCTTGGGGTCGACCTCGCGGATCACTCGCCGGATAGCCGGTGTCAAAGACATCGGCGACAGGTGAGTCCGCAGCACGTAGAACTCGTCGTCGGGAATGTAGATATGCACCACACCGGTGATCGTGTCGGCTTTAGGCGGATAGATGTTCGGGAAATAGAGCACTTTCGTGGGGCCGTCCTGGATCCTGTCGCTTGGCACGTCACCGGCCACGCCTACGACGGTGTAGTCAGGATCCCTCGACGCGCGGGCCCAGCGCACTCGCCGCCCGATCGGGTCTTCGCGATCGAAGAGCGCGCGTGCGAGCGACGCGCTCAGGATCACGCCGTGCGCCTCGCGGCCCGTGTCCTCCCAGCGAAACGTGCGCCCCGTGAGGACCGGAATGCGCATGGCCCGGAAGTAGCCCGGCGTGGCGAAGCTCAACTCGGCGTACGGCCACTCCCGCGAGCTGTCCGCCGCTCTGTCCGCCACTGAAAGGCGAACGTTGTAGAACGATGGTACCGGCGTCACTGGGAAACCGCTGGTGCTTGCGGCCTCCACGGCTGCAACGCCGGGGATTGCACGCAACCGCTCGAGCACTTCCTGATGAATGCGGGCGGTGGCGTGGTAGTAGTTCTTGGAGCCGCTCGGCGGAGGAACCGGAAGTCGGAACGTGACGGCGCCCTCAGGATCGAATCCGAGCCTCACGTGCCTGAGGTGCCAGAAACTCTGCGCCATCAGAGCCGAACCGATCAGGAGTGCGAGCGCAAAGGCGACCTGCCACGCCACGAGGAACGATCGGACGACCTGCTGGCGGTGCCCGGCCGTCATGCGGCCGACCGCCCCCGCGAGCGTGCCGGCCAGATCGGGCCGCCGCCGCGCGCTCAGGAATGCCACGCCGGCGAGCAGGCCGGCACTCGAGAGCGAGAGGCCAAGGATGACCGCGAGGACGGTGAGATCTACGCCGACGTCGCCGAGGCGGGGGATCGCGTCCGGCGCGAAACCGAAGTGGACCTGGATTGCCGCGCTCGCCAGGGCGAAGCCGAGGGCACCGCCAACGGTTGAGAGAAGAACGCCTTCGCTCAGGAAGCGACGGGCGAGGTGACGGTCTGTCGCACCGAGCGCGTGCGCGAGCGCGACCTCGTGCCGCAAGCCCTCGGCGCGCACGAGGCTCAAGTTGGCCGCATTCGCCCAGGTGATGAGCAGCAGGAAGCCACCTGTGGCTAGCAGGAGCAAGAGGGCCACGCCCACCTCGCCGATTATCGCGTCCTTGAGCGGTACAACCGCCCCGCGCAGCCCCAGGGCTTCGAGCTGCGCCTGGGTGACGTCCGGGAAAGCGTCTGGCAGGGAGTGGACCAGCCGTTGAAGGTCTCGGCGGGCCTCCGCGAGCGACACACCCGGCTTGAGTCGGGCGACTGCGCTGGCCCAGAGGGAGCCAAGGCCGGCCTTAGCTGCGTATCGCGGCGCCCACCCGAAGGCTAGCCAGACGTCGGTCTCGGGGTGCGGGAAGTGGAACCCGGGCTCCAAGACACCCACAACGGGGACCCTCAGGCGGTCAAGTTCGATGGTTCGGCCGACCAGGCCGGAATCGGCCCCGTACCGACTCACCCATAGGTCGTGGCTGACGAGCGCCCCGTGCACGACACCCACAATGCCCGCCTCATAGTCCCCCGGCCGGATCAAGCGTCCGAGACTGACTGCGGTGCGCAGCACCGAGAACACGCTCGGCGTCGCGAAGGCCCAGCGCACCCGCTCCGGCTGGTCGAGATCCGTCAGCGTCCCGACGTGCTCCACGTAGACGCCAATGTCCTCGAAGACGTGGTTCTGTGCGCGGTAATAGTCGGCCATGCCCAGCGACACCCCGGTCATTGGCAATTCGACTCGGGACGCCGCATGACCCACCGCGACTAGGCGGTCCGCCTCGCGATACGGGAGTGGCCTGATCAAGATTCCGTTCACGAGAGCGAAGACGGCGGCGCTGGCCCCGATGCCCAAGGCGAGCGTGAGAGCGACCGGTACCGAGAAACCGGGCCGCCGCACCAGGCGACGCAGCGCGTGGCGTACCCCGAATCCCACGCCGCTACTCATACCGCAGAGCCACTATCGGATCGAGCTTCGCCGCTCGGCGCGCGGGGAGATAGCTCGCGACGAGCGCCGTGGCCACGACCAATAGCCCCACCGACGTAAGTACGACCGGGTCGCGTGGGCCGATTTCGAAGAGGTACGCCCTGAGCACCTGTGTCGTCGCGAGCGCGCCGGCGACGCCGAAGGCGATGCCGGTCAGGGTGAGTGCGAGGCCGTGACCGACGATCAAGCGGAGCACGGCGGTCCGACCGGCGCCGAGCGTCACCCGGATGCCGATCTCCTGCGTGCGGCGGGTCACGGCGTACGCGGCGATGCCGTACACGCCGGTGGCCGCCAGCGCCAACGCGAGCACGGCGAAGCTGGCGAGCAACAGCGTGTACAGCCGCTGGGCGACCATGGCATCGCCGAGCCACGCGGCGAACGGCGCGGCACGGTCGATGGGGACCTGCGGGTCGAGTGTCCGGATCGTCTGGCGCAGCGGGCCGACCAGCTCCAGGGGAGGGCCGGACGTGCGCACCAACACCTGGAGATAGTCGGCGGGCGAATCCCCCAGGGACTCGTAAATGTGCGGCGGTGGTGGATCGTGCAGGTTTTGCTGGCGGACGTCGCCGACGATCCCGATGATCGTGCGTGTCCGGTAAGTGTAGAAGGTGATCTGCTTACCAACCGGGTCTTCGCCTGGGAAGTACGCGCGCGCCGCCGCTTCATCGATCACCACTCCCGCTGACGCGCGGTCAAATGCCTGGCCACGCCGCAGAGGAATGGCAAGCGTGCGAAAGTAGTCGGGCGTGACGACGGCGATGTATGCCACCGGTAATTCGGGTTGCTCCCCCCGCCCAGGGATCCCGACGGTGCCGAGGGCGTGTAGGCTGAACGGCATCCCTTCGCTGACCGCGGTGGCGGCGACGCTCGGCAGCGACCCGACCGCTCGCAATGCGTCGCGAATGAACGCGGCGCGCGCCGCACCCGTCGGATAGCGCTCCGCGGGGAGCCGCAGCTCGGCCACGACCAGGTGAGTTGGGTCGAAGCCTGGGTCCAGCCGGACGAGCCGCACGAAGCTGCGCGTCAGGAGTCCCGCGCCCGAGAGCAGCACCATCGTCAGGGCGAGCTGAGCGACGATCAACGCGTCGTTGGACCGGTGGCGCCAGGCCTTCCCGCCCTGTCCCCCCGTGCCGCGGCTTCCGGCCTTGAGCGCGTCCGCGGGCGCTTGCCGCGCGGCCCGTAACCCAGGGATCAGCCCCGCGGCGAGCCCGGCGAGCACGCTGGCGCCGAGCGCCACCGCCAGCACGCGGATGTTCACGGTGATGTCGACGAGGTGCGGCAGGTCGGCACCCGCGAGCCGGACGAATACCGGAACGGTCCACAGGGCGATCAGCACGCCGCATCCGCCCCCGGCCAACGCGAGCAGCACGGACTGGGTGAGGGCTTCGCGCAGCAGGCGCGCGCGACTCGCCCCGAGCGCGACACGAACTGCCAGCTCCTGCGCGCGTGCCACGCCTCGGCTCAGGAGCAGACTCGCGACGTTCGCGCACGCCACGAGCAGCACGAGACTCACCGCGCCGAGCATCAGGAGCAACGGCGTGCGCACGCGAGCCACGAGAAACGCGTGCAGCGGCTCCACGACCGGAACGAACGCGCGGTCACCAGGGTTGGCGTCCTGCAAGCGGCGTGACACGAGGTTCAGGGCCGCCAGCGCTCCTGCCGAGTTGATGCCGGGCCGGCGTCGCCCGAAGACCCAGAAACTGCCCTCGCCCGCCCACTGGGCGCCGCCCGGACCGGAGAGGAAGGAACCGAGCGCTCGCCAGAGTTGGGTGTCGTCGGGGTGCCGGAACCCGGCCGGGGTTCGAAAGTCGGGAGACATCACGCCCACGATCGTGTAGGCCACGGTGTCGAGCGTGATCGTGCGTCCCAGCACCTGGCGGTCGCCGGCGAAGTGCGACTGCCAGAAGGCGTAGCTCAGCACGGCGACTGGCGGGCTCCCCGGACGGTCCTCTTCAGGGAGAAAGGCGCGGCCGAGGATGGGGCGGCCACCGAGCAGTGTGAAGAAATTGGCGGTCACGGTCCACGCGGTCACACGCTCGGCCCCCTCGGGCGCGACCAGCACCGGTTCCTCGCCCCTGGCAGCCGCCATGTCCTCGAACGCCCCGGTCGCTGTGCGCCAAGTCTCATACGCGCGCAGCGGCGACGTACCGCTCTGCGACAAGATGAGCAGCAGCCGCTCGGCACCGGGGAACGGCAGCGACCGCAGCAGCACCCCCTCGACCACGCTGAACACCGCGGTGTTCGCGCCGATGCCGAGCGCGAGGGTGACGACGGCGGCGAGCGCGAAGCCGGGGCGGCGGGCGAGCGTGCGGAGCGCGTAGCGCAGGTCATTCATATCGCAACGCCACCATGGGATCGACCCGCGTCGCCCGGCGCGCCGGGAGATAGCTGGCCAAGACCGCGACGCCGGCCAACAGCATAGCCGTGCCCCCGAAGCTCACGAAATCGAGCGGGCCCACCCCAAAGAGCAACGACACGAGCGCTTGTGTCAGCGCGGATGCCGCAAGCGCGCCCACGGCCACACCGGCGAGCGCGAGCCCGAGGCCTTGCCACACGACGAGCCGGAGCACGTCCCGCTGCTCGGCGCCCAGGGCGATGCGCACGCCAATCTCGTGGGTTCGCTGCGACACCGAGTAGGCCATCACGCCGTAGATCCCGATGGCGGCCAGTAGCAAGGCCACGCTCGCGAAGATCGAAAACATCGACCCGTACAGTCGTCGGTCCCAATACGACCGGCGCACCACGGCCTGCATCGGCCGGATGTCGTCCAGCACGACAGTGGGGTCGATGCGCGCGAGCTCCGCCCGCACCATCGCGACCGCGCTCATCGGATCGCCCGCGGTACGCACTATCACGGACAGCACCCACGCGGAATACCGCTGCGCATAGGGGACGTAGACCTGATGTTGGACGGTCGCCGCGAGGCTTCCCTGCTTCAAGTCCGGGGACACTCCCACGATCGTCCACCAGGGCGCCGCCGGGTCGCGGCCGAACCGGATCCGCCGGCCCAGCGGGCTTTCCCGCGGCCAGTAATGCCGCGCCATTGTCTCGTTGATAATGACGACGTGCCCACCACGCTCGCCTTCCGCCTCGGTGAACTCCCGCCCCTCTCGCAGCGCGATACCAAGAGCGCGGGTATAGTGGCCCTCCACGGCGCTGACGAGCGCCGTCTCGGATGCGGCGTCACGCCCTTCGACCGCCACGCCCTCATAGTTGATCCCGGTCAAGGGGATCAGATTGATCGCCCCGACTGCTGAGACGCCGGGCAGGGCTTCGAGGCGACGCGTGAGCTCATTGTAGAACGCTCCTCGCCCGCGCACCGTGGCGTAGCGCGGGCCGGTGAGCGCGACGTGCGCGGTGAACGCGTGCGCCGCGTCGAACCCGGGATCCACTCTTGCCAGGCCCACCACCGTTCGGATCAGCAGTCCCGCTCCCACGAGGAGCACCATCGCGAGGCCGACCTCCGAGATCACCAAGGCACTGCGCAGCCGGGTGACCCGGGCTCCCGACCCCGCGGCACGCGCCCCTTCCTGGAGCGAACTGCTCAGCTCCGGCCGCGTGGCGCGGAGCGCAGGTGCTGCGCCAATGACGAGTCCCGTCGCGGGCGACAGGCCGGCGGTGAACAGAAGAGCGCGCCAGTCGACGGCGAAGGCGATCCAGTACGGGATCTCGCGATTCGCCGCGACGGCGAGGTGGAAGAGCGCGACCACCCACGTGGCAACCAACACCCCCAGCGCGCCCCCACCGACAGCGAGGAGCCCGCTCTCGGCGAGGAGCTGTCGCACCAAGCGGCGGCGCGAGGCGCCGAGCGCCGTCCGGATCGCGATCTCTCGACCGCGGATCGTGGCGCGCGTGAGGAGCAGGTTGGCGAGATTCGCACAGACGATCAGCAGCACTAAGCCGACAGCGCCCAGCATGATCGTGAAGGTCGTGCGGAGCTCGTCGGGATCCTCGCCACCGATCAGGAGTCTCCGTAATGAGGCGAGCCGGGCGCTGACGCCCCGGTTCGAGAGCGGGTACTGCTGCTCCAGGCGCCGGCTGACCGTGGCGAGGTGGGCATTTGCTCGGGCCAACCTGACGCCTGCGTGAAGCCGCACGACGGCGCTCGGCCAGTTGCTGCTCCGGTCCGCCGTGGGATCGATCACGAACGGAACCCAGAACTTCGCCTGGAACGGAAAGGCGAACCCGGGCGGCATGACGCCGACCACCGTATGGAGCGTACCGTCCATGAGGAGGGTTTGGCCCACGACGCGTGGGTCCGCCGCGAAGCGACGCCGCCACAGCATGTCGCTCAGGATCACCACGTCGCTTCTGCCGTCGATCGCTTCGTCGGCCAGGAAGGAGCGGCCCAGTGCCGGCCGCACACCGAGCAGGTCGAACGTGTTGGGGCTGATCCTCTCGCCCTCGACGTGCTCCGGCTCGTCTCCCGCGCTCAAGTTGGCAGCTGCGTCGGCGACCAGCGCCGCGCCTGAAAAGACCGTCGTGTCCGCCGTCCAGTCGATGAAGTTCGGGGGCGAGATGTAGACCTGCGTGTTCCCGCTCGGGGCGAACCGTTGCACGATCACCGCCAACTCGGCCGGGTCCGCGAACGGCAGCGGGCGATAAAAGACGGCGCTCAACAGGCTGAAGATGCCGGTATTGGCGCCGATGCCGATCGCCAGCGTGAGGACGGCAACCGTGGTGAAGCCGGGGCTGCGCCGCAGGGTGCGGAGCGCGTAGCGGAGGTCTTGGAGCAAGGTCTCCACGTTCAAGCTCCTCGTTCACGGTATCCGGTATCCGGGGGCCGGTGTCCGGCGGTGCACGCCCGGACCCCGGATCCCGGACCCCGGATCCCGTCATTCATACCGCAACGCCACCATCGGATCGACCCTGGTCGCCCGCCGCGCCGGGATGACGCAGGCCGCCAGTGCCACGAGCAGGAGCAGCCCCGTGACCTCGCCCAGGGTGAGCGCGTCCGTCGGCGTCACGCCGTACAGTTGGCTCCGGAGCAGCCGCGTCAGGGCCAGCGACCCTGCGACGCCAACAATCGCGCCAAGCCCGGCGAGCAACATGCCGTGGCGAGTGACGACGCCGAAGACCCGACGCGGCTGCGCGCCGAGGGCGATGCGGACGCCGATCTCGCGCGTAGACTGGGTCACGAGATAGCTCATCACGCCGTAGATCCCGACGGCCGCGAGGGCGACGGCGAGCCCCGCGAACGCAACGAGCAGCAGCATCAGGAAACGATGGACGGCGAGGGACGCCGAGAGGATCTCCTCCATAGTGCGGACGCGGCCGAGCGGGACCCGTGCATCGGTCGCACGAATCGTACGGACGACGAACTGCTTCAGTACCGCCGGGTCGCCGGCGGTCCGTACCACCACGTGGATCGGGAACCAGCTGTTGAAGATCCGCGTCAACCCGGCGGGCGTCTGCGCCGACGGGACGTAGGCCGTGGGCGTGACGGGAGCCCCGATGAACTGCTTCGTGTCGCCCACCACGCCGACGACCCGGCGCGGCGCTGCGGACCGCCCGCCGACTGTCACCATGCGGCCGAGCCCGTCGCCACCGAGATAGCGTTCGGCGAACGATGCGCTCACGATCGCGACCGGCTCGGCGGTCTGGACGTCCCCGGCCGCAAAATCCCGCCCCCGCCTGACCGGGATCGCCATCGTCTCGAAATAGCGCGGCGTGACGGTGCGGTAGTTGGTCGGCCCTGGGTATTTGCCGTCCACCGCCACCGCCAGGTTGCCGCCACGAACGAGCGGAATTCCCGCCTCGATCACCGCCGCCGAGCGGACGCCGGGGGACGACTCGAGCCGTTCCCGCAGCCGATCGTAGAAGGCTGCCATGGCAGCGGTCGAATCGTAGCGCGAGCCGGTGACCCAAATCTCGGCCGCGATGACGCGACGCGGATCGAATCCCGCATCGGTGCGCGTCAGGTTGGCGACGGTCCGGAGCAGCAGGCCTGCCCCGACCAGCAGTATGAGCGAGAGCGCACTCTCACTGACCACGAGTGCGCCGCGCAACCGGCCTGTGCCCGTGCCAGTCGTCGCCCGACCCGCGCTTTCTTTGAGCCCCACCTGCGGATCGGCCGTCGTCGCTTGCCAGGCGGGCACCAGGCCGAACACGATACCGACGCAGATCGAGGTGACACCCGTGAACAGCAGGGCCCAGCGGTCCAAGTGGATCTCGGTCGGGAGGGTGAGGTTTTCCGGCCGCAGTGACAGCAGCGCTCGCAACGCCCCATCCGCCAGGATGAGCCCGAGGGCGCCACCCGCGAGCGCGAGCAGCACGCTCTCCGTGAGGATTTGCCGGACCAGGCGAAAGCGGCTGGCGCCGATGGCGAGGCGCACCGCCAACTCCCGGCCGCGCGCGGCGGCCCGGCCGAGCAGGAGATTGGCCAGGTTGGCGCACGCGATGAGCAACACCAGCGCGATCGCCCCGAACAGCACGCGCACTGGGGTTGCGACGGCCCCGACGACCAGCTGCCGCAACGGAAAGAGCTGCTCCCCGACGTCGGGGGGAAGCCGTGGCTTGAATTCCTGTCGGAACCCGGCCATGACGGTCTGCATCCGTGCTTGCGCCTGTTCGAACGAGACGCCCGGCTTCAACCGGCCGACGAAGTGGAGGTTCTCGCCGCCCCCGATGCTGCGCGCCACCTGCCCCATCGTGGACCACACGTCCACCGGCGAGAGCCACCGGAACGAGGGCGGCATCACGCCGACGATGACGGTCGGCCGGCCGTCGAGCGCAATTGCGCGTCCCACCACGCCCGGGTCGCCGCCGAAGCGTCGCATCCAGTAGCCGGGGCTCAGGATGGCGACACTGGCGCCGCCCATTTGGTCCTCTTCCGAGAGGAAATCCCGGCCCAGCGCCGGCCGCACGCCGAGCGTGGCGAAGAAATCCTGCGACACCCGCAGGCCAGTTACCCGTTCGGCGATGTCTCCGGTAAACACGCTGAACCCGACGTCCGCGGAGACGGCGAGCCGCTCGAACACGGGATTGTGATCCTCGAGGAACCGAAACTCGTCGTATGTGACGTCCAGCTCGCTCCGGTTGCCCTGGTACGTCTCCGCCAAGCCCGTCAGGCGATCGGACTCTGGATACGGCAGCGGTTTGAGCAGCACACCGTAAACGAGGCTGAAGATCGCGGTGTTGGGCCCGATGCCGAGCGCGAGCGTGAGCACCGCGACGGCCGTGAAGCCGGGGCTGCGGGCGAGCTGGCGGAGCGCGTAGCGGAGGTCTTGGAGCAGCGTCTCCACGTTCAGGCTCCTCGTTCACGGGATCCGGTATCCGGGGTCCGGTGCCCGGCGGTGCACGCCCGGACCCCGGATACCGGACGCCGGGCCCCGTCATTCATATCGCAGCGCCACCATGGGATCGACCCGCGCCGCACGGCGGGCAGGCAGGTAGCAGGCCACCAGCGCCGACGCCCCCAGCAGCAACGCGATCGCGGCGTAGGTCAGCGGGTCCACGGGCCGCACGCCGAAGAGCAGTCCGGTGAGCGCGCGGGCGATCCCAATCGACACTACGGTTCCGATGACGAGCCCCGCTGCGCTGAGCGTCCCCCCCTCGGCAAGAACGGCCCGCATCAGGTCCCTTGGCCGGGCTCCGAGTGCCAACCGGACCCCGAATTCGTGCGCGCGCCGCCCGACCGTGAAGGCCAGCAGGCCGTACAGCCCGACGCACGCCAGCGCCAGTGCCAGGGCGCCGAAGCCTGACAGGAGCGTGAGGGCGAAGCGCACGGGCGCCAGGGCCGCACGGATGTAGTCGTCCATCGTCCGGAACTGATAGGCCGGCAGCCGTGGATCGAGCGCGCTGACCTCGCGTCGCACCACGCCCGGCAGCGAGCCCGGGTCGTCCGATGTTCTGACCACCAGCGAGACGTCACGGGACGCTTCCTGGCGGTACGGCACGTAGATGGACTCACGCCCGTCCTGCTCCAGATGCTCATGGCGGATGTGCGCGACGACACCGACGATCTCCGCGGTCACCGGTCGGCCATCGAGCGGGAACGCGATGCGCCGCCCCAGCACCGAGCCGCCCTGCGGCGCCAAGCGGCGCGCCATCAACGCATCGACCACCACCACGCGACCCTTCTCGACCAGGTCCTCCTCGGCGGTGAACGCTCGTCCCGCGAGGAGCCGCGCTCCCAACGCCTGGAAGTATCCCGAAGTCACCACCCGAAAGTCGGCCGCCCTGCCGGCCCACGCCTCAGGCGGCTCTCCCTCCAGGCCGTACGGCTGCGTCCAGACCACGCCGGAGAGCGGCAACCCGCCAACGGCGCCCACGGCCTCGACGCCCGGGAGCGCAGCGAGCCGCTGAGCGAGGTCATGCAAGAGCTGCGCGCGCTCCGCGGGACCGCGGTACCGATCGGGTGCCCGCAGCGCCAGCCGGAACGTGAGGGCACCGCTGCTCCGAAAGCCGGGGTTCTCCCGGTGCAGGGCGGTCAGCGTCCGGACCATGAGTCCGCCCCCGATGAGGACCGCCATGGAGAGCGCGATCTCCGCGACGATCAGCGCACGGCGGTGGACGCCCGCACGCGGCGAGCCCTCGGCGGCGCCATGCGACCGCAGGGCGACCACACCCGTCTGGCGCGCCGCCGCCGCCGGCATCGCTCCGAACAAGAGCAGCGCGCTCGCCGTGAGGCCAGAGGTGAACCCCAATGCAACAAGGTCCACTCCGATCGAAGCGCTGAGGGGCACGTCAGCCGGTGCGAAATGGAGCAGCACGGGAACGGCCCAGACTGCCAAGAGGAAGCCACCAACGCCACCCAACGCCGCCACCACTGCGCTCTCGGTCAGGAGCTGTCGGGCCAGGCGCGCGCGACCCGCGCCCAGCGCTGCCCGCACGGCCATCTCCCGCTGCCGGCCCGAGGCGCGGGCGAGACTCAGGTTGGCGATGTTGAGACAGGCGACGAGCAGCACCGCGCCGGCGGCCGCGAACAGGGCCAGCAGCAGGAGCCGGCTGTGCGCCACGGCGTCCTTGCGCAGCGATGCCACCTCGATCCGTACGCCCCGGTCCTGATACGCGGGAACGGCTTCCCGCTGCCGGGCGACGATTGCGTCCATCTCCGCCTGCGCCTGCGCTAGCGTGACGCCGCGGCGCAGCCGCGCGATCACGGCACCGGTATTGTCGCTGTCCTGGTCCCGCAGTCCCTCCGCGCGCCGAAACCGCTCGAGCTCCTGGCGAATTGGCGTCCAGGCGACGACATCGCGCGCCAAGCCCACCCCGGGCGGCATCGGGACCTCGAATCCTCGCGGCATGACGCCCACGACGAAGGCAGGAGCCCCGTTGATTTGCAGCGTCCGTCCGATGACGGTCGGGTCCCCGCCGAAGCGGCTACTCCACAACTCGTGGCTCAGCACCAGCGCGGTCGGGGGAATCACCGCGGCCGGATCGCCCAGGATCGCCGCCGGGATGACGCCCTCGTCGGGGAGAAACGTGCGGCCGACCATTGCTCGCGCGCCGAGCACGGAGAAAAAGTTGGAGGAGACGACGCCGAGACGCGCGTGGTCGGTCACGTCGCCAGCGGTCAGCGCCACGTCGCGCACGTTGTTCGTGAACGCGAACGCCTCGAACAGGGTCGCCTGGGCCCGAAACTCGGCGACATCAGGCGCCGAGATCCGGGCTCGCCGCATGCCGTCCGTCGCGATGCGGTGCCAGACAAACACCAGGCGGTCCGGGTCGGCGTACGGCAACGGTCGCCACAGCACGGGGTACGCGACACTGAACATGGCCGTGGTAATCCCGATGCCGAGTGCAAGCGTGAGTACGGCGACTGCCGTGAACGCTGGTTGCTTCCGCAGGGTGCGGAGTGCGTAACGGAGGTCTTGGAGCATGCTAAGGATTCCGGGCTCGGAGCTCGCTAGTCCTCACCGCCTGTCCCCCTCTCCGTTCCGGAGAGGGGGGACGTCCGGAGTTCCCCCTCTCCCGCAGGGAGAGGGGGTCAGGGGGTGATGACTCCCGAGCGGACAGGGGGTCAGGGGCTGAGGACCTATTCATATCTCAACGCCACCACCGGATCGACTTTGGCCGCCCGCCGCGCCGGCAGGTAGCTAGCCGCGGCGGCGACGACGAGCGGGATCACCGCGGCCCCGAGCAGCACCAGCGGGTCGCGGGGCGACACGCCGTACAACAGCGAGCTCAGCACGCGCCCACCGACGAGCGCCACCACCGCGCCGATGCCCGCCCCCAAGGCCGCGATCCGTACACCCTGCCCGACCATGAGGCCGAGCACGTTGCCGCGTCTCGCGCCCATGGCCATCCGGACCCCGATCTCGTGGCTCCGCTGTGCCACGGTGTACGACAGCACGCCGTACAGACCAACCGCAGCGAGGACCAGGGCGAGTCCCGCGTACACTCCGAACATCGTGGTCCCGAGTCGCCACGGCCGGATCGAAGGGGCGACGAGGTCGGCGAGGGGGGTCACCGCGGCGTACGGCAGATTCGCCGCGGTCTCCTGCATCGCGGCGCGCACCGGCGCGACCACGTCCTCCGGACGGCCGCGGGCGCGCACCACGAGCGCGGTAATGAACTCACTCGAGTCCGGGGTAAACGGGACATAGAAGTGCATCGCCACGTCTTCTACGGCACTGAAGCGACGCGCATCGGGCACGACGCCGACGATCTCGGCGCACCGCTTGTCGCTGCTCACAAAGCACTTGCCGATAGCGGTTTCGCCGGGCCAGAGCAGCCGGGCCATCGTTTCGCTGACGATCGCGACTGGCGCACCCCGGTCGGCCGGGGTGAATCCACGCCCGTGCACCGGCGTGCCCATAGCGGCGAAGTATCCAGGAGTCACGCGCTGACAGTACGGTCCTCCAGACTTGAGCTGCGGGATGGAGTCGCGACCGGGCACGGAAACGCTGCAGCCCGTGGCCCAGCCGAACGGGTGCCCGATCGTCGCGGCCGCTGCTTCGACACCCGGGAGGACTTCGAGCCGGGCGAGCATCTGCAGGTTCAACTGGTTGATCTGACCGGGGCGGTATCCGGCGGCGCGCAGGTCCATCGTCGCGAGCAGCGTGCGCGCCGGGTCGAACCCGAAGTCCTGGCCCGCCACGTTGCGCAGGCTGCGCACGAACAGCCCGGCGCCCACGATCAGCGTCACCGTCAACGCCACTTGACCCACGAGCAGCGCCGAGCGCAGCCGCGATGGGCGATAGCGACCCTCTCGGGCACCCGCCTTGAGCGCCGGTGTCAGGTCTGCTCGGCCGACCTGGAGCGCCGGCACGCAACCAGCGAGCAAACCGGTGAGCAGGGCCACGCCCCCGGTGAACAGCAGCACGCGACCATCCACCGCGGACGTGACGGCCGCCATGTCGGGGAGCAGAAAGGCGCGAATCACGGGACCCGCCCACAGCGTCACGACCAGCGCGGCAGCTCCGCCGGCGAGAGCGAGCAGCACGCTCTCGGTGACGAGCTGGCGAGCGAGGCGGAGCCGGGCAGCCCCCAATGCCAAACGGACCGCGATCTCCCGCTGGCGCTGCAGCGCACGGGCGAGCAGGAGATTGGCGACGTTAGCACAAGCGACGAGCAGCACGATCACCGAAACGGCGCTGAGCCACAGCGAGACTCTGGCGTTCTGCGACATCTCGGGGCCGCGCGCATGCTGCACCGGCCCAAGCAAGGCCACTGCGTTGGAATCCCCGTACGAGTACATGTCCTCGGCACGGAACGCGAGCGTAGCCTCGCGCTCGCCGGCTTCCCTACCGCCGGTTCCGAGCCGCCCGATGATCTGGAGGAAGTACGACCCGCGGTTGAGCGAGCCGGGGCCCATCAGCTCGGGTGTGGAGGCGGTGAGCGGCACCCAGGCGTCCACGTTTTCGAGGTTCACGCCCGTGAACCGTTCCGGCGCTACGCCGACCACGGTGTACGAGCTACGCCCGAGCTGGAGCTGTCGCCCGAGGATGCCGGAGTCGCCCTGGAAGGCCGCGCGCCAGAAGCGGTAACCCAGCACGACCACCGCGGGGCCGCCCGGACGGTCCTCGTCCGCCAAGTAGAAGCGCCCCAGCGCGGGCCGCACGCCGAGCAGCGGGAAATAGCTCGCCGAGGCGAGCACCAGGTGCATGCGGCGAGCGTCGACGCCGCGTCCCAAGCTCGCGTTCTGGGAGTAGGTGAACGCCGCGAGCGCGTCGAAGGCCGGGGCGGACTTCCGGATCAGTGTGTACAGGGGATAGCCCGTGATGCTCGACGTCGTCGTGCCAAACGGAGGAAGGCGTCTGCGAAAGTAGAGGCGGACGACGCGCTCTGGGGTCCGTACGTGCGGCGGCGGCCGGAACAGCAACGTGTCCACCACGCCGAAGATCGTGGCGTTGGCGCCGATCCCGAGCGCGAGGCAGACGACCGCCGCGGCGACGAGCGCGGGGCTGCGCGCGAACGTCCGGAGGGCGTAGCGGAGGTCGGCGAGCAGGGCGTCCATCATTCGCGCAGCGCGACCGTCGGAGCGAGTCTGGACGCACGGAAGGCAGGGATCCATGTTGCAAACGCGCTCGCAACGCCGAGCCCGCTGATGGCGAGCGCGAAGGACGACGCATCCAATGGCGTCAACCCGTACAGCAACGCGGCCGCATACCGGAGCGTCACGCCGGCGAGCGCCGCGCCGATGGCGATGCCGCTGGCTAGCAGCACACCGCATTCCGCGAACATCATGCGGATGACGGTGCGCGGCTCCGCGCCGAGCGCCATGCGAACGCCGATCTCGATCCGCCGGCGCGTCACGAGGTACGACATCACGCCGTACAGCCCGATCGCCGCGATCAGCATGGCGAGGACACCGAAGAATCCGGACAGCCAGGCCATCAACCGCTCTGTGACGAGCAACCTGTCGATGTAGTTCGTGACAGCGTCGTACGAGACAGCGGCGGCGGGGGCGACTTCGGTGATGGCGCGCGTCAGCGCGCGAGTTAGGGACGCCGCGGGCACATCGGAGCGGAGCACGATCCGGAAATCCCAAGTCGGCGTGCTGTCCTGCGATGCCGCCACGTAGACCATCGGCAGGAACATCGCGCTCGGTTCGTTGGCCGAGAATCGGTATACCGCGGAGGTGCGCTCCTCCCGTACCTGGAGGTATTTCGCATCCCTGACCAGTCCGACGATGTGGTAGGTGGGCTGTGGGCTGCCGGGCGGCTGCTCCATCTGAAACGTCCTCCCGATAGGATCGGCGTTCTGGAAATACCGCCGTGCGAACGTCTCGTTCACGATGGCCGCCTTCGCCGTGTCGGGCCGGTCTCGACCGTCGAACGTCCGGCCCGCGAGGAGCGGCGTCTCCATCACGCGGAAGTAGTTGCCGCCGACTTCGTTGAAGTGCACGTCGCCGTCCTGCACCGCGCCGCCCGTGACGATGCGACCGTTCCAATCACTGCCGCTGAGAGGCACGATCAATGCCTCGGCGGCGTGGCGAACGCCGGGGACCTGCTGGAGGCGCGTCACGATGGCGGCGAGGGTCTGAGTCCGCGCCTCGGGCCGCACCGCGGTTCGGCTCAGGTCGACAGCCACCACCACCACGTCAGGATCGAAGCCCAGTTCGACCGCGCCGAGGTTTTTCAAGGTGCGGCCGAAGAGGAGTGCGCCGACCACGAGCACCATCGAGAGCGCGACCTGCACGACCACCAGCCCGCGCCGCAGCGCGAGCGCCTCGTGTCCTTCGGTGGAAGATCGGCCGCCGGGCTGCATGGCATTCGCCAGATCACGGCGAGTGGCCTTGAGCGCCGGGCTGAGGCCGAACAGCACGCACGTGAGGACCGTGACGGTGGCCATGAACGCAAACACGCGCCAGTCTGGCGTCAGGTCCAAGAAAATTCCGCCGCCGCGCGCGTTGAGGAACATCACCAGCGTCTGGCTCATCCAGCGGGAGAGCAGCAGCCCGCCCAGGGCACCGAATCCGGCAAGCAGCACGCTCTCGGACAGCATCTGACGGACCACACGGCGCCGCGACGCGCCAATTGCCAGACGCACGGCGACCTCGCGGCCGCGGGCGGTGGAGCGCGCCAGCATCAGGTTCGCGAGATTGAGGCAGGTGAGTAGCAGTACGAGGCCCGTGGCGCCAAGCACCGCCCACAACTGAGTCGCATACCTGCTCCGCAGGTTCGACACGCCGGTACCGGCAGGGCTCGCAGTGAGCGTGGACGACGTGTAGTTCTTCGCCCAGTCGGCGGTGTATGTCGGCGACACCGTTGCCTGGAACACCCCGGGTGAAATGGCAGCGACCTGTGCCTGGGCTCGCTCCACCGTCCAGCCCGGCTTCAGACGTCCCATGATGTCGAGCCACCAGACGGCACGCCGGCCGGTTCCGGCCTGGTCGCCGCGCAGCAGCGCCTCGGCGCAGAGCGGGAGTGCCACGTCGAACGTGCGGCCGACCTCCACACCGAAGAAGCCTGGCGGCGTGACCCCAATCACCTGGAACGGCCGTCGGTCCAGCATGATCGTCTGCCCGATCACACCGGCGTGGCCTCCGAGCCGGGCCTGCCAGAACCCATGCGACAGCACTACGCCGGGCGAGCCGCATCCCTTTTGATCGTCTAGCTCCGTCAACAGGCGACCGAGATGAGCGTGCACGCCGAGGGCGTCGAAGAAACGTCCGCTGACGTAGAACCCAAACGCAGGCACCGCTTCTCCTTCGCTGGACAGATCCCATCTGCCGTTGCCCCAGGCGAACAGCGACGAGAAGGCCTGCTGCTCGGAGCGGATCTCCTGCCACAGCGGCTCGGTGAAAATCGAGCGGCCCGGATACCCCCGGCCCACCCGTCCCTTGCCGTGTCGGTCGATCCCGATCGACACGAGCTCGCTGGGCTGCTCGACTGGAAGCGAGCGGAGACGGAGCGCGTTGACGAGCTGGAAAATCGCCGCGTTGGCGCCGGTGCCGAGCGCCAGAGCCAGGATCGCCACGAGCGCGAATGTCGGATTCCTGCGAAGGATCCGCATGCCGTAGCGGAGGTCCTGCCCGATCGTGTCCAGGAACGCAATCGCGTTCATGTTACTTCGCTCTCGCCGAATCCGATTCTGGCGTTACGATGAGATTCCGGAAGTGAGCGACCGTTCCCGCCCCGATCCACAGCGCGACAGCGCCCTTTCGGTTCGCACCCGACTTCACATCGTTGACGATGAGCGCGGGCTGTTGCTGGTCGTGGACGTAGAGGCGCGCCCGTTCGCCGCGCACCTCGATCCTGATTTTCGTCCACCTATCCGCCTCGAGATCGACGTACGACTCGTATTTGGACGGGGTCTCCTGGCGCAGTCGGGACCAGGTCCAATCGGGATACGAGATGTATTGAGTCGCGTGATTGCGGCGCTCCTGATCTTCGGCACGCCCATTCGTGGGCCGTAGATAGAACACATCGTACGTCGCTTTGCCTTCCGTCTTGTTGTCTATCTGCAACCGAAAAGCAATGCCCACGAAGCCGCGTGCTCCCGCGAAGGCGCCCGAGGCTGGGGCGCCGGCAACTTCCGCTTCGATGATGCCGTTTGAGAAGTCCAGACCCTCAATCCACGCGAGCATCGGGGGCTCGCCTTCCTGGCGCGCTGCCTCCGGAGTTGCGGTGATTCGAAGCCCTCGCTTCCCTTGGAATGTCGCTGGCTCGGCGATGACGTTGTGCAGCCGCAGATTGTCAACGGATTCGAGTGGGTAGCGTTTGGCTTGCGCCACGGCAGAGTCGGGCACAAACGCGCCCAAAGCGCCGGCCAGCACAGCTGCTACGAATCGAGTCATGGCTTAGTCTTCTCCTGCTAGGGACTCGGGGCTCGGGGCTAGGTCGTCCGTGGAGCTCCGAGCCCCGAGTCCCGAGCCCCGAGTCCCGAGTCCCGAGTCCCCTGCTCCTCCACCACCCGCCCATCGAACAGCTGCACCGTACGGTCCGCGTGCTGCGCATAGCGCGGGTCGTGCGTGACCATGCAGATCGTGGCGCCGTTGCGATGCAGCTCCCGCAACAGCTCCATCACCGCTCCGCCGTTCGTCGAGTCCAAGTTCCCGGTGGGCTCGTCGGCCAGGAGAATCGCAGGGTCACCTACCACCGCGCGCGCCACCGCGACGCGCTGCTGCTGGCCTCCCGAGAGCTGCGCCGGGTAGTGCTTTGCCCGGTGCGACATCCCGACCCTTTCCAGGGCTGCCTGCACCCGCCGCTTCCGCTCGGCGCCGGGCATGCCGCGATAGGTGAGCGGCAATTCGACGTTCTCGTAGACCGTCAGGTCGCCGATCAGGTTGAACGCCTGGAAGATGAAGCCGATGCGGCGGTTCCTAATCCGGGCGCGCTCGGCGGCCGAGAGATTCGCGACCGGACGGCTTTCGAGCAGGTAGGTCCCCTCCGTGGGCGTGTCCAGCAGGCCGAGCAGGGAAAGCAGCGTCGTCTTCCCGCACCCCGATGGTCCCGCAATCGAGACGTAGTCGCCCTCCTTGATCTCGAGATGCACGTCCGCGAGCGCATGGGTCTCCACCTCGTCGGTGTAGAAGACCTTCTTGATGCCCTGGAGCTGAATGAGCGGTGCACCGTTGCCCGGCATCGATTCTCCTTTGCTCGGGGTTCGGGCCTCGGGGCTCGGGGCTCGTGATGCACACCCGAGCCCCGAGCCCCTAACCCCTAGCCCCTATCTCTTGATCCTCACTCGGTCCACGTTGTCCCACTGCGACATGTCCGACAGGATCACCGAATCGCGCACATTGAGGCCGCGCATTACCTCGATCGTGTTGACCGAGCTGCGCCCGACCTGCACCTGCACGCGCGTCGCGTAGCGTCCGTCGTCGGTGAGCTTGAACATTCCGATCGTGCTGTTGGGCTGGCCGTAGGCGGGCCGCCCGGTGTAGAGCACGTGCTCCAGCCGCTCGACCTCGATCGTGCCGTCCACGGAGAGGTCGGGGCGCATCCCCGCGACCGTGTCCTCGAGCGCCACGTCCACCGCCACCGTGCCGTTGATCGCGTTGGGGTCGAACCGGATGACGTGACCGGGAATGACCCCGTTGCGTGTGTCGATCGCCGCCTTCAGGCCGATCGTCACGTCCTTCGCCTGCGTCTCGGGGATCTGGAGCACGGCCTTGAGCTTCCCAGGCTGGACCACCTTGGCGAGCATCGTCCCGCCGAGCACGTATTGGCCGAGCTGCAGCGTCAGGTCGGAGACCACGCCCGAGTCGCCCGCCCGTACTTGCAGCGACCGCAGCACATTCTGCTGGAACTCCGCCACGGCGCGCAGCCGGTCCACCTGCGACCGCTGCACGGCGAGCTGGGAGTCGATCGTTTCGGCCATTAGCGCCAGACGCTCCTGCTCGATGCGATATCGCGTCTCGAACTCCACCGCCTTGTCCCGGGCCAGCGCGGCCTCGTTGCGCGATATGCCGCCGTGCGCGCCGAGCGACTCCGCGACCTCGGCCTCCCGCTTCGCGTTGAAGTACTCGGTGCGCGTGGTCGCGACGACACCCGTTTGCGTCAGCCGCTGATTCTCGAGATTGGTTCGCTGGCTCACGAGCTCGGCGCGGGCCGCGGCCAACTGCTGCTCGGCCTGGAGGGCCTGGATCTGCACGTCGGGGTTGGAAAGGTCGAGCAACACGGTTCCGGGTTTCACATGCTGCCCCGGTTGCGCGAGCACCCGATCGACGCGGCCGGCAGCGAGCGCCGTGATGAACCGGATGTGCTCCGGCACGAGCGTGCCGGGCCCACGCACCTCGCGCACCATCTCGCCGCGGCGCACCGAATCCACCCACAGGGTGGCCCGATCGACCGTGGGCGCGGCGGGCTTCAAGCTCGTCAGGAAGACCGTGACCAGCACGACCGCGCCGGCGGCGA
>Ga0209057_1000883_pt1 | contig 25406 bp, 19 predicted proteins | sample GraSoiAngelo_146_FD_185903 | JGI IMG/M metagenome (GOLD analysis project Ga0209057, IMG submission 185903) | Grasslands soil microbial communities from the Angelo Coastal Reserve, California, USA - 14_1009_05_30cm (SPAdes) (version 2) | ecosystem: Environmental > Terrestrial > Soil > Grasslands ... | reverse complement strand
AAGACGTCATTCGCCTGAACAGCCGTGTGACGTTGCAACAAATGTTGCAGCGCGAAGATTTCAAGGCACGAATCGATCACCAGCAATCCATCCGCGCGCACGAAATTCAGTACCCGATAATGCAGGGGTGGGACTCGGTGATGGTAAAAGCTGACGTAGAGCTCGGAGGGACAGACCAACTTTTTAACATTTTAATCGGGCGCGATTTTCAAAGAGAAGAAGGCCTGCCGCAGCAGGTCGTTTTCCTCGTCCCAATCCTCGAAGGCCTGGATGGCTCCAAAAAAATGAGCAAGAGCCTCGGCAATTTTGTCGCAGTGAACGAGCCCTCCTCAGACATGTTCGGGAAACTGATGAGCATCTCGGATGAGTTGATGGCGCGCTATTATGAATTGCTCCTCGGGCGCGTGCCGCCGGCCGGGATGCCCCCGCTCGACGCGAAAAAGCAGCTCGCCTTCGAGATCGTGCAAACTTACCATTCGTCATCTGCCGCCCAAAAAACGCTCGATGAATGGAATACCCGCTTCAGCAAGCGCGACCTGGAACATGCCGATCTTCCAGCGTTTTCACCAGCCGAACGAGAGGGACTTGCCGCTGTGACCCTCGTTTCAAATGCTTACCGGGAAGTATTCAACCTGCAAAAATCGCACGGCGAAGTCTCACGATTGATCAAACAGGGAAGCGTGGAGATCAATGGAATTAAAATTCAGGATCCCAAGGCAACAATCACGCTCAAGCCGGGCCAGATCCTTCGCCTCGACCGAAAACACGCCGTGCGAATACGCTAATCCTTGGCGGGTGGGAGCCCGAGGATATAGTCGTTGCTGTCCAAGCTTCGTTTGTTCAGGCTGTGGCTGTTTGGAGCACGGGCATGACGCGCGTGTGATCCAGATAGCTCGCCGCGATGCCTTCGAAATGCGCGCGGATGCTGCGCAGTTCCGCAGTCACGAAGCTGTCCACAAAATGCAAACGCCGGTCGAGCCAGGCAAACAGTTTGTTCTTGATCTCGTAGTGAACCGCCAGCGTGACCTCCGTGCAGTTTGCCCGAATCTGAGCGAAATCAACGATGCCCATGAGGGCAATATTCCCACCCACCGACTCGAACGCATACTGTTCTGGCGAGTCGCTCTCGACCGATAGAAGGACTGTGTGCGCCTCGAAACCGAACGGGCCGCGAAAACTGAAGTCGACGGTTTTGGATGACGTCACAGTTGCACGTGTCACCATCAGAAACTGCCGTCGGTATGATTGAATGCTGGCCAGGCGAGCTTTGCACTCCGGTAACGGCTGGCTCATATGTAAGGTTTTTTGTAAGAGCATAGGAATAAGGTTTTCGTAGACTAATCTCAGCAATAGGGATGCCATTGCTTGGCCCGAAGCAAACCAGAGCTGATCCCAGCCGAATTGTGTTCATTTTCTTTACAATCTTGTATCAGCTCAAGACGCTAATGTTCCCTAGTGGAATCGAGCATAAGTCGCCAGTCCACGGGGAGTTCCGTCAGGTTTTCTCCTAATCCAGCAAGCAATGGAACATTGAGAATGCGCTTGAGAATATCGGCGTTCGTTAACGCGGCTACATCGCTCGTGATTTCGGTGCTGTTCAATACAAGACCTACGCAGCGCAGTTGGTATGCGGCGACGCTGCGCACAGTAAGCGCCGCATGATTAAGACAGCCGAGCCGGCTCTGAGCGACCACCAAGACTGGCAGCTTCATCGCCACGGCCAAATCGCTAACAAAATAGCCTGGGCGAATCTGCACCAGCCAACCGCCTGTCCCTTCCACGATGACGTGTTCAACGCGGCATTGGAGAGTCTGAAATGCAGCAAGGATCTTCTCGACATCGACCGGCACGTTCTCCATTAGGCTACCCACGATCGGCGCAGCGGGCGTTTTTAACCAAACTGGATTAACGTCATCGATTTGTCAGGCCGTCACTGCCCGCCGCCAGTAGCCTCTCGGCATCCCGACGATCTCCACAACAAATCGGTTTCATCCCGGCGCACCGCATACCCGATGCGCGCAACAGACGCAAAAGCCGCGAGACAATATGAGCCTTTCCTACGCCCATATCCGTCCCCGTGATAAAGAGACTCACGCGACCCGTGCCACGCGCTCGGGCGCGCTCGTCGAACGACTAGCGCGAATCGCTTCCATCATGGATCGGAAAATTTTCGCGCCATCTGCGCTTCCGAGCCGCACATCAGAGGCGCGATCAGGATGAGGCATTAAACCGAAGACGTTCCGTTCGCGATTGCAGATGCCAGCGATGTTTTCGATTGAGCCATTCGGATTTGCGTCTGAAACGATCCGGCCTTCTCTATCCGTGTAGCGCAAGATCACCTGTTGATTGACGTTTAGGTCGCCCAAAGTTTGCGCGTCGGCGAAAAAACAACCTTCGCCGTGCGCCACAGGGAGATGCAGGAGGGTCCCTTTAGGGCAGCCGTGGGTGAACGGCGAATCATCCACCTCCACTCGGGTGATAACCATGTCGCACACGAACCGCAGCGAACGATTGCGCACCAGCGCGCCGGGCAAGAGACCGGCCTCACACAAGATTTGAAATCCGTTACATGTACCGAGCACGAGTTTGCCCGCGCGCGCATCGCTGATCACCGCTTTCATGACCGGCGAGAAACGAGCGATCGCTCCACAACGAAGATAATCGCCGTATGCAAATCCGCCCGGTAACACGATCGCATCGAAATCATCCAGCGACGTTTCCTTGTGCCAGACGTACTCCGCATGCAACCCATTCAAGCCATTAATACCAGCGACGCAATCCTGATCGCAGTTTGAACCGGGAAACTGGATGACAGCGAATTTCATCTGGATCTAACGCGCGGCGGCGCGTTGTTCAGCGTGATAATCGTTCACGACCAGGCAGGCGTGAATGACTCCTGGAATCCAGCCGAGCAAAGTCAAAACGACGCTGAGAAAGAAACTAGCAATGCGACCGGTCAGAAGCACCGCGAGCGGCGGCAGCACCACGCAAAAGAAATATCGCAGCGCTTTCATCACGAACTTTTCTTCTTCAGTTTTCTCTTTCTGTTTCCCTGGTCTCCTGATTCCGCTGTCTGCAGCGCATAATCTTCGATCACCGGATTCGAGAGCAGATCGCGACAAAGACGATGCAATCGCGGTTCAAGATTTCCGTTTTGTCCCTCAATATCGATCTCCATGTATTTGCCAATTCTGACGCTGCGCACCTCCGGCATTCCCAGATGTCGCATCGCATCACGAACCGCGTTGCCTTGCGGGTCGAGCACCGCCGCTTTTGGCATCACGATCACCTTTGCCTTCATCTTCGCACCATATTTGCGGCCGGACGCGCGGACAAGCGCAATCCACCTGAAACTCCGTTCATTCCCAACCTGCTTGCTTCTAAAGACCACGTCGAGCGTGCCGTCCCAGCTCCGCGGGTCATCGGCACCCCGGGTCGCTCACGCCCTCAGCCCTCGCGAACAACGTCGCCCGGTCTTTTATCTTCGCGCAGGCCGAGAAAGACTGGTGCACGCAATTTTCCATCGCGTGTCCACTCCGCAAACTTGATTTCACAGACGAACACCGAGTTGACCCAGTGCATTTTGCGCATCATCGAAGGCGTGATTCCCTGGACCCATTGGCCGTTTTGTTTTGACGGAAGATCGACGAATGGACAATCGGCGCGTTCTTCCGCCCGAAATTTTTTGTGCAACACCGGCAATGATTTCGTGGTAAATCCGGTGCCGACCTTACCGGCAAACACGAGCTTTTTGTTCTCGTAGTATCCAACCAAAATTGCGCCGAAATGTTTGCGCGCGCCCTGCGGCGGCGTATATCCGCCGACGACGAATTCCTGTTGTTCGACGCATTTGAGCTTGATCCATGCGCCGCTTCTCCGTCCGGGTTCGTAAACGGAGTTGCGTTGCTTGCCGATAATCCCTTCCAAACCGCGACGCTTCACTTCTTCGAGAAGCCGTTCCGCATCGCCGCCAATCGCGCCCGAGTAGCGAATCGGATCGCCTCCCTGGGCGCAAAACTTTTTCAGAACGTTTTTGCGCGCCTCCAATGGCAGCGAGACCAGACTTTTGCCATCGAGCTGTAGCAGATCGAATGCGTAGAAATAAACGGGCGATTTTCGTCCTTCCATTTCGCGTGCTTGCAAGAGTTGAAACGAGGAACGACCCTCCTCGTCGAGCGCAACTACTTCGCCGTCAATCACGCATTCGCGCGCCGGCAAATCCTTCACCGCCTCGACAATTTCTGGAAAACGCGCGCCTAATTCATTTTGATTTCGCGACAGCAACGAAACTTTTTTATCCGTCTTAACTGCGATCAGCCGGATGCCGTCGAATTTGAGCTCATAAATCCAATCACCGGTCGCGGGTGGTTTCTCGACCAGCTTCGCTTTCATCGGCTCGACGAAGCGCGCTTTTGCCGAAGGCAAGTCTTGCAACGACGCGATTGTAGGGCGACCGCTTCGGTTGCCCTGTGACGGCAGGCGACGCACCTGCCCTACAATTTCATCGTTTGCTTTTTTTTTAATCGCCTCTCGAATTCGCGCCTTGAACTTCGATGTTGGGCTCTCTTCGGTTTCGCGATTGGACTCCCACTCAGCATCACGGGCTTCAGCAATTTGTTTCATCGTGCGTCCCGTCTTGACCGACTGATCTTCAAGTTTTTTTGATGGCGCCTTTGTGTCGCCTCCCGTTTTCAGGATCAGCCACTGATTTTTCGTATCATCACGACCCCGAATCCGCACGAGAGTCCATTCGCCATTCGCCTTTTGGCCGTCGAGAACGAGGTGAAGCTTGCCCTCACGCAATGATTTCACCGGCTGTTCGCCGTAAACATGGTAGTTGCCGCGGTCCCACACCATCACTGTGCCGCCGCCATATTGGCCCTGTGGGATGATGCCTTCGAAGTCTTCGTATTCGATCGGGTGATCTTCAACTTCTACGGCAAGATGTTTTTCACCTCGCTTCCAAGGAAGCCCTTTTGGCAGCGCCCACGACTTCAGCACCCCTTCCATCTCCAGGCGGAAATCGTAGTGCAGACGGCGGGCGTCATGTTTTTGAATCACAAAGCGCGACGCGCCTTTGACTTTCTTCGGCAGCGGTTTGCCTGCCGGCTCAGCAGTCTTCTTGAAGTCGCGTTTCCGTTTGTATTGCTCGAGGGCCATTTCTTCGCAACCTAACCACGGATTTGTTAGCTGCACGCGAAGTTGTAGAGGCGCTCGCCGCGGCGAGCGCCTGTTTTAAACTTGCAAGATCGGCGTTTGACACAAACGCCGCTACAACAATGCCTACGCTTCGTTCGGCAGCGGCTCGCCAACCAGATAGCGAACAAAGCGGCGGATCACGATGTTCTCGCCTAGCTCTGCAATTTTGGCTTTGACGAGGTCACCGATGGTTTCGTCCGCATTTTTGATGAATCCTTGCTCGAGTAGACAAACTGTGCTGAAAAATTTGTCGAGTTTTCCTTCGACAATTTTTTCCATCACATTTTCCGGTTTCCCTTTTGCCTGCGCCTTGTAAATCTCGCGCTCGGCTTCGATGAGATTACTGGGAACATCTGCTCGGCTGACATAGAGCGGATGCGCTGCGGCAATATGCAGAGTGATATCTTTCACGAATTCGCGGAATTTTTCGTTCCTTGCTACAAAATCCGTCTCGCAATTCACCTCGACAAGCACGCCGACTTTCCCCTGAAGATGAATGTAGGACGCCACGATACCTTCCTTCGTGACGCGCGCGGCCTTTCTGCCAGCAGCAGCGACGCCTTTGGTGCGCAAGATCGCTTCTGCCTTCTCAAGGTCGCCGCCGCTTTCCACAAGAGCGCGCTTGCAATCCATCATTCCCGCGTTGGTCTTCTCGCGGAGCTGCTTTACCAGTTGCGGATTGATTTCAGTTGTTGCTTTCATTAGACGTTGGCCTGTTCGACGTTCGGCGTCGGACGTTTTCCTCCGCCTACGCCGAGACGCCGGCCATTTCGACCTGCTCGCGAATGCGCGCTTCGTTGCTGGCCGAAACAATGGCATCCACGAGCTTTTGCAGAATCACACGAATAGCACGAATCGCATCATCGTTGCCGGCGATCGGGTAATCGATGATCTCGGGGTCCGCGTTCGTATCCACGACGGCAACGACTGGAATTCCGAGGCGCCGCGCCTCATTCACCGCGTTTTGCTCGCGAATCGTATCGATCACCACCAGCGCGTCGGGCAACTGGGACATCTCGATTATCCCGTCGAGATTGCGCCTAAGCTTCGCGGCCTCGCGATTTAAGGCAGCCAACTCCTGTTTTCCCATTTTCCTGTAATCGGGTGACTGTTCGATCTCTTCAATGTATTTCAAACGCCCAATGCTTTTCCGAATGGTAGCCAGATTGGTGAGTGTCCCGCCGAGCCACCGTTGATTCACATAAAATTGCCCGCAAGCCAAAGCCGCCTCCTTTATCGCTTCCTGCGCCTGCTTCTTACAGCCGACAAATAAAATTTTGCCGCCGCGGCGCGCGACTTCCTGAAGAAATTCCGTGGCCCGCCGAAGCTGCAGGACAGTCTCATCCAAATTGATGATGTATATCTGATTGCGCTGTTCGAAGATAAAAGGCTTCATCTTCGGATTCCAACGCTTCGTCTGGTGTCCAAAATGAACACCAGCTTCCAACAATTCAGGCACTAATTCTGTTGTATCTGCCATAAAGAGAAATTCCCGAGGGCGGGAGCTTCCAGAGCGGGAGCGTGAAGATGCTACACCACGCGCCCGCGCGCAACCTGAAATTCGACGCTCACGCGAAGAAGGCAAATGCCGATTTCAGTTAGCGCTAGAAATCAAATCCGACTCTCAGCCGCACGTAATATTTTTCGTGCTCGTCCCCCAAAATGTAATTGTTGTGCACGGCGAACTCTTTGTTTTCGTGACTGAAAGCCTGTCCAATTGGCAGTTGACGAAGAAACCCTAGCGTGGCGGACCAGCGTTGGCCATCGGGGTCAGCTCTTTCGAACTCTAACCCGTAATTGATGTTCAGCGCCCATACGAGCCGATCTTCGAACCAATGCTTTTCTACGATGATCTTCCATTCCAGGTTCCGTTGCTGATCTCCGATTGTCGGTTCGAAATAGAGCGCGAGACCGACTGGATGCTTGTTGGGATTCAGCAACCGGTAAATCGCTTCTAATGAAACCGAGTCGAAACGATAACTGTCGAACGGCGTCGCTGGATTGTGCCCTGCGCGGACGTCCTCTCTGCCGGTTTCGTAACAGCCGGGCAAACGCTTTCCGGGATGCGCTGGGTCCTCTGCTGGGACGTCGTTGTTCGCATAGACGTACTGATGGTTTAGATAAAGCGCGAGCTGAAAACTCTCGGTTACGCCGTATTCAAGCTCATCGCGAAAATCGACAACCTCGTAGTTATTCATGCTCTTTTTGCCAGCGCGTAGTCACCCACTGCTCAAATTCGGTTTCACCTTTCGTTGTAAGGTCGGTGGTGTAGGTCCATGCGAAAAGTCTGCGTGAGACCGTTTGATCGCAAAACAAAGAAGAAACGTAACCGCAAAGGCTGATCTGAATTTCATCGCGACGATGCATAACATCGGGCGAGAAAACCTGCTGCTGACGGATTGCTAATTTTTGACGCTGGATTGCAGCGCGATTGGGAGCACGCCAAAGCGACGTAGCGCTACTTGGAAGTTCGCGAGCTTTTCTCGGCGTATCTCGCCAGAATCCAACAGAGATCGGAAAGCCGATTGAGGTAACGCAAAATCTCTGGGTCAAAGTTCTTCTCGCCGGCGCTGAATCCGGCGATGTGTCGCTCTGCACGACGGCAGGTTGCGCGAGCAAAATCGAGAGCCGCAGAAACCGCGGTTCCGCCGGGGATCACCCAGTCTTTGGGATAAAGCGATGTGTCTTTCTCAAGGTCGAAAATGACTGCTGTGATCCGGTCCACCATCTCCGCTTTGATAAGGTGAAAGCCATCCGTTAGGTAACGTTCCCGGTCGCTTGGCGCCGTGGCTAGCTCTCCCATGACAACGATCAAATCTTTTTGCGCGGCGAAGATTTCGTCCGAAAGGAATTTATCGGTTGAAACGGACCGGGCTAGACCAAGCGCAGCGGTCAGCTCATCGATACATCCATAGGCGTCAACACGCGGATCGGCTTTCGACAGGCGACGCCCGTACATCAGCGAGGTTTCGCCTTTATCGCCGGTTTTGGTTACGATCGACATCAGGCAAATTGTAGGGCGTTTCTGTGAAACGCCAATCCGTTAGATGGCGCCTGACACAGACCGTCGTACAAGCAACGCCGATCTTATCCGACCGCTGGCTGCGGCTCGGCTTCTTCCATTACAGGCGCGCCGATTGGCTCGCCTTTTTCGACCAGCTTAATCTGGCGATGCTGTCCGAACCCGGTTCCGGCAGGGATCAAGTGACCCATGATCACGTTTTCCTTGAAGCCGCGCAGTTTATCGACTTTGCCCAGTGTGGCCGCTTCTGTGAGAACGCGGGTCGTATCCTGGAATGATGCGGCCGAAATAAAGCTGTCGGTTTCCAAAGAGGCCTTGGTGATGCCGAGAAGAACAGGAACGGCTTCTGCCGGTTTGCCGCCCTTTTCGACGACCTTCTTGTTTTCTTCCTCGAAGTAGAGTTTGTCCACCTGATCGCCCCAGAGCAACGACGTATCGCCCGGGTCGGTAATTTTCACCTTACGCAACATTTGGCGCACGATGATCTCGATGTGCTTGTCGTTGATTTCCACGCCCTGCAATCGATAGACTTCCTGCACTTCGTTGACCAAATGCTCCTGCAATTCCTGCGGACCGCAGACTTCCAAAATCTCGTGCGGCACGATCGGGCCTTCGGTGAGTTGCTGCCCTTTCTTCACGAAATCGCCTTTGAAGGCGATAATGTGCTTGGTGAGCGGGATCAGATGCTCTTCCTCGGCTCCCGTCTCGGGGTCTTTTAAAATCACGCGTCGTTTCCCGCGGACAGTTCCGCCCATTTCCACAATTCCGTCAATCTTAGCAATCTCAGCCGCATCTTTCGGCCGACGGGCTTCGAATAATTCGGCCACTCGGGGCAGACCGCCGGTGATATCTTTTGTCTTTGCGACTTTGCGTGGCGTCTTTGCCAGCAGCGCGCCCGCGCGTACTTTGTGTCCTTCTTCAACTACGACGTGTGCGCCGGCCGGGATGGAATAGCTGGCCAGCACTTCCTTCTTGTCGTCCACGATGACCACCTGCGGATGCAAGTCTTCTTTGTGCTCGATAATGACCGTCCCCATGAGACCGGTTGCTTCATCGACATCGCGCTTGATCGTGACGCCGGCAATCATGTCGCGGAACTCGATCTTGCCGCCCTTATCGGTAAGAATCGGCACGTTGTATGGATCCCACTGCACAAACGTCTCGCCCTTTTTCACCGAGGCGCCGTCGTCCTTGGAAATCATGGAGCCGATGACCACGTTGTAGCGCTCGAGTTCGCGTCCCTCCTCATTGTGCACGCTGATCGAACCGTTCTTGTTCAAAACAATCCAACTCCCATCGAGCGCCTGGACTGTTCGTAGGTCATTGAACCGAACTGTGCCATCGTTTTTCGCCTTGATGATCGGTTGCTTGAACGTCTGGCTGGCCGTGCCGCCGATGTGGAAGGTTCGCATGGTCAACTGCGTTCCCGGCTCGCCAATGGATTGCGCAGCGATGATACCAACTGCTTCGCCCATTTTAACGAACTGGCCAGTCGCGAGGTTGCGTCCGTAGCACATCGCGCAAACGCCGCGGCCGCACTCACACGTAAGCACCGAACGAATCTTCAAGCTCTCCACGCCAATGCGCTGCAACTCCGCGGCGATCTTCTCGTCGATGTACTGATTCACCTTTACGATCTTTTTCTTCTTGTCCACCGGGTCGGGGATGGTTTCGCAACTGACCCGGCCGATGATGCGCTGCCCAAGATCAACCACTTCTTCATCGCCCTCATAAATCGAGCGCACCACGATTCCATTTACTGTTCCGCAATCTTCTGCGTTGATGATCACGTCCTGCGCGGCGTCCACCAACTTGCGGGTGAGATAACCAGAGTCCGCGGTTTTGAGCGCGGTGTCAGCAAGGCCTTTGCGAGCGCCGTGAGTGGAAATAAAGTACTCAAGCACGCTAAGACCTTCACGGAAGTTGGAAGTGATGGGATGCTCGAGGATTTCGCCGCTGGGCTTGGCCATCAAACCGCGCATGCCAGCGAGCTGACGCACCTGTTGTCGGTTGCCGCGCGCACCGGAATCGACCATCAAATAAACTGGATTCAATTCCTTGCGACCCTCGTTATGCTCTAGGGTACGGAACATGATATTGGAAATCTCATCGCCGGCGTGCGTCCAGATGTCGATGATCTTGTTGTAGCGCTCGCCATCCGTGATAATGCCTCTGCGATATTGCTGCTCCACCTGCCGAATCTGTTTGTATGCGTTTTCCAGCTCCGTCTGTTTCTCCTTCGGAATGATCATGTCCGAAATTCCAATCGAGATACCGGCTTTGGTTGCTTCGGTAAAACCGAGCTCCTTTAATTTGTCCAGCGTCGCGACGGTCTCGGCCGGGCCAGCGATTTGGTAGCAGCGCCAGATAATGTCGCTGAGCTGCTTTTTGCCGGCAGGTTTATTGAAAAATCCGAGCTGGCTGGGCCAAATCTCGTTGAAAATGACGCGTCCTGGCGTGGTCTCGATAGTTTTGGCTTCAGCACTCCCGTAGATGGTTTTTCTCCCAAAATCCGGGTTCTTAATCCGGATACGCTCGTGTGTGCGAACGCTGCCATCGGCCATGGCAAATTCTACTTCGGCTGCATCGGAAAAGAGCGGGAACCGCTGGCCGTCTTTACTTGGACCGCGCGGATTTTGGGTAAGGTAATAACAACCGAGCGTGATGTCCTGGGAAGGCGTGGTAATGGGCTTGCCGCTGGAGGGGGAGAAAATATTATTCGGAGCGAGCATAAGTATGCGCGCTTCCATTTGAGCCTCCACTGAGAGTGGCACGTGCACCGCCATCTGGTCGCCGTCGAAGTCCGCATTGTACGCGGTGCAAACCAGCGGATGAATGCGAATCGCTTCGCCCTCGATTAGTTGCGGTTCGAAAGCCTGAATCGACAAGCGATGCAAAGTAGGCGCGCGGTTCAGCAACACCGGATGCCCCTTGGTCACTTCTTCAAGAATGTCCCAGACCTCCGGCGTCTGGCGCTCAATCATCTTTTTCGCGCTGCGCACTGTGTGCACGTAACCGAGGTCTTTCAGCCGGCGGATAATGAATGGCTCGAAAAGCACGAGCGCCATCTTCTTTGGCAAACCGCACTGGTGCAGCTTCAGCTCCGGACCAATGACAATCACCGAGCGGCCTGAGTAATCGACGCGTTTACCCAGGAGGTTTTGGCGAAAACGGCCGCCCTTGCCCTTGAGCATGTCGCTAAGCGATTTGAGAGGCCGGTTGCCAGCGCCCGTCACGGCGCGACCATGTCTGCCGTTATCGAACAAAGCGTCCACCGCTTCCTGGAGCATTCGTTTTTCATTGCGAATGATCACGTCGGGCGTCTTAAGCAGAAGCAGGTTCTTGAGCCGGTTGTTGCGGTTGATCACCCGCCGATAAAGATCGTTCAGGTCCGAGGTCGCAAAACGTCCGCCTTCGAGGGGAACTAAAGGGCGCAAATCCGGCGGAATTACCGGCAACACATCGAGAATCATCCATTCAGGCCGCGCATGTGAATTCTGGAATCCTTGGACAAGCTTGAGACGCTTGGCGAGTTTCTTGCGGATTTGTTTGCTCTTGGTGGTAGCCATCGCCTTCTCCAGCTCTTTGTTGAGCTTGTTAAGGTCGATCTCGGCAAGAAGCTTCCTGATCGCTTCCGCGCCCATCCCGGCAACGAAATCTTCGCCATACTGCTCCTGCGCCTCGCGGTATTCGACTTCGTTAAGCAGTTGTGTTTTCTGTAGCGGCGTTTTGCCCGGATCGATGACGATGTAGTCCTCGTAATAGATAACGCGCTCGAGCTGCCGCGCGCTCATATCTAGCATAAGCCCGATTCGCGAGGGCATGCATTTGTAAAACCAGATGTGCGAAACTGGCACCGCCAATTCGATGTGGCCCATGCGTTCGCGGCGAACGCGCGCCAGAGTGACTTCCACGCCGCATCGGTCGCAGATCACTCCTTTGTGTTTGATGCGCTTGTATTTTCCGCACGAACATTCCCAGTCCCGGGTCGGACCAAAAATGCGTTCACAGAAAAGGCCGCCCTTCTCCGGTTTAAATGTGCGATAATTGATCGTCTCGGGATTTTTGACTTCGCCTTTGCTCCACGAACGCATGGTATCGCTCGAGGCAACGCCGATGGCGACTTGATCAAAACCCACCGGGCGCTCTTCGCCCACTAACTCACGCCAGGAATGTTCGTTCATGATTTCTCCAAATAAATTGTGAATCTAAAAATTATGCGACGCTCTCCATGAAGGTGGGTGCCTGCCCGCCGACCTTCACGTCGAGACCGAGGCTCTGCATTTCTTTAATCAGAACATTGAAAGACTCAGGCGTCCCCGCTTCGAGCGAGTTGTCGCCTTTAACGATCGACTCATAGATGCGGGTTCGGCCTTGTACGTCGTCAGATTTGACGGTCAGCAATTCCTGCAAAGTGTAGGCGGCCCCGTAGGCCTCGAGAGCCCACACCTCCATTTCACCAAAACGTTGACCACCGTATTGGGCTTTGCCGCCGAGCGGCTGTTGAGTAACGAGCGAGTACGGTCCCACAGCACGCGCGTGAATTTTGTCCGCCACCAAGTGGCCGAGTTTCATCATATAGATGTAGCCAACCACGACTTCCTGATCGAACGGATCACCGGTGCGCCCATCGAAAAGGCGCGCTTTACCGGTTTCCTGCACCCACGTGAAGCCATCTTTCTTTTTGGCATCATGCAAATATTCACGGATCTGCTTTTCCTTGATTCCGTCGAACACCGGGGTCGCTACCTTGAATCCGAGCGCCTTCGCAGCAACGCCCAGGTGCGTTTCCAGAACCTGCCCCACATTCATGCGGCTGGGGACACCTAGCGGATTAAGCACGATTTCAACCGGTGTTCCGTCCGCTAGGAAAGGCATGTCTTCCTCAGGCACAATTCGGGCGACGACGCCCTTGTTGCCGTGGCGTCCAGCCATTTTGTCGCCAACGCTGAGCTTGCGTTTGCTCGCGATATAAACCTTGACCTGCTTGATGATTCCCGGATCGATATCGTCTCCGCTCTCGACCCGGTCCATCGCGCGATCACGTTCAAGCTCCAGCTCCGCGAACTTGTGCTCGTACGCGCCAATGATTTCGCGGATCCTATTCCGGATCGGACTCGGATCGATCTCGATGTGGTCATGCGCCGTAGCTAGTTTTCGCAACAGCGTTTTTGTGATTTTGCGATTAGCGGGAATGATGATCTCACCATTCTTGGCATTAACGACGTCGAGAGGGACTTTTTCACCGAGAAGGACGTTCGAAAGCGAATCGGTCAATTGTTCGATCAGCGCCTCTTTCTTACGCTTATGTTCCTCGCTGATCGTTTTGAGTTGCCGCCTGGTTTCCGCCGGCGTGAGTTTTTCGCGCGAAACCTCGCGACGGGAGGAAACCTTTACATCCATTACGATTCCGTAAGTGCCTGAGGGAACGGTAAGCGAGGTATCCTTCACGTCCGCTGCTTTCTCGCCAAAGATCGCCCGAAGGAGGCGCTCTTCTGGGGCCAATTCCGTCTCGCTCTTGGGCGTAATTTTCCCAACCAAAATATCGCCGGGCTTCACTTCCGCTCCGACCCGCACTACGCCGTCCGGGCCCAGGTTGCGCAAAGCTTCTTCGCTGACGTTGGGAATGTCCCGCGTAATTTCCTCGGGTCCAAGCTTGGTATCGCGCGCGCCGATCTCGAACTCATCGATGTGGATGGAAGTGTAAATATCCTCCTTCACAACCTTTTCGGAGATCATGATAGCATCTTCAAAGTTGTATCCGTTCCAGGGCATGAACGCGACGAGCACGTTGCGTCCCAGCGCGAGCTCGCCGTGATCAGTGTTCGGACCATCTGCGATCACTTGACCGCGTTTAACATGCTGGCCTTTACGCACAATCGGCTTCTGGTTCACGCACGTGCCGGCGTTTGAGCGCATAAATTTGCGGAGTTCATAGACGTGAATCCCTGCCTCGGGATCGGTCTTGAGCTTCCTTTTGCTCTCGGGCAGGTGGCCGTCCTTTGTGACAACGATTTGATCCGCCGTGACTGAAGCAACCTTGCCGCTGTCGCTGGCCAAAACGACAGCGTGCGAATCGCGCGCCACTTTTTCTTCAAGGCCAGTGCCTACGAACGGCGCCTCGGATACGATCAGCGGAACACCCTGACGCTGCATATTGGAACCCATCAGCGCACGATTTGCGTCATCATGTTCGAGGAACGGAATTAGGCCCGCTGCTACCGAGACGAGCTGTTTCGGCGAAACATCCATGTAATGCACTTTCGCGGGATCGACTTCAAGGAAGTCGCCACGGTAGCGCACAGAGACTTTTTCCCCCGTGAAATGCCCGCGTCCGTCCACGGGCGCATTGGCTTGCGCCACGAGGAAATTCTCCTCGCGATCGGCGGTAAGATATTCGATCTGGTCCGTCACGCGGCCCTTTTCGACCTTCCGATAGGGCGTCTCGATAAAACCAAACTCGTTGATACGCGCGAAAGTGCTCATTGAGCTAATCAAGCCAATGTTTGGGCCCTCCGGCGTCTCGATTGGACAAATGCGGCCGTAATGGGAAGGATGAACGTCGCGCACTTCGAATCCAGCGCGCTCCCGACTAAGACCTCCAGGACCGAGAGCCGACAAACGCCGCTTGTGCGTCAATTCCGCCAGCGGATTTGTTTGATCCATGAACTGCGAAAGCTGTGAGCGGCCAAAGAAATCTCGGATCACCGCGCTGAGCGCTTTTGGATTAATGAGCTTCTGCGGCGTCATGCCATCGACATTAATGTCGAACAGCGTCATGCGTTCTTTGACCAACCGCTCCGTGCGAGCTAGCCCGACGCGGCATTGATTGGCGAGTAGTTCTCCGACTGTACGCACGCGACGACTCCCCAGATGGTCGATATCGTCGAGCGTGCCTTCGCCCCGACGCAAATTGATCAAATACTTGATTGCCGCGATAAAATCTTTGTCAGTCAAAATACGTTCGGTAGGATCGACGTTGATTCCGAGTTTTTGATTAATTTTGTAACGGCCGACGCGTCCGAGATCATATTTTTTGGGATCAAAAAAGAGCCTTTTCAGCAAAGCGCGGGCGTTGGCCACCGTCGGGGGATCGCCCGGGCGAAGGCGCCGGTAAATGTCCTTCAGCGCCTCTTCCTGGTCATGCGCCGGATCTTTTCTAAGCGCCTTCACGATTGTGTCATCGTTCGAGATGTCGATTACTTTCACCTCGTGAATCTTGAGTGACATGATTTGGCGAACAGTCGCCAAAGTGAGCGGTTCGAACGCGCGCGCCACCGTCACCTCACCATCTCGGACGTCCGCGATAAGCACCTTGGTGGCCAGCTTCTCTTCATCGAGTTTCTCGCTCAGCTTCAAGTTCTCGATGTTATAAAAGAGCTTGATGACCTCTTCGTCGGACCCGTAACCCAGCGCACGCAAGAACGTCGTGGCGAGAAACTTTCGGCGCCGCTTGCGCCGATCGAGATAAATGTAAAGAAGATCAGCCGTATCAAATTGCACCTCAATCCATGAACCGCGGTCTGGAATGATCCGGAAACTGTAGAGCACCTTGCCGTTGACGTGGACCGTTGATTCAAAGGCGATTCCCGGAGAGCGATGCAACTGGCTTACCACCACGCGCTCCGCGCCATTAATGACGAAGGTACCCTGCGGCGTCATCAGAGGGATTTCGCCCATGTAAACCTTCTCCTCCTTGGTGCCCTTCTCCTCTCGCAACTGGAATGTGACGTGCAACGGCGCACTGTAGGTCTGTCCCTCTCGCTGCGCTTCCAGAGCCGTCAATTTGGGCTCGCCGATGTCATAATGACTGAAATCGAGCACCGCTTTCTCGTCGTAGCTTTCGATTGGGAAAACCTCCTTGAAAACAGCCTGGAGTCCCTGGTTTCTTCGTTTGGAATAAGGGACGTCCTTCTGGAGGAAATCGACGTATGAGTTGGCCTGAACCTCAATCAGATTTGGCGGTTCAATGCCTTCCTTAATGCTTCCAAAGTAAATGCGTTCGGACATATTCACTAAGATCAAGAGCTAAGAGCCCGCAGCGACCACACAAATGAGGGCCGACGCGGGCAAGATTTTACCGGTTCAGCGACGAGCGAGCGCACAAAACTGCCACCGAAATAGCGGTCTGTCAAATTGACGACCCCCATCTCGTTGCCAGTAGTGTGTTTTTGCCTTGTGGCGCTGGGTTAAAAATACTTCTGCCTGGGCTTAACCAAATCTGACCATACTCCGCATACGACAGCACGCAAGCACTTCATGCTGCGACGGCCGCTCAAAATCGGATTTACCTACTTAATTTCGACTTTTGCACCCGCGGCCTCGATCTTTTTCTTCATCTCGTCCGCCTCCTGCTTCGTCACGCCTTCCTTGATTGTTTTTGGCGCTCCCTCGACCAGTGCTTTCGCTTCTGCTAGACCAAGTCCCGGAACTGCACCGCGAACCTCCTTGATCACAGCGATCTTGTTCGATCCCATTTCCTTCAGGATCACGTCAAACGTAGTTTTTTCCTCAGCCGCGGGAGCTCCGGTTCCGCCAGGTGCGCCCGCTGCAGCGGGGCCAGCGGCAACGGCGACCGGCGCGGCGGCGCTCACACCCCATTTTTCCTCAAGCTGCTTAACCAATCCAGCAATCTCCAGCACCGACAGGTTGCTGAGTTGCTCCACCAATTTTTCTGTGTCTGCCATTTTATTTTCCTCCAATTGCCGCCTCCGAAAGCCTTCGAAGAATTAAAGCCGATAGCCACCGACCCGGACAGTTTTCGTTTAGTTCCTCGACCCGCCAAAAGACGGGGCGAAATCTTTTATGCGCTGGCCTCCGCTGGTTTTCCTTCCTTTTGAGCCTTTGCATTGAGCAACCGCGCCAATGCCGAGGCTGGTTCATTCAATAAACGCACCAGTTTTGTGGCAGGCGACAGAAGCAGTCCCAGCAATTGCGCCTGCAAAATTTCGCGCGGCGGCAAGTCCGCCAACGTTTCCAAATCCGCGGTGGAAAGAACAGCGCGATCGACAAAACCAAGCTTGAGGGCCGCGATTTTAAATTCGGTCGCGAACGTCTTAAAAATTTTGGCAACTGGCGCCACATCTCTCTCGCCTGTGACAACCGCGGTTTGGCCCACCAACTGGTCACCCACATCCGGAAAACCGGAATCCGCCATGGCACGCTTAAGGAAATTATTTTTCACCACGTGCATTTCCGCGCCTGCCGGTTCCAGCCGGTTCCGCAATTCGGTGAAATCAGCCACCTTCATGTGCTGATAATCGGTCACTAGTACATAAGGCGACTGTTTCAATTTCTCGGCCAAATCTGAAACGATGCTGGCTTTTTCCGGTCTCATTTGTTCTTAAATTGGGCGTTGGACGTTGAGCGTTGAGCGTTTACCTCGTCATTCCTTACACGTTCAAATACGGCGCAGGATCGATGCGGACGCCCGGGGACATCGTCGCACTGATTGTCACGCCTTCAAGGTAGCGACCTTTGGCTGTCGCCGGGCGGACCCGCACAACGGCTTCGATCACTGCATTTCCATTTTCCACCAAGGCTTTTTCTTCAAACGAAAATTTTCCAACCGGCACCGCCACGTTGCCGTTCTTGTCGAGCTTGAATTCTACCCGGCCAGCCTTCACCTCCTGCACTGCTTTCGCGGTGTCGTCGGTCACCGTTCCGGTTCGGGGATTCGGCATTAATCCGCGCGGTCCGAGCACCTTTCCGAGCTTCCGAACTTCTGCCATCGCCGCAGGTGTAGCGATCGCCACATCAAAATCCTGAAAACCTTCCTGGCACTTCTGAATCAGGTCTTTCATCCCAACAAATTCCGCGCCAGCTTCCTTGGCAGCCTTCGCCGCCTCACCCTCCGCGAAAACAAGCACCCGCACCTGTTTGCCGCTGCCATGCGGAAGCGGGCAGGTCCCGCGCACCATCTGATCGGATTGTTTCGGATCGACCCCCAGCCGGAACGAAACCGTCACGGTCTGATCAAACTTCGTCGGCGGAAACTTCTTCAGCGTTGAGACAGCGTCGGCAAGATTGTAAGTCTTGATCCGGTCCACGTGCTGTGTGGCTGCGCGATATCGTTTGCTTCGATTTCTTTGCATTTCCTGTGCAGTTCAAATGCCCAGTCACTTGCGATAGCAAACCAGGCTCCTGCTTAAAAAGTTGTCCCCGCTCAAATCCAGCGAGCTGGGGACGGGAACCTAGCGGCTATCTCCGGCTTGTCAAAGCGTTGCGTCAACAAATCGCAACGTTAATCCACCGGATCCGAGACATCTGGCGACGTCGTCGATTCGGCGGTTCCCTGCGGCGTGCGCGGGCCTTGCCGAATGATTTTGCCTTCTTTCATTACGAAGTAGACGCGCTCGGTTGCAGTGATGTCGGAGGTCGGATCGCCCGGCATCGCAATGACATCGGCCAGTTTCCCTTTTTCCAGAGTCCCGACTTTTTGCCCGATGCCGAGAAGCTCGGCATCGTTGCTCGTCGCGGATTTCAGTGCATCGATCGCACTCATCCCGAGATCGACCATTAACTTGAATTCTTTCGTGTTTTGCCCATGTGGATAGACCGCTGCGTCCGTTCCAAATGAAATCTTGATGCCCATCTTAACCGCATTGCGAAACATTTCCGAGCGAGCCGCTGTCGCCGCTTTCGCCTTCGCCTGCAATGCTGGCGGATAGTTGTCGAGCTTGCTCATGATCCACTCCGAGGCCATCAGCGTCGGTGTGAGGAAGGTTCCCTTCTTTTTCATCATCGTAAGCGTTTCCGGTTTCATAAACGAACCGTGCTCAATCGAATCGACGCCCGCCTCAATCGCCTCGCGCGCGGCCTGATCGCCGTGACAATGCACGGCCACTCTCTTGCGCAACCGGTGCGATTCATCGACCAGCGCTGTCATTTCAGCCGGTGTTAATTGCGGCGTATCGACTTCGTCCCCCAGTGAAAGGACGCCGCCGGAAACCGCGGCCTTAATGACGTCCGCGCCATTTTTCACCTCAAACCGCACCGTCTTTCGGATTTCGTCGGGGCTATTCGCGATGCCGTCGGTGTAATCCGGTTCGCGCCCGAAAAGGAAATCGCGAAACCCGCCGGTCGGATCAAAGTGACCGCCGGTGGCGCCGATTCCCTTCGTCGCAACCAGCATACGAGGCCCCACGATTACGCCTTTGTTGATCGAATTGCGCAGCGCAACATCGACGGATTCGTGGCTGGCGACGAAACGACTGCCCATATCGCGTACCGTGGTGAAACCCGCTTCGACCGTCGCGCGCGCAAAGGCCGTCGCGCGGATCGCCTGTTCGGACACGTTCAGATCAAGTTGCTGCAGGCGGCGCTCGTTGTAATTACCAGAGAAATCGGCCGTCAAATGCGTGTGCGCATCCATGAAACCGGGCGCAAGCGTCGCATCGCCCAGATCGATTACCTGCGCTCCGCTCGGGATTGGCAGATTACTTCCCGCATCGACAATCTTATCGCCCTGCACAATCACCACAGCGTTTTGCAAGAGCGCGTTCGACTTACCGTCAAAGAGTCGCGCCGCTTTCAGCACGATTAGCTGATCGGCAGCCTGCGTCGCGATGCCGAGAGACAAGAGAATTACAAGGACACGAGACGTGATTTTCATCCTGCCCGTTTAGAAGCAATCCGCGAGACTGGCAAGAAGGAATGCGCCAAAAGGTGGCGGCGTAATTCTTAATACGCCACTAAGGGCTTGGTAGTTTTGCTGTGCTTTCCGCAAGGCCTTCTCGCGCCGCGGCGAGATTGGGATCGAGTATGAGCGCCTCTTTGAAGGCAATAATGGCGCGCCAATCTTGATTGAATGCCGCGAGATAGCGCCCGCGGTTGATCAGCATGCTGGTGTAGCCCGGCAAGATTTTGAGGTTCACCACGTCATCTTTCTCAAACCGTACACTCCCGTCAGCCAAACCACGGGTCTCGAGCTGTACGTCAGGCGAATCGTGGAAGCGTGAATCTCTTGTAAGGTTAAAAACGAGGCCATGCGGAACAAGTTGATAGCTTTGAGTAAGCCACTGTGTCACTGCGCCGTTTGTAGTGTCGGGCAACAGCAAATCCCTCGTCATGTAAACCGGCCCGACTGCGCTCTCGTTCGTCACAATCGACTGAATCATTTCCAAAAATGCCGTGCTGATTTTTTGGGTCAGCAGCGCGTTGCTTTTAAACTCCGCGGGATCGCGTTCCCATGCTTTGAGGTCCTCGACAAACATTTCAATCTTCTCGCGCGACCGCTCGATCAAATCAGGATAAGTGCGTCTTAGATAATCGAAATACCACGAGCGCCGCAGCAGATTAACGTCAACAACTTTTACATCGCGCCGGCGCTGTTCTATCTGCTGCGCATAAAACATCGGGGACGCGACCTGCCAGTCTTGTGTAAGTAAAAGACCATTGGGCTGGACCCCGCTGAGCAGATTTTCAACGTAATCATGCGCGATGAAGTAATGCCTGCGGTTGTTGAACGGCCAGTTCCCCGCGAACGCTGTCGCAGATGTGACCAAAACAGCAATCGCGGCGACACGGTAGGATGTTCCCAAGGAAATGGACTTCACAGCAGTCAGCTCGATCAACCAACGGATACCGAGCCCGGCACCGATCGCGATGGAGATAAATACGGGCAGATAGTACGCGTCTTTGTCTTCCGCGATTTCGTAGCTGAGGTCGTACGCCAAGTTAGCGATGACAATAAACAATAGAAACCAGAAGGTTGTGCGGTCTTGCCTATAAGCAGTGGCGAAACCCGCAAAAGCAAGCACCAGCGGCAAAGGCAGCCACGCAGGCCCGAATTCGCGCAGGAGCATTCGGCAAAATTCAATAAACTGCGCTCCCATCATCGTCGGACTAAACGAGAAGAACACCCGATATTGTCTGCCCGTGATGTGCCACCAGATTTCCTGCAGTGAACGCGGATTACCCCAGTTGATGAGAGGTGAGCGCGACGCCGCAAACGGCAAATACGCATAAACAGCGACCATAGCCGCAAGCGAAATCAGCGCGGCGTATACCAGCCGGCGGCTCGTAAAAAATCTGAGGCCCTCAGTCCTGTAAACGACAACGGCCAGAGCCGGAAGTATCAGCCCCACAGTGACGTGGTGAACGCCAAGCGCAAAGCCAAAAACCGCCGCCGCGGCGTAAAGCCAGGAGTCGTGGATGGTAACCGGCCCTCGTTTTTCCGCGTGCAGACGCGCAGACAGCATTGTCTGCGTCACGAGCCGCCGCCACCGCAACATCAAAAAGAAGACAATGAGGATAAGCAGCGTGTTGAGAGTATAGACCTCGGCGATCGTCGCATACGACCAGAGCGTCCGTGAGAATGCCATGAGCAACCCCGCGCCAAGCGCAGGGGCGAACACCAAAAGGCGGTCAATGCCCGAATCCACGGCCCTTTTTCTCTGTTGCGCACCCCCCTTCCGCGCAGGGAGATATGCCGCCGTGATCATTAATTCCGCCACAACAAGAGTGAGGATCGCGGACGCTAGCGCGGCGAAAAGGGCAGACGAAAAATTGATCCGCACCGCGACGTTCCCCAACGGGACGAGCGATGCGAGATGGGCGAGAATGACCCAGAGAGGAAAGCCCGGCGGATGCGCCACCCCGAGCCCTTGAGCGACCACAACCAATTCGCCGCTGTCGGTTAGAGTGACCGTAGGAGCAAGCGTCCAGCTAAAAAGAAGGAGCGCAGCAAGAAACACCGCGCCCGCGCAGACCAACTGCGCCGACGACGAAGGAATTGCTGCAGCATTCACCTGTCGGTTCGACTTTGATGCGGGCTTGGCAGAAGGGTGACGCGAAGGTTTTGTCGAAAGATTCATGTTCGCGGGATAAGGAGCTGGGCTGCAGGAAGGAAAACTGCCATTCACCCAAGATGACCGCGAATAGATATTTGCGCATTGTTTACCTGCGATGTTTCGCTTCAATGCTCGCATGACAAAGTCGTCAGCGTCGTATACCGAAAATCGTTACGTTCCCATTCCCGGCAGCGAGAAAACCACTGCTCTTACGTCGAGCGCTGGGATGAGAAGTAGAACCACATCCGTTACGCGCGTGAAAAAAGCGCCGCGCTCTGTTATGGCATGTCGATGTATCGGCCGGGAAAGAATCCCGCCGTCATTACGATGCGCAGAAATGCTGTTTAGAACTTCATGAAAAAAATATGGGTCGCGGTTTGTATAATCGTCTGGTCCCTGGGCCAAGCACAGTCACAGACCGAATCACTGGCTAAGCTGTCCGACGATTTCTGGACCTGGCGCGCGAAACACGCGCCATTCACCGGCGATGACGTGAATCGCATCGAGCGGCCGGGCGGAACGCGCGATTGGTCGCGAGCCACGATCGACAAGCAACGAAAAGATCTTGCTGCGTTCGAAGCGCGCTGGAAGAAAATCGACACGAGTCACTGGCCGGTCCCGCAGCAAGTGGATTATCACCTGATCGGTTCGGCATTATCGCGCATTCGCTGGGAGCTCGACCGGAATCCGCGCTGGAAACGCGATCCGAATTTCTACATCGAGCAGACACTCACCGCCCTCGTGGAAGCGCTCACTGTGCCCCCGCCGTATGATGAGGCGCACAGTCGCGAGATTCTCACGCGCATCGACAATATTCCTTCGATCTTGCAGCAAGGCCTCGAGAATCTCGATAAACCGCCGGCGCCATTTGCCACCGTCGCCATTCAGAATCTTGAGGGCATTCGCGAGCACTTTCAAAAGACTGCGAGCGCGCTCGCAGGATCGACAACTCTCAAACAAGATGAATTGAAAGGCGCGTGTGAGCGGGCTGCGGATGCGCTGGAGAAATTCTGGGCAGATCTCCGCAAGAGATTGCCAAGCTTGCCGCAGCAAACGGCGCTTGGGCGCGACGCTTATATTTGGTTTTTGCGAAACGTGGCGCTAATGCCGTTCACACCAGAAGAACTGTTCGCGATGGGACGACAGGAATGGAATCGCGCGGTCGCGTTCGAAAGTTATGAGAAGAACCGAAACAAAGATGTGCCGTCGCTGAAAATTGCCGACAACATCGACAATTGGATCAAAGACGCAGCGGAAAAGGAATTATCGATCCGCAAATTTTTGGTTGAGCGCGGCATCCTCAGCGTTCCCGATTGGATTCAGCATTATACATTGCGACCAATGCCGGAGTATTTGCGCGCGCTCGAATTCGGCGAAAACGACGACTTCACATCGCCGTCGCGCTTAAAAGAAAACTGCATTCGCTACGTGCCCAAGCCTTCAGAAAAGCTCGGTTACTTCTGGCGCGCAACCGCGCAAGATCCGCGACCGATCATCGTGCACGAAGGAATTCCGGGCCATTACTTCCATCTTTGCCTTTCCTGGAAACACGAAGACCCAATCCGGCGGCACTTTTATGATTCGGGCCCGAACGAAGGCATTGGATTTTATTCCGAGGAAATGATGCTGCAGGCGGGACTGTTCGACGACAGTCCGCACACGCGCGAGATCATTTACAATTTCATGCGGCTGCGCGCGCTCCGCGTAGAAGTGGACGTGAAACTCGCGCTCGGCGAATTCACGCTCGAGCAAGCCGCGAAATACCTCGAAGAAAAAGTGCCGATGGATTCACAGACCGCGCGCCAGGAAGCGATCGCCTTTTCCACTGGTCCTGGCCAGGCCATCACCTATCAGATCGGCAAACTCCAAATTCTGAAATTTCTCGCCGATGCGCGCATGCAACAAGGCGAAAAATTCAATCTCCGTGCCTTCCATGATTTCCTCTGGAAAAACGGCAACGTGCCCATTGCGTTGCAACGATGGGAATTCTTAGGCACACAATGAACGGTGCGTCCAACATCCTCTACAAATATCTCGATCCTTGCGGGATCAAAGCGTTGCAAACAATGATGCTCCACGCATCGGATCCCGCTTCATTCAATGATCCGTTTGAAGTGCGACCGGCGTTTGACCAAGAACGGCACGACTATTTTGCAAAGACGCACGAAGCATTTCACGCGCAGTTCGGCAGCGAATACTCATTGCTTGGTAATCAAAGTATGGTCGGAATGCCAACCGAAGATGCAGTTGATTTTGGTGAGCATTTAAACCTGCGTTTCCGGCGCGACCTTAGCAGGCGCTTTCGCGTGCTCTGCCTGAGCCGCGATCCCGCAAACGTGCTGATGTGGGGCCATTATACAAAGTCACATCAAGGATTGGTTATCGGCATTGACACAAGTGTTACGAGATTTCCGCAGGGCCTATATCAAGGCGGACAACCAATCAATTATTTGGAGGATCGCTCTAGTACACAACTGCCGGTCGCCTACTACAAAGGAACCAGTGTTGAGAAATACGATGTGTTCGGAAACATCGTTAACAATCCTAATGAACTCGTCGGGATTGGAAGCGGCTTAGTGATCCCGTTTTCGGAATATCATGAGCAAGTCGAGGGTGTGATGAAAACCGCTCTAACGACGAAAGCGCGCGATTGGAGATACGAAGAAGAAGTCAGATTTGTTTACGAGCTGCCTGACCATAATAATCAGCTGAGCAAAATTGATGGTCGTTACTTCATTCAAATTCCGCTGGATGCCTTACGAGAAATCATAATCGGCTTTCGCGCATCCGCTAACTTAGCTAAAGGAGTAGTTGCATTGTTTCGTGAAAATCGAATCGGAAATCCAAAGTTATTCTTTGGTGGCTGCCATCCAAATCGCTACGAGGTTCAAAAACACGAGGCTGAACCACAGTACCTAATAGATTATTTTACAACTGTTCGACCGAGTTTGGAATAATCAAATTTCGTCCGAGCTCGGATCAATGCCCGTACGCTTGATGCACGCGCTTCCCATCCAGTGAAATCCGCGTAATCGGCGGTTGAATTAATTCCGGCGGTCGTAGACGGCCGCTACAGCGCAATGTCGATCCTAATCGGCGATTTCGAGGCCCATCTGGCGCGCGGTGCCGGCGATGATGCGGAAAGCGGCTTCGTCGTCGCGGGCGTTTAGGTCTTTGCGCTTGGTGTTCACGATGTCCATGACTTGTTTGCGCGTGACTTTGCCGACTTTCGTTTTGTTAGGCTCTTTTGAACCGGCCGCGATGTTGGCTGCTTTCTTCAAAAGCACCGCAGCAGGCGGACTCTTGGTGATGAACGTGAAGGATTTGTCTTTGTACACCGTGATCACGACCGGGAGAATGTCGCCGGCTTGTTTCTGGGTTGCGGCGTTAAA
>Ga0209057_1000877_pt1 | contig 25521 bp, 26 predicted proteins | sample GraSoiAngelo_146_FD_185903 | JGI IMG/M metagenome (GOLD analysis project Ga0209057, IMG submission 185903) | Grasslands soil microbial communities from the Angelo Coastal Reserve, California, USA - 14_1009_05_30cm (SPAdes) (version 2) | ecosystem: Environmental > Terrestrial > Soil > Grasslands ... | reverse complement strand
GAAAGCTCGTCCTCGTGTCGACGCCGATCCGGCGCAACGCGTTCTACCCCGACATCCTGGGTCAGCAGGGCCAGGTGACGGCCGAGGCGGCGGAGGCGATGAAGCAGACCCCGATGTACCAGCTGTATGCGAGCATCGCGCCGAGGCCGGAAGACTGGCCGCGCCTTCTCACCAAGATGGGCGAGTCGATGAAGAACGATTACGACTTCACCGAGGAGGTCGGGAAGCTTCAGGCGACGACGCTGATCGTCGCGGCGGACGCCGACATCTTCCCGCCGGCCCACGCGGTCGAGGTGTTCGGGCTGCTCGGCGGCGGAAAGCGCGACGGCGGCTGGGATGGTTCGGGCCGACCGAAATCGCAGCTCGCGATCCTCCCAGGGCTCACGCACTACAACATCGGCAGCGCACCGGCGTTGTCGGCCGTGGTGATCCCGTTCCTCGAGGGCTGACGCCGGCCCCGCCAAAGGGAAGTCTTCCCGACACAAAAGAGCCCACTTAGACGCGTCCGAGACCGCGCCCAGCCAGGCCGAGCATGCTGCCGCTTGCTCGACGGGTCTAGTGTTGCCCGCCAGTCGGGAGGAAGGGCGTGGCTTCGACGCATCACGGTCGTTCGGATCGCACAGCCTTGCTGCGACGGCTCGTGTCCGCCGCGCTGGCCGCTCTTCTCGTGAACGTCGGGGTTCCGAGCGGATCCTTCGCGGCTGCGGACGATTCAAGGACCTACATCGTGGTCTTCCGACCGGGCGTCTCCGCCAACGCGAAGACCGATGATGTCGAGCGACGGTTCGGTTTCTCGAGCGACTTCCGCTACGCGAGCGCGCTCCAGGGATTCGCCGCCCGCCTGAGTTCGCTCCAGCTGGCGCGCATGCGCGCCGATCCCGACGTCGCCTTTATTTCAGCCGACCGCGTTTTGCACACGATCGGGGTTGTACCGATCAAGGCCGGCGACACGGCGCCGCCGGGCGTGCGGCGTCTCGGCGCGGCGACCGCGACCACGGTGCGCGAGGCTTCGACCACGAACGTCGCCGTCATCGACTCGGGGATCGACCTCTCGCACACGGACCTGAACGCGGTGAACGGTAAGAACTGCATCAGCGGCGGAAACGCGCGTGACGACAACGGTCATGGCACTCACGTCGCTGGCACGATCGGCGCGAAGAACAACGGCGCAGGCGTCGTCGGCGTCGCACCCGGAACGAAGCTCTACGCGGTCAAGGTCGTCAACGCGCAGGGCAGCGGCACCGACGCGCAGGTCATCTGCGGCATCGACTGGGTCACCGCGAACGCGGCGACGCTCGGCATCAAGGTCGCGAACATGAGCCTGGGCGGGCCCGGCGCGGACGACGGTAACTGTGGCAATACCAACGCCGACGCGCTTCATCGGGCGATCTGCAACTCGGTCGCGGCCGGCGTCACCTACGTCGTCGCGGCCGGCAACAGCAGCGAGGACTTCTCCGCGGACGTGCCGGCGAGCTACAACGAGGTGCTCACCGTCACCGCCATGGCCGACTTCGACGGGCTTCCCGGGGGAGTCGGCTCGCCGAGCTGCGGCGACGGTTATTTCGAGCAAGATGACTCCGCGGCAGGCTTCAGCAACTTCACGACCGATGGAAGCGCCGACGCGGCTCACGCCATCGCTGGGCCCGGCGTCTGCATCCTCTCGACCTGGCCGGGCAACAAGTACCAGACCATCTCCGGCACGAGCATGGCCTCACCCCACGTGACTGGGGTTGTCGCGCTCTGCTTCGGCGAGAAAGGCGCGGCCGGTCCCTGCACCGGTCTCACGCCGGCACAGGTGATCGCCAAGATGCGCGCGAACGCCGCGGGGCACACGGCATCGGATCCCGCCGCGGGCTTCCTCGGCGATCCGAGTCACCCGATCGACGCGTACTACGGCTACCTCGCGTGGGCCGGCGCCGTCGACACCGTTGCCCCCGTCATCACGTCGGTGAGCGCGAGCGCGATCACGCATGAAGCGGCGAAGATCACCTGGACGACGGACGAAAATGCGGACGGTCAGGTCGAGTACGGCACGACGTCGGCGTACGGGTCGACGACGCCGGTCGCGTCGACGTTCGTGACGAGCCACGCGATAGGGCTGAGCGGTCTGAGTCCGACGACTCTCTACCACTACCGTGTGAAGAGCCGCGATGGCTGGGGCAACCTCGCTGTGTCGGGCGACTCCACGTTCACGACCACGATCCCTCTGTCGGATCTCGCGCTCACGGGCACGGTCTCACCAGAGCCCGCCAATGTCGGCGACACCCTCACGTACCAGCTCACGCTCAACAACAAGGGACCGGCGCGCGCTTCGGGTGGAACGCTTTCAGTAACTCTCGGGACCGGGCTCACACCGGGAGCCGCGACACCGAGTCAGGGAAACTGCGGCACGGCTGGACAGGTCGTGAGCTGCAACGTAGGGACGGTCGAGGTCGGCGGCCCCACCGCTCAGATGCTCGCCGATCATCCAAGTGGATTCTGGCGTGTGGGTGATCCCGCGGGCAGCGCGACCGCCGCGGATGCGAGCGGCAACGGTCTCGTGGGCGCAGTCGATCCCGGAGTGGCACTCGGGCAGGCCGGCGCACTGAGCGGTGACACCGCCGCCACGTTCAACGGCAGCGGCGCCACGATCACCGTTGCCGCGAGCCCGCGGCTTGAGCTGACGAGCGCGGTCTCGGTCGAGGCGTGGGTGCGGCCCACCGCCGCCGGGCAGAACGGCGGCATCTTCGAAAAGACCGTGAACGGCTGGGTGAACAGCCAGTACATGCTGTTCCTCGAGGCCGGGGTCGCGAAGTTCCGTGTTCGCACCGCAAGCGGGGCGCTCCTGCCGGTGAACGGACCGACGCTGCCACTGAACACGTGGACGCACCTCGTCGGCACCCTCGACGGCACGACGCTGCGCCTGTATGTGAACGGCGCGCTTGCGGCGAGCGCCACGGCCCAGGGTCCCTTGGCGAGCGGGAGTGGGCCCGCCTTTATCGGTCGGCTCGGTCAGAACCTCTATCCCTTCCAGGGCTCACTCGATGAAGTCGCGGTCTTCCCGGTCGCGCTGTCGGCCGACCGCGTGCGCAATCACTACCTGGGCGGGGCAATCACCCTCGGTCTGAGCGCAACCGCTACGGCCGGCGGGACCGTGCACACCACCGCCCAGGCGCAGGCAACCGAGACCGACCCGGATAGCTCGAACAACACGTTGAACCTGGACAGCACGATCACCACGCCGCACGCGGATCTGGCGCTCACCGGCTCCGTCTCCCCCGAGCCCGCAAATGTCGGCGACACGCTCGCGTACCAGCTCACGCTCGCGAACAACGGACCGGCCCGCGCCACGAGCGGGACGCTTCAGGTCACCATGCCGGCGGGCCTCACGCCGGGCTCGGCAACTTCAAGTCAGGGCAGCTGCGCATCAAGCGGCCAGGTCACAAGCTGCGCGCTCGGGGCGATCGAGGTCGGTGGTCCCACGCAGCAGGTATTCACCGATCACCCGTTGGGTTTCTGGCGTCTGGGCGACGCCGCCGGTAGCAGCAGCGCGCTCGATTCGAGCGGCAACAGTCTCACCGGCGCGGTCGACCCCGGCGTGAGTTTCAGGCAGCCCGGTGCGATCAGCGGCGATACCGCCGCAACGTTCCCGGGGTCGGGGCCGGCCATCGTCGTACCGGCGAGCGCCGTACTCGATCTCGCGAACGCGGTCTCGGTCGAGGCGTGGGTGCGTCCGACGCTCGCGGGGCAGAACGGCGGGATCTACGAAAAGACCGTGAACGGCTGGGTGAATAGCCAGTACATGCTCTTCCTCGAGGCGGGCGTCGCGAAGTTCCGCGTGCGCACCGCAAGCGGCGCGCTACTGCCGGTCGATGGTCCGGCACTCGGGCTGAACACGTGGTCGCACCTCGTCGGCACCTTTGATGGCAGCGTCCTGCGTCTCTACGTGAACGGTGCGCTCGCGGCGACGAGCGCGGCCGCGGGACCGCTCAACAGCGGTAGCGGGCCATCGTTCCTCGGTCGGCTCGGCCAGAACCTCTATCCCTTCCAGGGCTCGATCGACGAGGTCGCGGTTTTCTCCGGCGCGCTCTCGCCTGATCGCGTGCGCGCCCACTATCTCGGTGGCGTCGTGTCCGTCCGCGTGAACGCGACCGCGACCGCTGGCGGCACATTCCGCACGACCGCTTCGGCCACAGCGACGGAGAGCGATCCCGACCTCTCGAACAACACGGTGAGCTTCGACAGCACGATCAACTCGTCGCGCGCGGATCTTGTCCTTGCCGGAACGGTCTCGCCGGAGCCGGCCAACGTCGGGGACACGCTCACGTACCAGCTCACGCTCGCGAACAAGGGTCCGGCACGCGCAAGCGCCGGCTCCCTGCAGGTGACGCTCGCGTCGAGTCTCACGGCGGGCACGGCGACAGCGAGTCAGGGCAGCTGTAGTGCGAGCGGCCAGATCGTGAGCTGCGCCCTCGGCGCGCTCGACGTGAGCAGTCTGAGCGCGCAGATCCTCGCCGATCATCCCTCGGGATACTGGCGCTTGGGCGATCCTGCAGGGAGCGCGGTGGCCCTTGATGCGAGCGGCAACGGCATCTCGGGTGCAGTCGATGCGGGGGTGAGCCTCGGCCAGCCCGGCGCCGTTGCCGGCGATACTGCCGCAACCTTCTCGGGCTCCGGTCCGGCGATCACCGTCGCACCGAGTGCGGTGCTCGATCTTGCGAATGCCGTATCCGTCGAGGCTTGGGTCCGTCCGACGTCGGCGGGACAGAACGGCGCGGTCTTCGAGAAGACCGTGAACGGCTGGGTCAACAGCCAGTACATGCTCTTCCTCGAAGCGGGGGTCGCGAAGTTCCGGGTGCGCACCACAAGCGGCGCTCTTCTGCCAGTCGACGGCCCGACCCTTCCGCTCAATACCTGGACGCACCTCGTCGGTACGTTCGACGGAACGACGCTCAGGCTCTACGTGAACGGGGTTCTTGCGGCGAGCGCCGCGGCTCAGGGACCGCTCAATAGCGGCAGCGGTACAGCTTTCATCGGTCGTCTCGGTCAGAACCTCTATCCCTTCCAGGGATCGCTCGACGAGGTAGCGGTCTTCCCGACCGTTCTCTCACCCGAGCGGATTCGCGCCCACTATCTGGGTGGGGTGGTCACGCTGCAGCTCACCGCGACCGCCGCGGCCGTCGGCACAGTCCGTACCACCGCGCAGGCCCAGGCGACGGAGACCGATCCCGATCCTTCGAACAACACCCTGAACCTGGACAGCACGATCCACTAAAGCCCGTCGGCCCGCCCCGCCCGCTCCTAAACTCAATCCATGGCAACCACGCCCGTCCTCCCGGGGGGATTCGAGCTGCCGCTCGAGCCTCGCCTGCCGCGGCTTGGATCCGTCGACGCCGTCGCGCTCGAGGAGCGCGCCGCTTCGCTCGCGACGCGTTCGATAAAGCGCGACTCGAAAGTGTTCGCGCTGGATCTGGCGATCCGCGTGATGGACCTCACGACGCTCGAAGGCGCCGACACGCCGGGGAAGGTGGCCGCGCTCGCGTCGAAGGGCATCCGACCCGACCCATCCGACGCGAGCGTCCCGTCGGTCGCCGCGATCTGCGTCTATCCGAACCTCGTGCCGTACGCGGTCGAGCGGACCAAGGGCACAAACGTGAAGGTCGCCGCGGTGGCGACGGCATTCCCGTCGGGACAGTCATCCATGGACGTGAAGCTGCTCGAGACGCGTGAGGTGATCGATGCGGGCGCGCACGAGGTCGACATGGTCATCAACCGCGGGGCCTTCCTCTCGGGCCGTTACGCCGAGGTGTACGACGAGATCGTCCGCGTGAAAGAGGTGTGCGGCGGCCGCGCGCACCTGAAGGTCATTCTCGAGACGGGCGAGCTCGGTACATACGACAACGTGCGGCGCGCATCCCTGCTCGCCATCGCGGGCGGCGCCGACTTCATCAAGACGTCGACCGGGAAGCTCGCATCGTCGGCGACGCTGCCGGTGCAGCTCTGCATGCTCGAGGTGATCCGCGACGTCCACGAGGAGACCGGCCGCGTTGTCGGCATGAAGGCAGCCGGTGGGATCCGTCAGGCGAAGCAGGCGATCCAGTTCCTCGTCCAGGTGCACGAGACCCTCGGCCTCGCCTGGCTGACTCCGGATCGCTATCGCCTCGGCGCATCCACGCTGCTCAATGACGTGCTCATGCAGATACATAAGGAGAAGACCGGCCGTTACCAGAACCCGGACTACTTCACCGTTGACTGAACGCAAACGCGAGGTCGCGCGACGGCCCGACACCGCCGCGATCCCAACGGCCTGGGAGTACGCGCCCGCGCCCGAATCCCGTGAGGTCGTTCATCTCGAGGACCGCTACGGGCTCTTCATCGGCGGTCAGTTCGTGGAGCCCCTCTCGAACGAGCGGTACACGACGATCGATCCCGCGCGTGAGGCGCCCCTCGCCGAGGTCGCCCAGGCCGGCAAGGCGGATGTCGACCGGGCGGTGAAAGCCGCGCGCGCGGCGTATGCCGAAAGCTGGTCGCGCATCCGTCCCAGCGAGCGCGCGAAGTACCTCTTCCGGATCGCGCGCATCCTTCAGGAGCGCTCGCGTGAGTTCGCAGTACTGGAATCGATGAACGGGGGCAAGCCGATCCGCGAATCGCGCGACGTCGATCTTCCGCTCGCCGCGGCGCACTTCTTTTATTACGCGGGGTGGGCGGACAAGCTCGAGTACGCCTTCCCGCATCGCACGCCTCGGCCGCTGGGCGTTGCCGGTCAGATCATCCCGTGGAACTTCCCGCTGCTCATGCTCGCGTGGAAGATCGCGCCAGCGCTGGCGGCAGGTAATACCGTCGTGCTCAAACCGGCGGAGACCACGCCGCTGACGGCGCTCCTCTTCTGCGACGTGGTCCGGCAGGCCGAGCTGCCGCCGGGCGTCGTGAACATCGTCACCGGCGACGGCCGCACCGGGGCCGAGCTCGTGTCGCACCCAGACGTGAACAAGATCGCGTTCACCGGCTCGACCGAAGTGGGGAAGGCTATCCAGAAGACCCTCGCGGGAACGGGGAAGCGGCTCACGCTCGAGCTCGGCGGAAAGGCCGCGAACATCATCTTCGACGACGCGCCTCTCGATCAGGCGGTCGAAGGGATCGTCAACGGCATCTACTTCAACCAGGGACACGTGTGTTGCGCGGGGTCGCGGCTCCTCGTCGAGGAATCGATATACGAGACCGTCATCTCGAAGCTCAAGCGCCGGATGCAGACGCTCCGCATCGGCGACCCGCTCGACAAGAACACCGATGTTGGAGCGATCAACTCGAAGCAGCAGCTCGACAAGATCGGATCGCTGGTCCAGGCGGGCATCGACGAAGGCGCCGAGATCTACCAGCCGCCGTGCAAGCTCCCGGAGCGCGGGTACTGGTTCGCGCCGACCGTCTTCACGAACGTCGCGCAGTCGTACCGCATCGCGCAGGAGGAGATCTTCGGTCCGGTGCTCTCGGTGCTCACGTTCCGAACGCCCGACGAGGCGATCGAGAAGGCGAACAACACCCCGTACGGCCTGTCCGCGGGCGTCTGGACGGAGAAGGGCTCGCGGATCCTCGCGATGGCGCAGCGTCTCCGCGCCGGGGTGGTCTGGGCGAACACGTACAACCGCTTCGATCCCGCGTCACCCTTCGGCGGCTACAAGGAATCGGGTTTCGGGAGAGAGGGCGGGCGTCACGGTCTCGAGCCGTACGTCGTGCTCGATGGCGCATGAGCCGCCTTCCCGTGCGCAAGACCTACAAGCTCTTCATCGGTGGCGCGTTCCCGCGGTCCGAATCCGGTCGCACGTACGAGGCCGAGGGCGCGAACGTGGCGCGCGGTTCGCGCAAGGACATTCGCGACGCGGTGCGTGTCGCGCGCCAGGCCGGCGCGGCCTGGTCCGGCATGACGGCGTACAACCGCGGGCAGGTGCTCTACCGGGTCGCCGAGATGATGGAGGCGCGGCGGGCCGAGCTCGCGTCGCTCTGCACCGGCGGCGACGAGGTCGAGCGCGCGATCGACCGCGTCGTCTGGTACGCGGGCTGGGCGGACAAATTCGCGCAGGTGGTCGGCTCGTCGAACCCGGTGGCCGGGCCCTATTTCAATTTCACGGTGCCCGAGCCGACGGGCGTGACCGGCATCCTCGCGCCGGCGCCGCCGCTCCTCGGCCTCGTATCGCGACTCGCCCCGGTCATCGTCGGCGGGAACACCGCGGTGGTCATCGCGTCCGAGGCGCACCCGCTCGTCGCGATCGAGCTCGCCGAATGTCTTGCCACCGCAGACGTTCCCGCTGGTGTCGCGAACGTCATCACCGGCTTGCGTCGCGAGCTCGCACCGGCGCTCGCGTCACACATGGACGTCGTCGCGCTCGACCTCACAGGGGCGGACGGCGATGTCGCCGAGCTCGAGCGGCTCGGCGCAGAGAACGTGAAGCGGATCGTGCGCGGAAAGCCCGATGACGAGAGTCCCTACGAGATCGCAGCGTTCCTCGAGCTCAAGACCGTCTGGCACCCGATCGGGATGTGAGCTCGTGGCGACGCTTGTCGATCGGATCAAGGCTGGCGAGATCGGCGCGCCGGTCTCGGAGCTCATCGGGTTTCGCCTGACCTCGGTCGAACCGGGAAAGGCGGTCTTCGAGCTCGACGCGGGCCCGCAGCACGCGAATCCTATGGGCACGCTCCACGGCGGGGTCCTCTGCGATGTCGCGGACGCGGCGATGGGCATCGCCTACGCCTCGACGCTCGGCGAGGGCGAAACCTTTACGACGCTCGAGCTCAAGATCAACTTCCTGCGGCCGTTCCGCACCGGAAGGCTCACCGCCACCGCGCGCATGGTGAAGGCCGGCCGGACGATCGGGCTCGCCGAGTGCGACGTGACCGACACGGAGGGCCGACTGATCGCGCGCGCGATGAGCACATGCATGACTCTCCGTGACGGGTCGAGCGAAGGACGTTGAGGTCGGGTCGGCCGTGACCATCGGGCCCCGGACGTAGTTGTCTTGAGGATGAGGGGATTGCTCGTGGCGCTCGCGCTCGCCGCCGTATCGGTGGTCGGGCCGCCGACCGCGGCAGCCGCGCCGGTGGCCGCGCCGGCGAAGGCCGTCTGCAGCGGTTCGAGTGTCGGGCCGGGAATCGCCCCGCCTGACCGCGTGCCTCTTGGCATTCCCGGATTTCACGCCTCCTGGTATGGGCAAAGCGGTTATCCGACGCTCTGCCCGGGTGAGCGTTCCAACGCGGTCGTCGCGTTCTACAACTCCGGGTCGCGCGGTTGGGTGAGCGGCCGCATGGGCGAGGTCGCCTACCTCGGCACCTGGAACGGAGATCCTGGCCAGGACGAGCCGACCGTCCTCGGCGGCAACGGCGAGATGGGATCACCGCAAACGGGATGGCCGCGCTTCAACCGGGTCGCGGCGCAGCCGAGCGAGTACGTCGGTCCCGGTCAGGTCGCGTGGTTCCAATTCGCGATCCAGGCGCCGGACCGGCCGGGCTTCTACCGCCTCTACATCAGACCGCTCGTCGAAGGCGCGACGTGGATGGAGGATGCGGGCGTCTACTGGCAAGTCACCGTCCTGGGCGCCGACGGAACGCCGCCCGCCGGCCGCGTGAGCTCGCGCGTGCCCGCACCGATCGAGGACACGTCGCCGGCATGGGCACCCGCCGAATTCAACAATGTCGCAGTCGCGCCTTCGCCGGACAGCGGGATCGCCCTGACCGGTGGGACCACCGGCAGCTGGACATCCTCGTGGCAGCCGAGTCGCTTCCCGTTCTCGCAGCTCATCCCATCGTGGAGCGCCGACACGCCCGCCGGGAGCTGGATCGAGATCGAGATCCAAGCGCGTACCGCGGCGGGTCGCGAGACCCGCTGGTGGCGCATGGGCATCTGGGCGTACGGCGACGCGACGGTGCGCAGGACGTCCATCAACGGCCAGAGCGACACGGATGGAGTCGTCGAGACGGACACGTTCAAGACCCGCGCGGAGAAGATGACGGCATATCGCGCGCGGGTCACGCTTTCACGAAGCAGCGCCGGGGGCGGTTCGCCGATCGTGCGGCACTTCTACGCGGTGGTGTCGGATACGCGTAGCTACATCCCGCGCTATCCAAGCCCTCGCTACACCGACCGCGCTATGGAGCTCTCAGCCCCGCGCTACTCGCAGGAGATCCACGCGGGCGAGTTTCCGCAGTACGACGGCGGCGGCGAGGCCTGGTGCAGCCCGACCTCGACGGAGATGGTCGTCGAGTACTGGAACAAGCGGCCGGGGTCCGATGAGCTTTCCTGGGTCGGCCCGTACGCCGATCCGCAGGTCGACTACGCGGCCCGCTTCACCTACGACGTCGCATATGGCGGGACCGGAAACTGGCCGTTCAACACCGCGTATGCGTCACATTTCGGCCTTTCCGCGCGGGTGCTGCAGCTCGGTTCGCTGAACGACGCCGAGCGGTATATCGCCGCCGGCGTTCCGCTCGTCGCGTCGATCTCGCACGCGCCCGGCGCGCTGCCGGGGTTCCTCAACAACGCCGGAACGAACGGGCATCTGCTCGTCATCATCGGGTTCACCGCCGCGGGCGACGTCATCGCGAACGATCCGGCCGCGACGAGCGACGCGACCGTGCGGCACGTCTACGGTCGCGAGGCATTCGAGCGCGCGTGGATCGGCGGCTCGGGCGGCGTCGTTTACTTCATCGCGCCGCCGAACAGCTTCGTCCCGTAGCGCCATGTCGTACATTTCCGGACCGATGGAGGTGAGGATCATGGCCTGCGCATGTGGGGCCTGCTGCGGTAAGTGCTGCTCCGGTGTCACTACCGAGACGAAGCCGAAGCCGTCGAAGTAGTGACGCTGACTTAGCCGCCTCCGAGGTACGCCGCCGCGTCGAGATCGCGTCCGCTCGGCATGGCCTGCAGCGACACGACCACGTCATAGAGCGCGCTCGAGCTGTAGAAGGTCGTCCACGATGAGCGACCCGGCGCGACGAGACGGAACAGCGGATCGCCGGCCGCGACCGGCGTCCCGTCGCGAACGAGCAGCTCGGTGACCGAGCCAAGCGTTCCCGGCCGATAGGTGATCTTCCGATCCGCCGCGACGACCGAGATGTACGGGTAGAAGGCGACCGACGTCAGGTTCGAGCCGACACGCACCTCGCCGTCGATGAATTGATAGGTGCGAACCTCGACCGTTCCCGCGAATGGCGCGGCGAAGCTCCGACCGGCATCAGGCACGCCGATCCCCACGTAGCTTCGCCCGCCAAAGCGGAAGCCGGTCAGGGCAAGGGGCGCCGCTCTCGGCGTCGCCGTCTCCGCCGGCGACGGCTCGGGCGTCGCGGTCGTCGCCGTCGTCGCCGGAGAGGGGTTCGGGGTCGCTATATCGCTCAGGACGGCAGGCGACACCGTGGGACGCGGCGACTGGCTCGCCGACGCGCCGGGCTGGGAAAAGGACGGCAACGCGATGCCGAGATCGCCGATGAGGATGACCCTTCCGACCCCGAGGAGGACGACGGCGGTGAGGCCACTTGCCAATCCAACCGCGCCGATCCGCAGCAGCGCGTGTTTCACGCGCCTATCTAACGGCGCCTGGAGGGCTTCGCAACGGGTCCGGTCCGCATATCCTGCGCGTCACCGATGAGAAGAGCGTTGGCGATCCTCGCGCTGACCGCGACTTTGGTCGCGCTCCTTGCGGGATCGGCGGGGGCTGCCACGGCGGTCACAGCGAAAGCCCAGCTGCGCGGACATCTGCCGGAGCTCGGCGAGAGCCCGACGATGCGTGTCTTCGTGACGCAGGCCGCGTACGACACCTATCGCAACAGCCTCGGCGATGCGAACGTGTTCCCGGCGGCGAGCTCGCTCTTCATGAGCTTCGATAAGGAGATCCTGGCGCTGTACACGCGTGGCAACGACACCGGTGGGCGGTGCATCGGGACGCAGATCGTCTCCGGATTCTCGGGGGACACGCTCGCCGCGACGGCTTCGTGGCAGGCCGGCACCTGCGGGGCGCCGAGCACGGCCCATTACCCGTTCATCCTCATCTCGCTCGCACGGACCGCGACCGACGGGACCGCGTGGCTATCGAGCGCGCGATCCGTCTGCCTCTCCGTCGAGTCACAGGACACGAACGCCTGCGCGACCCTTAGCGGCGTCTCCGCCGCTCCGAGCGCGACGGCATCCGCGGCGCCGACGTCGAGCGCGACAACCGCACCCTCCGCGACGGCCGCGCCGACCGCGACGCGCTCGCTCACCCCGACCCAGACCGTCGCGGCGGCTTCGCCGACGTCCGCCCCGGCCAGCACCACGCCGAGCCCCAGTCGTTCGGCCGCCGCGGCGGCGAGCCCGCCCGCGACCTCGGCCGACAACGGCACGAACATCCTGCTCTACGCGATGCTCATCGCGATCGCCTTCCTTGTTCTGCTATCGCTCTTCCTATCGCGCGGAGGCCGGCGCCGCTAGATCCGGCGCAGCTCCACGACCCACGCGACGAGGAGCGGCACCGTCTCGACGACGTTGTAGAGGAAGTGCAGGTCGGGCCGCGGGATCGGCAGACCACCGAAGAGGAGTCCGCCTGACGACAGCAGGCCAGGGCCCCCCGGAATGCCGGTCTCGAGGTACCTCGCGATCATCACCGAATGCTCGATGAAGTGCCATCCCGCGAGCGGCGTGACCGCGATGAGCCAGGGGTTCGTCGGGAAACGCGGCAGGAGCGCGAGCAGCGTCACGAGCACGAGTGCGTTCCATCCGAAGTGGACCCACTCGATGTTGAGCTGCCCGACGATCCCCTGAGCCGCGTCACCCGAAAGATGCAGCACGTGGATCTGGATCATCTGCGCGACGTGCTCGAGGAGATGAGCGGTCTGCGTCAGGGCGAGGAAGCCGAGAAGCGCGATCCAGGGTGTCGCGACGAGCCGGTCGGGATATCCCGCCGCGCGCGCCGCCATCGCTAGTCGACGACTCCCGCGAACCGGCGGACGAGCTCGATGATGTCGTCCGAGAGCCGGCGCACCTCGCGCACCGCGTCGGTCATCGTGGCGACCTCGATGCGTCCGCCGCGCAACACCGGCAGGACACCGGAACGGCCCGCGTCGACGAGATCAGCCGCCGCATTTCCGAACCGTGTGGCGCGAAGGCGGTCGACCGCGGTGGGCGAGCCGCCACGCTGTAGGTGTCCGAGCACGACCTGACGGGCTTCGATCCCCGTGCGCTGTTCGATGTGCCGTGCGAGAACGGCGCCGATGGCGCGCTGGTCCAGGCGCACGTGACCGAAAGCGTCACGATCCACGGCTGTCTCCGCCTCGAGGCCGTCGATCACCGCGGCCTCGGAGACGACCACCAGGATGTCGGGGTCGCCGATCGCGCGATGTCGCTTCATCGTCCGCACGACCTGCTCGCTCGTGATTTGGATCTCCGGAACGATGATGAGATCGGCGCCGCCGGCAAGCCCGCCGTAGGCCGCGACCCAGCCGGTATCGCGACCCATCGCCTCGACGACCACAACGCGGTGATGCGCGCTCGCCGTCGTGCGGAGACGGTCGAGTGCGTCGGCGACGACGGTGACCGCCGTGTCGAACCCAATGCAGTAGTCGGTTTCGGCAAGATCGTTGTCAACGGTCTTCGGTACGCCGATCACCCGGATGCGCTGCTCGTGAAGCCACTGCGCCACGCCGAGCGTGTCGTTCCCGCCGATGGCGACGAGCGCGTCGATGCGCCAGCGTCGGATGCTCTCGAGCACGGCGCGACGCGACGCGTCGTCCTTGCGGGGATCGGTGCGGGAGGTGCCGAGGATCGTCCCGCCGTCGCTCAGGATCCGGTTCGCGTCCCTCACCCCGAGGACGCGCGGCTCGCCCTCGCCCAAGAGACCGGCCCAGCCATCCGTGATGCCGAGGACCTCGTGACCGAGCGCGGTCGCGCGCAGAACGACCGCGCGGATCGCCGCGTTGAGCCCGGGGGCGTCGCCGCCGCCGGTGAGAACCCCGATCCGCAAGGCTAGGTGCGACTCATTCCGTCGAAGCCTAGGACTTCGCGTCCTTCTTTTGCCGGTCGAGCGCCTTCTCCAGCTCCTCCGGGCTGATCGCTCGCATGATCGCGAGCACCTCGCCCAGCCGGCGCGGGTGTCCGCGGGCCTCGTAGAAACGCTGTCGCTCGAGCGCTTCGGCCAGCTGCTCGTGCGTGACGATGCCCTCGTCGATGAGGTATTGGCCGAGGGTCTGCACGGCCGGCGGCTCGCCGAGGATGCCGCGGAGCGTGTTGATGAGGTCGATCGGGCCGAACGGCTTGACGAGGTAATGCGACGCTCCAGCGGCGAGGCCGGCCTTCCGATCCGCCGAGCTGTCGCGCGCGGTCAGCATCACCACCGGGATCGCCTTCGTGGCCGGATCTTCCTTGAGGAGCTTGCAGACATCGAATCCGGTCGGCCCGTTGTCCTCATCGAAATTCACATCGAGCAGCACCGCCCGCGGCGGGTCGCGGTGGGCAAGATCGACCGTCTGGTCCGGCGTCGCCGCCTCGGCGATGGTCCAGCCCTGTGTGGACAGGGTTATCCGGACCATGTCGCGTATGAACCGCTGGTCGTCCGCAATCAGGATGTCGGTCACCGCACCTCGCAGCGCCTGCGAGCCTAGCGAAGGCGAACGCGGCTTTACAGCCCTCGAAGCCCCGACCTAAACTCGTTCGCAACAACTTCATACGCGTTGCCGGCCAGAGGTGCGGTCGCAAGCAGTAGCGCCGCGGAGGAACGAGCTTCCGCCAGATGCGGCGCGAACGGTGTGACCGCCGAAGTCAGAGGTCCGTCTCGGGATCTCGGGCTGGTCCGCTTTCCGGAAGGAGACGGACTGTCGCGATGGGGAAAACCCCGCCGCGAAGCGCTGCCGTGTGACCAAGCTCTCGAGAAGCTCGGTGGCACGTCGCGCACCGGGCTTTTTGCTAAGAAAGGCTCGGTGGGCCGCCTCGCGTGTGCCGTGAGGAGGAACGGTGCCGATCGAGCGATTCGCGGTCATCGACTCGACGCTCCGCGAGGGGGAGCAGTTCTCGAACGCGCACTTCACAACGGCGGACAAGATAGCCATCGCCAAGCTGCTCGACGCCTTCGGGGTCGAATACATCGAGCTCACCTCGCCCGTGGCGTCTCCCCAGTCGTTCGAGGATTGCCGGACGATCGCCGCGCTTCCGCTCCGGGCGAAAGTGCTCACGCATGTGCGCTGCCACATGGACGACGCGCGCGTCGCCGTGCAGACCTGCGTCGACGGCATCGACATCCTCTTCGGCACGTCCTCGATCCTCCGCGAGTTCAGCCACGGCAAAAGCGTCGACGAGATCATCGAGGATGCCGGCGAGGTGATCGCCTTCATCCGCGATCACGGCAAGGAGGTCCGCTTCTCGAGCGAGGACAGCTTCCGGTCGACCGAGGGCGATCTCCTCAAGGTGTACACGGCCGTGGACCGGATGGGCGTGAACCGCGTCGGCGTCGCCGACACCGTCGGCATCGCGAGCCCCCGTCAGTGCTACGCGCTCGCCGTCGAGCTCCGCCACCACGTGCGCTGCGACATCGAATTCCACGGCCACAACGACACCGGGTGCGCGATCGCCAACAGCTACGCGATCCTCGAAGGCGGCGCGACCCATATCGACACAAGCGTGCTCGGCATCGGCGAGCGCAACGGCATCACGCCGCTCGGTGGCTTCGTCGCACGGATGTACGCCGACGATCCCGCTGCGATCCGCAAGAAGTACGACCTTCCGAAGCTGCGGGACCTCGACGAGCTGGTCGCTTCGCTCGTCGGGATAGAAATTCCGTATAACAACTTCGTGACCGGCAAGTACGCCTTCCACCACAAGGCAGGCATGCACACGAAGGCCATCTACCTCAACCCGAACAGCTACGAGATCCTGGATCCCGCGGACTTCGGACTTGAGCGAACGATCAACGTCGCGCACCGTCTCACCGGGAAGCACGCGATCGACCATCGCGCCAAGGAGCTTGGTCTGGAGTTCGGAGAAGACGAGCTGCGCAAGATCACACGGCGCATCAAGACCCTCGCCGACTCTGGCCCACTCTCGATGGACCAGCTCGACTTGCTGCTACGGGAGTGGGTCGTTGCCTAAGACCGTCGCCGAGAAGATCCTGTCGCGCGTCGCCGCGCGCGATGCCAAGGTCGGCGACCTCGTGATCGTGCCGGTCTCGCGCGTCATGGTGCATGACTCGGTCATCGACGCCGTCATCGCGGGTCTGCGCGACCTCGGGAGGGACCGCGTGTGGGACACGACGAAGGTTGCCGTCTTCGTCGATCACGCCGCACCCGCCCCGACGCCGGTCGTCGCGGATTCGCACCGCGTCCTCCGCGAGTGGGTGCGGGCACAGGGGATCGCGACCTTCTACGACGCGGGCGAAGGGGTCTGCCACCAGATCATGGTCGAGGAGGGCTACTGCGAGCCCGGCACCGTGATCGTCGGCAGCGACTCGCACTCGAACTCGTACGGCGCGGTCGGCGCTTTCGGTGCGGGAATGGGCGCGACCGACATCGCGGTCGCGCTCGCCCTCGGCCGCACATGGCTGCGCGTGCCCGAGTCGATAAGGGTCACGTTCACAGGGCGGCCGCGGAAGGGCGTGACGATGAAGGACGCGATCATGCGCGTCGTCCGCGAGATCGGGACCGATGGCGCGCGCTACGCATGCGTCGAGTTCCACGGGGCGGGCTCGCTCCCGCAGGGCGACCGCATCACTCTTGCGGGCATGACCACGGAGATGGGCGCGAAGGCGGGCATCGTCGTGGCGACGCCGGAGGCGCCGGACTGGCTCTTCCCCGACCGGGGCGCGGTGTACGCGAACGAGGTGACCGTCGATCTTTCGACACTCGAGCCCCAGATCGCCGTGCCTCCGCGGGTCGATCAGGTCGTGGACATCTCTGAGGCCGCGGGGCAACCGGTGGATGTCGTGTTCCTCGGTTCCTGCACGAACGGGCGCCTCGTCGACATGCGTCAGGCCGCCTCGGTGCTGCGAGGGCGGCGCATCTCGGCGGAGGTGCGCCTCGAGGTGGTGCCTTCATCGCGGCGCCAGTTCGAGGACGCCATGGCCGACGGGACGCTGCTCTCGCTGTCCGCGGCGGGAGCGGTGATCGGCAGCTCAGGATGCGGACCGTGTCTCGGGCGTACCGGCGGAGTCCTCGCGGGGCAGGAGATCTGCCTATCGACCGCGAACCGCAACTACCGTGGGCGGATGGGCTCGCCCGACGCATCGATCTTCATCGGGTCGCCGTACGTCGCGGCAGTCGCGGCGCTCACCGGCGTCATCGACGACCCGCGCCCGTACCTCGAGGCGAGCGACGCGGAGTTTGACGAGCTCGTCGCGCGCCGGCGTGCCGAGCGCGGCGGCCGCGGGGCCGCATCGGTCCGGTCCGGAGATCGCTCGCGAGAGCTCATGGTCGCTGCCGCGCGGACCGGCGTCGCTGCCGAGATCGACGATTGACGAGAGCCTGGGTCTTTGGGGACGACCTCGACACGGACCAGATCGTCCCGGGCCGCTACGCGCCGTTCATGGTCGGCCAGGACAAATTCCACACGTACGCGTTCTGCGACGCGCGGCCGGGATTCGCGAAAGAGGTGCGGCCGGGCGACGTCCTCGTGGGCGGCGAGAACTTCGGCTGCGGGAGCTCGCGCGAATACGCGGTCGCGGCCCTCGCGAAGCACGGCATCGGCGGGGTCGTCGCCAAAAGCTTCGCGCGGATCTTTTTCCGCAACTGCATCAACCTCGGGATCCCTGTGCTCGAATCAGCGGACGCTCTCGCGTTGGTCCACGATGGCGACGCAGTGACGCTCGACCTTGCCGGAGGCCTGCTGCGCGCACCGGGCGGGGACGCGCATCTGCGTCCGCTCGCGCCGTTCGCCCAGGAGATCCTCGCCGCCGGCGGAGTTGTCGCCTACCTGCGCGAGCATGGAGACTTTCCCCCGGTGGCATGAGCAGCCAGCCGATCGAGATCGTCGAGCTCGCCCCGCAGCGCGCCGTCACTGTTCGTCGGACGGTGGCGCAAGCGGATCTGGGCGCCTTCTTCATGGAGATCTTTCCGAAGCTTCGAGGGGCGATCCGTGCGCAGGGTGCGACCCCCGCCGGTCCGCGGTTCGCGCGGTACTACAACGGCGACCCCGCGGCGTTCGACACCGAGGCCGGAATCCCGTTCACGGGCTCGTTCATGCTCACCGGGGATGAGATTCGCGTCACCAAGCTTCCCGCGGGACGTGCCGCGAAGACGCTGCACATCGGGCCATACCACACCCTCTCGCAGGAATACCGGCGGATCGAAAAGTGGCTTGCCGAGGAGGGCCATCGCCCGGCCGAGGGCCCGTGGGAGTCGTACCTCGACGACGAATCGAAGACGCCGGAGAAGCATTTACGAACCGAGGTGTACTGGCCGCTCGCGCGCTGATCTAGGGAAGCTCGATCGCGACGGGCAGCGCGTTCCTCGCCCAGCTCGAGAGACGTCTTCCCTCGCGCCAGCCCTGGTATTTGCCGTCGAGGAGCTGGCGGGCGAGCTCGTCCTCCTTCGTACCCGCACGAACGACACGCGCCGTCGCGCTCACCGCCCGCGTTCCGATCCGGACACGGACGTGCGATGTCTTTCGCAGGTTACGAACCCAGTCGGCGCGATCGCCGCCACCCGAGAGCATGTAGACACGACCGTCATTCAAACCGAACCAGATCTCTACGGTGTGCGCTTTGCCCGTTCGCCGTCCGAACGTCGTGAGGTACGCGAAATCTTCGTCCGCGAGGCGTTCGAACATCACATCTGACAACGACCGAGACAGGCGACCGATTCCCGAGCACGGCGAAGCCTTCGGGAGCTAGCGGGCGCGCCGGAGGAGGCAATCCGCGCACTGGCACTGCGCCGGTGCGGGGTGGGTGTGGCGCGGACGCCACGCCGTCGACACGACGGCCATAAGGACGATCGCCACCCACGCGAGCGCGAGCCAGAAGGCGGCGTCCGAAGCCATGCTCTCGATACTTGCGGAGATCGTGCCAGAGCGCCGGCTCGGTTGGTCCCCCCTCAGGCGAGGGCTTCGCGCAGCCACTGCGCGACGGTCTCAGTCATCTTCGCGCGCGGACCCGCGGGCGCGAAATCGTGATCGCCGCCTTCGATCGTGACGATCCTGTTCGGAACCCGCGCCTGCGAGAGGACCGCGGCATAGCGCTCCGCATTCTCGAAGGGCACCTGGTCATCGCGCGAGCCCCAGATGAGGAGGACGCGGGCTCGGGTGCGAGAGAGCTCCGCCACCGGCTTCCACTTTCCCTCGTTCGACCACGCCGAGAATTTCGGCCCGGCCACCGCAGGAGCGGCCGCGAGAACCGCGGCGCGGATCCGTGAATCGCGGCCAGCTACGAGCGCGGCGACGGTGCCGCCGAAGGAGAACCCGACCACACCGAGCCGCTCGGGCACGTCGGGGTGCGCTTTCAGCAGACGGACCGCACCCGCGGCGTCGGCGAGACCGGACTCGAGCGTCATCCGAGGTGGTTGGTGATCGCGGTACGCGAACCGGAGCGCTGCGACACCCGCGCGGGCGAGCGCGTCACAGGTCGCGACGATGTGTGGCTGATCGGGATGGCCGCCGAAGCCATGCAGCACCGCGGCTCCGCCGATCGCATTTGTCTCCGGCAGATGCAGCACGCCGTCGAGCTCGGTGTCCTCGACGCGGATTCCGACACGCTGCGCTGGCACCGGTCACTCCGGGGTCGCGGCGGGCGCTTTCGGCGGGAGCTCCGGAAGCGCGAGCAGCTCGAAGACCTTCCGCCGGTCTTCGATCGGCGTGCGCGAGCTGATGAGCTCGAGAACCTTCTTGCGGCCTTTCATCTTTCCGACGAGGATCGCGCCGACGAGCTTGTCCCCGAGGAAGAAGAGCCGCTTGTAGTTGCGTGGCTCGTACTCGACCTCGACGACGGCCTCGGCGTCGGGCTCCTCCTCGGTCGTCACGCCCATGACCGAGATGTTCGAGTTGAACATCCCCGACGCGTACGTTGGCACCTCGATGTACGGCTCCTTCGCGCCGAGCATGTTCTTCGCGACGTGCCGCCCGTGGTTCAGCGAATTGTCCCAGGTGCCCATGCGGTGATGTCGCTGGGAGACGACGTCGTAGAACTCGGCAACGTCCCCCGCGGACCAGACGTCGGGCATGTTGGTCTCGAGGAACTCATTTGTCTTCACGCCGACGTTGGTCTCGAGGCCGGTTCCTTCGAAGATGTCGATGTTCATCGTGAGGCCCAGGCCGACGCCGACCATGTCGGCCGTCGCGGTGAAGCCTTTCGTGCCGATGACCTTGAGCTGGCCGTTCGACCGCTCGAGCCTGTCGATCGCCTCGTCGTAGTGGAGATGCACGCCCGCGTCCTGCGCGAGAAGGGTGATGACCTTGCCGCCCTCCAGATCGAGGGCCCGCCGGAGGAACCACGGGCCGCGCATCAGCCAGTGCGTCTCGAGCCCGCGGTGGGCGAACGCTTCGGTCAACTCGTATCCGATGAACGACCCACCGAGCACGACCGCGACCTTCGACTCGGGGATTCGCGCGACCATTCCCTTCGCCTCGTCGAAGTACTGGAAGTTGAAGAGATAGGGCGCGCCCTCCGCGCCCGGCGCGCGGAGCGGATTCGGACGGCCGCCGGTCGCGATGAGGAGGCGATCGTAAGAGATCTCTCCACCCGGCTCCATGTGGACGGTCTTCTCGTCGAAGTTGACCTGGTCGACCTTCGTCTCGAGGCGCAGGTCGATCCGGTTCTTCGTGTGCCACTCCATGTCCCGGACGTAGACGCGCTGCTCGAGGAGCACGCCGCGCAGGTAGCGGGGGAGCGACACGCGGTTGTAGAGGGTGTAGGGCTCGTCGTCGATCATGACGATCTCGGCTGCGGCGTCGAGCTTGCGGAGCTGTTCGGCCGCGTACGTGCCCGCGGCGCCGTTACCGATGATGACGAAGCGAGTCGGATGAGCGGTCAGAGCGATCTCCTCGTTGCTGGTCGAGTTAGTCTCGCCGAATGCCTCGCGCCGCGCCGTTGCCGCTCGCCCGGGTGCGCAAGATCTGCTTATCGCTTCCCGAAACGACGGAGCGGGCGAGCCACGGCGCTCCGAGCTTCTTCATCCGGGACAAGGTGTGTTTCGTCAACTACATGGACGACCATCACGACGACGGCCGCCTCGCGCTCTGGTGTGCCTGCCCGCCCGGGATGCGCGAGGGGCTGGTGAAGGCCGAGCCCGAGCACTACTTCGTTCCCCCGTACGTGGGCGTCCGCGGCTGGATCGGAGTGCGGCTTGATCGTGGAATCGACTGGGACGACGTCGAGCGCGTGATCCGCGAGGCTTATCTCGCTGTCGCGCCGAAGAAGATCGCCGCCGCCTTCCTAGACCGTTGACCGTTTCGTATTCTTACAGCACGCCGGAGTGGCGAAATCGGTTTACGCAGCTGACTTAAGATCAGCCTGGGCGCAAGCCCTATGAGGGTTCGAGTCCCTCCTCCGGCACCGGCCGAGATTGGCTGGAGAGAGCGCGATAGGACCCGTCGAGGCGCGCGCGTTCCTCCGCTGGGCTCCATCGTTCGTGTAGTCCCCTCGTCCTGCAGCAGTGCCGGACGATCGCTCGAAGGTCGCCGCTGCCGCCCACGATCTTCTCGATCTGGATCGAGGTTTCTGTTAGGTGCACCGCGATCTGGTGAAGACGCATCCGGACGTCAAGCAGCCGCTCGCCCCAGAACGACGGCCGGCCCAGCGAGGAATCTGAAACGTGCGCGAGGCCCTCGTCGCTGGCCGCGCGAGCCGCGGCGAGCAGTTCGAGGAGCTCGCGTATGCCGCCGTAGCGCGCACGAGCGAACTCCGGCTCGGGTGGCGACAAGCGGTCGCAAGGAAGGAGACTGGGTGGAATCTTCACGGGGTCACCCTCGATGCGTGTAGCCGAGTAGTGCACCTGCGCTGCGTATCGGATCTCGACGGCGATGGCGTGCCGCAGGACATCGCGGAGAGTCCAGTCGCCATCGCGGCCGCTGTCGAGAAGGCTGTCCTCTCGTCCGACAAGGATACCCACGAGATCGCCGAAGGCGGCCTGCGCGAAGTCGAGGGCGCGGGAAACCTCGGACCGAGGAGACGAGGGCTCTGCTGTCGCGATCGCTTGCTCGCGCCGGAGCAGTCCATAGAGGGCGTGGCTGCGCGAGAGGCTGGGTTCGCCGACCGCGACGATCGCGAGATCGTCGAGTGGGGGTGGCACAGAAGTCCCGCTAGGCCGCGGGTCCCGCGACGTTCACCACGAGCTCGCCGCGGCCAGATCGGACGACGACGATTTCCGATTCCTCGAGCCCGTCGTTCCCCTCGCGGTGGATCTCTCCTGGCGGCAGGAAGATGCAGTCCCCCTCGCGAGCGTGGAACCTCGTCTTCCCTCCAGGTCCGCACTCGAGATGGACCTGGCCCGCGATCACGTAGATGACGGACTCGTGCCCGCCGTGGTGGTGCCAGCTCGATGAACGGCCGGCCTCGGTGCGAACCACTCCGACCCACAACCCCTCTGTGCGGACGGCTTCCTCGCGGATCATCCCCGCGGTCTGTCCGGTCTGCTGGTGACGATCGGAGGGCCGGATCAGCCTCGGCTCCTTCTTCTCCATCGCTCTCTGGTATTCCTCCTCGGCCTCCCAGCGCTCGTGCTGGACGTGCAACTGCGCACCACGCCGCATGATCCAGGTCCGGACTCGTTCTCGCCCAGCGAGGTCAGAGGGTAACGGCACGGTGTGACGATGGCGGTTGGCGCATTCGAGCGTGACCAAACCCTCGCTTTCGGCCACCGGCATCATCGGCAGGCCGCAGCGCTCGCATTCGCGCGTCCCGTCGGGTCCCAGGTCGCTCAAGCCCTTGCCGATCTCCATGAAACCGATGCATTCTGCTGCCGAGTCCCATACACTGGTCGCATCTCATAACGCCGTGCCTTCTGGGCGCGGCGCCTTTTCGCCCCGGGCCAAAGGTCCGCGGCAAGCCCATGGAAAGGAAGAACTGTCAAAGAATGCGACCGTACGAACTCATGTATCTCTGTCCTCCGACCATCGACGAAGAGCGCCTCGGCGCGGTGAGCGAGCGAATTCAGCAGACCATCGCCAACCTCGGTGGCAAGGTCGAGAAGGTCGTTCCGAACCAGAAGCGCCGGCTCGCCTACGAGGTCGCCCACCACCGTGACGGCCAGTACGGCGTCCTCGAATTTTCATTGCCCACGACCCAAGCCCGCGAGCTCGAGCGCACCATACGCCTCACGGAAGACATCCTCCGCCACCTCGTTGTGAGAAGGGACGAGTGACATCGTGGCCTCAGTAAGCAAGATCGTCATCATCGGCAACGTCGGACGGGACCCAGAGCTCCGGATGACCCCCAACGGTCGTCCGGTCTGCGAGTTCAGCGTCGCCGTCAATCGCGTCACCGGCAAGGCCGAGGACCGTCAGGAACAGACCGACTGGTACCGCGTCAGCTGCTGGTCGACGCTCGCCGAGCGAGCCCAGCAGTGGGTCCAGAAGGGTCGCCTCGTCTACATCGAGGGGCGCTTTACCCCCCGTACCTACACCGATCGCGAAGGCAAGGAGCGCCTGAGCCTTGACATCAGCGCGAGCGACTTCCAGATGCTCGACCCGCGGCGCGACCGCGAAGGCGCCGTGGCAAGCGACAACGCGGCGCCCGCGCGCGGGCCCGAGGGCGAGAAGACCTTCGATCCCGACGAGATCCCCTTCTAGGAGCGAACGATGAGCCAAGAGATTTCAGACAGCGGCCCGCGCTCGGGCCCCTCACGTGGTCCGCGGCGCGATGGTCCATCGGGCGCCGGCGGATCCGGCGGTCGGTACGGCGGGCCTCCAGGCCTCCGTCGACCCCGGCGCAAGGTCTGCACGTTCTGCGTCGATAAGGTCCAGAAGATCGACTACAAGGACGTCGGCCGTATCCGCAGATACATCAGCGACCGAGGCAAGATCGATCCGCGTCGCAAGAGCGGAACGTGCGCGAAGCACCAGCGCATGCTGACCACCGCGCTCAAGCGGGCTCGGCTGATGGCCATGCTTCCGTACACTGCGGATCACGTGCGCGGGCTCATGTCCCCGCAGGCGCGTGCCATGGCGGGCGGTCCTCCGCCGCCAAAGCCGGAGCGTCCTCCGTTCCGTCCGGCCGGTGAGTTCCGTCCGGCCGGCGCCCCGTTCCCGCGACGCGACGCTCCGTCTCCGGCTCAGGCACCCGCACCGGCACCCGCGCCGAGCGAGCCCGCGACCAGCTAGAAGCGCGGGGCCGAAAGGCCGTTTGCCTGCACGTAGGGGATACCGAACACTGCGATCGCCATGATCACGATCACGATGATCGCGATGAGGGTGCGTCCCCCCTGACGCTGCCAGGCATGGGCGCTTGCGACGCCGGCGACGAGGCCACCGGCCACGATCGTTCCTAATCCCGCAACAAAGGCAGCGATCGCGAGGCTCACGAGATAGAGCAACCAGATGAGTATTCGGGTCGCTCCTACCCGCGACCGGAGCACCCAATAGATCGGCGCGGCGACGATCGCCACGAAGCCCACGAATAAAGTGCCCTGCAGCAGACCGCCGACAAAGTCGTTGACCCCGAACGCGGCGGTGCCCTGCGGGAAGAAGTACGCGTCGGCCGGGCCGATCAGGCTGACACCTACGAAGAGCGCAAGCGTGTAAGCGGCCATCGGCACGACGCTGCGTCCCGAATACGCGTTCGCGATCCATGACCAGCCCCAGAAAATCGCGAGCGGCACAAACATCACCGGGACCGCGGTCGCTCCGTTCCCGCTCAAGCTGATGTGCAGCGGTTCGCTCGATGGCCCGTAGTGCTCGAGCGCGACGGTAGCCGCGGCGATCAGGACGCCCCAGATGAGTCCCGCCAGAAAGCCCATGCGCGGAATCCTAGGGAAAGTCGGAAGGCCGGTGATCCACAGGGTCACCGGCCTTCGGCTGGGTTGGGGTGAGTGCTCGTCCGTCAGGGCACAAGACAGATGTCACCCTCGCAGAAGAGCCGTTGCGTGTCCGTGCTGATGGCGTAAGGCTGCGCCATGTCGCTTCGTTCCTGGTCCCCGTGAGCCCCGGGCGAGACCGTGACGGCGGCTGTCCCGGTCGTCTCGGGGTAGAGCGCCTCGTTCAGGAAGAGGAGCCGCGCGCTGGTCCCGGTGACCGACCACGCGATCCGGCTGTCGCGGATCGCTACGACCCCCGAGGCCGTGTCGATGCGAGAGGCCGCGAGCGAGTTCGCGGAAGCGCTGAACACGACGAATGCACCTAGACCGATCGCGAGAGCGAGCTTTTTCATGTCTGACCCTCCTTAGTGGTTGAGGGCAACCTAGGGTCGACACGGGCACGGCACGACCACCCGTTTGACGCGGCCGCCGTCGGCCTTTATCCGGTGCGGATGTATCGCGGGCTACGCGCAGCCGCGCTTACTGCGTCGGAGGTGCGGTGATGGCCGGAGAGACGGGCTCTCCCAGGTGGCTGAACTTGAGATCGAACGAGATTTCGAACGCGCCCTTGCCGGAGGTCGGCGATGCGCTCGGAATGCCAATGTC
>Ga0209057_1000871_pt1 | contig 25637 bp, 26 predicted proteins | sample GraSoiAngelo_146_FD_185903 | JGI IMG/M metagenome (GOLD analysis project Ga0209057, IMG submission 185903) | Grasslands soil microbial communities from the Angelo Coastal Reserve, California, USA - 14_1009_05_30cm (SPAdes) (version 2) | ecosystem: Environmental > Terrestrial > Soil > Grasslands ... | reverse complement strand
GACAAGGTGATCGCGGCCGCACTCGCCGAGGGCAAGACGCCCGAGGAGATCGCCGAGTTCTACGAGGCACGGTTTCACCAGGACGAGCGCCATCTGGGCATCCTCCCGGCCGCGCACTTTCCGCGCGCGAGCGACCACGTACCGGAGATGATCGCCATCGTCGAGCGGCTTCTCGAGCGTGGACTCGCGTACGAGGTGGATGGGACGCTGTTCTTCGCGGTGAAGCGCTTTCCCACGTACGGAAAGCTCTCGGGAAATATCGGCGAGGCGCTGCGCCAGGGCGTTCGCGCCGAGCTCGATCCCGCGAAGCGGCATCCCGCCGACTTCGCGCTCTGGAAGAAAGCGGAGCCCGGCCGCACCCTGACGTGGGATTCACCGTGGGGAACCGGGTTCCCTGGCTGGCACGTCGAATGTTCGGCGATGAGCACCCGTTACCTCGGCGAGCGATTCGACCTTCACACCGGCGGGGTCGACAACATCTTTCCGCACCACGAGGACGAGATCGCTCAGAGCGAGGGCGCCTTCGGCCATCCCTCGGTGCGCCACTGGGTGCACGGACAGCACCTGCTCGCCGACGGGATCAAGATGGCCAAGTCCGCCCGGAACACCTTGACGCTCGACGAGATGAGCGAGCTGGGTGTCGATCCGCTCGCCTTCCGCTACGAATGCCTCCTCACGCATTACCGGTCGCGCATGGACTTCTCCCTCGGCGCGCTGCGTCAATCCGCCGAAGCCCTCGACCATCTTCGGCAGCGCGTACGGCGCTGGGCGCAACTGACCGACGAGAAGGCTGATCGCATGCGGCGCGAGCGCTGGATCGCGGAGATCCGCGAGGCGCTCGCCGACGACCTCAACCTGCCCGAGGCCATTGCGGTCGTGCAGCGCTGCGCGACCGATCCGACGACGCCGGAACGGACCAAGCTCGAGGTCACGCTCGAGGCCGACGCCGTTTTCGGGCTCGACCTCGCAGGGGTGGCGAGCGAGCACACAAAGGCCCCGCGCGAGGTGCTGGCATCGGTCGATGAGCACCGCGCGGCGCGCGCGTCGCGGGACTGGCCGCGGGCGGACCTCGTTCGCGCATCCTTCGATGGCTACCGTGTCGAAGATCATCGGGACGATCAGACGATCGTCTCGCGAGCCGATCGGCGGACCGGTGCACGCGATCGAAGCACGATCTCGTCTGCGAAGGAGCTTCCTGACCGCCGCCACGAGCCTACGGCTCGATCGTGGTCGGTGGCGCTGGTTACGCGCGACGATGCCGACGCGCTCGAGCGCTGCGTGAGCGCGACGGTGCGCTTTCTTCCCCGCGACGCCGAGCTGCTCGTTCTCGACGCCGGGTCCATGCCCGCGGCCCAGGATCGGCTCGCCTACCTCGCCGCGGGCGACCGACGCATCGTCGCGCACTTCGCCGATCGTGACTTCGGCGAGGGGGCATCGCGGAACGCGCTTCTCCGCGTGTCGCGTGGCCGCCATCTGCTCCAGCTCGATGCGTCGATCGAGCTCGTCGACGATCTCTTCACGGTGCTGGCCGAGGCGCTTGCGGACTCGCCGGTAGGCCTCGCGGGACCGTTCGGCCTGCGCACGGACGATCTCAAGCACTTCGACGAGGTGACGAGCGGGGAGGCTGACGCGATCCAGGGGTACTGCGTCGCGGCTCGACGCGACGTACTGGTCGAGGTCGGCTTCGATCCCCGCTACCGCTTCTACCGGAACCTGGACATCGCCGTGTCGTTCGCGGTCCGCGAACGGGGATACCGTGCGGTCGCGACCGGTGTCGATTGCGTGCGTCGGCACCCGCACACCATTTGGGAATCACTTTCCGAAGACGAGCGCCTGCGGCGCAGCCGCAAGAACTTCGATCGGATGTATCGCCGCTTCCACGGCGCGCTCGCGCCGACTCGCGGCTCCTAGCCGACAGACTGGCGGTTGTCTGGGTGTTTCTCCGAGCGGACTATGGTCGTACGGTGTCTGCGTCGCTAGCGTTTTCACCGCTCGATGGCTTGGTCACTCCTCACCCGTGCGCTGACCCACCGCAGTCCGATCGTGCGCCTCACGATGGCCGTGGCCGTCGGCGCGTTGGGATTCGCGCTCGCATGGACGGTCGCCTACGCCGTCCTGCCTGAAGGCGCGACGAGATTCACGCTCGGTCTCGCGCCGATGCTCGATGCGAAGGATCACGCCCTGAACGTCGCGGCGACGCTCTTCATGTGGAACGTGGGCTTTGGTTTCGGCGTCATCGGGATCGCGAGCCTCTATAGCGTCGGTCCGATCTCGCTCGCCTACGTCGCGCCATGGACGTGGCTCGTGCGCTTCGGCGTCGCGCTCGGGACGAACTCGTTCGCGCTCTTCGTCCCGGGGGCGCGCGTGCCGCCCCTGGATCTCCGCGTCATCGTGTCGCACGCCGGCCTTCCCGAGCTCGTCGCCTACCTCGTCCTCGCGACGGTCCTCGCGAACGCATCGCTGTGGCGTCAGCAGCGCATAACGGATCGTCATCTCATCCGGATACGCCGCCTGCGCGACATCCGGCTCACCCGCGTCGAGTTTGCCCTGGTGGGGCTGTCGTTCGCCCTTCTCGGTGGCGCGGCCATGCTCGAAACGGCGCAGATCGCCGCGCTGCAATCTCTCTAAAGACCGCCCAGCAGCGACCCGAAATAGACTCGATCGATGCGCAACGGCGAGCGCCGTCGCGTCGTCGTGACGGGGATCGGGCTCATCACTCCGCTCGGGGCGACGGTGCAGAAGACCTGGGACGCCCTCGTCGCGGGACGGAGCGGGATCGGACCCATCACCCGGTTCGATCCGAGCGGTCTCGAGACCACGATCGCGGGCGAGGTCCGCGACTTCGACGCGCTCGACTACATGGATCGGAAGGAAGTGCGCCGCGCCGACCGGTTCGTGCAGTTCGCGGTCGCCGCCGCCGGGCAGGCGCTCAAGGGGGCATGCCTCGAGATAACACCTGACCTCGCGTCCCGTGTGGGTGCAGCGTTCGGCTCGGGGATCGGCGGCGTCGAGACCCTCGTCGACAACATCCTGAAGCACGACGAGGATCCACGAAAGGTCTCGCCGTTCCTTATTCCGATGATGATCATCGACATGGCAGCCGGCGAGATCGCGATGAAGTACGGCGCCAAGGGGCCGAACATGGCGCACGTCTCGGCGTGCGCGTCGAGTGCGCACGCGATCGGCGAGGCGACCGAGATGATCCGCCGCGGCGAGGCGGACGTGATGCTCGCCGGGGGATCGGAGTCCGGGCTCATCAAAGTCGCGATCGGCGCGTTCAATCAAGCCCGGGCGCTTTCGACGCGCAACGACGCACCCGAGAAGGCGTCGCGCCCGTTCGACAAAGAGCGCGACGGTTTCGTTTTCAGCGAGGGCGCCGGTTGCCTGGTGCTCGAGGCGCTCGACTTCGCACGAGCCAGGGGCGCCAAAGTCCTTGGTGAAGTCATCGGGTACGGGCAGTCCTCCGACGCGCATCACGTGACGGCACCGCCACCGGGCGGCGAGGGCGCGGTGCGCGCGATGCGCATGGCGATCGAGGACGCGCGCGTCCCAGCACAACGGATCGGCTACGTGAACGCGCACGGCACCTCGACCCAGGCGAATGACGGTGCCGAGACCGCGGCGCTCAAGGCGGTCTTCGGCGATCACGCGCCGAGGCTCGCGATCTCGTCGACGAAGTCGATGACCGGACACACGCTCGGCGCGGCCGGCGCCATTGAAGCGGCGATCTGCCTCCTCGCGATGCGCGAGGGCGTCCTCCCGCCGACGATCAATCAGGAGGTCCGCGACCCCGAGTGCGATCTCGACTACATCCCTAATCGCTCGCGCAAGGCACAGGTCGCGGTCTCGCTCTCCAACTCCATGGGGTTCGGCGGGCACAACGTCGCGCTCGTCCTCGCGCGCGAGGCCGCCTGATGGCGGATCCGCGCAAGGTGCGCGCGGATGCCAAAGCGCTCGTCAGCGAGCTGCTCGAAAGGCTCGCGCGCGACGAGGTGCGTGAGCTCGAGGTGAAGCGCGGCGGCGTGCGGGTGCGCGTGGCCAAGGATGGCGGTCCCGTTCCGGCACGCGTGGCGGGAGGCGCGATCACTGCCGGCGCAGAAGTGAACGGCCCCGCGACGGGAGCGGACCACGGCGAGCTGCCGACAGTGAGCGCGCCGCTCACCGGCGTGTTCTACCGGTCGCCCTCGCCCCAAGCCCAGCCGTACGTTCAAGTGGGTTCAGAGGTAGGCGTGGGCGAGGTCATCGGCCTCATCGAGGCGATGAAGCTGTTCAACGAGATCCGCTCGACCGCGAGCGGGCGAGTTCGGCGGATCTTCGCAGACAGCGGACAGCTCGTGCGGGCGCATCAGCCGCTCATCGAGCTCGAGCCGCCATGACCGCCCAGCCCGGCGACTCCGCGACGCGCTGCGTCGTCTGCGGCGATGCGTTCGGCGAGCATCCCATCGTCGTGCGCTACGAGGCGCAGCAATACGCGTTCGACAAGGAGCGCTGCAAGCGGATCTTCCAAGAGAATCCGGACCGCTGGCTCGACGCGCACGGCGGCGTCCTGCCGGAGCCGCGTTAGGTGGAGCTTCTCTGGTCTATCAGGAAGGCTCTGACGATCGGGCGGCGCTAGGGGGCGACGCGCGCTACTGCGGACACGATCACGTCGCGGATCAGGGCACCAGGCATGCGGTCGCTCACGTAGGCGAGGGCACGCATAAGCGGCGCAGGCTCGCCCGCGCGAACCTGCACCGCGTATACGACCGTAGGCACGCGTCCGGCCAACTCCCCAACGGCGGCTGCGTCCGCCTTGCCGTACGAGCTCAGGATGGCGAACGGCGCATCGGCCTCGATTTCCGAAGGATCCTCCACGCGAAAGAGCGAGAAGGGCAGCTCCACCGAGCGCAGCAGCCGGAAGACACTGCCGTACGGATCGACGACGGGGATCGCGACGTCGCGCGCAATTGCCATGGCCAAGAGGATTCCGCGATCGCGCGATCGCGCCGACCCGCCGACGGGGGAGACGCCTCCCCCGATGGTCGTACGCGACGCCCTCGCGACAGCGCTCGCTCCGCGCCTGATACGCGTCAGGGGCACGGAACCTGCTTCGGGAGCGTGTGGAAAGGGTGATCGTGGCGGCGACCGAGCGACGCAAACGCGCGATCCCGCATTCTCGGCCGGGCGGCGCCACCACCGGCACCGCCGCCGAGATCGAGCGCGAGCGCAATCCGCTCAAGAAGGCGGGGAAGATCCTCGGCCCCGGTTTCATCACCGGCGCGTCGGATGACGATCCCAGCGGGATCGGCACTTACGCGGTCGCCGGGGCGACGCTCGGTCTGCAAACACTCTGGACCGCCCTTCTCACCTTTCCGCTCATGTCGGCGGTTCAGAACATCTGCGCGCGCGTTGGCATGGTCTCGGGTCACGGCCTCGCGGGAGTGCTGCGCGACCACTACCCACGGTCGGTGCTTTACGGCTCGGTTCTGCTCCTCTTCGTCGCCAACACGATCAACGTCGGCGCGGATCTCGGTGCGATCGCAGACGCGGTGCACTCGGTCACCGGCATTCAGGCGCTGTGGCTGGTCGTCCCGGTCGCGGCGGGGATCCTCGCGTTCCAGATCTTCGGGAGCTATCGACTGATCGCGAACACCTTCAAGTGGCTGACGCTCGCACTACTCGCCTACGTAGTCGACGCGTTCCTCGTGCACCCTGATCTCCGCGAGACGCTCAAGGCGACGATCGTCCCGACTTTCAGCGTCGAGTCGACGTACGTGATCAGCCTCGTCGCGATCTTCGGTACGACCATTTCCCCCTACCTCTTCTTCTGGCAATCGAGCGAGGAAGTCGAGGAAGAGGTCGAGATGGGCCGGAAGACGCGCGCATCGCGGATGGGCGCGAGCCCCGCCGAGATCCGGTACTCGGCGATCGACGTGAACGTGGGCATGGCGTTCTCGAACCTGGTGATGTACTTCATCATCCTCGCCAGCGCGCTCACGCTCTTCAAAGCTGGCAAGACCGACATCAAGAGCGCGGCCGATGCGGCCGAGGCACTGCGGCCACTCGCGGGAGACCTCGCCGGCATCCTCTTCGCGGTAGGGCTGATCGGCGCGGGCATTCTCGCCGTGCCGATCCTCTCGGGGTCCGCCGCCTATGCGATCGCGGAGGCCTTCGGTTGGCGCTACGGTCTCAAGACCCATTGGAGCCGCGCGAAGCCGTTCTATGGGGTGATCGCGCTCGCGACGGCGATCGGCGTCGCCATCGACTTCACCGGCATCAATCCGATCAGCGCCCTCTTCTACTCCGCGGCCCTCAACGGGGTCGTCGCCCCGCCGATCCTCGTGCTGCTCATGCTCGCTGCGCGAAACCCCAAGGTCATGGGCGATCAGCCGATCGGCCCGGTGCTCACGGTCCTCGGCTGGATCGCCACGATCGGCATGTTCGCCGCGGTTCTGGGTCTCGCCTACAGCAAGCTCGCGGGCGGCTAGAGACCGAACACCGTCACCGCGACGAGCCCAATCGAGAGCGCCGACGCCATGAGGGCCGTTCCGATCCCCACCACCTGCGAGACGCGGCCGTTCGCCTGATCGCCCATCACGGTGCGATCGCCGGCGAGCAGCAGGATGAAGATGAGGACGATCGGCAGCAGCAGCCCGTTCACGTTCTGGGAAACGAGGATGAGCGGGATCAGCGGCACGTTCGGCGAGAGAACCACGAGCGCGCCGATCGCGATGAGGAACGTGAAGAGGCCCATGAACACCGGAGCCTCCCGGAAGTTCCGGCTGATCCCGGACTCCCAGCCGAAGGCTTCACAGATCGCGTAGCTCGTCGAGAGTGGCATCACCAGCGCGGCGAGAAGCGAGGCACCGAGGAGACCGACACCGAAGAGCAGCTTGGCCTGTTCGCCCGCGAGCGGGCCAAGCGCCTGCGCAGCGTCGGATGCCGAGCCGACGATCACGTGCGCCGGGAAGAGCACGGCCCCCGCGGCGACGATGATGAAGAAGCCGTTCAAGCCGGTGAGGATCGCGCCGAGATAGACGTCGACGCGTGCGAAGCGGTACTGCTCGCGGTCGATCCCTTTGTCCACGATCGACGCCTGTATGTAGAACTGCATGTAGGGCGTGATCGTGGTGCCGACGAGAGCGAGCGCGGCGATGAGCGCTGCCTGCTGCGTCGAGAGGGTCGGGATCGCGAGACCGCGCACGACGCTGTCCCAGTCCGGATGGACGATCACCGCGCTGATCGGGTAGGCGACGAACGCGAGCACGAGAACGAACAGGGCGCGCTCCACGACGCGGTAGCTGAAGAAGACGATGAGCGCCCAGATCACGAGCGCGGCGGCGGGCACCGAGACGATCCGCTCCACTCCGAGCAGCTCGAGGCTCGCGGCGACCCCGGCAAACTCCGCGGCGACATTGGATCCATTCGCGATGAGCAGCGCGATCATCGCGACGATCGTCCAGCGCACCCCGAACCGCTCACGAATGAGGTCGGACAGTCCCTTTCCTGTGACCGCACCCATGCGCGCGCACATCTCCTGGATGACCAGGAGGCCCGCGGTCGAGAGGAGCAGGAGCCACAGCAGCGCGAAGCCGTAATGCGCGCCCACCGCAGTGTAGGTCGTGACGCCGCCCGCGTCGTTGCCGGCGAAGCCGGTGATGATGCCGGGCCCCATGACCGCGAGGAACGCGAGGATCGAGGCGCGGCGAACACGTGCGCGGCGGCGGACCGCTGAGGCGGTCCTGATCACCGTGCGATCGACCTAAGGGACCTCTTCTTCCAGCCGCGCGGGAGGATGAGCTCGACCACGTCATCGACGGTCACCGTGCCGAGAAGCCTGCCCCGCGCGTCGATGACCGGTAGCGCGAGCAGGTCGTACTTGGCAATGAGGGACGCGACCTCTTCCTTGGGCGTCTCGGCGGGGATCTTGAGGACGCGCGGATCCATGATCGCGGTGACCTTCGTCTCGGGCGGGGCGACGACGAGGTCGCGCAGCGAGAGCACTCCCTCGAGCTTCCCCTGTGCATCTACGACGTAGAGGTAATAGGTGAGCTCGGGGTCGGGCTTCTTCTCGCGAAGCTGGTCGATGGACTGGGCTGCCGTCTGCTCGCCCGGAAGCGCGACGAAGTCGGTGGTCATGATCCCGCCGGCCGAGTCCTCGGGATAGGTGAGGAGCTCCTCGACGTCGCTGGCCTCTTCCTTCTCCATGAGGTCGACGAGCTCTTCGCGGCGGTCCTCTGGCAGGTCCTGGAGCAGGTCGGCGGCTTCGTCCGGATCCATCTCTTCGAGGATGTCCGCGGCGCGCTCCTCGGGCAGATCGCTGACGATCGCGGCCTGCATCTCGGGCTCGACCTCCTGGAGCGCGTCCGCCGCGGTCTCGAGGTCGAGCTGCTGGAACACCGCGACGCGCTCGTCGGCGGTCATCTCCTCGACGACGTCGGCGATGTCCGCCGGATGCAGGAGCGCGAGCTTCTGATGCGGGATTGTGAGCCGGACGGCCGCCGTCTTTGGCGCTTCAGGCTCCTTCGCCTGGAGCGGCTCGACGAGGTGCCACGGAATGATCCCGCGTGGCAGCCGGCGCCCGGCGACGCCCGCGATCCGCTCCGCGACCCCCTCGGCACCGACCCGCCGCAGCAGCCCCCGAAGGCCGACGTCGGCGCCGACGAGCCGCAGCTGGCCGTCGACTTCGGAGAGCTGGAGGTCGTTCACCCGGACCACCTTGGCGCCGTGGGTGTCCACGATCTGCTTGTCCAAGAGGTCCCGTGCGAGGCGCAGCGCGTCCGGCGGTAGCTGCGCCGGGGGCGTCGCCTCGAGCCGGCTGCGGAGACGCAGGTGCCCGATCTCCTGCGCGAGATCGGCCCAGCGCACCACCTTCTCACCGCCCGGCGTCGCGAGGATCGCCCACTGCGCGGCGGGAAACTGCCCCTGCGGGACCACCGCGACGTCCGTGAGCCTTCCCACCACATTGCCGTTCGGCTCGATCACCCTGCGGTTCTGGATTTCCGACAGGTACGGCACTCGGCGCAAGCGTAACCGCTACACTTCGTATATCCCAGACCCGCCCTCTTCGGGCGTACCCTCATGCGTTGGAGGAAGATCCGTGGCACCGCCGAGTGAAAGCAGCGTTCGTGCGCGCGCTCTCAGCGATCAGGCCACCGCGGCGGCGCTGGATGCCGACTGGCCTCGCGCGCTCGAGCTCAATCAGAAGATCCTCGAGACCTCAGCCGATGACGTCGAGGCCCGTAACCGATTGGGCCGGGCGTACATCGAGCTCGGCAAGCTCGAGGAGGCCAAGGCGGCGTTCACCGAGGTCCTGAAATCCGAGCCGTACAACTCGATCGCCATTCGGAACCAGACGCGCGTCATCGCGCTCATCGAGCATCGCGCGAAGCCGAACGTCACCAGCACGAGGACCCAGCCGCGCCTCTTCATCGAGGACATGGGCAAGACCGGGATCCTCCGCGTGATCAACCCCGCCCCGCAGCACGTCCTCGCGAAATACAGCCCCGGCGCGGAGTGCGAGCTCCGCGAGCAGGAAGGCCTGCTCGCGCTCCATGCGCGCGACGGCGAGCTCGTCGGGTTCCTCGAGCCCAAGGTCGGGCGGCGGCTCATCGATCTCCTCCGGACTGGCAACCAGTACGTCGCGGCGATCGTGAGCACCGATCCGCAGAACCCCCGCATCGCGATCCGCGAGATATCGCAGAGCCCCGAGAACGCGAGCCGGATCTCGTTCCCTGGCCATCACCGCCCGGCTGAGACGAAGGAGCGCGCGTACGTCCGCGGCACGTTCTTCCGCTACGGCGCCGGCGAAGAGGACCTCGAGGAAGAGGGGGAAGAGGTCGAGGAGGAGACGCCTTCGCCCGAAGAAGCGATCGAGGAGACCGAGGCCGCCGAGGAGCCGCTCCCGGTCGACACCGAGGAAGAGGACGACACGGAGGACGAAGCCGAAGAGTGAGCGGCGCCTTCCGCCGCGCCGTTGGGGTCGTCATCGCCCTCGCACTCGTTTCTGCTTGCACCGAGCCTGCGCAACCGAAGCCGACAAGCTCCCGCGACTCGGAGGCCGGCCCAAAGCTCTCGCGCGACGCCGCGGCGATCTTGCTCCAGTACTCGGCCTACGACTACGGCCTCGCCGGCGCGCTTTCCGGGGCGAAGACCCGCACGGTCGCGCCGGCCCGATACGGGCTGGTGGCGATCGACGCCGCGAAGCAGATCAGCACGTTCAGCTCCGCGGTATTGAGCGCGACGCTCGACCGCACGGGTCCGATCCGCGACAAACTTGTCCCGCTCGCTGACGGCCTCACCGATCTCGGGAAGGACAGCCAGTCGTACGGCGACGGCGGGGATCCGGCGGCGTTTGCCCGCGTGCTCACCGACGTCACGGCGGGGTGGCAGCGCGTCCGCGACCTCGCGGCTCTGCTTCCGAAGGACGACGCCATCCAGGCGACGCTCGGCCGGGGCAGCTCGTTCGTCGTGACGGCGAAGGCCGAGCCGCGAGCGACGATCACGGCCGGGCCCTTCGGAAGTGTGGCCGAGGCGCAGCAGGCGGTGCGCGCGATGGGCTCGCCACTGAATGCGACGGTGACGCAGCAGGCGCCGTTCGTCGTTCGTCTCGGCCCGTACCCGGACCGGCCCTCTGCGGACGGTTTCGCAGCCACTCTCGGCACGCAAGGTCTCACGGCGATCGTCACCGACGACCAGTCCTACTCATTCATGCGCAGCGGGCCAGTGCCCGACGCCGAGCTCTGGCGCGAGCCCTCGCGGGTGCAGGACACGCACGGCGCGTCGCGGAAAGTTGCGGTCTCGGACGACGGCGGCTGGCTTGTCACAGGCGGCGACGATGGCTACGCCGCCCTCTTCGCGCCCGATGGGACCCTCCGCGCGCTGCCCCGGTCCTTCGCCGGAATGAGCGTCCTCTCCTTCTCCGACGATGCGCGCTTCTTCGCGGTCGGCGGGCAGGTCGTCACCTTTCTGGCGGTGCCCTCGGGTCAGCTGGTCGGCTCCGGAATGCGCTTCACCGGCGCGGCGACGCAGATCCTCTTCGCCCCTACGACGCGTGCGTTCGTCGCGGCGTCCACCGGCAGCACGGGTCTTCCGGGAGGCGGCCCGGGGCTCATCGGCGGGCGCGCTCCCGATGGGAACCCGATCGGCGATCCCTTCCCGATCCTCACGCCCGCTGCGGGTGCGCAGATCGCGGCGTCGGACGCCGGTGACGTTTACGTCGGGACGACGAGCGGCGGCGGATATGACGTTGAGGTCTTCCGGCCCGGTCGCGACGCGGATACCCGCCCGGTCGCGCGACTTTCCGGCAGCGGAAAGGCGCTCGCGATCGACCGGGCCGCGAGATTCGGGGCGGCGATCACCGATCGAGGCACTTTCCGGTTCGCGATCGCCGATCCGAAGACGCTCGCGCAGGTCGCGCCACCGGCGCGCGACATCGCGTTCGCCGCGGACGGGACTCTCTACGTCCTGGACCAGTCATCGCTTCTCGCGATCGGCGCTGACGGTGCGATCAAATGGAAGGCCCCGCTCATCGATGGCCGCCGCCTGATCGCGGCGCGGCGCCCGATCGTGCTCGACGGCACCGATCGTCTCCTCGCGTTCGCCCCAGGCGACGGCGCGGTCGACGAGCTCGGCGCTGGCGGAGCGATCAGCGACGTTGCGATGTCGCATGACGGCAAGACCGTCGCGGCTATCGTCGACCAACGGAGGGCCGTACTCTTCACGCTGCCTTGAGCCAGCTCGAGCGTGTTCGGTCCATGGTCCCGCTCGAGAGTCTTCCGCTTCCCCGTCCGCTCGATCGCTTCGGCCCGGCGTTCCCCTTCGCGCTCGCGGATCTCTACGTGAGCGCGTACGCACCACGACGCGGCGTGGTCCTCGACCCACTCGCTCACCCGTGGTCCGCGGCCGACGCCGCCGAGCGCGCCGACCGGCGCGGTGTCGGGCGGTCGCGGGACCCGCTCGGCGAGTGGGCGCGCCGCGTGGTCGCCCTCGCGCCGGCCGGCGACGAAGTGCTTCGCGCGCTCGATCGTGTCGGGGAGAGCGCGCTCATCGGCATGCCGCACCGCGTTGCGATGCGCGAGCTGTACGCGAGCACCTGCGCGACCTGCCGCGGTCCGGTGATCGTCGAGGCGTTCCTCTGGGAGCGCGACGCACCGGTCCCCACGAAGAAGGCGTTCCGCTGCGGCATCTGCGCGCGAGAGGGCCATGCGCTCCTCATCGAGGCAACAAATGCGGAGGACGAAAAAGCGAGCCAGCGCCTCGAGCCACGCGGCCTCTCGTACTGGCAGTTCGTCGAGCGGTTCGGCACCGACGCCGCCGCGCAAGCGCTCGCCGAGAGCGTCGCTGGGCTGTACACGCCGCGAAATCTGGCGGCGCTGATGGCGACGCTACGCGCGATCGAGACGACCCTGCCTGAGTCGCCCGCGCGCGATCTGCTCGTGCTCAGCGCGCTCGAGGTCCTCGTGTCGGGCAGCCGGCTCAACGCGCCGGCCGCGCACGGCACGCCGCTGCGCATGGAAAAGAACCGCGCCCGCCGTTCGCACGCCGCGCAGTCCCGCGAGGTGAACGTCTGGCTGGAGTTCGACCGCACCGTGCGCGACCTGGTCGCGTGGCTGGCTACCCATCCCTCGCCCGCGCGGCCGCGCGCGGGAATGCTCGCTCTCGACACCGGAGACGCCGACCTGGTCCTCTGCGAAGCGCCGGTTGAGGATCCCCTTGGCGGATGGACGACCGTCGCCACGGCGGTGCTCCTTGGAGCGCGGCACGCGAAGACGCCGGAGATCCCGGAAGCTCGCGCCTCGGCACGCGAGCGGCTCATCAGGACGATGCGCGCCGCGCTGCTCGACGCGCAACGTGCCTCGCGTCCGGACGCGCCGGCGGTCGTCTACGTCCCTCAGGTCGATGCCGAGACGATCGCTGCGGTGACGCTCGGCGCAGCGGGCGCGGGTTATCGCCTGCGCGGCATCACGTACCAGCGCGATGCACTCATTGGCGGCAGCGTCGGTGCTGCTGCGATCTGTGACTTCGACCGGGACGTACCGCTGCTGAGAGATCAAGGTCTCGCGGATCCAGTCGCGATCGAGGATGCGATCCGAGCCGGTGTGCGGGAGGCGATCCTCGCGCGTGGCGAACCGATCGGGACCGACCGGGCGGCGGTAGCGGCGCTCGCGGCCCTCGCCCGTCAGCGCCTTCTCGCGCCGCTCACGCTCGCGCGCGCCGGAGGTGTCTCGGAGCTCGAGGTCTTCCTCGATCACTTCCGTTCGGCGCTCGCGGATGGGCCTCGCGCGGGCGTCGTCAAGATCGAGCTCGAAGGCGCCGCTGCCGAGCACGCGCACGACACGACGCTCTATTCGCTCGCCGAGATGGCCGATGTCACGCCGCTCGACGACCGGCTCGAGTGGGGCATGTGGGGGCTTCTGGCCGCGTCGCGCGAGGTGGAGACGCGGACGCTCTTGCGGCGCGCCTATGGACTCTTCCGAGACGTCGAGACGCCGGACCGCGAGCTCGTCGAGCGCTGCATTGCCGCGTACGGTCAGCAGGCCGAAGATGGCCGCTGGCATCTTCGCGATGAAGACGCGCTCATCCGCCGTCAGGCGGATCAGACGCTCCTCGCGGCGCAGCTTCTCGATGCCGGACACCGACTTGGCTTCAAGGCCCACATCGGACGCGACCTCGAGCGTCGGGCGTTGCCTGACTCGTTCTGCGAACGGGGCAGCGTTTTGGGCGATCTCCAGACCGATGCGGAGCGCGCGATCCCGGTCTCCCGTGTGTCGCATGCCGCCTCGGACGCGCTCGAATACGTCGACGTCGTCTGGTACGACCGAGGGCGGATGGTGTTCCTCTGGCAGCTCGAGTGGACGGCGCGACTCCATCGCAGCATCGTGGCGCTCGGTGAGGCGATCCCCGACGAGGACCGTATTTTCCGCTTTGTCGCGATCGCCGACGAACGACGCTCGCTCGCCGAGTTCAAGCTGCGCCGGTCTCCCGCGATCGCCGACCTCGTTCGTCGGCGTGGTTGGCGCTTCGTGAAGTGGGCGCCGCTGCGTCGCTGGACCGCTCGGCCGGACCTGGCGCTGGACTTGCTCGAGCCGGTTTTGGGCCTTTCTCCCGAGGTGGAACAAATGGGGCAACAATTGGCGTTTAGGTGGTGATGGGTACCGCCAAGATGACCCTGCCTTAAGGAGCGATACAGATGGGAAAGCCGCAACAGACGAGCGACGCAAACTTCGAGCAGGATGTCCTGAAGTCGGAGACACCGGTGCTCGTCGACTTCTGGGCGACGTGGTGCGGACCCTGCCGGATGGTCGCGCCGGTCCTTGAGGAGATCGCGAACGAGCAAGGCGAGAAGATCAAGATCGCCAAGCTCGACGTCGATGCCAATCCGATCACCGCTGGACGGTTCGGCGTCCGCGCGATCCCGACGATGATCTTGTTCAAGAACGGCCGGGAGGCGCAGCGACTCGTCGGCTACATGCCCAAGGAGCGCGTGCTGCAACAGATCCAGCCGCACATCGGTCAGGCCGCCTAGCATCTGGCCGCACCGGCGAGTTGGTGAGAATCCCTACCATATGGTAGGATTGTTCACCATATGGACTTTGACCGTCCGCTCGATCGATTCTTAGGGAGTCCTGCTCAGCTCGCCGTCCTAAGGGCGATTTGCGCCCTGCCTACGGGATACGCAGCAACAGGTCGCGAGATTGCGCGACGCGCTGGAGTCTCACACCCTCAGGAAATCGGGGTCCTATCGGACCTGACCGGAGAGGGCTTCGTTCAGCGCCAGCGAGTAGGCCGAGCTGACACGTACCGTTTGAACGCCTCCCACGTGCTTGCTGACCTGATTTGCGATCTCTTCAAAAAGGAGAAGCGCGTCCGGAAAGACCTCATTTCGTTCCTCCGCGCGCAGGTCGCCAGTCACGCCGGCTCCGCCCGCGCGGCATATCTGTTCGGGAGTGCGGCGGAGGGTCCGATGCGCGCAGGTAGTGACATCGATGTAGCGCTTGTCTGGCCAGGCGCGAAACCGGATGAGTTGGAAAAAGCCCAGTCAGCGATCTCCGAAGCGCTTCGTCGGCGCTATGGGAACGAGGGTCAGGTCCTCGTGCGGACATCGCCCCTTTCCGAGCGGACGGCGCGAGGTGCATGGAAACGCGTGCTTGATCGCGGTGTCCTGCTGAAGGGACCAGCGAGGTTGGCCGCTGGTTAAGACGACAGCCGTCCGCCGCTCCGAATCCTTGGCCTATATCAAGAAGGCTGGTGAATTCGTCGCCGAGGCGGAGGCAGCGTTGGTGCGGTCGACGGACCCCAATCATCTTGTGCTGGCCGATCTACTCCGAAGCGCGGGTCGCGGTTCGGACGAGTTCGAGACGCACGCCAGACAGTTGGTCAGTCTTCTCCAGCTGAAGAACTTGATCGAATACGAAGCGCGAACGGCGAGGCTCGCTGAGGCCGAAGACGCGGTCAAGCGAGCTCGCCGACTTGTCGATTGGGCCCTGAAGACCGCAACCGAGTCAGGGATCGGGCAGTGACGATCCTCCTTCGCCCGCGCGCGTCGCTCTTTCACGCCGAAGGCGGCTGGTTCAGCGCCAACTGGCACTTCAGCTTCGATCGCTACTGGGACGAGGCCAACATGGGCATCGGCGACCTGCGCGTCTTCAATGACGATCGCCTGATCCCCGGCGCCGCCTGGCCGATGCACCCACACCGCGACATCGAGGGCATCACCTATGTCGCAGAGGGAACCTTCGAGCACGCGGACTCGCGCGGCAACGGCGGTATCCTCCCACCTGGCTCGGTGCAGCGCGCGACGCTCGGCGCGGGCATGGAGCACTCCGAGCGAAACGGCTCCAAGACCGAGCCGATGCGCTTCATCCAGCTGTGGATCATGCCGGCGCGCCGAAGCCTCGAGCCCTCGGTCGAGCAGCGCTCCTTCAGCGCCGATTCGCGGCGCAACGTTCTGAAGCCAGTGCTGGTCCCAGCGCCGGGGTATTCGACCGACGGCGCACCGTCGGCGACCGATGCGGTCACCGTGCACCAGGACGCTGCCCTTTACGCTGCGCTGCTCGATCGGGGCGCCTCCGTCCGTCACGAGTTCCGCCGCGGATTCGGTGGCTACCTCTTCGTCGTGCACGGCTCGCTCGCGAAGCCCGAGCTCGATGAGGGCGGCGCGGCAAAGATCCTGAACGAAAGCGAGCTTACGATCGAAGCGGGCCGGGATGGTGCCGAGGTCCTGCTCGTGGAGACGCGGCTGACGTCCTAGCAGGCAAGCCAGCGGCGACGTTTGCGCTCTACTTAGCGCCGTGAGCTCGCCTCGCAATACCGCCGGTCACGCAGTGGTGAAGTCGTGGAAGTGGCTGGACCCGTTCGCGAACTTCTTCGGCGCGATCGTCGGCGGCTTCTACAAGATTCCGGGCACGCACGGGATCAAGTCCCTTCTCCACGGCACCTGGCCGCTCGGCCATCCGCTCCATCCGATGGTCACCGATCTCACCATCGGTGGATACACCGCGACCATCGCGCTCGACATCGTCTATGTCATCACGCGCAATCCCGCGCTGCCGCAGGCCGCGGATTTCCTCATCGTCGCATCCTTCCTCACGTCGCTGGCCTCGATCGTTTCGGGGCTGACCGACTGGAACGAAACGATCGATGAGGAGCGGCGAACCGGCATGCTCCACGGGCTCCTCATGGTGGTCGCCTCGGTCGGCTTCTTCGTCTCGATCTGGCTGCGTCTGCACGGCGTCGCCGATCAGCGCGATCCGGCGGTCGGCCTCGCGCTCGTGTCCTGGGCGATCCTCATCTTCTCCTCGTTCTTCGGCGGCGAGATGGTCTTCGCGTACGGCACCGAGGTGAACCGCCAGGCTTGGTCTGAGCCGCCGACAAAGTGGGAGCGCCTCGACGTCTACGAGTCGAGCCTCGAGGATCGCAAGCCCGTCGTCGGGAAGACGAAGTCCGGTTTCGCGGTCTTCGTCGTGAAGCTTGACGACAAGATCTACGCGATGGGCAATACGTGTACGCACGCCGGCGGACCGCTGAACGAAGGCAAATGGGTGGGCGCGGATCGGTGCGAGATCCAGTGCCCGTGGCACGCGTCGCGTTTCTGCGTCAAGGACGCGAAGGTCCACGGTGGTCCCGCTACGTTCTCCGAGGTCCGCTTCCAGACGCGGGCGGCGGATGGACGGGTCGAGGTGCGCGCGATCTAAGTGCGACGCGCGAATCGCAGGAAGAGGTAGTCGCCCGCGGTCTTCACGCTCGCAAGGCGCGACTCAGGTGCCTCTCCAGGCGCGAATGCCGCTCCTTCGACGAGCGCGAGCCGCCGCGCGGTCGCGTCGCGGCCGACGATCCGTGGCGCGATCGTGAGGAAGAGGTCGTCGAGCGATCGCTCGCGAAGAAAGTGACCCAGGAGCGTCGGGCCGCCCTCGGTGAGGATCAGCTTTCCCCCGGTCTCGTCGACCGTCGCCTTGAGGATCTCGGCCGCTGTCGTGAGCTCGAGTGCGCGGATGCGCAGATGCGTTGGCGCGCCGGCAAGGCGCTTCGCGCCCGCCCGGGTCGTCAAGATGACTACTGGAGCGCCCTCGGCAAGCGCCGGCGTCTTGAGATCGAGGTCGCCCGACGCACTGACGACGACCATCAGCGGCCGCTCGGAGGCATGCATCGCGCGCCGCAGCTCGGCGAAGCCGCCCGCGGCGTCGGGGAAGGGCTGCTCGGGCGTCCACATACCGCCCCGTTCCTCGCGCAACGTTCCGGCGCCGACGACGACCGCGTCGGCTGCCGCACGTAAGAGGCCGAGCACAAAGCGGTCCGCCGGCTCGCCCTTGCTGATGAACGACGCCTGCGTCTTGCCCGGAAGGGCGAAGGAGACGACCCCGTCGATGGAGCTCACGAAGTTCGCGAACACATGGACGCGGTCCCGCGGAAAGCGCAGGTCGCCACCGTACCGATCGCGCAGCGACGCCGGGAGCGGGAGCTCAGTGCCGTCGCTTCGATCGAGCAGCGTCGCGAGCACGAGCTAGCTGACGCCCACCCCCGCGAGGTGGAAGAACTCATTCCGGATCTCGGAATTCTCGGTGTACTCGCCGCGCCACACCGCGGTCCGCGTCTTCGCCTGCATCTCGCGCACACCGCGCATCTGCGTGCAGAGGTGATGCGCTTCGAGATAGACCGCGACACCGTGCGCATGCACGAGCGAGTTCAGGGTGTCGGCGATCTGATCGCCCATGCGCTCCTGAAGGGTGAAGCGCCGCGCCCAGAGCCGCACGAGCCGCGTGAGCTTCGAAATCCCGATGATCTCTTCATGCGCGATGTAGCCGACGTACGCGCGCCCGACGAACGGCAGCGCGTGATGCTCGCAGAGCGCGGCGAAGGGTATGGGGCCCTCGACGATCTGGTTCACCTGACAGGCCGCGCCACCCTTGCACTCGGTCGGGAACGCGGTGAGGAGCTTCGGGTCGCCCTCATAACCGTCGGTCGCGTCGTAGAGCGCGCGAACGAAACGCTTGGGCGTGTCGATCGTGCCGGGCGTGTCGAGGTTCATGCCCATAGCGGTGAATATCTCGGCGGTGTAGCGCTCGAAGCGCTCCCACTGCTCGTCCGTGAGGTCGCGATGTTCTCGGAGATGGGGCGACCAGACGTCGTCGTCCTCTTCCGGAACGCGCAAATGGAGCGTGGTCTCGTCCGCGAGATCTGCCACATGGCCCTCCGTCGTCAGGGTTCAGCTGTGCACGAGTCCGGCCAGAACGGTCTCGTAGCCCGTGACCATCGCCTCGAGAGTGAAACGCTCGGCCCGGCGGCGGCATTCCAGCGGATCCTTGTCGATCGCCTTCGGAACCGCCGCGACGAACGCGTCGAGGTCGCTCGGCTGTACGAGCTCGCCCGAGGTGTAGTCGAGGATGTCGGCGAGACCGCCGCGCCGGTACGCGACCACCGGCGTCCCCGTGGCGAGCGACTCGACCGCGACGAGGCCGAACGGCTCGTCCCACTCGACCGGCAGGACAAGCGCGGCCGCGTGGCCCATGTGCACGTAGACCTCTTCGCGCGAGCGAGGACCGATGTAGATCGCGCCGCGGACGCGCGCGGGCGCGGCCGCGTCGGGCACGGCGCGGACGCGCGGCGCGACCCGCTTCGCGAAATAGGCCTGGTCGTAGATCGATCCGACGATCAAGATCCCGCGGCGTGTCCGCTCTGCGATCTCGATCGCCGCGGCGACCCCCTTCTCGGGGGAGATCCGTCCGGCGTAGAGCAGGTGATCGCCGCGATCGCGGCTGAACGGAATGCTCGTAACGTCGATCCCGTTCGGAACCACGGTTCCAACCGGGACGCCTGCCTTTCGCCAAGCGGCGGCATTCGCGTTCGAAACGGTCACGAGCGTGGCGTCCTTCGCGCTTCGCGCCGCGCGCATTACCGCCTCGTCGAGCGGCGGCAAATGCAGCGTGTGCGCGACCGGTCGCGGAGCGCCAACGAGCGATGCGAACGCCGGTGCGTCGTACGCGTGCGCGTGAATCACGTCGATCTCGGACGCGTTCGCGTCGACCCAGGCACGCACCTTCGCGAAGGCTTCGCGCTCCGCGCGCTCGTCAGAGCGCTCGCCCGTCGTCAGACCGAGGTCGGCCCGTTGCATGCGGGCGCTGTCGATGCCAAGGTCGAGGAGCTCGACACCGTCAACGTGCGAGCCTCTGGCCGCTACGAGCGTGACGATGTGGCCGCGAGCGGCAAGCCCGCGCGAGAGGTCCTGCAGGATGATCTGCGCGCCGCCGAGCTCGGTCCGCTGCTCGTCGATGGGTGCCGCGAACGGCGCGACCTCGAGGATGCGCACCAGGCTAAGTCTGCGGGCGCCGATCGCTCTGGGGAGGTCCGACGATGCCATGGTTGCCGCCGCGCTTCCGTGCTCGAACGGCACCTCGAATTCATGCAGGAGACGCCGCCGCCAAAGGTGACGCCCGTCCACGAGTGGAAGGCACCTGGCGTGGCCTAGCCGTCAGGCCCACCGTCACTCATTGGGCTAAGGGCCGAATGGCTCTGTTGACCGGGACCGACGGCCCTCGTCGCCGACGGCACCGCGGTTGCAAGATTGGCTCGAGTCCCGAAGTGAAGAGCTATGTCGTCGAGTTCGTGGTGGTCGAGCCCCGCGGGAGCGCTGTCGCGGTTCGTCAGCTGCTTACGAAGCGGCTGCCCTGGACACGCGAGCTCGCCGTCGCCGAGGCCGATGGCGTCCTGAAGGTCCGCGTAAGCACCGGCCGACCCGAGCTGGCTGTCCTGACCGGCGTCGAGTGCGGCACGTTACGCGACGTCATAGTCGAGTCTGAGGTCGTGACACGTGCCGGGGGCTGAGAGCCGAACGAGCCTCGTCGTGTCGCGCGACGTGGTCCGACGACGTGACTGGGGGCGCGAGCTCGAGCGCCAGGGCGTACGCGTGGTCCGCTGCGCAGCCCGAAACTGTCCGCTGATTGCCGGCGGCGTTTGCGATGTTCTCGCCGGGGCCGACGCCGCTGTCTACGACGAGGAGACCCTCGATCCCGAGCTGTTCTTGGCCCTTGTGCGCGCGCGGCGGCGCCCTACCGTGCTCTTCGCCCGCGACGTTCCGAACGACGGCCAGCACCACGCGAAGTTCACCCGGGTCCTGGACCATCGCGGCGCGGCCACGATCTTCCCGCACCTGCGATAACGCCTTCGAATCCCCGTCCGGCGAATCTCTGCCTCGCGGTGTGGGGCGGATCGCCGGCCGCGGCTAGATCAGCGAGGTCGGCAAGTGGGTCCTGGAGGTGTGATTCGAAGCCCGCCGGGCAACGCCCGGCGGGCTTCGCCGTGAAGGCCGGATTAGCGGATTACTTGACGACGAACGGGATGTGCATCCCGAGCAGGTAGTGGCCGGTCTGGTTGCACATGAGCACGTAGTTGCCCGGCTCGAGGTCGAGCGTGAATGTCTTGGCCTCGCCCGTGTTGAGGTCGCCGCTCTCGCCCTTGCTCCCGTCCTCGAGCATCTTGCCTGGCTCGTCGGGGTCCGGCGGGATCTTGTCGGCGGGCAGGTTGGTCTTGAGCACGACGACCTCGTGGGTCATCGTGCCCGTGTTCTTTACCTGGAACGTGATCTTGCCGCTCGGCACGGTCGCCTGGTCGATGACGATCTTGCTGTCTGTGAGCGTCGCGTTGACGGTCGTGCCGCTGGTCGGGCCTGCGCCGCCACAGGCGGCCAGGTACAGGATCGAGAATGTCGCGATCGCGAGAAGCTTCTTCACCTGTTCTTCCTTTTGCCGCTGCACTGGTCTGGCCGAGTGGCGGCGTTTTCGGCCACCTTACGGAGGGAACCCGACGTCAACGTGAGCCGTCCGGACCCAACTCGGCGCCGTTCGTCACTGCTGACCAGGGACTGTTGTCCCAAGGAACGCCGAGATTCGGCACCCATGCGGGAGGCGCTACCACAGGCAAAGCGACCGAACGTCCCGAGCTGTGGGGACCAACGGCCCGTCTGGGCCGCGCCGACCTGACTCGGCCGAAGGAGCCATCGCTGGGCCAAAGGGACCCAGTTGTCGCGTCCGAATGACCCTGTTGGCGGAGACTTTCCGAGCGCATCGTCGGGGGCGCAGAACCGTCGCAAGAGGAGGAAGAAATGGGATTCACAGCATTCGCGGGGATCCTGATCGTCGCGGTCGTCGCAGGGGCCGTCGTGCAGATCCTCGAGAAGAAGATCAACTACGACTGGCTCATCATCGCTGTGACGGGAACCTTCGGCGCTTACTTCGCGAGCGAGACCTTCCCTGGGAGCACGGTCTTCCAGGCCATCAAGGACTTCGGCCCGCAGGCGGATGGCTTCTACATCATCCCGGGCGTCATGTTCGGCGCGATCCTCGCGCTCGTCGCATATCTCGGGACCCGCAACCTAACCGTCACGACCAGCGCGGCTTGAACTGTCGCTCGTGTGGCCGATGACCGCGCGCGCTGAGCGCCGGCGCTTCCGGAGACGGTCGCGGCGCTCTACAAGTCTTGATCGGCGCCGGTTTCTCCGGAGTGCGCTCGGCTCGCAGCCATGAAGAGCTGGGCGGCGAAGGTCCCCGCGGCAACGGCGACGAGGACGAGCACCGTGACGACGATGAGCAGCTCGGGAGAAGCAGCGGTCATGTGCGGCATGGTCTGATGGGATAACGCTTAGGGGTAGAGCCGAACGGCACATAACGCAGAGGGTCGCGAGGCCTAGGAAGCGGGGCCGGTCGGTCGACCCAGACCCTACGCCTGCGGCCCCGTTAAGGGGGTCGGGCGACCCCCAGACATGGGCCGGACGGCCCTGTTGCCCCAAACCTCGCAGCAGCACAGTGACGTGGCAAGCAGGAGGTACCAAGAAAATGAAGGCACTCGTCACTCGATCCAGCCAGATCGCGGACCCGCCGTTCGCGAAATTCCTCTTTTCGGACACCCGCATGGCCGTCGTCTGGCTGATCGTCCGGATCTACGTCGGCTACAGCTGGCTCGACGCCGGATTGCACAAGATCCTCGACACCGGCGCGGCGACGAACTACATCTACGACGGCAAGGGAATCCTCGCCTTCTGGCAGAGGATCGCCGCGATCCCCGCGGCGCCCGCCAAGCCCACGATCACCTACGACTGGTACCGCGGCTTCATCCAGTTCATGATCGACAACCACTGGGAGGGCGTCTTCGGGAAGGTCGTCGCCTTCGGCGAGACCGCCGTCGGACTCGGTCTCATCCTCGGTGCGTTTGTCGGCATCGCCGCGGTCGGCGGCGCATTCATGAACCTCAACTTCATGCTCGCCGGCAGCGCCAGCACGAACCCGGTCCTGCTCCTGCTCGGCTTCCTCCTGGTCCTCGCCTGGAAGACCGCGGGCTTCATCGGGCTGGACCGCTACCTGCTCCCGCTCCTCGGGACGCCATGGAAGGCCCCCAAGGTCGAGATCGGCACCGCCGCGGCACGGGCACCGTTACTTGCATGAGCGAGTCTTCTTCACTGCGCAGCGAGAGGGTCGGCGAGATCCGCTCCTCTCGCACGCCCACACCGATCGCGGTCCTCGTGATGAGCGCCGATCCCGAACGACGCGGGGCATGGGCGAAGTTCTTCGAGGACCAGGACATGCGGACGATCCGCTGCGCCGGACCAAAGGCGACAACCTGCGCGCTCGAGATCGGCAGCCGGTGCCCGCTCCACGAGAACGCCGACCTCATCTTCTACGACGAGGATGGCGTGACACCCGAGCTCGAGGAGCAGCTCGACCTTGCGGTGCTCACGACCCCCGTCGCCTACGCGAGCTCGATGCGGTCGCCTGAGGGACGCGAGTACCCCGCCACCGAACGCGTCCGGCCACCGGTCCGCCGCGGCCTGCCGCCGCGATAATCGATCGTCTGGCAGAGCGCCGAGCTTCGATCGTGCTCCCGAGGCGCTACCGCCTCGCGGCGTTCGTCCTCCCTGCGGTGCTCATCGCGCTGCTCGTCGCCCTCGACTACCTACTGGAGCCCCTGCTCCCCAGCGGGCTCGCCCACCTCGTGCTCATGGTCGTGGGGATCGCGGGCGTGCTCGCGTTCTCGAGCGCGATCTTCGGTCGGCTGACCGCGCTCTACCAGCGCGATGAGGAGCAGGCCGCGCGCCTTCGCGCACTGAACGTGGCCGGGATCTCGCTCACGTCGGAGCTGGACGCGGCAACTGTCCTCCAGCGGGTCGCGGATCAGGCGCGCGAGGTCGCCGACGCCAAATACGCAGCGCTCGGCGTTTTCGACGAGCACAACGATGTCGAGCAGTTCATCACATCGGGGATCACTGGCGAAGAGCGCGTGCGCATCGGTCCGCTCCCGAGAGGCCGCGGGATCCTCGGTGTCCTTCAAGCCGAGCAACGCACCCTGCGGCTTCGGCGCATCAGCGACCATCCGAAATCAGTGGGCTTCCCAGCCAACCATCCCCCGATGGGCAGCTTCCTCGGTACCCCGATCCTCTACCGGGGAGTGTCGCTCGGCAATCTGTACCTCACCGAGAAGCAGCACGGTGAGCAGTTCAGCACAGACGACGAGGAGGCGATCCGCACCCTCGCCGCCCAGGCCGCGATCGCCATCGAGAACTCCCGACTCTACGAGCAGCTCGGCCGGGTGTCGGTCCACGAGGAGCGTCAACGCATCGGGATGGATCTCCACGATGGAGTGATCCAGTCCCTCTACGGCGTGAGTCTCCAGCTCGAAGACGCCGCGGAGCGCGTCCAGAGCGAGCCGCAGGCCGCGCGGAAGATCCTCGACCGCGCGGTGGACCGGCTCAACGCGTCGATCGCTGACCTGCGCAACTACGTGCTCGGTCTGCGCCCGGTGCGGGGGAGCGATCGTCCACTCACCGAATCTCTACCGGTTCTCGCAGCGCAGGCGCGGACGAACGCCCTGCTCGACGTGGATGTCTCGGTCTCGGCGGATGCCGCTGCGGCGCTCGACGATCCTGGCCGCGAGGCGACGTTCTACATCGCCGCCGATGCGCTCGGCAACGTACAGCGTCACGCCCGGGCGCGTCGCGCGTCGCTGCGGCTCTTTCGCGAAGACTCGACGGTCGTGCTCGAGGTCAGCGACGACGGCGTCGGTTTCGATTACGAGCGCGCCGTCGATGGCCACGGCCTTCGCAACATGCGCGAGCGCGCGTTCTCGGTCGGAGGTCGACTAAACGTGCGAACGGAACCGGGTCAAGGCTCGCGAGTACGCTTCGAGCTTCCGATGCACGACGAGGCGACGCGTTGACGCCGACGAACGCGACGCGGGTGCTCATCTGCGACGATCACGAGGTCGTCCGCGAAGGGCTGCGGACGCTGCTCTCGCGGCGCCCCGAGATCGCCGTCGTCGGCGAAGCCGGAACGATGCAAGAAGCGATCGACGCGGCGGCGAAGGCGAAGCCCGACGTCGTGATCATGGATGTCCGCCTGCCGGATGGCAGCGGCGTGGAAGCGTGCCGCGCGATCCGCGAGGCGCGACCCGAGACCCATGTGATCATGCTCACGTCGTACGCGGACGACGAAGCGCTCTTCGCGTCGATCATCGCCGGGGCGTCCGGGTATCTCCTGAAGCAGACGCGCGGTCAGGCGGTGGTCGACGCAATACAGGCGGTCGCGCAGGGGCGTTCGCTTCTCGATCCGGACGTGACGGGCAAGGTCCTCGAGAGGGTCCGACAAGGCCGCGAGCAGGAGGACCCTCAGCTCGCGTCACTCACCGAGCAGGAACGCAAGGTGCTCGAGCAGCTCGCTGAAGGCAGAACGAACCGCGAGATCGGTGCGACGCTGTTCCTCTCCGAGAAGACGGTGAAGAACTACGTGAGCCGGATCCTCGACAAACTCGGGCTCGCCCGGCGCGCCGAGGCGGCCGCGTACATGGCGAAGCGCAAGCCGAAGTACTAGTCACTGATGGAGATGTACCCCGGCCATCGCTGCCGCTCGCGTGCCCGTGCTGTAGCGTTCTGTCCCGCTCGGCGTTCGTACGCTGCGCTCTCGCGCGCCAGATCGTCTGACTGTGAGCCCAGTCGTCGCGAGACGGGAGGACAACTATGGCCACGCTGCCGCCCCAGCCCTACGCCGCGCGTCTGAACATCGATTACCCGGAGAAGCTCGATCGCCTAACCACGTTGTTGCGCATCATCTGGATCATCCCGATCGCGATCATCCTCGGCCTGCTCAGCGGCGGCGGGAACCAGACGGTGATGACCGATA
>Ga0209057_1000868_pt1 | contig 25688 bp, 24 predicted proteins | sample GraSoiAngelo_146_FD_185903 | JGI IMG/M metagenome (GOLD analysis project Ga0209057, IMG submission 185903) | Grasslands soil microbial communities from the Angelo Coastal Reserve, California, USA - 14_1009_05_30cm (SPAdes) (version 2) | ecosystem: Environmental > Terrestrial > Soil > Grasslands ... | reverse complement strand
CAGGCCGCCGCCAACCTCTGGGGGCACGGCCTCGGCCTCGCCCAGTACGACCAGCCGGTGATCTCGCGCATCTGGTCGCTCGACCATCCGCTGGAGATCCGCCCCGGCATGGTCTTCGCGCTAGAGACCCAGCACGGGAAGCGGTACGAGTGGGGCGTACGGATCGAGGAGATGCTGATCGTCCACCCGGATCGGACCGAGATCATCTCCAACTTCCCGGTCGAAGAGATCACGGTCGTCGATTGAACGGGGCCGCGACATGACACGGGCGGCCGTCCTCGAGGCGCCTCGCCGCTTCGAGGTTGCCGAGCGGCCCAAGCCCCTGCCGGGCCCGGGCGAGGCGGTTGTCCGCGTTGCGGCGACCGCCGTGTGCCACACCGATCTGGCGATCTACACCGGTCGCCACCCGGGCGTCCGCTATCCAGTGGTGCTGGGCCACGAGGCCGCTGGCATCGTCGAGGCGGTCGGCACCGACTCTCGGATCGGGGTAGGGACGCGCGTCGTGATCAACCCGATCATCGCCTGCGGCGCCTGCGACTGCTGCACGCGGGGCGACGAGAACCTCTGCCGCCGAGCCGGGCTGCTTGGTCGCGAACTGGACGGCTCGCTGGCCGAGCACGTGGTTCTGCCCGAGCGCTATCTCCATCCGGTGCCCGCCGAGATCGGCCTCGAGGCCGCCACCCTCATCGAAACGCTCGCGACCGTCCACCACGCGCAGTCGCGCGTGAGCATCAGTCCCGGCGACGCGGTGGTGGTGCTGGGCCAGGGCGCCACGGGGCTTCTCCACACGCAGCTCGCCAAGCTCGCGGGCGCCAGCCCGGTCGTCGCGATCTCGCGGAGCGCCTGGAAGCGTGACCTGGCGCGGCGCATGCGAGCCGACGCGACTGTCGATCCGGCCGGGCGCGACATCGTCGCCGAGGTGCTGGCGCTGACGGTGGGCCGCGGAGCGGACGTTGTGATCGACACCACCGGCGCTCCCGGCCTTCTGCGTCCGGCCATGGAGATGCTTCGCCCCGGCGGCACGTTCCTGCTCTACGCGATCAGCCACGAGCCCGTGCCGGACTTCACGACTTTCCCGATGTACTACAAGGAGCTGACGCTCGTGGGCTCGCGCGCGCTCGTCCCCGCGGACTTCGAGCCGGCCATCCGCCTCGTGGCGGCCGGCGCCGTGGACCTGGACGGCTTCATCACCGGCTCCTACCCGCTCCACCGGGCGGCGGCGGCGTTCGACGACTACGAGCGCGATCCCGACCGCGTGCTGAGGACCCTCATTGTCCCCTGACGTCGCCATCTCGCTGGCCGACGCCGACGCCGCCACCGCTGATCGCGTGGGGCCCAAGGCGGCGACCCTGGCCCAACTCCGCCGCTCGGGGTTGCCCGTGCCTGAGGGCGTCTGCCTCACAGCCGACGCCTACCGGAGGCAACTCGCGCTTGCTGGCCTCGCCGAAACGGCGCGACGAGTCGCCGGAGCCGAGCGGCTCGAGGCGCGCCGGCCGGCGCTCTCGATCAGGCTTGGCCTCACCCGCGCGGCGCTCGACCCCGCGGTGACGGCCGCGCTCGCCTCGGCGTGGAAGCGGTTGACGAGCGGGGCCAGCGCCCAGCTTGCCGTGCGCTCGTCGGCCTCCTGCGAGGACACGGTACCTGCGTCCTTCGCCGGCCAGTTCGAAACGTTTCTTGGCATCGCCGAGCCAGCGGATCTGGTCACGGCGGTGCGCGCGTGCTGGACGGCGCTCTGGTCCACGCGCGCGCTCCGGTACATGCGCGCCTACGAGATTGATCCGGCGCAGTCGGCGATGCCGATCCTGATCCAGCGGATGGTGGAGGCCGAGGCCGCCGGCGGCGCGTTCAGCCTGACGCCGAACGACCAGATCGTGCTCACGGGCACGTGGGGACTCGGCTCTGCGATCGCCCAGGGCGAAGTCATTCCCGATCGCTACCTGCTGCGGCGCGACGCCTCGGTGGAAGCGGTGGAGCCGGGACGCAAGGAGCACCTGATCACGGCGGCAGGCGCCGGCCCGCGCTGGCGCGCCGTGGAGCGCGAGCGGGTCGAGGCGCCGTGCTTGACCGACATCGAGGCCCGGGCGCTCGCGCGGCTCGTGCTCGAGGCAGAATCCGAGCTTGGTTCAGCGGTCGAGATCGAGTGGGCGAAGGACGGGCAGGGGTTCTGGATCTTGCAGGCGCGGCCGTTACGTGTCGAGCCGCGCGGTGCGACGGACGATGCGTGGAGCCGCCATCCGGCGCTGACGGGTCAGCCGGCGGGGATCGGCTGGTCCACCGGTCCGGCGTGCGTCGTCCTGGACGAGCGAGACCTCGGGCGCGTGACGCTGGGCAGCGTCGTCGTCACCCAGGTTGGGGGCCCGGCGCTCGCCGCGGTGCTGCCCCGCGCTGCGGGCGTGGTGGCCGAGCTCGGCGGCAGCACGTCGCATCTCGCCGCGCTCGCACGTGAGCGCGGCATCCCGGCCGTGCTCGGCGCGCGGGGCGCCACGCGGCGGATCCCCGAGGGGGCCACGGTCGCCGTCGACGGCGTCACCGGCGTCGTCCGCTGGGTCGGCTGACACGCAGTAAGAGCGTGGGCACCGGCGCCTTGCGGGCAACCCGCTCGGCCACGCCGGGCAACAGCGCGCGACGCAGGCGACTGCGGACGGAAGTCGCGAGCGCGACAAGATCGGCGTCGAACGCCTCGGCCTCGAGCAGGATCTCCTCGGCTGGCTCGCCGAAGCGAACGACGCTCTCCACCGGAGTCCCATCCAGCTGCGTCTCGATCCGGCGAAGCTGGTCCATCCCCTCGGCCGTCAGACGCGCCATCTCCTGATCGGTGTACGCGATCGTCCGTCCGCGCGGACCGACTACCCGATCTGGGACGGGGAAGACCCGCAGGAGGCGGACGGTCGATCCACTGCCATGGGCCACGGCAGCAACGATTGGCACGATCGTCTCGCTGCGCTCTCGAGCGTCGATTGGTACCAGAATGCGTTTCGCCATCGTCATCATCCTCCACGGATGTGACGCTGACGCGTTGTCTGTGGATTCACCGTGCGAGAATCTTCTCCTGGCGCGCGGGCATCCAACCCTCTAGGGTGGGTATGAGCAAGGAGGGTATGGGGTGATCCGCGTCTTCGCATTCTTGTTCATCGTCATCGCCATGCTGGTTCTCGCACTCGGAGGTCTCGAGGCGGTCGCGTCCCGTCGCCTGTCGGTCGCAAACCCGCTGCCGAACTCCTCGATGTCGGCGACGTGGTACTGGAAATAGTGTCCGGCCAGCGCGGACCGCGAGCCGCCGGAGCGGAGATCGTCCGCCGCTTCGTCGAGCTCCACGGGCGCCGAGTTTCCTATCTGACCGCCGGAGACTCGGGGCCAACGATTCTTCTGATCCACGGTTCGGGGGTGAGTGCACGCTCCTGGGTCAACCAGCTCCGCGGCCTGGCGGGTGCCGTGCGGGTCGTCGCGATCGATCTGCCCGGACACGGAGAGTCTGATCCGATGCGACACGCGAGCGTCGAGCGGTACGGCGCGATCGTCGCCAACTTTCTCGACGCACTGGGCACCGGTCCGGTCATCGCTGCGGGACACTCACTGGGCGGCGCGATCGCCATCGCGCTCGCGGCCCAGCGACCCGGCGCGGTGAAAGGCCTCGTCCTCCTCGCGAGCTGCGCGAAGCTTCCGAGGGTCGACGGCCCGGGAGAACGATTGATGGGGTACCTTCCCGGGCCGCTGCGCAAGCTCGTCTTCTTTTCGATGGCGAAGAAGATCCTGTTCGGGCCCGGGGCGCCCGACGGCGCGGTCAGCCTCGGAATGCAGGAGCTTCGCTCCTGCCGACCGGAGACGATCCTTGACGATGTGCAAGCCGCCAAGACCATGGACCTGTCCGCGGAGGCGGCGCGTCTCGATGTTCCGACCCTCGTCCTGTGTGGCAGCAAGGACAGGCTCACGCCGCCCGCGCTGGCCGAGCGCCTCAGCGAGCTGATCCCGGGATCGCGGCTCGGAATCATCGAGGGCGCGGGTCACATGGTGTTGCTGGAAGTACCCGAACGTGTGAACCACGAGATCCTGAGCTTCGTCGGCTCCGTCGTGGCGCTGGCCGATGTGCCTTCGTGCCCTGCTGTGGCGGATCGACGAAGACGCTCCCTCGCTCGACGTCTCCTCGCGACGCTGAAGTCCGTGTTGAAGTAGAGTCCACGTTGAGCGGCAGGAGCGCCCAGGAGGTCGCGTGATGACCGGAGCCGAGCTGTTGGTCCGTTGTCTGGAGCGCGAAGGTGTCCGGTACGTGTTCGGCGTGCCCGGCGAGGAGACGCTGCATGTCAACGAGGCGCTCGCCCGGTCGTCCATCCAGTTCGTTCCGGTCCGGCACGAGCAGGCGGCGGCCTTCATGGCGGACGTCTGGGGTCGCCTGACGGGCCACGCGGGCGTGTGCCTGGCCACGCTCGGGCCGGGCGCCACGAATCTCGCCACCGGTCTCGCCGATGCGAACCTCGACCGGGCGCCGGCCGTGGCGATCACGGGTCAGCTCGCGCGGCACCTGCTCCACAAGGAGTCGCACCAGTACGTCGATATCGTCGATGTGTTCAGGCCGTTCACGAAGTGGAACGCCCGCATCGAGACCGGCGCAGTGGTCGCCGAGGCGGTGCGAAAGGCGTTCAAGCGCGCCCAGGAGGAAAAGCCCGGCGCCTGCCACCTCGAGCTACCCGAGGATGTCGCCCAGGGACCCGCCGAGGGCGAGCCGCTCCTCGCCGACCGCCCTCGCCGGCCCTCGCCCGATCGGCCGTCGCTCGCGCGCGCGGCCGACATCATCAATCGGGCCGAGCATCCGCTGATTCTGGCCGGGAACGGCGTCATCCGCGGCTGGGCGTCCAAGGATCTGACCGTGCTCGCCGAGCGGGCGCAGATCCCGGTGGTCACCACGTTCATGGCGAAGGGAGCGATCTCCGCCGATCACCCGCTCGCGCGGACCACCGTCGGCCTCGCCTCGGACGATCCGGCCCGCGTGGGCTTCACGAGCGCGGACGTCGTGATCGCGGTCGGCTACGACCCGGTGGAATACAGCGCCGCCCAGTGGAATCCGACGGGCCAGCTCCAGATCGTCCACATCGACTTCACGGCGGCCGAGGTCGATGCGCGTTACCAGCCCGCGGTCGAGGTCGTGGCCGACGTGCGTGAGGCCCTCGAGCTCCTGGCGCCGCTCGTCGCGGTCCGCCCGGAGCGCGCCCCGCCGAGCCGACCGCCTGACGACCCGCGGCGCCTCGACGACGGGTTTCCGCTCCTTCCCCAGCGCATCATTTGGGATCTCGAGTCCGTCCTCAAGCCGGACGATCTCGTGATCTCGGACGTCGGCGCGCACAAGCTCTGGGTGGCGAAGCGCTTCAGAGCCCGCGTTCCGAACGGGGTGATCATCTCCAACGGGTTCGCCGCGATGGGCATCGGGCTACCGGGCGCGATCGCGGCGAAGCTGGCCCAGCCGGAGCGCCGCGTCGTGGTCGTCACCGGCGACGGGGGCCTCCTGATGAACATCCAGGAGCTCGAGACGGCGGTGCGGCTGGGGCTCGGCTTCGTGGTCCTGATCTTCCGGGACGACGGGTACGGCGTGATCCGCTGGAAGCAGGAGCGGCAGTTCGGGCGCGCGGCGGGCGTCGACTTCGGGAACCCGGACTTCGTCGCCCTGGCGCACGCGTTCGGCTGCGAGGGCGTGCGGGTCAATGCGGCGAAAGACCTCCGGCCGGCCCTCGAGGCCGCGCTCCGGGCGAGAGGTCCCGTGCTGATCGACTGTCCGGTAGACTATCGCGAGAACGACCGCCTCGCCGAATACTGAGGGACGAACGCGACCCGCGTCTTGCCCTGCGTGTCGTTCCAGGGTAAAAGGTCCGCGAGGAGAGACATATGAACACGCTGGCCCACGACATCCCGTCGCTCCGTGACAAAGTCTCGCCCGAAGAATGGGCGGTGCGGGCGGATCTCGCCGCGTGTTATCGCCTCGTGGCGCACTACGGCTGGGAGGACCTGGTGTTCACGCACATCACGGCGCGGGTGCCGGGTACCGAGGGCCAGTTCCTCATCAATCCGTACGGCATGTTCTTCGACGAGATCACGGCGTCGAGCCTCGTCAAGATCGACATTCACGGCGACAAGATCGGCGACTCGCCGTTTCCGGTGAACCCGGCCGGCTTTGTGATTCACAGTGCCATCCACGCCGCACGGCACGACGCCCGGTGCGTGCTCCATACCCACACCCTGAACGGTGTGGCCGTCTCGACCCAGAGGGCAGGGCTGCTTCCCATCTCGCAGCATGCGATCTCCGTGCTCGCGAGCCTGGGCTACCACGACTTCGAAGGCCCGGCGTTGCGAGACGACGAGAAGCCGCGTCTCGTTGCGGACCTCGGCGACAAGACCTCGCTGATCCTGCGCAACCACGGGCTGCTGACGGTGGGCGAGACGGTCGCCGAAGCGTTCGTCGCGATGTACTACCTGGAAGCGTCCTGCGCGATCCAGGTACGTGCGCAATCGGGCGGAGGGGAACTGATTCCGGTTCCCAAGGAGATCATCGAGACCGCGTACGCCCAGGTCATGGCGGCAGCCCGACCCCGTGGCAGCAGGGGAACGCTGGTGTGGCCCGGGCTCCTCCGGCGCCTCGATCGCGTCGATCCGTCGTACCGGACCTGAAACCGCTCCGGGACGCGGTGGGGAAGATGGAGCCATCGCCTCGTCGCATCGTGTTGCTGCTCACGGCCGCTGTGCTGATCCTGGGAATGCCCCACGGGGTTGCCGGGCAGCCAACACCGGCCGGAGAGGCGGTCATCGGCTGGCACGTCACGCTCGCTCCGAGCTGGTTCGACCCGTCCACCGCCCCGCCCCAGATCACCCCGTTCGGGCTGCTCTATGCGATCCACGATGCGCTGCTTCGCCCGCTGCCGGGGCAAAAGATGGGCGCGAGCCTGGCGGAGTCGTGGAAGGAAAGCCCGGACGGGCGGGTCTACGAGTTCAAGCTCCGCGGCGGGCTCAAGTTCCACAACGGCGACCCGGTCACCGCCGAGGACGTGAAGTTTAGCTTCGAGCGCTACAAGGGGGCCGGGTCCAAGGCGCTGCAGGCGCGCGTCCAGCAGGTCGAGATCGTCGATCCCCTGACCGTGCGCTTCCATTTGAAAGAACCCTGGCCCGACTTCCTGACCTTCTACGGGACCTCAGCCACGGCCGCCGGGATCGTCGTGCCAAAGAAATATCTCACCCAGGTCGGGGACGACGGCTTCAGAAAACATCCCGTCGGCGCCGGTCCCTACACGTTCGTGAGCCACAAGCCCGGCATCGAGGTTGTGCTGGAGGCCTACCCGGGGTACTGGCGGCACGCGCCCTATGTCAAGCGGTTGATCATGAAGAGCGTCCCCGAAGGAACGACGCGCGTGGCAATGCTGAAGAACAGTGAGGCGGACATCGCCCTTGCCCTGGACGGCGAGGACGCGCTGAACGTGAAGCGGGACCCGCGCCTCCAGCTCGTGCCCTCGCGTCATGCGTCCATCTACTGGATCGAGTTCGCCGACCAGTGGGACCCCAAGTCCCCGTGGCATGACAAGCGCCTGCGGCTGGCAGTCAACTATGCGCTGGATCGCCAGGCGATCAGCGAGGCAGCCTGTCTGGGCCTCTGCCCGCCGGCCGGGGTCATCGTGCCGCGCGTCATGGACTTTGCGCTGCAAGTGGCGCCGCCGCCGTACGACCCCCAGAAGGCGAAGCAGCTGCTCGCCGAGGCCGGCTATCCCAACGGTCTCGACGCCGGAGACTTCGTGCCGATTCCTCCGTTCTTCGCGACGGCGGAGGCGGCGGTGAACTTCCTGAACGCCGTCGGGATCCGGGTGAAGATGCGGCCGGTGGAGCGCGCGGCCTTTTACGCCGCCTGGCAGGAGAAGAAGCTGCGCGGGCTATTCATGACCGCCGTGGGCAACGCGGGCAACGCGGCGAGCCGCGTGGAGGCGTTCATCTACTCCAAGGGGAGCCATGCCTACGGCGGATATCCCGACATCGACGATCTGTTCCTGCAGCAGGCCCGCGAGCGGGATCCTCGCAAACGCGAAGCGCTGCTGCACAAGATCCAGCAGCTCACGATCGACCGGGCGATCTTCGCACCCATCATGGACCTGCGCGCCCTGAATGGGGTCGGGCCGCGGGTGGCCGACCACACGATCAACGCGCTCCATATGGTGCCGTGGCCATCCTGGGAGGACATGCGGCTCCAGGGCCAATAAGCCCTGGACTTCGCGCGTAGGCAACGTCCTTCCCTTCGCTCGCTCGTCGTCCGTGCTGACGCCGACCCTGCTCGCGTGCTACGCGATGTCGGGGGTCATCCACCTCGCGTCGATCTCCCTCAACACGCTGCTGCCCTTCCACGTGGTCGCCCTCGGCGGGAGCCGCACCCAGGTTGGGCTCCTGTTCTCGGCGACGACTGTCGTGTCGATGGCCCTCCGGCCGGCGGTGGGCGGCTGGATCGACCGCTTCGGAGCCCGGTGGGTGATCCTGCCCGGCATTGCGGTGCTGGCCGTTGCCTCGCTCGCGCTCCACGTCCCCGTCACGCCGGAGGCCGTGATCGCCGTCATGGTCGGCACAGGGATCGGCAACGGGCTCGTGTCGATGACCGCCAGCGTGCTGACGGTCCGCGCGAGCGGCGTCGCGCATCGCGGCGAGGCGCTCAGCCTCTACTACCTCGCCTCGTCGCTGGCCATCGCGGTCGCACCCCCGATGGCGTTCGGCCTGCGCAGGCTCGGCGGGATGCCGCTCGCCTTTGCTGCCGTCACCGTCTTCGCGGTCGTCCTGTTCGCGCTCGCGTTGTCTGTCCCCGCCTCGGTGACCGCACCCGCACCCGGCGCGCAGTCCGGATTCCGCCCGATCAGCCGGCACGCCGTCTCCGTGTCGTTCGCCCTCGCCCTCACCACCATCGGTCACAGCTCCATCTACGCCTTCCTGCCCCTCTACGCCGTCAGCCGGGGCCACAGCGCGGCCGTCATCTGGTTCTTCTCGGTCTATTCGATCTGGCTCATCGTCTGGCGCGCCCTGCTCGGCGGGCTGTCTGACCGGATCGGCCGCGCCCGCGTCGCGCTGCCGGCCATGGCGTTGACCGGGCTCGCGTACTTCACGCTCGCGCTCCCGCCCACGCCGGCCTCGCTGATGATCGCCGCCCTGCTCCTGGGCGCCGGCAGCGCGGTGCTCTACCCCACGCTCGCCGCGCTCGTCGTGGACCGCGCCCCCGAGGGAGAGCGCGGCCTCGCCCTGGGCACGCTCTCCGGGGCATGGGATCTCGGGGTCGTGGTGGGGTCGGCGCTGATCGGGTTCGTCGCCGACCGTGTGTCCTTCGGCAGCGGGTTCGCGATCGCCGGAGTCACCACGATGCTGGGAGCGCTCGCGTTCTTCGTGACCGAGCGGCACCAGACGCGCCGCGCCTCAGTAGTGTAGCGCGAGCCAGATCGTGGGCTCTGTCGCGTCGGTCCACTCGACGCGGTGGAGCCGATGGGCGGGGATCACGAGGTGGTCACCGGGGCGCATGACCACGACGGCGTCGTTGTCCTCGAAGCGGAGCCCGGCGCTACCTCGAAGCAGGGCGACCCACTCGTTTGTGTCTTGGTCGTACCACTCGTTGGGCGATGTCGCGTGGCCGGTGGAGACGATGCGCTCGAGCCGGCAACGCCCAGTCTGGATCAGCACGTCGACGACCTCAGCCGGTAGGCTGGGCGCAAATCCAGCGAAGAGGTTGGTCACGCCTGGATCACCTGCGAGAACATCGCCGGCTTTGCCGGCGCCCCCTATTCTGGGGGAGGTTTCGGAGGGGGCCGTCGAGGCCCCCTCCGAATGAGAGGCTCAGACCTTGAGCTGGTCGCGGATCGGCAGGCGCCGGATGCGCTTGCCTGTCGCCGCGAAGATCGCGTTGCACAACGCAGGCGCGATCGGCGGCACGCCCGGTTCGCCCACGCCACCGAGTGGCGCGTTGAAGTCTCCGGGAATCAGGTGGACTCGGATCTCGCGGGGCGCGGCCGATATCCGCGCGACCTCGTACGCGTGATAGTTGTCCTGCACCACGCGTCCGGCCTTGTAGCTGATCTCTTCCTTGGTGGCGAGGCTCACGCCCATGACGCAGGCGCCCTCGAGCTGAGCGCGGACGCGATCGGGGTTGATCTGCGCGCCGCAATCGACGGCGATGTCCACTCGCGGGATCGCCAGCTCTCCCTTCTCGTCGACCGCCGCTTCCACTACCGCCGCCACGTAAGTCACGAAGCTGTAGGCGACTGCGACGCCCTGCCCGCGGCCCTTGGGCAGCGCCTTACCCCAACCCGCTTCGCGCGCCGCGGTCTCGACGACGCGCCGCATGCGGCCGGTGTCCACGGGGTATTGTTCCGGATCTTCGCCATGATTCCAGGTATCGCCGAGGGTCCGGGGGTCGATGCGTCGGGCGGGGCCGATCAGGTCCAGCAAGAAGTCCTTGGGATCGCGCCCTGCCGCCGCCGCCAGCTCGGCGACGAAGGACTGGACGGCGAAGGCGTGGGGAATGTTCGACACCGAGCGGAACCAGCCGATGCGCGTGTGGGCCGTGGCCTCCGGGTTCTCGATGCGGACATTGGGAATCACGAAGGGTATGTTGATGGCGGTCATGCCGAGCTCGAACGGCGCCTCGTTCTTCGCCTCCGGGTTGAACGTGGAGATGATCGTCGGGGCCACGGTCCGGTGCAGCCACGCCACCGGCTTGCCCTGCGCGTCCAGTCCGGCCTCGAGGTGCTCGACCGAGACGGTGTGATAGTAGGAGTTGTGCAGGTCGTCCTCGCGTGTCCACGTGACCTTGACCGGCGCGCCGGCCATGGCCTTGGAGAGCACGGCCGCCTCGATCATGAAATCGGGCTTGGACTTGCGCCCGAAGCCACCGCCGAGCAGCGTGACGTTGACCTTCACGTTCTCCACCGACATTCCGAGCCGCTTCGCGATGCGGTCACGGGCGGCCTGCGGCGACTGGATGCAGCCCCACGCCTCGCACTTGCCATTCACGATGCGCGCGGTCGCGGCGGGCGGCTCCATGGTCACATGGGCGAGATGCGGGACGTAGTACTCGGCGTCGAGGCGACGTGCGGCGCTCGCCATCGCGGCGTCGACGTCTCCCTCGTTACGGACCACCTTGCCCGGCTTCCGCGCCGACGCCTCGAGCGTCTCCTTGAAGGCCGCGGAATCGTACTCGCGGTTCGGGCCGTCGGCCCACTCGATCTTGAGCGCCTCCCGGCCCTTGATGGCCGCCCAGGTGTTGCGCCCGATGACCGCGACGCCGCCCAGGGGATTGAACTCGGCGGGCGGCGGGCTCTGCTCGATTTCCACGACGCGGACCACTCCCGGCACCTTGAGTGCCTGCGCCGCGTCGTACTTGGCGACCTTGCCCCCATAGACCGGCGGGCGCGCCACCACCGCGTAGAGCATGCCGGGGAGCCGGGTGTCGATGCCATACTGGGCCTTGCCGCTCGCGATGTTGGGAGCATCGATCAGCTTCAGCTCGCCCTTGCCGATGTAGCGGAAGCGCGACGGATCTTTCAATCGCAGCGTCTCTCTCGGCGGGACCGGAAGCTTGGCCGCGTCCTTGGCGAGTGCGCCATAGCCGACACGCCGCCCCGACGGGCGGTGCAGAACCTCGTGGTTCTGCGCTTCCACCTCGCCTACGGGCACGTTCCAGCGCGCCGCAGCCGCCGTCTCGAGCATCGCGCGGGCCGCCGCGCCGCAGCGGCGCATCGGTTCGAAGAAATGGCGCGTGCTGCGCGAGCCGTCGGTGTCCTGATTGCCGAAGCGCTTCTGGTCGCCGGGCGCCTGTGCGACCCGCACCCGCTTCCAGTCGGCTTCGAGCTCATCGGCCACGATCATCGGCATGCCGGTGCGGACGCCTTGCCCCATCTCGGAGCGGTGACAGACGATCGTTACCGTGCCGTCCTCGCCGATGGCGACGAACGCCAGGGGGTCGTCGACCCAACCGTCTGGCATTCCGTCCCGTCCGTACTTTGGCGGGTCGGCGGCGCGCAGGGCCGCCGGGAACCCGACGGCGAGGACGAGCCCGCCGAGCGCCCCGACTCCGGCGAGAAAGGTGCGCCGGCTCACGTTCGCGAGCAAAAGCGGGCGGTCCGACGGCGCGTCACTGGGGACCGAGATCATCGAGTCGCGGGGCGCGCTCATTTCGTCGCTCCTTTCTGGGCCACACGGTGAATCGCGGCACGAATTCGCGTGTACGTGCCGCACCGGCAGATGTTTCCGCTCATCGCCGCGTCGATGTCGGCATCGGTTGGCTTGGGTGTTTGCTGGAGCAGCGCCGTGGCAGACATGATCTGGCCGGCCTGGCAGTAGCCACACTGGGGCACGCCGAGGTCGACCCACGCCGCCTGCACCGCCTTGCCCACCTGGTCTCCGCCGATCGCCTCGATAGTGGTAACCTTCGCTTGCGCCGCAGCCGAGATCGGCGTGATGCAGGCACGCGTGGGTCGGCCGTCGAGGTGCACGGTACAGGCGCCGCACAGCGCCATGCCGCAACCGAACTTGGTCCCGGTCAATCCAATGACATCGCGCAACACCCACAAAAGCGGCGTATCCGGAGGCACGTCGACTTGTTGCGCTTTGCCATTCACGTGAAGCGTTACCATGTGACCCTCCCTGGGAGTGAAACGTCGTGGACGTCAGTCGAACCTGAGTTCAACAGTGCCCGCGGACGTTCACGGGCTATCAACGCGCTGAGCCATAAGGCCGGGTCCATCCGGCCGCGATACTGCGCCCGCGACCACAAGGCTGTCAAGGGGCGTACGGACAGGTCGCGCTCCTCGAGGTCAGCCTCGTCCTCAACTTACTCTGTGGCTGTGACCGTCGCCTCGAATGGTGCTGCTCTGATGTCGATCTCGCCGCCGTTGTGATAACTGAACCGAAACACCCCGTGTACGGTATGGGTGCCCGCGCTCTTCGGCGTGGCATGAACCGTGAAGACGATGCCGCTGTCCTGAACCGAACCGGGAACGACATTCCTTTCGAGCTCGACGCCATCCGAGGCTGACAGCTGGATGATCCTGTGGCGGTACGAGTCCGTGATCGTGAATCCTTCGCCCATCGAGATCTTCGCCACGATGACCGCCTTCTCGCCCACTCTGGCCGATGCGTTCTGGACGCTGATGACGAAGGAGGATTCGGCACCCGCCCAGACCACGCCTGTCAGCGCGACGAGGGCCAGGGCGAGACTGGACACGCGACGCGTCACCACCTGACATCGTGCTCTCGGCACCGTTCACCTCCCGCGATTCACGCCGGCGCACCGGGCGGGCCGGTTGCCTCGGGGCAACCGACTCGCCCGGTCGCTAGGGCTCGTCGCGACGCTTACTGCGAAACCGCGAAGACCCAGACCACGCCGCCCGTGGGGATGTCCTTCGGCCAGCCGAGGAGATTGGTCAGCAGCCCCTGCTGGAATTCCGGGTCGACGCCCCAACCGGAGACGACGCCGACGTACTGAGTACCGTCGACCGCAAAGGACATCGGCGGGGCGACGATGCCGGAGTTCGTCGTGAACTGCCACAACACCTTCCCGGTGCCCGCGTCGAAGGCGCGGAAATTCCGGTCATTCGTCCCGCCTGCGAAGACGAGCCCGCCGGCGGTGGTCACGATCCCCCCCCAGTTCATCGAGTCGGGGAACTGGTGACTCCACGCCCGCTTCCCCGCGTTGATGTCCCAGGCCTGGATCTGGCCGAAGTACTTCGCGCTCTTGTCCACGGCGAAGCCGATATCGGGGATGTCCACGCCCGTCCACCACTGCCCGGCGACGTACTTCTGCACTTTGCCTTCCATGAACCCGCAGTGGTTATCGTTGGCCGGGATGAAGAGGCGTCCCATCTTGGGGTTGTAGGCGGCCGAAGGCCAGTCTTTGCCGCCCCAGAGCGACGGACAGAAGTCGGCGCGCTTGCCGGTCCTTGGAATCCGGTCAGCATTGTAGTCGGGACGGCCGGTCTTCGGATCGATGCTCTTGAACACGTTCTGCTTGACGTACGGGGTGGCGGAGACGAACCCGATCCGATCTCGGCTCCGCTCCAGCAGGTACAGATAGCCGTTGCGCGCCGGGTGCACCAGTCCCTTGATCGTGCGCCCGTCCTTCTGATAGTCGAGGACGAGCGGCGCGTCCGGCTCGTCCCAGTCCCACGACTCGTTCCACTGGTACTGGAAGTGGCCCGTCATCTTGCCCGTGTCGGGCTCGATGGCGACGGTGGACGCGGTGTAAAGGTTGTCCCCCGCGCGCTGATCCCCGAACCAGGGCGAAGCGTTTCCGGTGCCCCAGTACGTGAGGCCGAGCTCCGGGTCATAGGTCCCCGTCAGCCAGACTGAGGCGCCACCACGCTTCCACGTGTCGCCAGACCAGGTGTTGTTGCCCGGCTCGCCGGGGCCAGGCACCGTGTACGTCTTCCACGCGGGCTCGCCGCTCCGAGCGTCAAAGGCCTGAACGAAGCCCCGGACGCCGAACTCGCCGCCGGACACGCCGACCATGACCTTGCCCTTCGCCACGAGCGGGGCGAGCGTCATGTAGTAGCCAGTGTGGTAATCCTCGACCTTCTTTTCCCAGGCGACCTTGCCTGTCTTGGCGTCGAGGGCGACCAGAGAGCAGTCCAGGCTCGCCACGTACACCTTGTCGCCGAACAGAGCGATCCCCCGGCTGGTGTTGTGAAGGGCCTTGAAGTCCTCGGGCAATTCCCGCTTGTATCGCCAGATGAGCTTGCCCGTCTTCGCCTCCAGCGCAATGACCTGGCTGTAGGGGGTGGCGACGAACATCACGCCGTTGTTGACGATGGGGGGCGCTTCGTGGCCCGAGCCCACCCCCGTCGAGAAGGCCCAGACCGGGGTCAACTTCTTCACGTTGTTGACATTGATCTGCCCGAGGGGACTGTAACCCCACCCCTGATAGTTGCCGCGGATCTGCAACCAGTTCTCGGGTTCCGGCTTGACGAGCCGCTGGTCGGTGACCGGGCTGTAGCCCCCCTGAGCCACCGCCGTCGCGGGCAGCATCGCCAGGCCTAGGACAACTGCGAGCGCCACAAGGGTTCTGGTTGTCTTCACGGTCATACCTCCTCGATCGGGTTTGTACGACTCCAGTGCGGTGAAGCGGCACGCTCCCTCATGATGGGCGTTCGCCGCCGACGCGACCCGTGAACCCACCGGCCACCGTCAAGACGCCGTCCACCAACTTGATGGGCAGCATCGGGAGACGCCGAGGCGCCGGCCCATCGACGACCCGGGCGTGATCCCGGGGGTCGAATTGGGTCGCGTGGCAGGCACAGAAGAGGGTCTTCGCCTGGGCTTGCCACATCGAGACCGGGCATCCCTGGTGGGTGCAGACTGCCGAGTACGCCACGACGCCCTCGGCTGAGAGCGCCCGAGTCTCCTCGGTGAGCTGGGCGGGGTCGAAGCGGACCAGCGCCACCAGGTTGAGGGTCGACCCGTTTCGCACGATCTTCGCGCCAGGATCCATCGGGTAGGCCAGCTGCTGGGGCCCGCCGAGCGGCAGATCCTCAAGCGTGACGAGCTGACCCTCCCGGTCCCCGAACGGGAACACGAAGCGATCGCCCTCCTGTGGGCGGGCCGTTCTCGCATCATCGGCTCGGGCGGGGACGCCGTCGAGGAACGAGAACCAGAGCCCTAGGCCGAGCGCTGCCTTCAATACCGCGCGACGCCCGTGGGACATAACCTCTCCTCCGGTTCTCGCCGCGCCGATTCGTGCGCCAAATTGGCCCCTCTGAGCGCCACCCCCAGCCCGGCGCTGTGGAGACGGCGCTGCGGAGATAACGGATAGAACGGAGACCCGCATCTGTCAAGTGCCAACGCGGCAAGAACTATCGGTGTCTAGAACGCCTCGTCCATGTTCCGCTCGAGCTCGCCGCGCGTACGGAGTTCCGCGGTTCGGCCGATTCCTCTTGACTTCGCCGTTCACTCCCGGCAAGTTCGCCGCACTCGGAGCCGTACCAACCAGGGACCCTTTCCTCCACGAACCCGTAGAGAAGGAGAGCCAGGATGTCTGCGCAGGGGAATTCATGGACGGCAAACTGGGGACTCGTTCCCCTCCGCCTCGTCGTCGGGCTGGTCTTCATCGTTCACGGGGGGCAGAAGCTCTTCGTCTTCGGTCTCGGCGGCGCCGCGGGCTTCATGGCCAAGGTGGGCATTCCGTGGCCCTTCCTCGCGGCGGTCGTCGTGATCGCGGTGGAGATCCTCGGCGGGCTGGCGCTCATCCTTGGGCTGGGCACCCGACTGGCGGCGGCCCTCCTGGCGATTGATATGGTCGTGGCCGTCCTGGCCGTCCGCCTCGCGGCGGGCTTCGTGGGCGGCTACGAGTTCGAGCTGACACTGCTCGCCGCCAGCCTGAGCCTGGCACTTCTCGGCGGCGGGCCCGTGACCGTGAGGCAGGTCTTCGCGCGCCGCGCGCAGGCGGCGGGTCACGGAGCTGCCCCATGACTTCCGGCACGCCGTTCGAGAGCTCCCTTACTCGCCGTGAGCTGCTCAAAGCCGGGGCGGGGTCCCTGGCCGGCGCCGCCGTCCTCCCGTACCTCGGGTCAGGCGCCGCGGAGGCGCAGACACCCAAGCGCGGCGGCGTCCTGCGCCTGACCTTCCAGGTGGACCCGCTCCACTTCGATCCCCATCAGACGCTCTCGTTCGCGACGATGGTGCCGCTCTCCTTTGCCTACAGCCGGCTCTTGAAGGTGAAGGCGGGCGTAACCGTCAAGCCCATGACCTATCCGATCGAGCCCGACCTCGCCGAATCCTGGACCCAACCGGACGACACGACCTACATCTTCAAGCTGAGGAAGGGCGTGCGCTGGCACCCGAAGCCGCCAGTGAACGGACGCGAGCTGACGGCCGATGATGTCAAGTACACCTACGAGCGGTTCCTCACGATCACCGGCAACGCCAACAAGCCGGTGCTCGAGTACGTCGACAAGATCGACGCCCTCGACAAGCACACGGTCAAGTTCACGCTCAAGGAACCGAACGCCTGGTTCCTGGACCTTCTCGCCTCGACCTCGACCTGGATCATCGCGAGGGAATGCGTCGAGAAGTTCGGTGACCTCAGGAAAGTCGAGTCGGTTGTCGGCACCGGGCCCTGGATGCTCGAGCGCTGGGAGCCGAACGTCAAACTCGTCTACGTCCGGAACCCGAGCTACTTCGTCCCCGGGCTACCCTACGCCGACGGCGTCGAGGTGATCATCGACAAGGACCCGTCCTCGCGCCTGGCCACGTGGCTAGGTGGCAAGACCGACTTCGGCCCCGAGTACCAGCACGCGGTGCGCTGGCTCGACCTGCCGCTGGCCAAGCAGCGGAAGCCCGGGCTCCAGACCGCCGAGTACACCTGGTTCACCAGCGGCGCCACCGGCTTCAAGCTCGCGAATCTGCCGTTCGGCGACATCCGGGTCCGGCGCGCGCTGTCGCGCGCCAGTAACCTCGCCGAGCTCTACGAGTCCCTCGCCTTCTCGCAGGGGCACTGGACGCCCAACCCCGCCGTTCCTGCCGCGTTCGCCGACTGGTCGATCCCGATCGATCAGCTGGGGCCCGAGGGTCGGAAGCTGTACGAGCACAACACCGCCGAGGCCAAGCGCCTGCTGACCGAGGCCGGCTACCCCAATGGATTCAAGACGACTGTGGAGGCGCCCGGGACCGGGTACGGGCCCGACTTCGACGATTACGTCCAGATCACGCTCAAGAACTGGAAGGCAGCCGGCATCGACGCCGAGCTCAGGCTCAAGGAGTACGGGGCGTTCATCTCCAGCGCCATCTTCGGGAAGTTCGACAACATGTTCCTCGGGCTGCGCGGCGCCTGGGCCGACCCGGAGGCATATTTCTATCGCTGGTACATGCCCGGCCAGCCGCAAAACGTCTGGGGCGTGAACGACCCCAAGCTCACGGAGATGATCAAGCTCCAGCGGCGGACCTTCGACGTCGGCAAGCGCAAGCAGATCGTGTTCGACATCCAGCGGTACCTCGCCGAGCAGGCCTTGTTCGGCGTGGACGGGTCGATCAAGATCGTCTCGGCCTGGGACGCCCACATCAGAAACTACATGCCCAACAACGGCTTCGATTTCGGTGGCCGGCTGATGGCCGCCTGGATCGACAAGTAGGGAAGCGGCTGCGCACGTACGTCCTCCGGCGCCTGCTCGTCGCGATCCCCTCGCTCCTGATCGCGTCGTTCATCGTCTTCACGCTGCCCCGCTTGATCCCCGGCGACGTGGTCCAGCTCATGCTCGAGGAGAAGGCCTATGGCAAGGACCTCGAGGACCTGCGGGCAACGCTCGGGCTCAACCGCCCGGTCTACGTGCAGTACTTCGAGTGGCTGGGCGCGATCGTCCGCACCAACCTGGGCGAGTCGCTCTGGACCCGCCAGCCGGTGCTTTCCGAGCTTGGGCGCCGCCTGCCGGTCACTGTCACCCTCGGTGTGATGGCGATCGCCGTGGCCGTCCTGATCGGCATCCCGGTCGGCGTTCTGTCCGCCGTGCGCCAGGACAGCGTGCTCGACTTCTTCGGCCGGAGCGCGGCCATCCTCGGACTATCTATTCCTGGCTTCGTCCAGGCCATCGTCGTGATCCTGCTCCCGGCAATCTGGTGGGGCTGGACCCCGCTCGCCCGGTTCGTCGAGTTCTCGAAGAACCCCACCGGGTACGTGCTCCAGTTCATCTTGCCCGCCATCATCCTCGGCATCGCCTCGGCCGCGGGGATCATGCGCCTCACACGGGCGATGCTCCTCGAGGTGCTGCGGCAGGACTACGTCCGCACGGCGTGGGCGAAGGGCCTCCGCGAGCGCGTGGTCGTGCTCAAGCACGCCCTGAAGAACGCCGTGATCCCCGTCGTCACCGTTCTCGGCCTCCAGGTCGCGGGCATCGCCGGCGGCGCCGTGATCATCGAGTGGATCTTCGGTCTGCCCGGCATGGGTCAGTTCCTCGTCGACGCGATCGTCCAGCGCGACTACCCGGTGATCCAGGGCATCAACCTGCTTGTCGTCTTGATCATCGTGTTGACGAATCTCAGCGTGGACCTCCTCTACGCGGTGCTCGACCCGCGGATCCGCTACCAGTAATGGCCGACTCAGCTGACACCATCGCGGTCCCGGAACCCCGGGTGCGCCCCTGGCGCCTCCCGCGCGCCGTCGGGCTCACGCTGCGCTTCTGCGGGCGCAAGCCGCTCGGGGCGATCGGGGCGGTGATCATCCTCGTGCTGCTCGTCATGGCGGTCTTCGCCGATCGAATCGCGCCGCACGCCTATGACGAGTCGATCACCGGCGCGCGCATGCAGCCGCCGAGCTCGCGGTTCTGGATGGGCACCGACAACCTCGCGCGTGACATCTGGAGCCGGGTCGTCTACGGCGCGCGGATCTCCATCACCGTGGGCTTCGCCACGGTCGCGCTGGCGACGCTGATCGCCACCGCGATCGGCGTCTCGAGCGCCTACCTCGGCGGCGGCTACGACATCGTGGTCCAGCGCGTCGTCGACGCCTGGATGTCGTTCCCGGGGCTGGTGATCGTCCTGTCGCTGATGGCAGCGCTCGGCCCCGGGTTGCTCAACCTGATCTTCGCGCTGTCGATCCTCGGCGCCGCGGGCGCCTCGCGCGTCATCAGGGGCGCCACGCTCTCGACCATGCACGATCCGTACGTCGAGGCCGCGCGCGCCATCGGCGCGGGTCATCTCCGCATCATCCTCCGTTACCTCCTGCCGAACGTGATGGCGACCATCATCATCCTCGCGACCATCGGGCTCGGGACGGTGATCCTCGCCGAGTCGGGCCTGTCGTTCCTCGGCTTCGGGATCCCGCCGCCGTACCCGTCCTGGGGCGGCATGCTGTCGGGCTCGGGCCGCTCGTTCATGTACTACGCGCCGTGGATGGCGCTCTTCCCGGGGACCGCCATCTCGCTCGCCGTGTTCGGCTTCAACATGCTCGGCGACGCGCTCCGCGACGTGCTCGACCCGCGCCTCCGCGGCGCCGGCGGCGGTGCCCTCCGCGGCTAGTCAGGAGCCTCTCGGAGTATCGAGGAGTGCCACGGCTTCGCCGGGGCGCTCCGAGCGTCGGGGGGTTTGGGGGGCCATGTCGGGGCCCCCCATTTTCTAAGAGACGCGCTCGTCCGCGCCGGCGCGCGGCGTCGCGCGCTCGACGAGGCGGAAGAGCGCGAGGCCGAGAACCGTCGAGGCCATGACGAACGCGGCGAAGCGGATGGGCGCGGCGGGGCTGCCGGCCGCGTCACGCACGACACCCGCCGCGAGCTGCGTCGCCGCCATCACGACGTAGAACACCGCGTAGTAGACGCCGAGGGCGGTCGCCAGCCGCTGGGGCGCGACCGCCCTGGGCACGAGCGCCATCACCGCGCCCGGCGACACTCCGGTCGCGAGGCCGAGCAGGCAGAATGCCAGCAGGGGATGAGCGAGGACGGGCAGCAGCATCGTGACGAGCCCCGCGGCGAGGCTGCCGGCGACGATGCTCAGGTTCGGCCGGCGGAGGCGGTCGGTGAGGAGCCCGCCGAGGGGCACCGAGAGGATCGTCACCCAGATCGCCAGGCTCACGACGAAGCCGGCGTCGCCGAGCGAGAGGCCGCGGGCCATCAGCATCGCGGGGCCGAACGCGACGACAGCGACGAGGCTCGCGTTGAAGCAGCCCCACGCGAGGCCCGCGCTCACCGCGAGCCCGACCTCGCGCGCCGCGAGCCCCGCGCGGCGCGCCGGCGGCGCCCCGGCCGCGCCGCCGGCCGTGCGCGACGGGTCGCGGTACGCGAACGCGATCAGCACCAGCCCGAGGGCGGCGGCAAGCGCCGTCGCCACGATCGCCATCCGCCACGACGAGCGCGTGGCGAGGCCGCCGAGCGTCGCGGCGGCGACGCCGAGGCCGACCGGCCAGCTCGTGAGCATGACGGCCATCGCCGTCGACATCTCACGCTCGGCGAACCAGTCGGCGACCATCTTGGCGAGCAGGATGTTCATGAGCACGGCGCCGATGCCGCTCAGCAACCGCCCGGCGGCGGCGACGGCGAAGCCGGGGCTGGCGGCGGTCACGAGGCCGCCCACGACCATGAGCGCGAGGCTGCCCACCACCGTTCGGCGTTCGCCCAGGCGCTGGCCGACGACGCCGCTCGGCAGCGCGAAGAAGGCGCCAGGCAGCATGTAGAGGCCGATGAGCAAGCCGAGCTGTGCCCAGGTGAGCCCGAGCTCGGAGACGAGGAGCGGCCCGACGGAGGCGACGGACTGGAACTGATAGCCCATCGATGTGCGGGTGACGAACACGATCGCCAGCGCCACCCAGCGGTTGGCCATGTGCCGGGGATGATAGCGGACGGGGGCACCATCGGCTACGTTGCCGTGCTATTCTCGCCGCGCCGCGAATTCGTATGTGATGCGCGACTGGTCGCGTGAAGACTCGTGCGAGAGGAGGCAGAGATGGGACGGGGCTTTGCATTGTTCGCCGGCGCCGCGCCCGAGATCATCCGCGCATCAGCGCGGGAGGCCGAGGGGCTCGGGTACAGCTCCTTCTGGGTGAACCATCCCGGCGCGACCGATGGGCTGGCGGCGCTCGCGCTCGCGGCGAAGGAGACACGGCGTATCGAGCTCGGGATCGGGGTGATTCCCCTCCACACGCGCGGACCGGACAGCATCGTCCAGGGGGTGCGTGCCAACGCGCTTCCCCTCGGTCGTCTCCTCCTGGGTGTGGGGAGCCCGAACCCGGGCGCCCTCAGACGTGTGCGCGACGGGGTCGCCGCGTTGCGGTCCGAGCTCCCGGTGCGCCTCGTCGTGGCGGCGCTCGGTCCCCAGATGTGCCGCCTGGCCGGGGAGGTCGCCGACGCAGTGCTCTTCAACTGGCTGACACCCGAGCATGCGCGTCGCTCGGCCGAGTGGGTGCGCGTCGGGGCGACGGCGGCGGGTCGGCACATGCCGAAGCTCTTCGCGTACGTCCGCGTCGCTCTCGGGGCGGCGGCGTGCGACCGACTGCTGGAGGAGGCGGCCCGTTACGCGGCGATCCCGGCGTACGCGGCCCACTTCGCGCGCATGGGCGTGAAGCCGGTGGAGACGGCGATCGCGGCACAGAGTCCGGACGCCCTCGCGCCCGCGCTCGGAAAGTGGCAGGGAGTGGTCGACGAGATCGTTCTCCGCGCCATCACCGGAACGGACACGGTCGAAGAGAACGTGGCGCTTCTCCGCGCGGCGAAGCCGCTCGAGTGAGGGGGCGAGCCGCGCTCACGGCGCGAGCTCCTTCCTGAAGCCCCACTCGCGGCTCCGGTCGATATCGTCACAGGTGCGCTCGCCGAAGCGCGTGAAGCCGAGCCGCTCGTACATGACGTGCGAGGTCACGAGCCGCGCGTCGGACCACGCGACGACGAGCCCCGAGCCGGACGTCCTCGCCCAGTCGAACACCCGCTCCATGAGCGCACGTCCGAGGCCGCGGCCACGGTACGCGGGAAGCAGGTAGAGCCGCCTGACCTCGCAGGCGCCGCGCCCCGCCGGCACGACCGCGACGGTGCCGACCACGCGGCCGTCGTCCACCAGGACCCAGAACCGGCCCCCGCGCTCCAGGTAGGAGCCGCGGATGTCGGTGAGGTCCGCGTCGAATCCCGACGGATCGAAGGTCATCGCGTACTCGCGGAACACGGCGCCGATCACGTCCGGCACGGCCGCCGCGTGCGACGCGTCGAACGGCACGATCGCCGGGCTTTCCTTCATGACGCGATTCTACTATAGTAGACTTCGATCGCTATAGGAGAGATGGGTGCGGGGAGCGGCGAAGGTGTCACGGGGTCTCGATCTGGCGCGGCTCGGCGGGCGCATACGGGAGGAGCGCGCCCGGCGGCGGCTCTCCCTGGAGGCCCTCGAGGCGCGGAGCGGGGTGAGCCGCAGCATGCTCTCCGCCGTCGAGCGTGGCGGCAAAGCCCCGACCGTCCTCGTGCTGGATCGCATCGCCACGGGGCTCGACACGAGCATCGCCCGGCTCCTCGGCGACGAGCGGGCGTCGCGAGTCGTCGTGCTCCGGTGCGGAGCGCAGGACGTCGCGCACGATCCATCGGGCTGGGAGCGGCGTGTTCTCTCGCCGGTCCTGCCCGGCGTGGAGTTCGAGCTCATGCGCACCACAATTCCGGCGGGCGTGGATGCCGGCGCCTTCTCTCCGCACGCAGCGGGCTCGCGTGAGTATCTGGCCGTGGAGCGGGGCACGCTCCGTCTGACCATCGACGGCGCCCCCTACACGCTCCGTCGCGGCGACAGCATCTATTATGCAGGCGACTGCGTGCACGCGTTCGCCAATCCCGGCGGCAGGGACTGCGTCTACTATCTTGCGATGGACGTCGCGGGCCACGCGCATCGGACGAACGCCAAGCGCCACCGCTCCCGATGACACCGCCGGCGCTCGTCCCCGACGATTTCCGTCGACTCGGCCACGAGATCGTCGAGCTCGTCGCCGCGTACCTCGCCGGGCTCCGCGCGCGCCCCGTCTTTCGTCCGATGGACGCGCGCGAGCGGCGGGCGCTGCTCGAGCAGCCGCTCGGCGAGGCGGGCGCGGCGCCCGAGGTCATTCTCGAGGCGTTCCGGGGTGCCGTGCTGCCGCACCCGATGGGCAACGGGCATCCACGGTTCTTCGGCTGGGTCAATTCACCGCCCGCTCCAATCGGGGTGCTCGCCGAGTTCCTGGCCGCGGCGATGAACCCGAGCTGCGCGGGCGGCGATCACGCCGCGATCTACCTCGAGCGGGGCGTGATTCGCTGGCTCATGGAGCTGGTGGGGTTTCCGACGGCCGGGAGCATGGGCCTGCTCGTCGGCGGGGGCTCGATGGCCTCGCTCATCGGACTCACGGCGGCCCGCCACCGAGTGGCCGCGGCGCAGGGCTGGAACGTGCGCGACGACGGGCTTCAGGCCGGCCATCCGCCGCTCATGCTCTACGTGGCGGAGGAGGGGCACAGCTGCCTGCGCAAGGCCGCGGAGCTGCTCGGGCTCGGCGCGGCGTCCATCCGCACGATTCCCGTCGACGCGGACTTCCGGATGAGCGTCCCGGCGCTCCGCGATGCGGTGACCGCGGATCGCGCCGCCGGCCGCGTGCCGGCCTGCGTCGCAGCGAGCGCAGGAACCGTGAGCACCGGCGCCGTCGATCCGCTCGACGCCCTCGCGGATATCTGCGCCGAGCACGGCCTGTGGTTTCACGTCGACGGTGCCTACGGCGGCTTCGGCGTCCTCGATCCCGCGCGAGCGTCGCGCTACACGGGACTGGAGCGCGCCGATTCGCTGGCGCTGGACCCGCACAAGTGGCTCTCCGTCCCCATCGAGTGCGGCGCGGTGCTCGTGCGCGACGGCGTCGTGCTGCGCGAGGCGTTCAGCCTCGTGTCCCCGTATCTCCGCACCGAGGAGGGCAAGGGCTTCGGCGGGCTGCCGTGGTTCTCCGAGTACGGTCCCGAGCAGACGCGCGGCTTCCGCGCGCTCAAGCTGTGGATGGTCCTCCAGCACCTCGGGCGTCGCGGCGTCACGTCGCTCGTCGCGCGCCACATTGCCCTCGCGACGCATCTGGCCGCATGTGTCGACGCCGCGCCCGATCTCGAGCGACTCGCACCGGTCGAGCTGTCGATCGTGTGCTTCCGCTACGTGCCGCTGGGATTGCGGGGTGATCATGCGCGCCTGAACGATCTCAATCAACGCATCATGGAGGCGATCCAGAGCGGGGGCAACGCCTTCCTCACCGGCACCGTCCTGCGCGGCGACTTCGCGCTGCGGGCGTGCGTGCTCCACTATGCGACGACGGAAGACGACGTCGCCGCGCTCGTGGACGTCGTTCGCACGACGGGCGCGGCGCTGGCCGGCGAGCGCGCGCGGTGAGGCTCGACCTCGCCCGCCGACCCGCGAGGATCTTGCTCGCCTGGTGGGCGACGCCCGAATAGAATGAGCCCGGTGATCATGATCCGGGTGCAGGCGGTGAGCAAGACGACAGGGGAGGCGACCGTATGAGGCTCTCGGGCAAGGTGGCGCTCATCACGGGCGGTGCCAGCGGCATGGGCCGGAGCGAAGCGACGATCTTCGCGAGGGAGGGCGCGCGGGTCGTCGTCGGCGACGTCCTCGAGGCCGACGGGCATGAGGTGGCCGAGAAGATCGCGGCGGCGGGCGGTCAGGCGCGGTTCGTGAGGCTCGACGTGACCAGCGAGACGGACTGGCAGGCGGCCGTGAACACCACGGTGGCGAGCTTCGGCAAGCTCGACGTCCTGGTCAACAACGCCGGAATCAGCGGCACGTTCGATCCCGACACCACGAGCACGGCGGCGTGGGACACCCTCATGAACGTGAACGCCAAGGGTGTCTTCCTCGGGATGAAGCACGCCGTCCCCGCCCTGCAGCGGGCCGGCGGCGGCGCCATCGTCAACATCTCGTCGATCTCGGGCTTCGTCGGTCAGGACCGGATCCACATGGGCTACAACGCGTCGAAGGGGGCCGTGCGTGTCATGACCAAGTCGGCCGCCGTGCAGTATGCCAAGGACGGCATCCGGGTCAACTCGGTGCATCCCGGCGTCATGCCGCCGATGCGGACGGCCAAGGCGTCGGCGGATCCGGCGTGGCGCGAGAAGACGCTCAGGGCCGTGCCGATGAAGCGGGAGGGCCGCGTGGAGGAAGTCGCCTACGCCGTGCTCTTCCTGGCCTCGGACGAGGCCTCGTACATCACCGGGACCGAGCTCGTCGTCGACGGCGGCTACCTGGCC
>Ga0209057_1000865_pt1 | contig 25699 bp, 27 predicted proteins | sample GraSoiAngelo_146_FD_185903 | JGI IMG/M metagenome (GOLD analysis project Ga0209057, IMG submission 185903) | Grasslands soil microbial communities from the Angelo Coastal Reserve, California, USA - 14_1009_05_30cm (SPAdes) (version 2) | ecosystem: Environmental > Terrestrial > Soil > Grasslands ... | reverse complement strand
GCGCTCGTGGAGGCGCTCGAGAAGCTCATCATCGCCGACGACGTCGAGCTGAGAGAGCCGGGCGAGCCCCTCGCCCTGATCGGGGTCGAGGGACCCGGCGCCGCCCGGCTGCTGCCCGACGCCGCGGGCCTGGCCCCCTACGCGCATGCCGCCGTCACGCTCGCCGGCGTGGCGGTGCGCGCGCAGCGGGCCAGCGAGCTGCGCGGGCCGGGCTTCGTCCTCCACGTGCCGGCCGCGGGCGCGGCGGCGGTGTGGGACGCGCTCGCGGCCGCGGGGACGCGGCCATGCGGCATGGAGGCGCTCGAGTCGCGGCGGGTCGAGGTCGGCGTGCCGCGCATCGGCGTCGACATGGACGGCGCCACGCTCGCGCTGGAAGTCCCGGTCGAGGACGCGATCAGCGCGACCAAGGGCTGCTACCTGGGGCAGGAGGTGGTTGCGCGCGGTACGGCGCGCGGGCACGTGAACCGACGGCTGGTCGGGCTCCGCCTGGAGGGGCCGGAGCCGCCGCCCGGCGCGCCCCTCGTGCGCGACGGGAAGGAGGCGGGCCGCCTCACCTCGGTGGCGCGCGCCTTCGGCGCCGGTGGCCTCGCGGCCCTCGGCTTCGTGCGTCGCGAGTGCTGGGAGCCGGGCACGGAGCTGCGGGTGCGCCACGGGCACGCGGTGACGCTCGCGCGCGTGGCCGAGCTTCCGCTCGCCTGAGGTTGGCTTCCCCACTGCGGCGCTTTCTGCTAACCGGCCGCCAATGGCGACGCAACTCGGAAAGCGCTACCTCTGCGACACCTGCGGGACCGAGATCCTGTGCAACAAGCCGGGGACGGGCAGCGTCACGTGCTGCGACCACGAGATGAAGGTCAAGGAAGCGAAGCCGTTGCCGTCCTCCGACTGAATCGTCCCGACTGGCTGCTCGAGAACGCGCGGGTCGTGACCCTCGGGCCCCGCCGGCGGGTCGCGCAGGCGATCGCGGTGGGTGGCGGGCGGGTGCTCGCGATCGGCTCGTCGGCGCGCCTGCGGCCGCTCGCCGGGCGCGCCGCCGAGCGGGTCGACTGCCGGGGCGCGACGGTGCTGCCCGGCCTGATCGATCCGCACCTCCACCTCTTCGCCCTCGCCGCGCGCCGGGTGAACCTCGACTGCGCGGCGGCCGAGAGCGTGGACGAGCTCCTCGCCCTGGTCGCGCGGCGCGCGGCGGAGGGGCCGGCCGGCGCGTGGGTGCGCGGCGAGGGCGTGGACGAGGTGCGCCTCGGCCGCCTGCCCGCGGCGCTCGAGCTCGACGCGGCCGCGCCCGGCCACCCCGTCCGCCTCCGCCATCGGAGCCGGCATGCGTCGGTGCTGAGCAGCTCGGCGCTCCACCTGCTGGGCGGGGGCCCGGGCATCGAGCGGCGGGATGGGATGCCGACCGGGCTCGTGTCCGGGCGCGAGGCTCAGCTCGGCCGGCTGATCGGGCGGCTTCCATCCGACGCGCTCGCCGACGGCCTCGCCGCCGCGGCGCGCGAGCTGGCGGCGCTCGGCCTCGTCACGGTCGCGGATGCGACGCCGCGCTCCTATCGCGCGCTTCGGCCGCTCCGCTCGGCGATCGGTGCCGGACGCTTCCGGCTCCGCGTCTTCGCCATGCGGCCGCCGGGGTCGCGCGCCTGGCGGGCGGCGCAGCGGCTCCGTCCCGGGGCCGTCAAGATCATGGTGGAGGAGGGGCCGCACGGCCTCCGACCGCGCCCCGCCACACTCGCCCGCCTGATCGCGCGCGCCGCCGCGTCGGGCGCGCAGGTCGCGGTGCACTGCGTGGGCGCCGCCACGCTGGCCGCCGCACTGGCCGCCTTCGCGGCGTTGCCGTCGAGGCTCCGGGCCGGCCGTCGCCACCGGCTCGAGCACGTCGCCGAGTGCCCGCCGCCGCTGGTCGCGCGCATCGCCGCGCTGGGGCTCGTCGTCGTGACCAATCCGGCCTTCGTCCACTGGCGCGGCGACGTGTACCTCGGGGAGACGGCCGCGCCGGCGCGCGCCTGGCTCTACCGGGCGCGTACCCTCTTGCGTGCGGGCATCCCGCTCGCCGGCGCCTCGGATGCGCCGGTCGTGCCGCCGAGCCCGTGGGTCGGCATCGCCGCGGCGCGTGCCCGGCGCACGGCGGCCGGGGCCACGCTCGGCGCGGCCGAGCGCCTCGACGCCGCGGCCGCGCTCCGCCTCTTCACCACCGGCGCGGCCTTCGCGCTCGACGCCGACGGGCTCGGGACGCTCGCCCCCGGCGGCCCGGCCGACCTGGTCGTCGTCGAGCCCGATCCGCTGCGCGCGCCGCCCGACGAGGTGGCCGATGCGCGGGTGCGCCTGACGCTCGTTGCCGGAGAGCGCGTGTGGCCGGCGTGAGGGCGTTCGCCACCCTGCGCTACGAGAAGCGCGGCGCGGTCGCGGTCGTGACCCTCGACCGCCCCGAGGTGCTGAACGCGTACAACCTCGCCATGCGCGACGACCTCCACGCCGCGCTCGGCGCCGCCGACGAGGATCCCGAGGTGCGCGCGCTGGTGTTCGGCGGCCGCGGCCCGGCCTTCTCGACCGGCGGCGACGTGCGCGAGTTCGGGAGCGCGCCGTCGCCCTTCATCGCGCGCGCCGTCCGCTGGCGGCGCGACGTGTGGGGGCGGCTGCTCGAGCTGCGTGCGGCCACGATCGCCGCCGTGCACGGCTACGCGGTGGGCGGTGGGATGGAGATGGCGCTCCTCTGCGACCTCTGCGTGGCGGCCGACGACGCGCGCTTCGCGCTGCCCGAGACCGGGCTCGGGATGATCCCGGGCGTGGGCGGCACGCAGACCCTGCCCCGCAGGGCCGGGGCCGCGCGCGCGCTCGACCTCGTCCTCACCGGCCGCTGGCTCGATGCCCGCGCGGCGCTGGCGGCCGGGCTCGTCCACCGGGTGGTGGCGCGCGCCCGGCTCGAGGCGACGGCGCTCGCCCTCGCGCACCGCCTGGCGCGCCTCGCCCCGGCCGAGGTGCAGGCCGCGCGCCGCGCCGTCCGCGGCGCGCACGACCTCCCGCTCGCGGCCGGCGTCGCCCTTGAGCGCCGACTCGCGCTCGCGCTACAAGGCCGGCCGTGAACGCGGTCAGCTTCCTCTCCATCCCGGCGGGCATCGCGCCCGACCAGGAGGCGCTGGTCTCTGAGGGGGTACGCCTCACCTACGCGGAGACCTGGGCGCGCGTCCGCCGGCTCGCCGGCGAGCTCGCGCGGCTGGGCGTCGGCCGCGGCACGCGCGTCGCCGCGCTCAACGTGAACTCGCACCGCTACGTCGAGGCGTACTACGCGACCGCGCTCCTGGGCGGCGTCTTCATCCCGCTCAACTATCGCGCCAAGCCGCCCGAGCTGGAGCACATGCTCGCGACCGGACGACCGCGCGTCGTCTTCGTCGGCGAGCGCTACCTCGACCTGGTCGAGTCGGTGCGCTCGAAGCCCCCGGTCCTGATCGCCTTCGACCGGCCGGCGCGCGGCTACCCGGGCTACGAGGAGCTGCTCGCGGGCGCCGCGGAGCACGACGAGGAGGCCGAGGTCGAGGACGACGACGTCGCCATCCTCATGTACACGAGCGGGACGACGGCGCTCCCCAAGGGCGTCATGCTGACGCACCAGGATTTCACGGCCTACGTGACGGCCAACGTCGAGCTGGCCGACGGCACGCCGCGCGGCGCGGCGCTCCTTTGCGTGCCGCTCTACCACATCGCCGGCGCGACCAACATGATGACGACGCTCTGGACGGGGCGCCGGCTCGTGCTCGTGCCGCAGTTCGACCCGCGCGGCTGGCTGGAGGTGGTGGAGCGCGAGCGCATCACGCATGCCTTCCTCGTGCCCACCATGCTGAAGCGGCTGCTCGACGAGCCGGACCTGGAGCGGCGGGACCTCTCGAGCCTGCAGATCCTCTCCTACGGCGGCGCGGCGATGCCGTTCCCGGTCATCCGCCGCGCGATCGAGCGCTTCCCCAAGAACGTCGGCTTCGTGAACGCCTTCGGGCAGACCGAGACGACCTCCACGCTCACCATCCTCGGGCCCGACGACCACCGCCTCGAGGGCACGCCGGGCGAGGTCGAGAAGCGGACGAAGCGCCTCACCTCCATCGGGCGCCCGCTGCCCGACGTGGAGGTGCAGATCGTGGGTGACGACGGGACGGTCCTCCCGGCCGGCGAGGTGGGCGAGCTCTGCGTGCGCACGCCGCGCGTCATGAAGGGCTACGCGGGCGGCGAGTCGCCGCTCGTGCGCGACGGCTGGCTGCCGACGCGTGACATGGGCTGGGTCGACGAGGACGGCTACCTCTACATCGCCGGGCGCAAGGACGACATGATCATCCGCGGCGGCGAGAACATCGCGCCCGCCGAGGTCGAGGCGACGCTGCAGTCCCATCCCGCGGTGGAGGAGGCGGCCGTGATCGGCGTGCCGGACCTCGAGTGGGGCCAGCGCGTGGCCGCCTTCGTCGTCGTCCGCCCCGGGGCGTCACTGACGGGCGAGGCGCTCGGGGACTTCTGCCGCCAGCGGCTCGCGAGCTTCAAGAAGCCCGAGGTGATCCGCTTCGTCGCCGAGCTGCCCAAGAACCCGATGGGCAAGATCCTCCGGCGCGACCTGCGCGCGCAGCTCGGCACCGCGTGAGCTCTCCCCGCGGCCCGAGCCGCGCGCGGCGACCCCCGAGCCGCCATCCGCGCCCCGCCTCCGGTCCCGCCGTCGAGCTCGCGGTGCGCGACGGCGTCGCCTGGCTGACGCTCGCCCGGCCCGGGTCGGGCAACCGCCTGGATGCCGAGCTACTGGGCGCTCTCGTCGAGGCGTCGGCTGCAGCCGAGGACGACGACGGAGCGCGCGTGGTCGTGCTGGCGGCCCGGGGGCCGGCCTTCTCGCTCGGGCTGCCGCGCGCGTGCCGCTGGCCGGAGCGCTCGTGGCCCGACGGCGTGGGCGCCGTCGCGGGTCTCACCAAGCCGGTGATCGCGGCGATCCAGGGCGCGGCGCTTGGCTGGGGGCTCGCGCTGGCGCTCGCCTGCGACCTCCGCCTCGCGTCCACGACGGCGGTGCTCGCCCTGCCCGCGCTCGGCGAGCGGCGCTTTCCCGGCGGCGGGGTGACGCAGCGGCTTCCCCGCATGATCGGCACGGCGCGCGCGATGGAGCTCGTGCTGCTCGGCACGCGCCTGCCGGCGCTCACCGCGGCGGCGTGGGGCCTCGTGAGCGCGGCGGTGGCGCCGGCCCGCCTCGCCTCCACGGTCGAGGAGACGGCGCACGCGCTCGCCCAGAAGGGGCCGCTCGCGCTCCGCCTGGGCAAGGAGGCGGTCGTGCGTGCCCTTGACCTGCCGCTCGCGGACGGGATCAGGTTGGAGCACGACCTCTACGTGTTGCTGCAGACCACCGCGGACCGGCGGGCGGGAATCGAGGCCTTCCTCGCGCGCCGGAAGCCCCGCTTCGGCGGGCGATAGGACGAGGAGGACGGCGCGAGCATGGCGAACCAGATCGGCAAGATCTACGTCTGCTCCAAGTGCGGGGCGCAGGTCATCGTGACCAAGGGGGGCGCCGGCACGATCCAGTGCTGCGGGACCGACATGCAGCAGAAGAAGTGACGCCGTGCGCCGTTCGTGGAATGTCGGTTGCGGGCGCGCGGGCAGCCCTGCTATGAGCCCGTCCCGCCGCCAGGACCCGCGATGAGCACGTCGGCCGTCTACCCAGGCTCCTTCGACCCGATCACCAACGGGCACGTCGACATCGTGCGGCGGAGCCTCCAGGTCTTCAGCAAGGTGATCGTGGGTGTGGCCTTCAACGCGAACAAGGACTCGTCGTGGTTCACGCCCGAGGAGCGCGTCGCCATGATTCGCGAAACGTTCCGAAAGGACGGCGACCGGGTGGTCGCCGACGCGTTCTCCGGGCTGCTGGTCGACTATGCGCTCGCCAAGGGAGCCAAGGTGATCGTGCGCGGGCTGCGCGCGGTCGCGGACTTCGAGTACGAGTTCCAGATGACCATGATGAACCGCCATCTCACGCCGCAGGTCGAGACCATCTTCATGATGACCGGCGAGTCGCACTTCTACACCAGCTCCCGCCTCGTGAAGGAGGTCGTGAGCCTGGGCGGCAATGTGGCCGGCCTCCTGCCCGACAACGTGGTCCCGCTCCTGGTCGAGCGGGCGAAGCGCTTCAAGTCGGGGACATGAAGATCTCCGCACGGCTCCGCGCGGTGAAGCCGTCCGCCACCTTCGCGATGGCGGCCGAGGCGACCGCGCTCCGCAATCAGGGACGGGACGTCATCGATCTGTCGGTCGGCGAGCCCGACTTCGACACGCCCGAGCACGTGAAGGCCGCGGCACGCGAGGCGATGGCGCGCGGCCTCACCAAGTACACGCCGATCGGCGGCACGGACGAGCTGAAGGACGCCATCTCGACCAAGCTCCGGCGCGATAATGGCCTCGAATACGGGCGCGCGGAGGTGATGGCGAGCTGCGGTGGCAAGCACTCGCTCTACACCGCCTTCCAGGCCCTCTTCGACGAGGGCGACGAGGTCGTGCTGCCGGCGCCGTACTGGGTGAGCTACCCCGAGATGCTGGTGCTCGCCGGGGCGGTGCCGCGCATCGTGACGACGACGGCGGCGCGCGGCTTCCGCATGGCGCCCGCAGAGCTCGAGGCAGCGCTCGGGCCGCGCAGCGTGGCGGTGATCCTGAACAGCCCGAGCAACCCGACGGGCGCGGCGTATTCGGCCGAGGAGCTGCGTGCGCTCGGTCGGGTGGCGCTCCAGCGGAAGCTCGTCGTGATCACCGACGACATCTACGAGCGCCTCACCGCGCGGCCGGTGGCCCACATCGGCACGATCGTACCCGAGCTCCGGCCGAACCTGGTCGTCGTCAACTCCGTCTCCAAGTCGTACGCGATGACCGGGTGGCGCATCGGCTACACGGCGGCGCCCGCGGAGCTGATCCGCGCCATGACCGTGCTCCAGGGGCAGACAACGACCAACCCGACCTCGATCGCGCAGGCAGCCGCTGCGGCGGCGCTCACCGGCCCGCAGGACAGCGTGGCGGCGATGGAGCGCGAGTTCACCGAGCGGCTCGCGCTCATGGTCGAGGGGCTCGGCACGATCCCGGGCGTGCGCCTGGCGCCGCCGCAAGGCGCCTTCTACGTCTTCCCGGACGTGAGCGCGTTCTTCGGGCGGCGCGGCCCCGACGGCCCGGTCGCGAGCGCGACCGACCTCTCCATGTACCTGCTGCGCCACGCGGGCGTCGCGAGCGTGCCCGGCGAGGGCTTCGGCGCAGCGGCGCACGTCCGCTTCTCGTACGCCGCCGCGCGCGTGCTCCTGGAGGAGGGCCTGGCGCGCGTCAAGCGAGCGCTGGCCGCGCTTCGCTAGCGAGCGTCTCGGCGCGCGGGCACCACGAACAAAAAAGCGACGGCCGTCAGGCCGTCGCCTTTTTTGGCTCAGTACGTCGGCCGAGCTCCCTACTTCCGGGTGCTGCGGCCGAAGGCCCGCTCGGCCTTCTCCGCAGCCGCCTCGGCGCGCTGCGCGGCCGCCTCGACACGGCTCGCCGCGGATTCCGCCCGTTTGGCCGCATCCTCGGCCCGGGTCGCCGCCGTCTCGGCGCGGGTGGCCGTCCCCTTGTCCCCGCTCGGGCACCCAGTACCGATCACCGTCACGAGCATCAGGCCTGCTGCACTGGCACCGATCGACCGTAAGCGCATCCCGCTACCTCCCTGTTGTTGGTCACCCCAGCCGGGGGGCTAGAAAAAATCGCCATTCCCTTGTCACAAAAGGCGCGGCCGAGCAATCCCCGCCCGCCCAGCCAGCTAGTAATCGTCGTCCATGTCCTCGCCGCCCGGCGGCCCGGCGGCGCCCTTCTTCTTCTCCGGCTTCTCGGCGATCGCGGCCTCGGTGGTGAGGAGCAGGCCGGCGACGCTGGCGGCGTTCTGCAGCGCGGTGCGGACCACCTTGGCGGGGTCGATGACGCCCGCCTTCAGGAGCGGCTCGTAGGTCTCGGTGACCGCGTTGAAGCCGAGGTCGTCCTTGCCCGCGCGCACGTGGGCCAGCACGACCGCGGGCTCGTGCCCGGCGTTGGCGGCGATCTGCCTGAGCGGCTCCTCCATCGCGGCCTGCACCACCGCCACGCCCTGAGCGCGCTCGCCCTCGAACTTCAGGCCCTCCAGCGCCTTCTGTGCGCGCAGCAGGGCGACGCCGCCGCCCGGGACGATACCCTCCTCGACCGCCGCGCGCGTTGCGTGCATGGCGTCCTCGACGCGCGCCTTCTTCTCCTTCATCGCCACCTCGGTGGCCGCGCCCACCTTGATGACCGCGACGCCGCCCGCGAGCTTCGCCAGCCGCTCCTGGAGCTTCTCGCGATCGTAGTCGGACGTCGTCTCCTCGATCTGCATCTTGAGCTGCTTGATGCGCCCCTGGATGTCCGGCTTTTTGCCCGCGCCGCCGACGATCGTGGTGTTGTCCTTGTCCATGACGACGCGGGTCGCGCGTCCCAGGTCCTTGAGCGTGATGTTCTCGAGCTTGGCCCCGATCTCCTCGGCGATGAGCCGCCCGCCGGTCAAGATCGCCATGTCCTCCAACATCGCCTTCCGCCGGTCGCCGAAGCCGGGGGCCTTGGCGGCTGCGCAGCGGAGCGTGCCGCGCAGCTTGTTCACGACCAGCGTCGCGAGCGCCTCGCCCTCGACCTCCTCGGCGATGATCGCGATCGGCTTGCCGGCCTGCGCCACGCGCTCGAGCAGCGGCAGGAGGTCGCGCATGCTCGAGATCTTCTTCTCGAAGAAGAGGAGGAGAGGGTCCTCGAGCTCGACCGTCATCTTGTCGGGGTTGGTCACGAAGTAGGGGGAGAGGTAGCCGCGGTCGAAGCGCATGCCCTCGACCACCTCGAGGGTGGTGTCGAGCCCCTTTGCCTCCTCGACCGTGATCACGCCGTCCTGGCCCACCTTGTCCATCGCCTCGGCGAAGAGCTCCCCGATGGCGGCATCGCCGTTGGCCGAGACGGTGCCGACCTGGGCGATGCGCTCCCGCTCCTTGACCGGCTTCGCTTGCGACTTCACCGCCTCGACGGCCTTCTCGACCGCGGCGTCGATGCCGCGCTTCAGCTCCATGGCATCGAAGCCCGCGGCGAGGAGACGGAGGCCCTCGCGGAAGATGGCGCGGGCGAGGATGGTCGCGGTGGTGGTCCCGTCCCCTGCGACGTCGGAGGTCTTCTGCGCCACCTCGCGCACCATCCGGGCGCCGATGTTCTCGAACTTGTCCTCGAGCTCGATCTCCTTGACCACGGTGACCCCGTCCTTGGTGACCGTGGGGGCGCCCCAGCTCCTCTGCATCATGACGTTGCGCCCACGGGGTCCGAGCGTCACTCGGGCGGCGTCGGCGAGCAGATTCACCCCCGCCAGGATGCCCTCACGGGCCCTCTCATGAAGCAGCACGAGCTTGGCTGGCATGGCTCCTCCTCCCGGTCCCGAGACGCGCTCGGATACCCTCCTTTTAGCACCCGGCTGCCCGGGGCCAAGGGTTCACCCCCCGGGGGCAGGACGGCGGCCCTGCTGGCCGATGCCGACGATCCTTCCAGGGCGTTACAGATCGGAAGCTTGTTCGTCTAGACCTCATGTTCTCCATGGGATTCGATCACTTGCCCCGTCGAGCGCTGTGCGGGAGCCAAACCGTCGTTGACGGGGAGGGGCCGACCCCTTAAAATGGCTCGTCTACACGAGGGTCGGAGGGCCCTGAATGGTGGGTACGTTCAAGGTGGGTGAGAAGGTCGTCTACCCGGCGCATGGCGTCGGCGTCATCGAGGGGGTCCAGACCAAGGTCATCTCTGGCAGCGAGCGCAAGTTCTACATGCTGCGCATCATCGACAGCGACATGACCATCATGATCCCGACGGAGAACGTGCAATCGGTCGGGCTGCGCCGCATCATCGGCAAGGACATGGTCGCCAAGGTCTACCGGATCCTCCGCGACAAGAAGGTCGAGATCGACCAGCAGACCTGGAACCGCCGCTACCGGGAGTACACCGAGAAGATCAAGACCGGCAGTGTGCTCGAGATCGCCAAGGTGCTGCGCGATCTCTTCGTGCTGAAGGGGGACAAGGAGCTCTCCTTCGGCGAGCGGAAGATGCTCGATACCGCCCGCAACCTCCTCGTGAAGGAGCTCGCGATCGCGAAATCGCACAGTGAGGAGAAGATCATGGAGGAGCTCCGGGGCATCTTCGCCAACTGACCTGGGTCCGTCCCGCGTGCCTAGCGGATGCGAGGGGCCGGGGGTCGATCCCCCGGCCCCTCGTGTATTAGGCACCCCGAGCGGCATGGCACCCCGAGCGGCCTGCTGGCCGCTCGGGGACCCCGCCATTCGACGCCGGCGCGTCGCGGCGCGCCTATGACCGCAGGGGTTCGTTGAGGCTGCCGCTCCGGAAGCCCTGGAGGTCGAGCGCCACGTAGGTGAAGCCGAGGCGCTTCAGCTCGTGGACGATGGCCTCGCGCATGGCGGGCTCGAGCAGACGGGGCATGTCGGCGACGGGGACCTCCAAGCGGGCGACCTGGTCGTGGAAGCGGACGCGGAGCTCGGGGAAGCCGCGGGCGCGCAGGAAGCGCTCGGCCGCCGCCACGCGCTCGAGCCGCTCGAGCGTGATGCGGGTGCCGTAGGGGAAGCGCGAGGAGAGGCACGGGCTCGCCGGCCGGTCCCAGGTGGGCAGGCCGAGCGCCCGGCTCGCCGCCCGGATGTCGGCCTTGCCGAGCTCGGCCTCGACCAGCACGTGCCGGATGCCGCGCTCGGCGGCGGCCTGGAGGCCCGGCCGGTGGTCGCCCAGGTCGTCCAGGTTGGCGCCGTCGAGCACGGCCGCGAACCCGCGTCGCCCCGCCACGGTCACGCAGACGGTGAACAGGTGGTCCTTGCAGAAGTAGCAGCGGTTGACCGGGTTCTCCGCGTAGCCCGGGATGTCGAGCTCGTTCGCGTCGACCAGGAGATGCGCGACACCGAGCCGCGCCGCCAGCTCCTTCGCCGCCGCGAGGTCCTCCGCCGGCATGGTCGGCGAGACGGTGGTGAGCGCCAGGCAGCGCTCGCCGAGCACGTCGTGGGCGAGGCGCAGGAGGAAGCTCGAGTCGACGCCGCCCGAGAAGGCGACCAGCGCGGAGGGCAGGTCGGCGAGCAGCCCGCGCAGGCGGTCGAGCTTCGCTGCGAGCTCCATCAGATACCCTCGGCGTGAAACAGGTCGGTGGTGAGATAGCGCTCGCCGGTGTCGGGGAAGACGGTGAGCACCACGGCGCCCCGGCCGAGCTTCCGCGCGACGCGGATCGCCGCCGCGCACGCCGCGCCGGAGGAGATGCCGACCAGAAGCCCCTCGAAGCGCGCCAGCGCGCGCGTGTGCTCGACGGCCTCCTCGTCCGAGACCGCGATCACCTCGTCGTAGATGGCAGTGTCGAGGATCTCGGGCACGAAGCCCGCGCCGATCCCCTGGATGTGGTGAAAGCCCGGCTCGCCGCCCGCCAGCACGGGCGACGCGGCCGGCTCGACGGCGTAGATGCGCACGTCGGGGCGCTCGCTGCGCAGCACCTGGCCGACGCCGGTGATGGTGCCGCCCGTGCCGACCCCGGCCACGAAGGCGTCGACCTGCGGGAGCTGGGCCAGGATCTCGGGCGCGGTCGTGCGGCGGTGGACCTCCGGGTTGGCGGGATTCGTGAACTGCTGCGGCATGTACCAGTCGGGGTGCTCGGCGAGCATCTCCTCGGCCTTGCGGATGGCGCCGTGCATGCCCTTCGTGTCGGGCGTGAGCACGAGCGTCGCGCCGTAGGCGACGAGGAGGGCGCGGCGCTCCTCGCTCATCGTGTCGGGCATGGTGAGCACGAGGCGGTAGCCCTTGACCGATGCCACTAGCGCGAGGCCGATGCCGGTGTTGCCGCTGGTCGGCTCGATGATCGTGCAGCCCGGCCGGATGAGCCCGTCGCGCTCGGCCGCCTCGACCATGGCGCGGCAGATGCGGTCCTTCACGCTGCCGCCCGGGTTGAAGTTCTCGAGCTTCGCCCACAGCTGGGAGCCGACGCCGTCGAGCTGCGGCAGGCGGGTCAAGCGCACGACCGGCGTCGATCCGATCAGGTCGAGCGGCGAGCGGGCGACGTAGGACGGGAGCGGCATGCGCGCGCGTTGCGGACGCTGGAGCGCGGGATCATATAGATGGGGTGCGCGGGGAGTCAATTGAACGCGTCGTCCTCGTCTTCCCGGGAGCGCTCGGCGATCTGCTGCTCGCGCTGCCGGCGCTGCGCGCGCTGCGTGCGCGCCACGCCGGCGCGCGCGTGACCGCGGTCGTGAGCCAGCCCCTGCGTGCGCTCGTCGAGCTCGCGGGCGTCGCCGATGCGACCGCCGCGCTCGAGGGCGCCGACGCGGCGGCGCTCTTCGGCGGCGAGCGGTGGCCCTCCTGGCTCGACGGCCGCCCTTTCGTCTACAGCTGGCTCGGCGGCGGGGACGACGAGGTGCGCGCGCGGGTCGCGGCGGCCGCGCGCGGCGCCCGCTTCTTCGGCGTCGAGCGGGGACGGGCGGTGACGCATGCGGCCGTCGCCTACGCCCGGGCCGTGGGCGCGCCGACCGACGCCGATGCGCTCGCGGCGGCCGCGCGGCTCGTCCCCGCGTCGTCGGCCGCGGCCGAGGCGCTCTGTGCGCGGCTCGCCGCCCCGATCCTCGCCGCGCATCCCGGGGCGGGCGGGCGCGCCAAGCGCTGGGACATCGCCGGCTTCGTGCAGGTGGCGCACTGGTGGCGGTCGCGCGGCGGGTCGGTGGTCGCGATCGCCGGGCCGGCCGAGGCCGGCGAGCCCCCGGCCCTCGGCGCGCCCGAGGTGCGCGACTGGCCGCTCGTGGACCTCGCCGCCCTGCTCGCGCGCGCGGCGCTCTACCTCGGCAACGACAGCGGCGTCAGCCACCTGGCCGGCGCAGTCGGCGCGGCGGGCGTCGTCCTCTTCGGCCCGACGGAGGGGCGGCGCTGGCGGCCGCTGGCCGGGCGCCTGGTCGCGCTCGGCGCCCGCGGCGGCGGCCCCGATGGTATCCCGCTCGCCGCCCTGCCAGCGGCGCGGGTGATCGCCGCGTGCGCGCGCCGGTTCACCTTGACAAGGGGGGACCCCGACACTAACGTCGCTGGGCACGACCTCACCGGACGCTCCTGACGGCCCTCAAATAAACCGCCGTCGCCCCCGTCGAATGAAGGCGTAGCCGCATGTCGAATGCTCTCAAGACGACGCTTCTGCTCGGTCTGCTGACCGGGCTCCTGATGTGGGTCGGCCAGCTCGTCGGCGGCATGCAGGGCATGACGCTGATGCTCGTCTTCGCGATCGTGATGAACCTCGGCAGCTACTGGTTCTCCGACCGGATCGTGCTCGCGGCCTACGGTGCCCGCGCACTGTCCGAGCAGGACGCGCCCGACCTCTTCCGCGTCGTGCGTGAGCTGGCGGCGGGCGCGCACATGCCGATGCCGCGCGTCTACTTGATCCCGAGCGAGTCGCCGAACGCCTTCGCCACCGGCCGGAGCCCCGAGCACGCGGCGGTGGCGGTGACCGAGGGCATCATGCGCCTCCTCACCCTGGACGAGCTGCGCGGCGTGCTCGCGCACGAGCTCTCCCACGTACGCAACCGCGACACGCTGATCAGCGCCATCGCCGCCACCCTGGCGGGCGTGGTGCTGATGATCGCCCGCATGGCGGAGTGGGCCGCGCTCTTCGGTGGGCTCCGCCGCGACGAGCGGGAGGAAGGCGGGGGAGCGCTCGGCTTCATCTTCCTCGTCGTCCTGGCGCCGCTCGCGGCCATGCTGATCCAGCTCGCCATCTCGCGCGCGCGCGAGTACCAGGCGGACGCGAGCGGCGCCCAGCTCTCCCACGCGCCGCGCTCGCTCGCGTCGGCGCTCGAGAAGATCGGGGCCGTGTCCGGCCGCATCCCGCTGTCCGCGGGGCCGGCCACGGCGCATCTCTGGATCGTGAACCCGCTGCGCGGCAATTGGCTCGCCCGCTTGTTCAGCACTCATCCCCCCATCGAGGAGCGCGTCCGGCGGCTGCGCGCGATGGCGTACTGATCCGTTCCGGCGGCCGGGGACATTTTCATGGCCGAAGACAAGGAGGAGCGACGCGGCTTCCAGGTGAGGGACCGCCGGCGGTTCTCCGACAGCGGAGAGGCGCGCGCCGACCTCGCGGAGGAGGTGCCCGCGCCGCCACCCGAGGCGGCCCCCGAGAGCGCCGCGCCGGGCGCGGAGCGTGCCGATGAGCCGGTCACGTTCTCGACCTTCGTCCTCGGCCTCAGCACGCAGGCGCTCCTCCACCTGGGGGAGATCCCGAACCCGATGACGCGCGCCCTCGAGCGCGACCTCGTGGCGGCCAAGCACGTGATCGACATCCTCGGCATTCTCCGCGAGAAGACCAGAAGCAACCTCGAGCCGGGTGAAGAATCACTCCTCGACTCGGTGCTCTACGATCTGCGCATGCGCTACGTGGAGCTGGTGCGAGGTGGCACGAAGGAGGAGAGATGACTCCGCGTACGGGCCGCCTCGCGATGGTGGCGGTGGCGCTGATCGGCTTCGCGGCCGGCGTGGTCCTGAGCGCACGCCTCGATCTGTTCCCGCCGAGCGAGGCGATCAGCATCTTCGGTGGCGCCGAGAAGCCGAGCGGCGGGGGCACGGGGACGCCCGCCCCGTCGGTCAACCTTCCGGACTTCGCCGGGCTGGCCGAGCACGTGGCCCCCTCGGTGGTGAACATCTCGAGCACCCAGGAGGTGAAGGGCGGGCCCCTCGCGCCGGGCGGCCCCGGGGGCGGCCCCGGGGGCGGCGAGGACGACCCCTTCCACGACTTCTTCGGACCCTTCGAGCGCTTCTTCGGCCCGCCGCGGCGGATGCCCTACAAGGCGAAGAGCCTCGGCTCCGGCTTCGTGATCGACCCGGCGGGCTACATCCTCACCAACAATCACGTGGTGGAGAACGCCGAAGAGATCGTCGTCAAGCTGCCCACCGGCAAGGAGTTCAAGGCCAAGGTCGTGGGCCGCGACGCGAAGACCGACATCGCGCTCATCGAGATTCACGGCGCGTCGGATCTCGTGCCCGTCCTCCTCGGCGACTCCGACGAGCTCAAGGTCGGCCAGTGGGTGGTCGCGATCGGCAACCCGTTCGGCCTCGAGAACACCGTGACCGCGGGGATCGTGAGCGCCATGGGGCGCCACATCAACCAGGGGCCGTACGACAACTTCATCCAGACCGACGCCGCCATCAACCCGGGGAACTCGGGCGGTCCGCTCTTGAACACCAGGGGCGAGGTGGTCGGCATCAACACCGCCATCTTCAGCCGCGGCGGGGGCAACATCGGCATCGGCTTCGCCATCCCGATCAGCCTCGCCAAGGAGATCGTGCCGCAGCTCAAGTCGAAGGGGCACGTCACGCGGGGCTGGCTCGGCGTGATGATCCAGAAGGTGACGCCCGACATCGCCGAGTCGCTCGGGCTCTCCGAGCCCAAGGGGGCGCTGGTGTCCGACGTGGTGAAGGACGGCCCCGCCGAGGCCGCCGGCATCAAGCAGGGCGACGTGATCGTCGAGTACGACGGCAAGCCGGTGAGCGACTCGGCAGAGCTGCCGCTCCTGGTGGCGCGCACGCCGGTCGGCAAGACGGTCAAGCTGAAGGCGATCCGCGGTAAGGGGACGGAGACCTTCAGCATCAAGATCCAGGAGCTCAAGGAAGAGGAGACCGCGGAGCGCGCCACCGGCACGGCCGAGGACCTGGGCCTCGCCGTGCAGACGCTCACCCCCGACTTGGCCGAGAACCTGGGCGTCGACCGGAACCTGAAGGGAGTGGTCGTCACCCAGGTCGAACCGGGCGGGCCGGCGGCGGATGCGGGCCTGCGGCGCGGCGACGTGATCCTCGAGGTGAACCGCCAGGCGGTGAAGGACGCGGACGCCTACAAGAAGGCGCTCAAGGCCGGCGGCAAGGGCAAGAGCCTCCTCTTCCTCGTGCGGCGCGGCGACAACACGATCTTCCTCGCAGTGAAGCCGTCGAGCTAGGGTGATCGTCCTCGGGATCGAGAGCTCGTGCGACGACTCGGCGGCGGCGGTGCTGCGTGAGGGCGAGCTCGCAGCCTCGGTCGTATCCTCGCAGGACGCCGTGCACGGGCCCTACGGCGGCGTCGTCCCCGAGCTCGCCTCGCGCCACCACATCCGCAACCTCCTCCCGGTGATCGACGCCGCCCTGGCGCGCGCGGGGGCCGACCTCGGGCAGGTCGGGGGCATCGCGGTCACGCGCGGCCCGGGGCTGGTCGGCTCGCTCCTCGTGGGCCTCACGGTCGCCAAGGGCATCGCGCAGCGCCGCCGCCTGCCGCTGGTCGGCGTGAACCACCTCGAGGGCCATCTGCTTGCCGTGAACCTCGAGCGCCCGCCGGCCGATCCGCTCCCCTTCCCGTTCCTGGGGCTCATCGTGTCGGGCGGCCACACGGGCCTCTACCTGGCGTCCTCGGCCGGGGCCTACGCCTGCCTCGGGCGGACGCGCGACGACGCGGTGGGGGAGGCCTTCGACAAGGCGGCGAAGCTGCTCGGCCTGGGCTACCCGGGCGGACCGGTCATCGACCGCCTGGCGCGCGAGGGCGATCCGCAGGCGATCCGCTTCCCGCGCGCCACGCTCAAGCGCGGCCGCTTCGACTTCAGCTTCAGCGGCTTCAAGACCGCGCTGCGCGAGTACCTGAGCCAGCACCCCGAGGCGGCCGAGGCGCTGCCCGACGTGGCCGCGAGCCTGCAGGAGGCGCTGGTCGACATGCTGGTCGACACGACGGCGGAGGCGCTCGCCGCGACCGGTGTGGAGCGCCTCGTGGTCGCGGGTGGCGTGGCGGCGAACCGCCGGCTCCGCGCCTGCATGAGCGAGGCGGCAGCCGCCCTGGGTGTCGAGGTCTTCTTCCCCCGGCCCGCGCTCTGCACCGACAACGCCGCCATGATCGCGCTTGCCGGCGCGCCGCGGCTCGCGGCCGGTGCGTCCGACGGCCTCGACCTGAACGCCGAGGCCGACCTCGCCTTCGGCAGCCGCTGGAGCGCGTGAGCGTGAGCGAAGGACATCGCTGATGGGGGCGCGCCGGGAGGCGCGCGAGGCGCTGGCCGCCGCCGGGCTCCGCCCGCGCAAGCGCTGGGGCCAGCACTTCCTGTGCGACCCGGCCGTCGCGCGGCGGATCGTCGACACCGCGGAGCTCGGGCCCCGCTCGGTCGTGCTCGAGATCGGTCCCGGGCTGGGCGCGCTCACCGACGAGCTGGCGGCGCGGGCCGGGCGTCTCTACCTGGTGGAGATCGACCCCGGGCTCGCGACGCGCCTGGCGGTGCACCACGCGGACAACCCGCGCGTGCGCGTGCTCGCGGGCGACGTCCTCGCACTGCCGCTCGCGGAGATCGTGCGTGAGCCGTCGGTCACGGTGGTGGCGAACCTGCCCTACAACATCGCGACGCCGGTCCTCTTCCGCCTCCTCGATCTGCGCGCTCGCTTTCCGCGCGCCGTGGTCATGCTCCAGCGCGAGATGGCGGCGCGCCTCGCCGCCCGCGCGGGGAGCGGCGACTACGGGGTCACCTCGGTCCTGGTGCAGGCCTTCTCGGAGGTACGCGTCGCCTTCGGCGTGTCGCGCCGGAGCTTCCTGCCGCGCCCGGACGTCGATTCGGCGCTCGTCGACATCCGCTGGAGCGTCGGCCCGCGCGCGGATGTGGGCGACGTCGAGCTCTTCCGCGCGGTGGTGCGCGCCGCCTTCGGGCAGCGGCGGAAGATGCTGCGCAACGCGCTCGCTCGGCTGGCCGCGCAGCGGGGCCTGGCGGCCGAGGCAGTGTTCGCTCGCGCCGCCATCGTCCCCACCGCGCGCGCCGAGACGCTCGACCTGGGGGCCTTCGCGCGCCTTGCGCGCGCCTTCGCGTAGTCGTGCCCGAGCTGCCCGAGGTCGAGACCGTCGTGCGCTGCCTCGCTCCCGAGGTGACGGGGCGGCGGGTGCTCGGCGTCTCGGTGCGCGAGACGCGCCTCCGCGGTGGCGTGGCGCCCGACTTCGCCGAGCGCCTGGCTGGCCGTCGCATCGAGGGCCTCGCCCGGCGCGGAAAGTACCTCCTCGCCCCGCTCGACGACGGCCGCCTCTGGCTCGTGCACCTCGGCATGACCGGCCGCCTCACGCTGGCCCCGCCCGGGCGCGCCGACGAGCGGCACGATCATGTCGTGGTCCGGCTCGACGACGGGCGCGTGCTCACCTTCAACGACGCGCGGCGCTTCGGCCGCGTGGCGGTGATCGAGCGGGCGGGGCTCGCGGCCGAGACGGGCGCCGGGATCGACCCGCTCGATCGCGGCTTCACTGCCGCCGCGCTCTTTGCGCTCACGCGCGGCCGGCGCACGTCGATCAAGGCGCTGCTCATGGACCAGCGCCGGGTCGCGGGCCTCGGCAACATCTACGTGAACGAGCTCCTCTTCCGCGCCGGCATCCGCCCGGGCCGGCGGGCGTTACGCCTCCGGCGCGAGGAGTGCGCGCGCCTGGTGCGCGCGACCCGCGCCGTGCTCGAGGAGGCGATCCGGCGCGGCGGCTCGTCGATCTCCGACTACCGCGACGGCCTCGGCCGCCCGGGCTGGTTCCAGCTCCGCCATCGTGTCTACGACCGCGCCGGCGAGCCGTGCCGGCGCTGCCGGGGGCCGATCCGCGCGCGGGTGATCGTCGGGCGGTCGAGCTTCTACTGCCCGCGGTGCCAGGCGTAGGGCGCCCCGCTCACTGCCACTCGCAGCGGTAGCGGTTCCGCACGTGCGCTTCGGCCCGCCGGTACGCCTCCTGGCGCAGGGGATTGTCCCGGGGCTGGCCCGCGAGCGCGCTGCCGATCTCCGCCACCGCCGCCCGATCGATCGCGTCGGCGCGCACGTGCGCGCAGAGCCACTCCTGGTCGTAGGTGCCGAGCCGTCGCCAGCCGCCGGAGGGCGGGTTCATGAGCAGCACCCAGCCGGCCAGCACGACCGTCTTCGCGCGGCGGGTCACGATCGTGGTGTCGGCCGATCCTGAGCACGACTTGAGCCGCCAGGGGCACTGGCAAAAGATCCGATCTTTGCCAGGCCGCGATCGCGGGACACCGACAGCGAGCCCGTTCAGTTCGTAACGACCCGCTGCCGCGGCGAACGGACGTCGAGCAGGTCGCGCAGCCCGTCGCCCACCAGCTGCAGGGCGAGCACGGTCGCCGCGAGCGCGATCCCCGGCCAGACCACCACGTGCGGCGCGACCAGGAGGAACGGCCGCCCCTCGTCGATCATGGCACCCCACGAGGCGAGCGGCGGCGGCGCGCCGAGCCCCAGGAAGGACAGGCTCGACTCGGCGACGATCGCGCCCGCCATGCCGAAGGTCGCCTGCACGAGGAGGATGGGTGCGGCGAGCGGCAGCAGGTGGCGCGCGACGATGCGGCCCGGCCCCGCGCCGAGCGCCTGCGCCGCCTGCACGAACTCGCGCTGCCGGAGCGCCGCCACCTCGGCGCGCGCCAGGCGCGCGTAGCCCGTCCAGCCGAGCAGGCTGAGCGCCAGGACGACGTTCCCGAGGCTCGGCCCGAGGACGGCGGCGAGCGCGATGGCGAGCAGCAGCCCCGGGAAGGCGAGGAGCACGTCGATCACGCGCGCCACTGCCTCGTCGAACCACCCGCCGAGGTAGCCGGCAGCGGCGCCGAGCGTCACGCCGACCAGCAGCGAGAGCGCGACCACGGCCGTGCCCACGGCGAGCGAGATGCGCGCGCCGTGGAGCACGCGCGCCAGCACGTCGCGCCCGAGGCTGTCCTGGCCGAGCGCGTGCCCGGCGTGTGGTGCGGCGAGCCGCGCGGCGAGATCCGTCGCGTAGGGATCCGGGACGAGGAGCGGCGCGACAGCGCCCGCCAGCGCGAGCAGCAGGAGCACCGCCGCCCCCGCGGCCACCGCGCCGAGGCCCCTAGCGCGCATCACGGAGGCGCGGGTCGATCGCGCGGTGGAGCAGGTCCGTCGCGGTGTTGACGCCGACGTAGGTGAGGCCGATCGCCAGCACGCAGCCCTGGACGAGCGGGTAGTCGCGCGCGTCGATCGCCTGCACGAGGAGCCGCCCGAGCCCGGGCCAGGCGAAGATGGTCTCCGTGATGATCGCCCCGGCGAGCAGGGCCCCGGCCTGGAGGCCGGCCACGGTGGTGACGGGGAGCAGCGCGTTGCGGAGCGCGTGTACCGCGATCACGCGCCGCTCGGGGGCGCCCTTGGCGCGGGCGCTGCGCACGTAGTCCTCCCCCAGCGCCCCGATCATGCTCGCGCGCACCAGCCGGACGAGGACGGCGAGCATGCCGAGCCCGAGGGTGGTGGCAGGGAGGACGAGGTGGGCAAGTCCCCCACGGCCCGACACCGGGAGCCACCCGAGACGGAGCGAGAAGAGCAGGATCAGGAGCGGGCCGAGCCAGAAGCCGGGCAGGCAGGCGCCGGCGAGGCTCGCCAGGCGCGCGATGCGGTCGACGGCTGATCCGGGTCGGAGCGCCGCGGCCACGCCGAGGGGCAGTGCCAGGCCGAGCGCGAGGACGAACGCCGCGCCCGCCAGCTCGAGCGTGGCGGGGTAGCGGCCGGCGACGGCGCGGGCGACCGAGGTGCGGAATGCAATCGATTGCCCCAGGTCCCCGCGCGCCGCGCGGAGGAGGAAGCGGGCGTACTGCGCCGGGAGCGGGCGGTCGAGGCCCAGGTCGCGGCGCAGCGCCGCCACGTCCGCGGGCGCCGCGGACTCGCCGAGCATGATCTCCACCGGGTCGCCGGGCACGAGGTGCAGGAAGGCGAAGACGAGCGTCACCACACCGAGGAGCGTCGGTACGAGGAGCACGAGGCGACGGGCGCCGAGCGAGCCGGTCATTCCGTGTTCAAATCCTCTGGGGGCCCGTCCGCTGCTCGCGCGCTCCGCGCGCTCTGCTGCTCCGATGCCCCCAGACCAACCCCCGCGCGGCTCCCGCCGCGCGCAGCTTGAGCGCTCTCGCGCTCGGCCTCCTTCTCTGGGGGCTCCTCCGGTACTTGCGCGGCTTCGCCGGCCTCCATCCACGCGCGCGCGAGGCCGTGGAGGTCGCCGTCGGGCGACGGTTCGAAGCCCCGCAGCCGCTGGCTCTGCACCACGATGCGGTCCTCCCACCAGAGCGGCACGACGGGCAGGTCGCGCGCGGCGCGGCGCTGGATGCGCGCGTAGATGGCGCGCCGCCGCCCGGGGTCGAGCTCCCGCCGCCCGCTCTCCATCAGCCGATCCATGACCGGGCTCGCGTAGCCCCCGCGGTTGTAGCCCGCGGGCGGGCGCATGGTCGAATGGAAGGCCAGATAGTAGAGGTCGGGATCGCCGATGCCGACCCAGGCGAGGGCGCAGAGCTGGAAGTTGCCGCTCCGGACGTCGGCGAAGAGCGTGCCCCACTCGTAGGTGCGCACCTCGAGGGCGATCCCGATCTGGGCGAGCGCGGCCTGGATCGCCTCGGCGAGTCGGCGTCGCTCGGGCTGGTTCGAGGTCTTGTAGACGAGCCGGAAGCGGGGCAGGGGCCCGGGGCCGTCGGGATCCGGGTAGCCGGCGCGCTCGAGAAGCCGCCGCGCCCGTGCCGGGTCGTGGCGGTGGGTGCGCGCCGGGGCGTACGCCCAGTGCTCGGGCGCCAGGAGCCCGCTCGCCGGCCGCGCCGCGCCGCCGAGAATGAAGCGCACGACCGCGTCCCGGTCGAGGGCGAGCGCGATCGCCTCGCGCACCCGGCGCTGGGCGAGGCGCGGATCGCGGAGGTTGAGCGCCAGGTAATCGAAGCTGCTCCCGGGGCCCCGCCGGACGACCAGGTGCGGGAAGCGCGCGAGCCAGTCCACCATCTCCGGCTCGGGCGCATCCTCGATCAGCTGGACCCCGCCGCGCTTCAGCTCGAGCACCCGCACCACCTCGTCGGGCACGATGCGCACGACGAGCGGATCGAGCCGGGGTGGGCCGCCGGGGTAGCCCGGGTTCGGCTCGAGCACGATCCGCTCCCCTCGCTCGGCCCGGACGACACGGAAGGGGCCCGCTCCCACGGTGACCTCGCCCGGGTCGCGGGCCCGGGCTGCGGGCAGGATGCCGAGGCCGGTCGCGTCGAGGAAGGGCGCGAAGGGCTCGCGCAGGTGCATCACGACCGTCGTGGGGTCGCGCGCGTCGATCGACGACAGCACCGCAAGTGCCGCGCGCTTGGGCGAGGCGAGTGCGGGGTCGAGGACGGCGAGGTAGGTCGCACGAACGTCGTTCGCCTCGACCGGCGCACCGTCGGCGAAGTGAAAGTCGGAGCGCAGGTGGAACACGATCGTAAGCGGATCGGGCACTTCCCACGACGCGGCCAGCTCGGGACGCCGCCTGGCGGCCGCGTCGGGTTGCGTGAGAGCGACATGGAGAAGGTCGGCCAGGCGGGCGGCGTTGGCGTCCACCCCGAAGCGCGGATCGAGGCTCTGTGGGTCGCTTTGCAGTGCGAGGACGAGGCCCGCGGGTGGCACCGGCGCCTCGCCGCAGGCGGCGGCAAGCGTCGCGCAGAGCACCGCGAGGGCCGCCAGAGCCCTTCCGCGATTGACTCGCTTCGGAAGCGGCTGGTACGATGCCTCTGCGGGAGTCGATGCAGACTCGAGGACGGGTGGAGGAGGCGGAGGAGTCCATGCAGATAGGTGCTCTTTTTCTAGCAACGTTGCTCGCCACCCTGGCCCCGGCCGCCGGCGTCCGCGCCGCGGAGGCCGAGGCCGCCGCCGATGTACGTCAGGCGAGCCTCTTCCCGCGCCCCGCGGAGCTGGAGCCGCAGATCCGCTTCTGGCGCGCCGTCTTCACCCAGTACTCCGCGCACCAGGTGGTTCTGCACGACGCGGTCCACCTCGACAAGGTCTACAAGGTCCTCGACTTCCGCTCCCGCCTCGATGACGGCTTCAGCGACGGCGAGCTCGCGGGCCTCGAGCGCATCGAGACCGACGTCGAGCTCGACCGGCTGCGGGCGACGCTGCTCCGCCTCCACGCCCTCGGCCCGCACCCGGAGTCGCTCACCGCGGAGGAGCGCGCGGTCTATGACCTGTGGGCCGACGACCCCGCGCCCGATCGTTTCCTGGCCGCCGCGGACGACAAGCGGCTGCACGGCCAGCGCGGCCTCCGCGAGCGTTTCGCCGGGGGCATCCGCGCCTCGCGCCCCTACTTCCCCGAGATGGAGCGCATCTTCCGCGAGGAGGACCTCCCGGTCGAGCTCGTGCGCCTCCCGCTCATCGAGTCGTGCTTCGACCTGCGGGCGTACTCCAAGGCCGGCGCCGCCGGCGTCTGGCAGTTCATGCCCAAGACCGGCCGGCTCTTCATGCGCGTCGACAACCTGGTCGACGAGCGGCGCGATCCCATCTCCTCGACCCGCGCCGCCGCGCGCTTCCTGGCGCGCGTGCACGACATGCTCGACACCTGGCCGCTCACGATCACCGCGTACAACCACGGCCCCCAGGGCGTGGCGCGCGCCGTCTCCGAGGTCGGCACGACCAACATCGCCACCATCGTGCGCGACTACCACGGCAAGGCCTTCGGCTTCGCGTCCCGGAACTTCTACGTCGAGTTCCTGGCCGCGCTCGAGGTGGAGCGCGACGTCAAGACGTACTTCGGCGACCTGTCCGATGAGCCGCCGCTCCGCTTGCGCGAGCGGCGCCTCGAGCGCCCGCTCGGCATCGAGGCGGCGGCCCGGCTCACGCGCACCGGTCGCAGCCAGCTGGCGAGCCTGAACCCGGCCCTCTCGACGCTGGTGGTGAGCGGCCGCCGGCCGATCCCCTCCGGCTACCGGCTGCGCCTCCCGGAGTCCGCGGGCAGCAGCTTCGAGAACCGGCTCGCGGAGTTCTCGGCCGAGCAGCGCGTGACGAGCAGTGTATCGCCGCGCCCGCTGCGCGTGGCCGCGGCGGCGAAGGGACGGGTCCGCCCGGCGGTGCTCAGCTACCGCGTGCGGCGCGCCCAGACGGTCTCGCACACCGCGAAGAAGCACAAGGTGAGCGCCCCGAGCCACCGGCCCGGCAAGAAGACCAGGCATCGCCCCCGGCAGAACCTGAAGATCCGGACCGAGAGCGCCGCGTAGACGGGCGCATCCCCGAGACCCCGGGTGCCGCCGCCGCGACGTCCGCAGGCCCGCGAGCGCCCGCGGCTTGCGGGGGGGGCGCCCCGGGCGCGCGTTTCCGCGGCTTTTCGCATCTGGTACGATCCCCGGCCGGATGCGGACCCATCCGGTGTTTCTGCGTCTCGAAGGCCGGCGCTGCGTTGTCGTCGGGGGAGACCCGCCGGCGGTCGCCAAGGCGAAGGCGTGCGTCGAGGCCGGCGCCGAGGTCACCGTGGTCGCGCCCGAGGCCGGCGCCGACCTGGCCGGCGCCCGGCACGTCGCACGTACGTACCGGCCGGGCGACCTGGCCGGCGCCTTCCTGGCCTATGCCTCGACGCGCGATCCGGAGCTGATCCGCCGGCTCGCCGACGAGGCCGAGCGCGAGCGCGTCCTGCTGAACGTGATCGACGTGCCCGGGGCGTGCACGTTCATCGCGCCCGCCGTCGTTCGGCGCGGCGAGCTCCAGATCGCCATCGGGACGGGCGGGGCGAGCCCGGGCCTGGCCGCGCGCCTGCGCGGCGAGCTCGAGGCGCAGGTCGGACCCGAGTACGCGCCCTTCGTCGCCATCCTGGGCGGCGTGCGCGCCGCGCTCGCGCGCGACCCGGCGCGCGCCGAGGTGGTGCAGAAGCTCCTCGGCTCGCCGCTCCTCGAGCTCCTGCGCCAGGGGCGGCGCGCAGAGATCGACGCGCTCCTCGCCGGCGTGGCGGGCGACGACTGCACGCTCGCGCGGCTCGGCGTCGCCCTCGGAGGGGAGACCTGAGGGATGGAGCTCGGGCTTCTGCGCCTCGCGATCGCGCTCTACCTCGCCGGCACGGTGGCGGCGCTGGTCGGCATCGCGGTCCGCCAGGACCTGCCGCGCACGCTCCTGCCGCGGCTTCTGTGGGCGGGTTTCGTCGCGCACGGGCTCTCCATCGCCGTGCGCTCGTGGACGGCCGGGCACCTGGCGGTCGCCACCTTCGACGAGGCGCTCTCCTTCCTGGCGCTCCTCCTGATGGCCGTGTTCCTGGTGGTGCAGCTCCGCCGCCCGCTGGTCGCGCTGGGCGCGGTGGTGAGCCCGCTCGCCTTCGGGCTGACGCTCGCGGCCGACGCGGTCTACCGCGGTGCGCGCCCGCTCGCGCCTGGGCTCGACAGCGCCTGGCTGCCGGTGCACGTCGTGCTCTCGGTCCTGGGCGACGCGGTCTTCGCGCTCGCCTTCAGCGCGAGCCTCCTCTACCTGGTGCAGGAGCGGCGGCTGAAGGCGCGCCGTGCGCCGGCGGCGCTCCGCTACCTGCCCTCGCTCGAGACCCTCGACCGGGTCAACTACCGCTGCCTGGTGTGGGGGCTCGTCCTCCTGACGCTCGGCATGGTGAGCGGGATCGTGTGGGCGCACACGGCGTGGGAAGGGCTCTGGGCCAAGGAGCCGAGGGTTGTCCTCTCGTTCGTCATCTGGGGCATCTACGTGGTGCTCCTCCAGGGGCGGATGAGCGCCGGCTGGCGCGGGCGCTGGGCGGCGACGCTCACCATCGCGGGCTTCGCGGTGATCGTCCTCTCGCTGGTAGGCGTGAACGTGCTTGAGCTCGGAAAACACGGGAAGGCGTTCTGAGCGATGGAGCGCGGCATCGTCCTGGTCGGGCTCAACCACCGCACCGCGCCGGTCGAGGTGCGCGAGCGGGTGGCGTTCGCGAACGGGCGCCTCGAGCCCTCGCTCCGCCGGCTGGTGGCGGTCGCGGGCG
>Ga0209057_1000862_pt1 | contig 25733 bp, 26 predicted proteins | sample GraSoiAngelo_146_FD_185903 | JGI IMG/M metagenome (GOLD analysis project Ga0209057, IMG submission 185903) | Grasslands soil microbial communities from the Angelo Coastal Reserve, California, USA - 14_1009_05_30cm (SPAdes) (version 2) | ecosystem: Environmental > Terrestrial > Soil > Grasslands ... | reverse complement strand
GGAATCGGAATACGCGGGGGCCACGCCGGGGAAGGCGTTCTCGGCCCCGGGGCCGTACTGCATGCAGAAGACGGCGAGCGTCTTGCCGTTCTTCACCCGCGCATAGCCGTCGGCGATGCCGACGCCCACGCGTTCCTGGCGGCAGAGCACGGGCCGGATGTCGGCCTTGGCCGCGGCCTCGATCACCGCGGTCGTCGGATAGGCGCTCAGGAACTCCGTGCCCTCGATCTTGAGAATGCGGGCGATGGCATCGACGACTTTCACGATGGGCGCTCCTCTAGCGTTTGGGCTCTGCGATGAACACCGGGATCCGTCGCGTGGTCTTCGCCTGGTATTCCTCGTACGGCGGATACGCCGCGACGGCGAGCTTCCATAGCCGCGCCCGCTCGGCCTCGTCCTTGACCTCGCGGACCCGCATCGTCTGGACGGTGGTGTGGTCGCGAAGCTCCACGGCGGGGTTCGCGCGCAGGTTGTAGACCCAGACCGGGTGCTTCGGCGCTCCTCCCAACGAGCCGACGAGGACGTAGTTGGTGGCGTCCTTGACGCGCATCAGCGGCGTCTTGCGAATCGCGCCCGTCTTGTTGCCGGTGTGGGTCACGATGATCACCGGCAGCCCGGTGTCGCGGAGCGTGGTGCCTTCCTTCCCGCCACTGCCCTCGTAGAGCTCGACCTGCTCGCGCACCCACTGCCTGGGGCTTGGGATGTAGTTCGCCACGGTGATCTCCTCTCCGATTTCTTTGTCACCCGACTCGTGATACACCGCCCGCGAAACCTCCGCAAGGCTGTGGCGTATGGACGGGCCGCGGCTGTCGTGGGATCGCCACCCCGGTCCGCGCCGGCGCTCAGCGGTGTGACCTTTCGGTGACATCAGCGTCGCGCATTCTTGCGTTGCGCCGGTCCGGCGCGCTATCGTCCCTCATGCTCGCCGTCCATGAGATGCCGACGGCCTACCCCAAGCCCCGCCTGCTCGACCGTGTCCGTGACGCCATCCGCGCCACTACAGCCGCCGCACCGAGGACGCATACGTCGGCTGGATCAGGCGGTACATCTTCTTTCACGGCAAGCGGCACCCGGCCGAGATGGGCGCGCCGGAGGTCGCACGGTTCCTGTCGTCGCTCGCCGTGGACGGTCACGTCGCCGCGTCCACCCAAAACCAGGCGCTGAGCGCACTGCTCTTCCTGTACCCGCAGCCTGCAGCACTCGAGTACGCGAAGACCCGCGCCGTAGAGCAGGCACGCCATGAGCCGCGCCGGCCCATCGAGCCGCCCGAGCGCCGCGCGCACCTCGTCACGCGTGAGGACGACTGGCAGCCGCTCGGGCCGCCGGGCGCGCACGACCTCGTCCAGCCACGGCAGCTCCACGCCCAGCAAAGGGATCGCCACGGTCCGCATCGCCAGCGGCGAGCTGCGGCGTGCCGAGATCCACTGGTATGAGGCATATGGAATCGGACGCGTTCGCCACAAGATCAAGAGGTTTCTAGACTGAGCCATGACGACCCGGGAGAAGGGATACGCTCTCTGCGTTGAGAATCGCGGCGCCGAAGATCTTGAGATCCGCAAGGTCTACCGCGTGCTGCACGACAAGGGCGCGGCGGCTACCGGCTACGTGCGAGTCATCGACGAATCCGGTGAAGACTATCTCTACCCGGCTGCCTATTTCGTCTCCGTCGAGTTGCCGCAGAAGGCGAAGCGTGCCTGGACGGCGAATCGAGGCCTCGCCAAGCGGCGGCGGTCGTCGAACAAGCCGCTTCAGCGGGCCGGAGCTCGCCCTACTCGCTCCGGCCGCTGAGCGGCGTCGTTATCCGGACGCAGGAATGACGAACGCCCTCGGTAGGAGAATCCTCGGAACGGCTGTCGTGGTCCTGTCGGCGGCTATCTGGAGCTATGGCCTCCAATGGTCAGCGCTACTGAACCTCGTCACCGGTCCTCTGAACGGCTTCTTGTCGGCCCGTGCTGCGGTCCTTCTCCGTGGGATGTCAGGGGCTGGGCGAACCCGACTCCTTGCACTGGGTTTGTATGGCGCCGTGCTCGCAGTGGCCGCCGCTGCTCTGGCCGGTGGCGTTGTACCCATCGCGGCAAACGGACTTCAACCTTCGTTCTCGACCGTGTTTCTCGGCGTCCATGGAGAAGGACTGCTCGGCCTTCTAGGGCTGCTTGCGGGAGCGGCCGTGGCCTTTCTCGCCTTCAGAGCGCACCGGGTCGCCGGATAACCCGCCGTTGCAGACGAACGGAGGGGTCGGTCGCTGCGCGCCTTCTCCCCTCCGCCGCTGAACGGCAGTATCGTTCGGCGCCGAGGGGCACGAGTGGCGTGATCGAACCCAACGGAGGAGCGTAAGTATGTTCGGCGCCGCCGAGGCGTACGAAGGATATATGGCCCGCTGGAGCCGGCGACTGGCGGAGATGTTCCTCGACTTCACCGGGTTCACTGACGGAGACCGGCTGCTCGACGTCGGCTGTGGTACAGGCGCTCTCGCGATGACGGCCGCGGCCCGCACGAGCCGGTCGGAGATCGTTGGAGTTGATCCCACGGAGACCTACGTCGCGTTTGCGCGTGAGCACGCATCGGCGCCTCGCCTGCGCTTTGATGTCGGCGACGCCCGGGCGTTGACGTACGCCAACGCAACCTTCGATCGAACGCTGTCTCTCCTCGTCTTGCAGTTCATCCCCGACATGGACCGGGCCATTCTCGAGATGTGTCGGGTGACCAGGCCCGGCGGCATCGTAGGCGGCTGCGTCTGGGACGCCGAGGCCGCTGGACAGGGCCTGGTGCATGTCTTCTGGGACGCTGCCGTAGCGCTCGATCCTTCCGCGGAAGCGAGGCATGTTCGCAACCGCGACACCAGCCGGCGCGGTGCGCTGTCAGGAAAATTCGGCGCGCACGGCCTGGTCGATGTGACGGAGACTATCCTTACCGTTGCGATGGAGTTCACCGGGTTCGACGATTTTTGGCTACCTCACTTGGAGCCCGCGGGGCCGACGGGCGCCTACGTTGCGGGACTCTCTACGGAGCGCCGGGCAGCCTTGCAGGCCCGCCTGCGCCGGGCTGTCCTCGGCGATCTTCCGGAGGGGCCCTTCACGCTGCACACGCCCGCTCTAGCTGTCCGCGGTCAGGTTCCGCGCTGAGTCCCATCGGGGGATGGCTTGAGCAGTGCCCAAAAAGTGCGTGGTGGCCCGCGTCGAACTTCGGCATGCAGCCGGCGGCCTTCGGCCGCGGCTGATACCCGGCGCTAGGCGGGCGGCATGACGTTTCGAGATATCCGAGCACGCGCCCTCATCGCACTCGGGATCGGTGCGCTCGTTATGGGCGCTACCGCCTCATGGCAGCTTGGTTCCCAGCTCGTTAGGCCAGTCAACCGTCCGGTCTCACTGCCCGCCGGTTTCCCGGCTCAGGTGGTCTCGCTTCCGGGGCCGGGGCATGCCATCGCCGGTTGGTGGCTCAATCAAGGCGGCGACTCTCCAGTCGTTCTTCTTCTCCACTCTATACGCGCTGACCGCTCGTCCATGCTGTCGCGGGCGAAGCTGTTGCTGGGCCACGGCTTCTCTGTCCTCCTGATCGATCTCCAAGGCCATGGCGAAACCCCGGGCGTTGCGATCACCATGGGGTCGCGCGAGTCCGGCGATGTCCGTGCAGCACTTGGGTGGCTCAAGCGCACGGTGCCCTCGCGTCGGATCGGGGTCATCGGCTGTTCTCTCGGCGGCGCAGCCGTCCTACTTAGCCCTCAACCATCGGGCTTCGACGCGGTCGTTCTCGAGGCTGTGTATCCCCGCGTTGCCCGCGCTATCGAGAACAGAATCCGCATCAGGTTGGGACCGCTCGCGCCTGCACTCACGCCGTTGCTGCTCGTCCAGCTCCAACCGCGGCTGCACATCTCGCCGCGGGACCTTGAGCCGATTCGTTCGATCGACCGCCTGGGGTCACCGGTTCTCGTGGTCGCAGGGTCGCGCGACCAGCACACAACACTCGCGGAGTCCGAAGAGCTTTTCCGTGCGGCAGTCCAACCAAAACGACTGTGGGTAGTCAGCGGTGCTCGTCACCAAGACTTCTTATCCTTCGACCCGGCAGGCTACGACTCAGAGGTCATCGGATTCCTTCTTGAACACTTGCGGCCGGCCGCCCGACAACAGGATGAACATGACGGCGTGCCGCGCCGCAAGTTATCCTGAGCGTTCGGCGGCATTCTCGGTTGTCGCGATTCGGAGGGCTGGAGACTGATGAGCGTGCGCGAAGCTGGTTGCACTTGGACCTCTACGCGGACGACAAAGATGGCGAAGTGGAGCGCTTGGTGAAGCTCGGCGCTCGCCGATACCCGTGGCGATATCGCCCCCGCAGTGATTTCGTCGTCCTGGAGGACCCTGGGGGCACGCTCTTCTGTGTGGTTCAGGTTTCGCCGCGTTAGAGTAGCGCAGGAATGATCGAATGGATGACCGGCTTGCCGGAGGTGAGGCGCCGATCGCCGGGGTCGCAGCGCCGCTCGACGCACCAGCGCGGAAGGGAGCCATCTGATGAATCAGCCCGCCGAGCTGGGAAAGGCGCATCTGCGCGTCGTCCGCCCATCCGATGACCTGGCCGCGTCAAGTTCTACCGTGACGGCCTTGGGTTCGAGGTGCTGTATGAGTTCAGGGACCACGACGGGTTCGACGCGGTGATGCTCGGCCGCAAGGAGGCTGCGTACCACTTGGCGTTCGTTCACAAGGTGGGGCATAAGGCAGGACGGGCTCCCGGCGAGGACAACCTGCTGGTGTTCTACTTGCCGGACGCGGATGAGTGGAAGCGATCGGTGGCGCGGCTAGAGGATCTGGGCCACAAGCCGGTCAAGGCGTTCAATCCGTACTGGGACAAGAAGGGCAAGACGTTCGAGGATCCAGATCGAGCCGGTAGGCTCGCGCGACGTTCTCGCCCAGAATTCCGCGGCGCCCGGACTCCGTCATCGGCGCGACCATCCCGCGCAGCTCTTCCAGATACGCGCCGGGATGATCGGGATGCGGGTAGTCGCTCGCCCAGAAGAACTTGTCCTCGCCGACGTGCGGCATCAGCGCGGCGATCGTGCGCTCGTCCGGGTCCGCCGAGATGAAGCACTGCCGCTTGAAGTAGTACGACGGCTTCTCCTTCAGCCGCACGGTCGCGCCGAGCGGCGTCCCGGTGAAGGTCGCGTCGGCGCGGTCGAGGAAGTAACCGATCCAGCCGGCCTGGGACTCGAGGACGACCACGCGCAGGCGCGGGAAGCGCTCGAAGACGCCGAACTGGAAGAAGGTGGCGAACGCCTGCTGCACGCCCTGGCCGGCGAAGAGATTGAAGTACCAGACCGCCCAGCCGAACTTGTCGAAGCGATGGTGGACGTTGAACGCGATCGGTTCGAACGTCGGATGCACGGCCAGCGGAACGTCGAGGTCCTGCGCCGCCGCGAAGACCGCGTCGTGGCGCGGATCGCCGTGGGGCACGCGCGTGATGGTGAACGGACAGACGAAGGCGCCGCGGCAGCCGTCCTTCACCGCGCGCTCGAGCTCGCGCGCGGCCTCTGCTGGATTGCCGAGCGAGAGATGCGCGATGGGGATCAGGCGGCCGCTAGAGTCGCGGCAGAAGTCGGCGATCCAGCGGTTGTACGCGCGGCAATACGCGCTCGAGAGCTCGGGGTCGAACAGCTCGGCCTCCCACAGCAGGCCGAGCGTGGGATAGAGCACGGCTTTCGCCATCCCCTCGCGGTCGAGGAGCTGCACGCGCTCCTTCATGTCCATGGTGCCGAACGCAGCGCCCCCGAGGTACGTCTGCTCCGGCGTGGGACGGATGCCGCGAACCTCCGCGGGCGGAACGTCCCCGCGCATCGCGCGCTCGCGGAGCTCGCGCGCCTCGTCGACCCGCTTGCCCATGCCGCCGAGGGTGCTGAGCTGGCCCGGGCGGGCAATCGTGGAGGGCCGGCCGTCGATCAAGAGATGCTCGAAGCCGTCGTCACCGACGCGTATCCGGAGCGCCCGGTCGCGATAGGCGGGTTCCAGATAGATCTCCCACAGATCCGGCGGTTCGAGGATGTGGCCGTCGCAGTCGATCACGAGCGCCCCGGTCGTCATGGCGTCGCTCCTCCGTGACAAAGCGTTGCGGGCTGGATGATACTCCAGGGCGTGCCGGCCGAGACCACCGAACGCGTCCGCCTGAGTGTCGCCGAGGCGCGCGCGCTGTCCGAGCGGGCGATGCGCGGGATCGGGTACGAGGCCGAGGAGGCCCGCATCCTCGCCGATCACGTGATCGACGCGGCGCTGTGCGGCTACGAGTACTCCGGCCTGCCGAAGCTGCTCAACGTCGCCGACGACCCCCGCTTCAAGGCCCCGCGCCGGCCGATGCGCGTGCTCAGGGAGACGAGCGTGTCGGTGCTCTTGGACGGCGGCAACCAGAGCGGCATGCTGGGGATGTACTACGCGACCCGAGCGGTGATCGAGCGGGCCAGCGCGCACGGCTTCGCGCTCGTCGGCGTCGACAACATCTGGATGAGCGGCCGCAGCGCCTATTACGTGGAGATGGCGGCGCGAGCGGGCTTGATCGGTATCCACACGGTGGCTGCGCCGCCGATGGTCGCCCCGCTGGGCGGCGCCAGGGCGGCGCTGGGCACCAATCCGATCGCCTTCGGCTTCCCGATGGACGGCGACCCGCTGGTGATCGATCTGGGCACCTCCGCGTTCATGGGCACCGATCTCCAGTTCCGAGCGCGTCTCGGCATTCCGCTGCCCGAGGGCGTGGCGATCGACGAGCGCGGCCGTCCCACGACGGACGCGGCGGCCGCGCGGCGCGGCGCGCTCCTGCCGTTCGGCGGGCACAAAGGTTACGCCCTGGCGCTCGCGATGCACGCGCTCGGCGTGAGCGCCGAGTACCTCTTCATCGCGTACAAACCCGATCTGTTCGTTCCTCTGAAAGAGTACCGGCGCGCGCTGACCGCGGAGATCGCCGCGATCAAGGCGACGCCGCGGCAGGCAGGCGTCGACGAGATCCGCATTCCGGGCGAGCGGGCGCATCGCGAGCGCGCGCGTCTCGCTCGCGAGGGCATCGAGATCGACCGGCGCATCCACGACGCGCTCACCCGGCTGGCGGAGGGCAGGCAATGACAGACGGCAAAGGACCCTTGAACGGTATCCGCGTGATCGATCTCGGTCGTCATCAGGCGGGACCCCGCTGCGCCCAGGTGCTCGCTCGTCTGGGCGCCGAAGTCATCAAGATCGAGCGCCTGGGTGGCGAGGAGACCCGGTACCACGCGCCGTGGGTCCGCAAGCAGAGCGCGTACTGGGTCCAGTACAACTCCGGCAAGAAGAGCGTCAGCATGGACTTGCGCAAGGAGGACGCGAAGACGGCTCTGCGAAAGCTGATCAAGGTCTCCGACGTGGTCGTGCAGAACTTTCGGCCCGGGACCATCGAGGAGATGGGCTTCGGGTATGACGCGCTGAAGACGCTGAACCCGCGCATCATCATGGTCAACGTCTCCGCGTACGGGCAGTTCGGTCCCTATCGCGATCAGATCGGCTACGACCCCATCGGCCAGACCATGTCGGGCATCGCCATGGTCACCGGCGACGACGGCATGCCGCCGATTCGCGCGGGAGTTCCCATCATCGATCGCACCACCGCGCTGCACGCCGCGATTGGGACTCTGGCAGCGCTCCACGAGCGAAGCATGTCAGGAGCGGGACAGAGCATCGACGTCTGCCTCGCGGACTCCGGCTACAGCCTGACGGAGATCCCCATCACCGCCTACCACGGCGCGGGAACCGAGCCCAAGCGCGGCATATCTGATTCAGCGCCGAGTGGCATGTACCCGTGTAAGGACGGCTGGGTGTTGATTGCCGCTGGAGACCAGCACCACTGGCCTCGGGTCTGTAGCGCCCTCGGGAAACCGGAGTGGCAGACAGACCCGCGCTTCACCACCCGCCACGAGCGCAGCAAGCATGCGGCGGCCGTCAACGAGGCGATGCGTGCGTTGATGTCCACCATGACGATGAAGGACGCCATCGCCCACTTCACGCGTCACGACGTGGTGGCGGCGCCGGTGAATACGATCCCGCAGGCGGCCCGGGATTCCCATCCGTGGGAGCGACGGGCGATGGTGGAGGTTCCGGATTTCCTGGCGGGGACGATCGCCGTGTCCGGCGACTTCTGGCACTTCAGCCGGACGCCGGCCGTCGTGGGCTCGACGCCGAAGGTGGGCGAGCACAACGAGGAAGTGTTGGGCCTGCTCGGTTACTCCAAGGAAGAGATCGCGGACTTGTATGCGAAGGAAGTGATCGGGAACTGGCACCACTACGACACGCTGCCCGGGTAAACGAGGCGAGGTGAGGCCACCTCACGGCTTCTTCAGGCGGATGTCCTCGTAGGGTGCGGCGAAGAAGAGCACCGGATTCAGACCGATGGCCGGTTCCTCGACCCGTGGTCCCACTCCGTGCAACGTGGCGGGCTCGAAGATCGGAGCGTGCATCACCCGCTCGTGCATGAGCCGCTGAATCTGATGAAGCAGTGCTTCGCGCCGCTTTCGGTCGCGCTCCTGCGCCTGCGTCCTGAACAGGTCGTCGATATCAGGATAGCCGCCATAGGCGTAGGTGGAGCTGCTGATGACGAAGGCCTCGATGCGTGAGGCGGCGTTGCCCTGCGCCGCCGTCACCGTCAGGATGAGCCCTTGCAGCTTCTTGGTTCGCCACGCTTCCATGTAGGTCGCCCGCTCCATGCTGCGCACCCGCGTGCGAATGCCGACCGCGGCCAGATTGTTGCTGAGAGCCTCGCCCATGCTGGTGAACGGAGGGAGCGGCGTCACGTCGCCGGCATCGAAGCCATTGGGATAGCCGGCCTCGGCGAGGAGGCGCTTGGCCCGCGCCGGGTCATAGGGATACGGTTCGATCCGGAGGGCGAACTCCATGATGCTCGGGATGATCGATCCGGTCAGACGCGAGTAGCCCAGCCGCTCCGCCTCGTTGATGCCCTGCTTGTCGATGGCCAGGGTGGCCGCCAGCCGGACGCGGCGATCGGCCCAGGGCGACTTCGGCTTCCACTGCTCCGGGAACTCGACCCACCAGCTCGCGGTGGGGATGACGTGGAGCAGCCGAAGCTTGGAGTCGGCCTTGATGCTCGCCGCCTCGAGGCCGACCATCAGGTAGCCGAGATCCGCCTCGCCGGTTTTCAACATGGCCAGGCGCGTGGTGCGATCGGGGACGCCCTTGATGACGACGCGCTTGATGGAGGGCTTCTTGCGCCAGTACTGCTCATTCGCCTCGAGCACCAGCTCGGTGCCCGGGCTCATCCGCACGAACCGAAAGGGCCCCAGCCCCACGGGATGGCGGCCAAAGCCGTCCTCGCCGACCTTCTCGATGTATTTCTTGGGCACGATCCAGGCCGCGCCGGTGGCCGGCGTGGCATAGAACACCAGAAAGTCCGGCCAGGGGCTACTCAGGACGAACCGCACGCGATGGGGGTCGACGATCTCGACGGCCTTGACCCGTTCGTGCAGGATCTTGGCCGAGACGCCCCGGTAGCGGGCGAAGCTGAACTTCACGTCCTCGGCCGTGAACGGATCGCCGTTGTGGAACCTGAGCCCCTCTCGCAGCTTGAACTCGTACACGAGCCCGTCCGGACTCTCTTTCCACGACTCGGCCAGGCACGGCCCCATGTTGTTGCCGGGCAGCGGCTTGATCAGCGCGTCGTGCAGGGCGTAGAGGAAGACGAACGGTGTGCTGAGTCCCGAGGTCTCGGCGGGATCGAGAAACGTGGGCGCGATGGAGGCGTCGAAGGCGATGGTCAGCTCGCCTTCGGGCCGGTTCTGGCCGGCGGCCTCCCCACCCCATGTCGCCAGGAGCAGAAAGAATGAGGCGAAAACCACGCCCGCTTTTGCGATCATGGACTCCTCCCGAGCTCACCGTAATCGGGGTAGGGAGACGTTATATGGTCGAGGTTCGCGCGACGTCAAGAGCGAGCGCAACGTATGGGGTGGCTCCCGCCGCCCTGGCGGGTGTCCTCGCGCTCACGAGCACGGTGGCCTGGGGCGACGTCGGACACGCGCACGCGCCGGACGAGGGCACGCAGGTCCCCCGCGTCGTCTGGCTCCTTGGCATCGCGCTCACGATCCTCGTGGGCCTCCTGCTCCTGCGGCAGGCGCGCCGCGGCGGGGACTATCTGCGGCGCGTGCGCGGTTTCAGCCGGAACGCGCGACTCCTGCTGCTGCGCACTCCGTTCAGCGGGCTCTCGGTGAGCATCTGGCGGCTCCTGTTCTATCTCTACTTGCTCGCCTCGGGACACGACACGCTCTTCGTCGCGCAGCTCGCCTCGATCAACTGGATTGCTCACGGTCTCTCCGTCATCCCCTCGGGGATCCTGTCGGACCTCTTCGGGCGGCGCCGCGTCTTTCTGATTTCCTACAGCGGCAACATCCTCGGTACGGCTGGACTGATCCTTGCCCACGATCCCATGGCGCTGCTCGTGCTGGCCGCTGTGCAGGGCGCCTTCGAGGGCGGCCACGCGATCGTCGGCCCGCCGTTCATGGTGGAGCAGAGCCAGCCTGCCGAGCGCGTGCACCTGTTCAGCATCGGCTCGTTCCTGACAGTCGGCGCCGCGAGCCTGGGCAACCTTCTGGCGGGCGTGCTCCCGATGGCCTTCGCCCCGCTCCTCGGGCTCGGGCCGGAGAGCGCCGGCGCCTTGCGGGCGGGTCTCTTCTGCGTCCTGCCCGTCATGCTGTGCTCGGCGCTTCCGATCTACCTGATCGACGAGCGATGGCAGCCGATCGACATCAAGCGGTGGTGGCGAAGCCTCGAGAGCCACGGGACGATCAGCATGCTGGCGTTGACGGAGGGGGGCGCAGGGCTGGCGCTCGGGATGACGGCGCCGTTCTTCGCCGTGTTCTTCGCCCACGAGCTCCACGCGTCGACCACGGCGATCGGCGTGATCTTCGGCGCCGGCTCGATCGTCACCGCATTCGCGACGCTTCTGAGCCCCGTCGTCGTCCGCCGGCTCGGCCGCGTCCGTACGGTGGCATACCTGAAATTCCTCGGGGTGCCGTTCCTGATTCTGATCGCCCTCGCCCCCGGCGTGGTGACGGCAGGCGTCGCCTACCTTCTGACCATTGTGTTCATCGGCGGCGCGTTCCCCAACAAGTCGCTCACCGATCCGATCTACAGCCTGTTCTCGATGGAGGTCGTGAAGGACCGCGAGCGCGGCACGACGAACGGCATCATGCACGCCTTCAGCGAGTTCCCCATGGGTGTGGGCGCGTGGATCGCCGGGCCCTTCATGGCCTCCGGCAACTGGACGATGCCGTACTGCCTCGCGGGGGCGATCTACGCGCTGGCCTTTCTGACCTTCTACGCGTACTTCTCACGCGTCGAGTCGGCCCGCGCCCTCGCCGCCGAATCCGCCGCGTAGCCCCCGCACGTCAACGCTCGTCCGACAGCGCCCATTACGACACGCTTCCCGGGTAAACGAAGATCACCCGGCTGGCACGTCGGCGAGCAGGCGACCGAAGGCCGGCAGCCGGTCGGCGCTCTTGAACGCGCGCAGCATCGCCCAGATCGACGCCTGATTCGTGGTCACCACGGGCTTGCCGAATTCCCGCTCCCAGGAGGTGACCGACGACATCGTCGGGAAATTGCCGCCAGGCACGACGAAGACCTCGATCTCCAGCCGATCGATGCGGGCGAACGCGTCGCGCGCGTTCTGCGGGCCGAGCTTCCCGATGGCATACGCGTCGGTCGCGCCGAAGCCCTCGAGGGCCACGGTGTCGAGCCCGTGCTTCGCCTTGAAATAGCGGGCGGCACGTTGGTTGACCTCTTCCGAGTAGGGAGACACGATGGCGACGCGGCCCGCACCGAGGGCGCGAACGGCGCGGCCCACCGCCTGCGCAGACGTGATGGCGACAACGCCGGCGCCGGCACTCATCCGCTTCGTGACGACGTCGTCGTAGTCCTCGGCAAAGAGACTTGCCGACGTCTGGGCCAGGATCACCATCTCCACCCTGGCCGTCCCGAGCAAGCGCGACTGATAATCGATATCCTCATCCCGGCTCGGCGAGAAACTCCCGCCACTCGACTTGAGGCGCCCGACGTGGGCCTGGTAGGTCGCCGGCAAGAAGAGCCGGCACTCCATCTCGACCGTGGTGTTCGTGGACGGAATCAGCACGCCGAAGTGTCGGGTCATGATCGTCACGTCCTCACTGGCCCAGCTTCACCGACCGGCCCGAGGCCGAGGATCGCTCGATCGCGTCGATCAGCTTGTGGCGCTGGACGGCGAGATCGAAGTCCACGTCGAAGGCCCCGCGGCCACGCAGAGCGCCGGCGGCTCGCGCGTACGCCTGCGCGACGTTGTAGGGCTGACCGGCCGGAGTACCGTTAGGAGCGAACCTGTACTTGTCCGGCACGGGCATGGCAGCCAAGGGCTCCTTGCCTTTGCCCGCATGCATCTGGTTCGGCCCGAGGCTGAGCGCGCCGTTCGCCCGGATGACGATGGCGCCGTCTCGCCCGTAGATCTCCAATCGGTTGCCGCTCGGATTCGAGGGAGCGGTGGCCACGCTGATCGACACCTCGGCGCCGCTCACCATGCGGCCGACGACGTTGATGCTGTCCGGCGAATCGACCGGAACCGCCTTGCCTTCGAGGGTGCGCCACTCCGGGATTCTCGTCGACACGCGGGCCGAGACTTCGGCGAACTCGCCGAGCACGGCGCAGAGCGCGTCGATGGCGTGGCCGCCCGTGATGGTCAGCACGTTGGCGCCGTTGGCGCGTACGCCCTGCCAGATGCGGCCGGGGCCCCGCTGCAGCTGCGCCTGCGCCACGGTGCTCAGGTTTGCCGTGAGCACCTCGCCGATGTGACCCTCCTTGATGAGATCACGCGCGTACAGAATCGTCGGGTCGCTGCGCGCCTGTAGGCCGACGATGGTCTTCAGCGAGCGTTGGCGAGCGAGCCCCGCCATTTCTTCCGCCTCGGCGAGATTCTTGCCGAGCGGCCATTCGCAGCACACGGGCTTCCCCGCCTGCAGGCCTGCCATGACCAGCTCGCGGTGGCCGGGCACTCGCACGCAGACGACGAGCAGGTCGACGTCCGGATGCGCCGCCATGTCGCTGAACCGGTGGAACGCGTGCTCCGCACCAAAGGCGGCGGCCGAGGCCTTGGCCGTGTCCTCGTGCGCGGTGCAGACCGCCTTCAGCTCATAGCCGGGCAGAGCGTTCAGGGCGGGAACGTGAGCATTGGCGCCCCAGCCGCTGCCCCCTTGTGTCACGGTTGCTCCCACGATTCCCACGCGAATCTTGTCTGTCATCTGAGCCTCCCTTTCCCCTGGGGCAGACAGGTTACAGGAGTAGCGCGGCGCTTGACACTTCGACGTCGCCAGCGGAACATCCCCGCTCGAGCGGCCCAATGCGGAACATTGCCGAAGAGACGCGGTTGCCCCCCGATATCGACGCTCAGCCCGTGGTGCGGGCCGCGGCCGCTCTGCGGTCGGTCATCCGCGGTCATCACGCTGAGCTCGAGCGCGAGCAGCGCCTGCCGAAAGCGTTGGTCGAGGCGCTTCACAGTGCCGGCTTCTACAAGCTCGTGATGCCGCGTGAGCTGGGTGGTCTTCAGGCCGACCCGCTGACCTACGTGCGCGTGGTGGAGCTGCTCGCCGAGGGCGCCGGCTCGGTCGGCTGGAATGTGGCCAACAACAGCATCGGCCAGCTCATCACGCTCGGTCTGCCAGACGAGGGCGTTCACGAGATCTACATGCACGGGGCCGACACCGTCATCGCCGGCACCGCCGTGATGGGAGGCGGACGGGCCGTGCCTGTCGAGGGTGGGTACCGAGTCACCGGGCGCTGGCCCTTCGGCACGGGCTGCCAGGAGAGCTCCTGGATGCTCGGCAGCTTCCAGATCTTCGACGGCGTAGAGCCGCGCCGCAGCCCGGATGGCAGCTCGGTCTTCTGGCGCGGGGTCTTCGCGCGTTCCGAAGCGCAGATCGTCGAGGGGAGCTGGGACGTTTCGGGGATGCGTGCGACGGGCAGCTTCGACTGGACGGTCGACGATGTCTTCCTGCCGGAGCGGCGGACGATGGTCCACGCCGGCGTCCCGCTCGACAATCAGTGGAAGCGCTGGCCCGGGGTGTCGTACGCGTTGCCCGCGCAAGCCTGGGTCGGGCCCCACCACAGCGCCGTGATCACCGGAATCGCGCGAGCTGGTATCAACGCACTGATCGAGCTGGCCGGCGAGAAGACGCCGCGCGGGAGGACCGCTCGGCTCTGCGAGAGTCCCCAGGTACAGGACGCGGTCGGGCGCGCCGACACGATGCTGCACGCCGGTCGCGCCTACCGCAGCGCGACGATCACGGAGGTCTGGAACACCGTCGCGGCCGGCGAAGAGACCACCCTCGATCAGCGGGCCCGCTGCCGGCTGGCCGCGGTCTACGCCTCCGAGAGCGCTCGCCAGGCGATGGATCTGATGTACCAGCACGGTGGCAGCACCTCGTACCGGTGCGAGAGCCGTTTGGCCGAGTGCTGGCGCGACCTCCACGTCGTGGGTCAGGCGGTCACGCTTGCGCCGGAGTGGTACCCGATGGGCGGCCGGGTCTTCCTGAAGATGGACCCGGGGCCGCGGCTCCGTTGAATTCACGACGCGCCACGACAGGAGGAGAGCCCGATGCCGTTCTACGAACACGGTGACGTCCGCATCCACTATGAGGAGATCGGCTCCGGGTTCCCGCTGCTGCTGATCCCGGGCGGCGGTCTGAATTCCTCGATCTCCTTCTGGACACGGGCGTCCTTCAACCCGATGGAGGAGTTCAAGGACGACTTCCGCTGCATCACGGCCGATCTGAGAAATGCCAACGACGGGCGGTCCACCGGCCCGCTGCAGATCGAGAAGCCGTGGGACGCTTACGCTGACGACCAGCTCGGCCTGATGGACCACCTGGGCATCCGTGAGTTCCTCGTCCTGGGCAACTGCATCGGCGGCCCGTTCATCCTCAAGCTGCTCCAACGGGCGCCCGACCGCGTGGTGGCCGCCGTGCTCAGCCAGCCGAGCGGACATCGACCGGAAAATCCCGACGTCTTTTGGAACAACAACATCACGAACTGGGGACCGGCCCTGTGCGCGCGGCGACCCGACATCACGCTGGAGATGATCGAGCGTTACCTGCACAACCTCTACCGCTCGCCGGCCGACTTCGTCTTCACCGTGACGCGCGAGTTCGTGCGCTCCTGCCAGACCCCGATGCTGATCCTGCCGGACGACATCCCGGCACATCCGTACGCCGTGGCGATGGAAATCGCGAGCCTCGCGCCCAACGCCGAGGCATCGATCTACCCGTGGAAGGAGTCCAAAGAGACGATCCGCAAGGTCGTCGAGCACGCCCGAACCTTCCTGAAAGCGCACGAACCCGTGGCGGCACGCTGAAGCCTATCGGCCTTCCGCGCCACCTTCCCCCTGCTTGCGCAGGAAGTCCTGGAGCTCTCGCATCAGCTTTTCAGAGTCGAGCTCTCCGTCAGGCAGCGGTTGCCGCTCCTCGTCGGCCGCCGCATCGTACTGCTGCTCGAGCCGCCGCACGTGCTCTCGTGTCGCGCGGTCCCGCGCCACCGCCCGATCACATTGGGTGTGGAAATCCTGGATGGCCTCGGCGAAACGAGACATGTCCGGACTCAGATGGAGCAGGCGGGCCGCATAGCTCACCAGGGCCTGGATCGCCGCCGGATTCTCTGCATCTGGGAGATAGTGCGGCGCTTGTCCCATGAAGCCGACATGCTGCATGTCGCGTCGCCCCGCCGCGTCCAGGATGATCGAAGAAATACCGGTCGGGCCTTCGTAGGTCGGCGGGCGATAGATGCCCCACGCTTCGAGCAGCGACCGCACGGCGGGATCGGTGCAGCGGGCCGTGACACGTATCGGCCGGGTATGAGGAGCGCTGGCCAGAAGCGCCCCGAGCGACACGATCCGCCTCACCCCGCAGCGCTCGGCCACATCGAGGAACGCTTTGGTATAGGTGCGCCACCGCTGATGGGGCTCCGGTCCGCAAAACAGGAGGAGGCCGTCTCCGCCATCCTGACGGCGGCCGCGCCACGCGAAGAACTCGCTCCGTGGCCACAGGATCTCGCGCTCTGCATCAGCCCTCAACCGCACCTCGGGTCGTTCCTGGGTCAGCACGAAAAACTCTTCGGAATCTATCGAGGCCAACCGCTCGGCCCCGAGATCGCTGACCAGGTGGCGCAGGGCGCCCGTTGCCGCCCGGCCCGCATCGATCCATCCCCCAAACGCCATGACCATCGTCGTCAAGGTGGCAGGTGGCTCGCGATCGAAGGCTACGTGGTCCATTATGCGTCGGCCGGCAGTTCGCCGAGCAGGCGGCCGAAGGCCGGCAGGCGATCGGCGCTCTTGAACGCGCGCAGCATCGCCCAGATCGACGCCTGATTCGTGGTCACCACGGGCTTGCCGAATTCCCGCTCCCAGGCGGCGACCGACGACATCGTCGGGAAATTGCCGCCGGGCACCACGAAGACCTCGATCTCCGGCCGATCGACCCGGGCGAACGCGTCACGCGCGTGCTGCGGGCCGAGCTTCCCGATCGCATACGCGTCGGTCGCGCCGAATCCTTCGAGCACGATCGTCTCGAGCCCGTGCTTCGCCTTGAAATACCGGGCGGCGCGTTCGTTGACCGCCTCCGAGTAGGGCGACACGATGGCGACGCGCCGCGCGCCGAGGGCCCGAACGGCGCGGCCGACCGCCTGCGCCGATGTGATGGCCGGAACGCCGGCCGCGGCGCTCATCCGCTTCGTGACGACGTCGTCGTAGTCCTCGGCAAAGAGACTGGCCGACGTCTGGGCCAGGATCACCATCTCCACCTTGGCCGTCCCCAGCAAGCGCGACTGATGGTCGATGTCCTCATCCCGGCTCGGCGAGAAACTGCCGCCGCCGCTCGACATGAGGCGCCCGACGTGCGCCTGGTAGGTCGCCGGCAAGAGCCGGCACTCCATCTCGACCGTCGTGTTCGTGGAGGGAATCAGCACGCCGAAATGTCGGGTCACGGTCGCCTCCCTGAGTGTTTCTCCTCCGATTACACGCGGCTGAGGTAGAGCACGAAACCATGCAAGCCGGTCCGATATGGTTTCACCGCTTCGACGATCGCATCCGCAATCGCCTGGAATTCATCCCCACGAAAGTTCGAAGGAACCAGGACGATCCCGACGTGTTCGTTATTGGTCGCGACCGCCTCATGGGCGAGCGCGATGAAATCGATCACGTTCGCGGTAACGATGACCCGTCCTTCTCGCGTTGCGTAGGCTAGCTGGGCCCGATCGTCCAGCTGAACGTTGCCTACTTCTTGCGCCGCGGTCGCGTCTATGCCATGTTTTCGAAGAAGTGCAGCAATGATGGGCGACAAGTTCTCATCGAGGTAGACCTTCACCGGGTGAACTGCACGAGTCCTGGATACTGTCTCTCGATGCTCTCAGGCGTCAGGGCAGCGTTCGTATCGATCTTGGCCTGAACTTCGTCACGATAGCGCGAGTAGTACATCAGGGCCGCCGTCACTTGAGCTTGCGATAGTTGGGGGAAGGCTTTTCGAATCCTGCCGGAATTCTGATCTCTGCTGAAGTCACGCACGACTTCCCAGACTCCGAGGCCAGTTCCGCCAATCTTCGCCGTTCGACCGCTCGGTTCATCAGCAAAGTAAATACCGGGACATTGCCGCATTCGTAGCGCCTCGTCGAGTAGTTCCTGAGCTACGTCTGCGACCGATCGACGCGTGCGTGCAGCCGTCGCCTCGAGGTCCTTGCGCAATGATCGGCGGAGCCGCATGGTCGTCAGCACCCTCGGCTCCTGACCGCTCGGCTTGACTTCCTTGCGGTTCACAGCACGATTCTGGAAGGCCGTCTTACGACCACGCCCTGAGCTTCTCATGGCTTATACATTACGTTGTAAGCTAGGCGATTACAATAGCATACACCGCCCCTGGGCACCACGAAGACCTCGATCTCCGGCCGATCGATCCGGGCGAACGCGTCACGCGCGTGCTGGGGGCCGAGCTGCCCGATCGCGTACGCGTCGACGTCGTCATAGTCCTCGGCAAAGAGACTCGCCGTCTGGGCCAGGATCACCATCTCATGGCCGGGAGAGGCCGCTTACCAAGGCCGCTTCCAAAAGTGGCTTCGTCCGCCTATGATCCCGCTCTGACAGGAGGGCGCTCATGAGCGAAGTCGACGGCGCAACCTTGGTGGCACGGAGCCTCAAACAGCAGGGCGTCAGGTTCATGTTCGGGATCGTCGGGTTTCCGGTGAGCCCGATCGCCGCGGCCGCGCAGAAGGAAGGCATCACCTATGTCGGGATGCGCAACGAGCAGTCGGCCTCGTATGCCGCGCAGGCCGTTGGCTATCTGACCGGGCGCCCCGGCGCCTGCCTCGTCGTGTCGGGTCCCGGCGTCGTCCACGCCCTCGCCGGCCTCGCCAACGCGCAGCAGAATGGCTGGCCCATGGTTCTCATCGGCGGCGCTTCGGAGACCTGGCGCAACGGCATGGGGGCGTTCCAGGAAGAGCGCCAGGTGCTGATCGCGACGCCGTTCTGCAAGTTCGCGCACGCGGTCGAGCACGTCCACCGCATCCCGTTCTATATAGAAATGGCGGTGCGGAACTCGATCTACGGCCGCCCCGGCGCGAGCTATCTCGACCTGCCGGACGACATCATCACGGGAAAGGTCGACGAGTCGAGGGTGGACGAGCCGGCGCGCTGCCCGGACCCGCCGCGCACCCAGGCCATGCCGGCGGATGTCGAGCGCGCGCTGAATACGCTCCGTTCGGCGGAGCGGCCGCTCGTCATCGTCGGCAAGGGCATGGCGTACTCGCGCGCCGAGGACGAGGTGCGCGCCTTCATCGAGCGCACCAAGGTGCCGTTCCTCGCCTCGCCGATGGGCAAGGGCGTGATGTCCGACACCCATCCGCTGTCGGTCGGCGCGGCGCGCAGCCACGCGCTGCAGAATGCCGACGTCGTCTTCCTGATGGGCGCGCGGCTCAACTGGATCATGCATTTCGGCCTGCCGCCGCGCTTCAACAAGAACGTGCGCATCATCCAGCTCGACATCGCGCCGGAGTCGATCGGCCAGAACGCGCCGACCGAAGTCGCCCTGGTCGGCGACGGCAAGGCAATCGTCGCGCAGATCAACGAAGCGCTCGGCAAACGCGAGTGGGTCTTTCCCAAGGACTCGCCGTGGCACGCCGCGATCGCCGAGAAAGCCGCGGCGAATGCGGCGCAGATCGCGCCCCAGCTCGCCGACGACCAGGCCCCGGCCAACTATTACCGCGCGCTGAAGGACGTGGCCGCCTGGACGCCGGAAGACGCGATCATCATCGGCGAGGGCGCCAGCACGATGGATATCGGCCGCACCCAGCTGTTCAATGCGAAGCCGCGGCACCGGCTCGATGCCGGCAGCTACGGCACGATGGGCATCGGCATGGGCTTCGTCATCGCCGCCGCGGTCGTGCATCCCGAAAAGCCGATCATCTCGGTCTCGGGCGACTCGGCGATCGGCTTCTCTGGCATGGAGATGGAGACGGTCTGCCGCTATCAGCTGCCGGTCAAGATCGTCGTCTTCAACAACGGCGGCATGGGTCCGGGACACGCGAAGCATCCGGACAACCCTCTGCAGAACCTGAAGCCCAACGCGCTGATCTACGGCGCGCGCTACGACAAGATGATGGAGGCCTTCGGCGGCAAGGGCTGGTTCATCGAGAACCCGAAAGATCTCAAGAGCGCGCTGGAAGCGGCGATGGCGTTCCGCGGCCCGGCGCTGGTCAACGTCATGATCTCCCAGGAGTCGGCCCGCAAGCCGCAGCAGTTCCGCTGGCACAGCTGATTCGCTGCGACGTCACGGCACGGGGCCGCTCGGCGAGAACGGCCCCGTGTCGGCGCGCCGCGTTCATGGGGCGTCCATTCGAGCCGTATAGCCCGCGATGACGAACTGACCGGGACCCGAGGTGCTCGGGCGGCCGAACACCATCATGCGAAACGTCTGCCCCGGCTTCCCAAGATCGTGGTGCCGCCCGGCGATCGTGAGCCCTGCACTCGACTTGACGGTGTTGACGAAGAACGTGGTGAACTGGTTCGTCGTGGTGTCGAGAACCACCTGATGCCGCAGCGTCGAGACCATTACCGGCATGCCACCCCGGAACGACTCGGGATTCGCGAAGTCGGCACCGGGCTTGTCGTGGAAATACACGGTCATCGTTCCCTCGCGATTCACGATACGCAGCGGACCGTGGTTGATCACCCGCAGCGTGGTCGTGTCACTGTAGAACGTCAGCAAGGCCGTGCTCTCGTTCGCTGGACTCTCGGCAAAGATGCCCGTGATGCCGGAAATGGAGCTGATATAACCGTACTGCGCGGACGACGAGCCGGTGTTGAGTACCGCGCCGATCAACTCCATGGTCCGATCGCTCTCTCCCCGTCCGGGCCCGTCCGAGGACGCAGGAGTGACGAGCATGACGAGCACGACGATGGTCATGAGCGTGCTTCGAAGCGCTATCCTTTGCATCGGTGAGCCTCCTTTGGCGCGGACGTTACGGCTGAACCGCCGCGGGCGTCCTGCAAGCGTCCTGAAGAAATCCTGAAGAAATTGTGAAGGCTTCGGTAAGCGTGTCGGGAAAGACCTACAGGTTCGGCCCCTTCAGGCTGGACACGGCCGAATGCCTGCTCGTGCGGAACGGCGAACGCGTGCCGCTCGAGCCCCAGGTGTACCGGACGCTGGCGGTTCTGGTCGAGAACCACCAGCATCTCTCGAGAAAGGAATGGCTACTCCAGCAGATCTGGGGTGACACCCACGTCGAGGAGGGCGGCCTGACGAGAAACATCTCGGTGCTGCGACGAGTTCTCGGTGCCGGATACATCGAGACGATTTCCAAGCGCGGCTATCGCTTCGTCGGCGAGGTGGCCGAAGTGAGCGTAGGGACCGAGAGCCCCGAAGCCTACCAGCTCTATATCAAAGGCCGCTATCAGTGGAATCAGCGGACCGAGGTTGGTCTGAAGAAAGCCACCGAATACTTCGAGCAGGCGATCGAAAGAGATCCTCGCTACGCTCGCGCCTACTCGGGACTGGCCGATTCGAATACCACGCTCGGCTATCTCAGCCATCTCGCGCCGCGAGAGGTGTTTCCGAGGGCGAACGAGGCGGCGACGAGAGCCCTTCGACTGGACGCCACACTGACCGAGCCTCACACGTCGCTCGCTTACGTGCGGCTCTATTACGATTGGGACTGGACGGGCGCCGAAGCCGAGTTCAGGCGCGCCCTCACGCTCAACCCCAACTACGCGACCGCCCACCACTGGTACGCCGTCTACCTGACGGCGATGGGGCGGTTCGAGGAGGCCCGGGCGGCCATCGGGCGGGCGCAGGCACTCGACCCGACCTCGCTGATGATCAACACGGACCTGGGGTTCGTCCTGTACTACAGCCGCCAGTACGATGCGGCCATCCAGCAGCTGCAAATGGTCACCGAGATGAACGCGGACTTCGCGCTCGCGCACTTCTGGCTCGGGCGGGCGTACCAAGAGAAGCGGAGGTACGACGACGCCATAGCCGAGTTTCGCAGAATCGAGGCGGCACTGCATGGCTGGCCGGTGGTGAGCGCGGCGATCGGCCATGTCCACGGTGTGTCCGGTCGTACGCGCGAGGCGCTCGAGACCCTGGATGGCTTGGAGCGTCTCAGGAAGGAGCGATATGTGACTCCGTATGGCGTTGCTCTCGTCCATGCGGGACTCGGCGACAAGGATGAGGCGCTCGCCTGGCTGTCCCGGGCGCTGGTCGATCGCTCGCACTGGCTGGTCTGGCTGAAGCTGGATCCACGACTCGATGCCTTGCGCTCGGATCGGCGGTACGCAGACCTTCTGCTCGCCGTCGGTCTTCAATGACTGCCGTCGCTGATCGGGCGCGTTGCCGGCGTTCGATCTACAATGCGCGTCGATGACCTGGCTGGTGAGGAACGAGCGAAAGGACTAACGCCATGCTGACGATCGATGCCCAGGTGCACGCGTACGAGCGCAATCACCCCGGCCGGCCCTGGGCGGCGGTGCTGCACGGCCCCGCGGAGGTCACGGGGGACCAGATGGTGGCGGCGATGGATGCCGTCGGTGTGGACGGGGCGCTTCTCGTCTCCCCGTTCACCATGTACCGCTACGACGCGAGCTATGCGATCGAGGTGCGCGCCAGGCACCCCGGTCGGTTCGGGCTGATCAAGCCGGTCGATCCTTCCGACCCCGCCGCCGCCGAGACGGTCGCCGATTGGGCGGCCACCCCGGGCACGGTGGGCATCCGCATCATGATGACCCGCGGGGTGTCCGAGGACCCCGCCGATCCCGGGATCAACCGGGTGCTGGCCGCCGGGGCGCGGCACGGGCTGCCGGTGAACATCCTGTGCTGGGGCCGCCTGGAGCAAGCCCGGGCGCTGGCGGCCCGCAACCCGGATACGGCGATCGTGATCGACCATCTCGGTCTGCAACAGCCGTTCGAGCCGCCGCCGCCGGCGCAGCCCTTCCACGATCTGCCAGATGTCCTGAAGCTCGCCGGCCATCGGAACGTCGCGATCAAGATCACCGGCGCCTGCACGCTCTCGCGCGAGGCCTTCCCTTACAAGGATATCTGGGACCCGCTCGCGCGCATCTTCGATGCCTTCGGCATCGACCGCTGCATGTGGGGCACCGACTGGACCCGCGCGGTCGGGCTGCTAACGTACAAGCAGGGCGTCGATGCCTTCCGCGGCACCGATCGCCTGTCCGAGAGCGACAAGAGCACGCTGATGGGAGGAGCGCTGCAGCGCGTGTACAAGTGGTCGCCGAAGAGGGCGTGACGCGAGGCGGGTCCATGAACTGGCTCGTGAAGGAAGAACCGACCCACTACGGGTTCGACGCGCTCGTGAAGGACAAGAAGGCGGTCTGGAGCGGCGTCAGGAACGCGCTGGCGCAGAAGTATCTCCGCGGCATCAACAAGGGCGACCGCATCTTCTACTACCACACCGGCGACGAGAAGTCGGTGGTCGGGACCGCGAGGGCGCTGTCCGGCGCCTATCCCGATCCAGACGACGCGAGCGGAAAGTACGTCGCGGTGGACATCGCCCCGGTCAAGCGCCTTCCGAGGCCGGTCACGCTCGCCGAGATCAAGGCCGACGCCGCCTTCAAGGACTTTCCGCTGGTCCGCATCGCGCGGCTGTCGGTGATGCCTGTCACCGATGCGGAGTGGGCGCGGATCGAAGGCATGGCGGGTAAGGCCGGCTAGCTCAGCACGCCCTCGCTCTTCAGCGTGGCGATGTCGTCGGCGCCGATGCCGAGCCAGGCGTTCAGCACCTCGGCGTTGTGCTGGCCCAACAGCGGCGACGGCGTGAGCCGCGGGGGCTTGCCGTCGACGCGCACGGGCCATGTCGGCATCTTGAACGGGCCGTTCGGGTGCTCCATCACCTGCATGATCCCGCGCTTCTCGAAGCTCGGATCGTTTTGCAGCTCCATCGTGTCGAAGACCGCGCCCGCCGGCACCCCGACGCCGCTGATCAGGGTCATCGCTTCTTCTTTCGTGTGCTTGCGCGTCCACTCGGTGATGATCGCGTCGACCTCCGCCTCCCGCTCGACTCGGGCGGCGCCGGTGGCGAAGCGCGGGTCGTCGATCAGCTCTTCGCGCCCGATCAACTTCATCAGCCGTCCCCAGTGCTCGGGATTGCCGCGGCTCGTGGTGATGTAGATCCAGTCGTTGGAGCCGTAGGGCTTGCACTGATAAAGCCCGGAAGGCGCATTGGTGCCCATCACGGTTTTCCCGCCGCGTCGTGGCGTCGCTTTCCCCGTGCGCGCCTGAACCGCGAAGCAGGTGCGCATGTAGTGAAGCATCGCGTCCTGCATCGCCACTTGCAGCCGCCTGCCCTTGCCGGTTCGCTGCCGTTCGAGAAGCGCGCCGAGGATCGTCACCGCCATCAGCATGCCGGTGCCGGTGTCGCCGAAGCTCGGGCCGGGCTTGACGGGCGGCCGATCAGCCTCGCCGGTCACGCTGATCATGCCGCCGGCGGCTTGCGCGATCATGTCGAAGGCGAGTCCCTTCTCGTACTTGCTGCCGGCGCCGAATCCCTGGATCGAGCAATAGATGATGCGGGGGTTGAGCTTCCGGACCTCGTCGTACCCGAGCCCGAGGCGGTCGATCGTCCCCGGCGCCATGTTCTCGACCGTGATGTCGGCCTTCTTGAGCAGCTCCTTGACGAGATGGACCCCGCGCGGCGACTTGAGATCGATCGCCAGCGACTTCTTGTTCGCGTTGAACATATGGAAGTACCACGGGTCATCCGGGGCCTTTCCCGGGACCACCCGGCGGGCAGGATCACCCGTCTTCGGGTTCTCGATCTTGACCACCTCGGCGCCGAGCCAGGCCAGCGCCTCGGTGCACGACGGCCCCGCCTCGAACTGGGTGAAATCGACGACGCGGATGCCGCTGAGACAATCGAGGTCCTGGCAGTTCTCACTCATCGCGGATCTCCTCCTTCGACCTTGAAGCCGCCTCCGGGTCATTTCATAATCTGGCGACCCGGTCAACTCCCTGGGAGGTCCCATGGCAGACAACACCCACTGGGTCGGCACCTGGACCGCGGCGCCTGCGCCGGCCGAAGGCGCCGCCTTCAGCAACCATACGCTGCGGATGATCCCACGGGTCAGTATCGGCGGCAGCCGGCTGCGCGTTCGCATCTCGAACGCCTGCGGCACGCGCCCGCTGGCGATCGGGGCGGCCTGCGTCGGCCTGCGCAGCTCGGGACCGGCGCTGGTGCCGGGCTCGAACCGCCGGCTCACCTTCGGCGGTGAGCGGAGCGCGACGATCGCCGCCGGCGCGCTCGTCGTCAGCGATCCGGTCGAGCTCGCGTTCGCGCCGCTGTCGGACCTTGCCGTCAGCGTGCACCTGCCGTCGGATCTGCCGGCGAGCTTCGGGGTCACCGGGCGCTATGCGCGGCAGACGAACTACGTCTCGCCGCCAGGGGATTTCGCCTCCGACGAGGTCATGCCCGTCGGCCGCCTCACGGACGACTGGTACTTCGTCTGCGGTGTCGACGTCGTCGCGCCGCGAGAGACGAGCGCCGTCGTCGCGCTCGGCGACTCGTTGACCGACGCCAACATCTCGACCCACGACGGCCATCACAGCTGGCCTTCGCAGCTCGCGCGCCGGCTTGTGGCCCGGCAGAGCGGGCGGCCGATGGCGGTGATGAACCAGGGGCTCGGCGGCAACCGCATCCTGCACGACATCCGGGGCGACAGCGGCCTGCGCCGCTTCGACCGCGACGTGCTGGCGCAGCCGGGCGTGACCCATGCCATCATCATGCTGGGCACCAACGATCTGCGGAACCGTTGGCGCAAGCCCGAAGAAGAGGTCACCGCCCCGCAGATGATCGCCGGGCTGAAGCAGTTCGCCGTGCGCGGCCAGGCGCGCGGGATCAGGGTCATCGGCGGCACGCTGACGCCATTCGAGAACGAGACCTTCCTGCCTGGCGCGTGGAACCCCAAGCGCGAGGCGATCCGCCAGGAGGTCAATGAGTGGCTGCGCAAGACCGACGCCTTCGACGCGATCGTCGATTTCGACCAGGCCTTGCGCGATCCCGACCATCCGACCCGGATGCTGCCGATCTACGATTGCGGCGACCACCTTCACCCGAGCGACCTGGGTTACCGCGCGATGGGCGACGCCATCGAGCTCTCGCTGTTCGACTGAGGCGGACCACGGCGTGGCACGACTCACCGGGAAAATCGCCGCCGTCACCGGCGGG
>Ga0209057_1000861_pt1 | contig 25756 bp, 21 predicted proteins | sample GraSoiAngelo_146_FD_185903 | JGI IMG/M metagenome (GOLD analysis project Ga0209057, IMG submission 185903) | Grasslands soil microbial communities from the Angelo Coastal Reserve, California, USA - 14_1009_05_30cm (SPAdes) (version 2) | ecosystem: Environmental > Terrestrial > Soil > Grasslands ... | reverse complement strand
CAGGTCTCCTTGGCAGAGCTGAGTCGCGTCTGCGGTGAGTATTCCTGTTTGTCCTGGATTGGCTTGTAGAGTGACGATGTCCCAGCCGAAGGAGTCTCCGGGGTCGTACGTGTCGGTGGTGCCGATTGGACTATCCGTACCACCAATGTTCTCGATACGGGACTGGGTGTCCAGCCAGGAGTATGTGGTGCCTCCCGATGTCGAGGAGGGAATCTGATAGTACAGCGCGATATAGATATGGTATCTGGATCCGGAGAGGAGGCTTCTGCTCAGAAAGTTGAACGATACTGTGACACTAGTTATTCCTGTTGGAAGCGCGGTGCCAACCGTAGAGTGCCAGGGGAAGGTGCCCCGTTGGGCGGTGCAGTATCCATAGCTGTTCGATCCACCTCCGGGCGTCGACTGCCTAGTCTGCAATACTCCGTTGGAGATAGTCTCCGTTCCGCCTGGACAGTTGTTGATGTACCAGGTGTTATCGAAATTGCCTGTGAGCGATGAGGATGCGACTACTGTGTGGGTGGCCGTTGCTGTCTGCTTGGGGGAAGATGCATCGGTCGCCGTTTCGGTCACTGTAAACGATTGAGCTGTTGCGTAAGTATGAGTTACTGTTGTGCCTGTAGCGGTTGCGCTGTCGCCAAAATTCCAGCTAATCGTGTAGGGTAGCGTTCCGCCTGTTGTTGTCGCGGTGAAGGATACTGGAGAATTAACCGTCGGGTTTGTGGGAAGAAATGTGAAGCTTGTCGACAGGGGTAGCGAAGCGACAACCGGGATTGTTTGGGCGCTGGTGGCGGTCTGTGTCGGTGTGGAGGAGTCTGTTGCCGTCTCGGTGACTGTGTATGACTGAAGGCCTGTGAACGTGTGGGTTAAGGAAGCTCCCGTTCCCGTCGCACCATCTCCAAAGTTCCAGCTGATAGGATATGGTGACGCTCCACCGGTCGTTGTTGAGGTGAAGGTGACTGGGAGATTCACGATTGGAGTACTTGGCGAGATCGTGAAAGTTGTCGATAACGCTGGGGGTGTTATTGCACCGAAGAACTCCGTCATGGGATTTGCGTTCGCGTCATTCGAGGTGAGTGAGCTTAAGCCCCAGATAACTTCAAGAGTCTTGAGATATGAATAGTGGTTGTACGAACCGGTTCCAACGTATCCTGTTTTCACAACAGGACCGGACCAGGTGGCATAAATGAAATCACTTGGGTAACTGCTATTTCCTTCATCGTACTGAATCCACAATGCAGCTTTCTTAGTCGTAAAGAGGGTGCTGCTCAGAATCTTTGGCACGAGTGTTTTCAGGTAATTGTCACAGAAGCTCATCGCTGTATCATGGCAGTTGTTAGAGTCTGTAGGAGTCAACCAGATATAATTCGCCGGGGTAGCTGAGTTCAGTTCGGCAAGAAACTCTGTATCGGTTGACGGTGTTGTTGATAGAAGGTGGCTGCATCTTGCCGGGTTCGTTTGGATATCGGTGAAGGTAATGAACGCGTAATGGTCTCCGCCCCGCGGTGGGTGGGCACTGCAAGTTCCAGAGCCGGAACCACCTTCGAACCAGGCATCCCATGTTCTTCCTGATGCCTCGATTCTGTCGATGATATTCGCAGCGCTTGTTCTTGCAGGGCAATAACCACAATCGCCTGTGAATCCGTAGTCGTCCCCTGAGATGAGTTGTACATAGTTACCTTCGCTCGGATGGTCTATTGCCGAATAGCCACCGATTGAGCAAGCTGAATCACTCTGACAAGTTCCAGCGAGTCCGTATGCTGCAGCCAGCGATGTCTGATAGGGTCCACCACCACCGCAAGTGGTTATGACCTCACAATAGCCATTGTTCTCCATTAGTATGGTTACTATGTAGTCGAAGGATGGGCCGGTTGCGGCGAGCAGTATGCTTTGACTATGAGACTGATTCGGGGAGGCGGCTAGCGGAGTTACTATTAGTGAGCCCAGTAAGACGAAACAGCAGATCAGCATGATTTTGATCTTCCCGGTAGCTGGGTTCTTCGACAAGTCTCAGGAACCTCCGGTAGGCCTGAATCGCGCAGCGTGGTGCTGCACATGCGGATCTAATGATACCATTCTTGTTTTCATTCTCAACATTCCTTCCCGACCTCGGGCGCGATCATTGTGGCCCGAGCCGAACCGTCTGCTCGCTTTGCCGAACGAGAACCAGACTCTTTGTTGTGAGCGAGTTCTTCGGCAGAAACTAGTATAGTATACATTTCCGGTATAGGCAGTGCCGAACTTTTCGGGCAGGGTCGGAGTTCATGTGCCCAGTTACCACTGCAGTCTTGCGTGGACCGTGCAGGGAAGCCCTTTGCCTTGTTTGATAGATGTCGAGCATCGACGAACAAACCTTGAGCTGGTGCTGGGACCCTCGTTCTCTTTTCGGAATCTCATTTCCAGTGAGTTCGGGCACGATCTGTGGACTAAAGGATCTGCGAAACAGCGGGGCTGGAATAGAAACCGAGTCTTTCTACTCGCGTCTCGACTCCGAAGAGTTCTGTTTCAATGGGGGCCGCTCCCACCTGAGAGGCAGAATCCATCGTGTATCGCAGGAAGAGTTTCAGGAAAAAGAACTCATCCCTAGCGAGCGATGAGCCTCGAGGCTCGGCGGTTGGAGGAACTACTAACGACTCCATCGCTCCAGCACGTGATCACCCGTTCGCAGTTTATAACGCGTGTGGTACAGAGGCAGTTTCTTGCCTGCCGCATATCGATAGCTGTCTTGGTGCATCCGGAGGATCCTGCTCGACAGACCGTGAGAAAGGACGCGGTGACCCAATTTCTGGGGCTGTTGTATCCACTGCGAAAGAAACTCATTTTCTCCTGAGAATGAATTAGAACGCTGGTTTGCTGGCCTGGTTTTGTCACTCAGGCATAGTCGATGCTTCTTCCAGCTAACTGAGGTTTGCTTTGGGTAGTCTGAAATCGAGGGGGGAAAGTGCGTGGAATTATCGGATTTTGATGTCGGTCCGCGAGTACTAAGCCTTGGGCGGTAGTGTTCCAGCATTTTGACATAACCGCTCGAACCATACTGGGGGTCAGAGGGCGAGCTGTGGTCCGAGTTACCGGGGGTTCCTTGTCGAGCGTTCCCGGGTTCGTAAAGATTCTCGTGGTCGTCCAAGCGGTCGTTATTGTGGGCCTATCTGGCTGGATCTACAATGAGTACGTCAACAATCAATACCTTCAGTTATACCTGTTCGGCCTGTTCGAGGGAAAGGGGTCTTTGTTCGCCATCATAGGTCTCGGAGGGCTGGTTGGGACCACGCTGATCGGGATCCTTCTCAAAGCGGGGAATATTCTAGGAGAGATCGAACACCTCTCAGAAAAGGTCGGGACCGGAACCGACGTGAAGACGATGACCAACCCAAAACCGACAGCCATGCTTGTTCTGAAAATTGCGAGGCCTGAGCCTAGAGATGAGATTGGCCGATTGCACGGTTCTATGCAAAGATGGAAAGAACGATCAAACTATCAAGAATAGGCCGGAAGACTATTCCTTGAGTTCGAGATCTCTTAGCATTTTCTTGTAGTGCGCGTTTATGATCTCCCAGAGTCTATCTTTGTTTTCTCCGGTCACCGTCTCTCTTTCAAAGGTGATCTCGAGTGCTTGGTCGGGGAGCTTGAACCCGTCAATTCTGATCTCTGGAAGTCTCGCTTTCGTCAAGTCCTCGTTTATTGTCTCTTGAAGATGCATCAGCTTCTTAGCTGTCGGCAAGTCGTGGCAACCTGGGAATCTCGGCGTTGGATTTGGATATTTAACCCCCTGAGGACCTGACGGGGAACGTCTCGGGAGACGGATTCTCTGCTTTCTCAGGACCTAGTCACCTCTCTATTTGATATAGGATTCTGCCTACTCTCGATCTCTCAGAAGTGAACGGTTCAGATGGAGGTTGATGATAATCGATGTTCTGCTGATGTTTTCGAGTGGTATTCACGAGCTTGTTGCGCGATCTATTCGTGAATAATGGGTACCATGGTTTGAGGGCTCCTGTTTCACCACTTTGACATAGGCCAGGAACCTTGTTTTCGAGAAGAGTAGAGAGTACTGTTAGAGGATTCAATCTTTGACTCAGAATGCTGATTTCTCAGCGAAGAGGTTGATGCCGGGCTATGCGAAGATCATAATGCTACTACAATCGATGGTGATACTCTTTTTCTCCTTCTGGGTTCTGCAGGAATACACGTACAATTTCTATTTCCAGGCCTATGTGAACGACATGGTTCAGACTAACGGCTCGCTCATCGCTATCCTGGTTTTCGTCAGCTCGCTGGGATTGGCGCTGGGACTTTTCAAGGTTCTAAAATCTACCCACCACCAGATTGGAGCTCTGGTCAACCAGCCACGGAGTCCCACGATCGGTCCAGTGGCCTCAACTTCCAGTGCCAAGCAGGCCACAGACCTTCACCCGATGGTAGCCGCCCTAAAGGCAGAAATGGCGCACCAAGGGACCATCGAGCCGATTCCACAGATAGAAATCAAGGACACGCCACCGCCCCCGCGCTTCCAGGCGCAGCCTGAAACGCAACAGGTCAAGACCCAAGTTGGAACACCTTCAACTGTCATAACCGGGACGATGCCGGTCCTGAAGAGAGTTACCCCTGACCAGGCTCAGGGTCAGAACTCTCAACGCTAAGACCAGTCTACTTGGTTAATTCCGTTCTCGCGCCGTCGCTGGCAGGACCCGTGGGACCACTTGTTTCTGGTATCCTCTTGTGAGTAAGCTTCTAGGAGAGTCCTCGGAGAGACCGCTCTCGCGTCACGAGGTGCTCTGCTCTTAACCCCTCCTCCTTTTTCCAGGGAAAATTTCCTGTCTGGCTCTTATAATAGGCGAATATGCGATTCAGGGTCCGATCCGGGCTTTGATCAAAAGGGAAAAAGAAGGGAAATCTAGGCCGGTTCTCGAACGATTTTGGGACGATGTGTTGCGCTAGTCACGGATTCGAGATTCGGGGTCAATAAACGGGCGATTCTGTAATTCCTGTTTTCTATTCTGTCTTTTCCTAGCTTGATGTCTGGCCGCAGAACGGGCAAGAGAATAGCCCGAAAGTGTTGACACGGCCACATTTCTTGCAGATTACCTGGCCGGTCTGGGGAGCGGACATGGGACCTGAGGGAGGGCGAGGTCGAGGATTTGGTTCTGACACTATTACTCCCACCAGACAGGTGATGATTCCCGCGACAAAGAGGGCACCGCCCCCGATGAACACGGGCAGAACGTTAGCGCACGCGAATACATTACCGGACAGGATTGTGAGCAGACAGGAGCTGGCTGCGGCCGCCACGAGCACTGGGCCTAGGACGACCATCATTATTCCGAGAATGAAAATATCAGATCTCAACCTTTCTCGAAATCCATAGGAAGCATTTCTTTCCGCGGCGAGTCGGGGATGGGCAGGGAGACTATCTAAGACTCTGTTACTATCCACTTGTACTCAACGAGAAGCCCAGCGTTAGTATTTCGTTCCTGTTGAGGGTCCGCGTCCGATAGAGAGGTAGTTTAGTCCGCTGAATTCTTCCGGGTTGTAGATCCGTCTCGCGTCGACGAGGTTTGGGGTCTTCATGTACGCTTGGAAATCTTTCGCCCTGAGCCTTCGGATCTCATCCCATTCCGTCATTACGATGGCGCAATCTGCTCCCTTGAGAGCCGAGTGAGCATTCTCTGCATAGTCGATTTGTTCTGAGAGCTGTTTCTTGGTGTTCGTTATGGCCATGGGGTCGTAGGCGATGATTCGTGCCCCCTTGTTCTTTAGCTGGTTGATTACTCGTATTGAGGCGGCCTCGCGGATGTCATCAGTATCTTTCTTTAACGAGAGACCCAAGATTGCGACTCTTTTGGATGATAAAGATCCGAGAAGCCTCTCTGCCATGTTGACGACTCTGCCGGCTTGTTGTTCGTTGGTCTCTTCTGTCGCCCGGAATAGGATCGGATCGTAACTCTTGTTTTGGCTGTAGTTGATGAGCGCCTGGAGATCTTTGTGGAAACAACTCCCGCCATAGCCGGGTCCTGCTTTCAGGAATAGGGGTCCGATTCTAGGATCTAGACCGATAGCTTCTGCGATTGTTCCTACGTCTACGCCAGGTATCTGCTCGGCGATATTTGCGATTGTGTTGATGAAGCTGACCTTGGTAGCGAGGAAGGCATTGCTAGCGTACTTGACCAGCTCCGCAGCCTCAGGACTTGTCAGGATCACAGGCGGTAGCCTGGCCCCGTAGAATCTTCGATAGAGTTTGGCGAGTTCGCTAGCTGATTTTTTGTCGTTTGATCCGATGACTATCTTGTCGGGATGGAGAGCGTCGTTGATTGCGGTTCCTTCTTTGAGGAACTCTGGATTAGCACAGAGACCTAGCTCGGATCCTATGGTCTTGCGGCTAGACTCTTCTAGGAACCGCTTTACAGTGCCATTTGTGGTGCCAGGGACGACTGTGCTCTTGACAACAACAAGATGGTAACCACGCTTGTCGCGCAGAACATTCCCCAAGTCTTCTGTCGCGTTTTTGATGTAGGATAGATCGATCGAACCATCCGGTTGACTGGGAGTTCCAACTGTCAAGAAGGTCGTGCCCGTATTCGCGGCCACGGAAATATCGCTGGTGGCGTCTAAGAGATTTTTCTTTACAGTATTCTTCAGCATAGTATCTAGCTGAGGCTCGTGTAGAGGTGCCTTGCCTCTGCGAATCTGTTCCACTCGCGATTGGTCAATGTCTATTCCTATTGTCCGGATGCCGCGGGACGCGAAGGTTGCGGCCGTGCATAGTCCGACATAGCCCATTCCAACGATCGAGATAGAGGCCGATTTAGTCTTCAAGTTGCAGGGTGGTATTTTGTCTGGAACTATAAAGTCTGGCGATTGCGGACAAAGGTAATTCCCCAGCTATGGGACAAAAAGGGATGGTTTGGTTGCTGTCAGCAGGGGGTCCTTGTAGGCGGGTCGTTGTGCTAAATGCACCGGCTGTGGGTTGCTAATAAGGAGCCTGGGTTTCGGGCGGCGACGGCAAATATAATCTCGTGAAAGGTGCTCTGTTAAAAGATAGTGATTTCAAGCAATTTCATGCCAATTCTTGCGAGTCGTGAATATCCTACTTGTAAGTTCTCCGCAGATTCTCTTACAAGATGATCGTGAGACATCCTGGGGGGCTGTTGATGTTTGGGATCTCTGTCAAGATAACAAGGGAATGGGGAGGATAAAGACCGATGTCGATAGGATTCACGCTATGCCGGGGACTTAATCCTCTGTCGTGAGAGGAGAGATGGTTTTTTGGCCAAAGCTCCGAGAAGGAAAAAGAGACCGGCGCAGAACGGGGTGCAAGCAATCTTTTCCGGGACAGGCGAAAAGAGGAGCAGGACTCACGTGGTTGCCGGCGTCATCTCAACTAGCGTTGCAGCCACCCTATGGGCCTGGATCAGCATCGATGCCGGTCCGTCGTTACTCCTGACTAGTATTGCAACGCTGCTTTCCCTGCAGGGAGCCGCATTGTTTGCATACTCTCTCGAAATACGAAAGACTCAGAACCAGGTCATCGGGACAACGTTTGCGAGCTATGATCTCGAAGAAGGGATTGTGCAAAGTGAGAGTCCGAGAGAACATGTATCCTCAGGGGTGGGGAATCTCTCGAGAAAGCACGGAAAATTTTCGCCCTTTCATTTCCACAGGATCATTTTGGTCGTGATTCTCGCAGGGATCATGTTGACGACGGTTGTAGGGTTCACCGCTGTCAATTTGGGTTCTCAGCATCATACGAACCCTGGTAGCGCCGGTACAGGCGGTACCAGCGGTGCTGGTACGAGCCCATCTGTCAAAACACCATCAAGTAGAACGATGGCTCCTAGTTTCTACGCTGTTTCCAACGTAGCGGAAGCCACGGTGTCAACCAACGCGTCCTACACGGGAGCGATAGAGACTAACGCGGATGACTTCCTCATTGTTCAGATCGCTTATTCTCAGGGAAGTGTGGGAAATCTTCCCGACATTTCCTACGTAAGAGACACCCAGTCCAGCGTTTACACGAGAATAGCCAGTGCCTTTCCTGGAGCGGGGGCGAATTTCTGGGAGCAGGCCTGGACAGGCCGAGCCTCATCAACCACGATCTCCACCAACATAACTGCAAGCCCTGACTGGTTGGGCTGCCAGCCCCCATGCGTGACGTCTATCATGATCACAATGACGATCGGTCGGTATCGCGGTGTCGCCGGGGTCGGCGTCTGGAACAGTATCGCACCGAATGCCTCCTCCAATTCTCAATCCGTAACCATAACCGGGACTCAGGCGAATTCGACGCTTGTTGAGCTTCTCAGCCATGGAGCCTACAGCAACTGTGAAACAGATGCTCCTCAACCCATCGCAGGTCAAACGCCAAGGAATTGTTTTACCGCTACTACCGAACGAACGGAGCTCTTCGATCGTTCGATATCGAACGCACAAACCTACACTGAATCTTACATCTGGGCGCAGCTGGAGGTGCAGAGAGGAATATATCTAGAGCTCAAAGGCATCAGCATTTCCTAAGAGTTAGTTGGTTGATAAATCGAAGAAAAAAGGGGCGGGGCCTGATTCTGGGGTCGTCGTTGTCGGTGCTAGAGTTGGTCTGTTACTTTCTGGAACTCTTCTAGGGTCCAGGCTTTCAGGGTCTTTGTGCGGATGTTTCCAAGGGCCGCGGTTGATAGGGTGAACCGGTTGTAGGCTTCATCGCTCGGCATCTCCACCATGGCCACGGCGTCATATTCCCCCATAGTATAGTGGATGTCGATTTTTCCTCCCAGCTTACGCGCGAGCGCTTTCGCGTTTTCGACTCGTTTCGGTGTGTCCTTGACGCCGCGAACGCCCTGGTCTGTCCAGTTGATCAACGCAATATACTTCGGCATTGAGAAATCCTCAGCCGTCCCGCATTGCTCAATCTATTTAATTCTAGTACTTGCCTGAACGCTGCGAGAGTTTGGGCGAAACGACGGCTGAATCGTTTTCGCTCGAGTCTAAGTGGGTTATTTGGCTCGGCGTAGAGGCTCGTTGGTCAGATAGTACACTTCGAGCGCTTGTTTTCGCGGTCTGATGTAGTAGGGTTGTGCGTGGGCGAGTTCTCTTGGGAGTTCGCTTCCCTCTTTTAGCAGGAGCTTTTTGATCCGCCATCCTCTTTCTGCACGGAGGAGGTTTGTGGTCTTGAGTTCGAGATCGTCAAGTACGTCGTGGAGGTTGATAGGTGACGAGCCTGTCTTCTCCCCATCATCGGGCTCCGTCGGACTGACGCTCTTGATCTCGCCGCTGTCTATGAAGGAAGACTTGATGAACCTGAGGGCCAAGCGGCGGATTTCGTCGTCTTTCAACTTGTACCTTGGCTTCGCCCGCATCGACTATGGGTGTACCGTAACGATTTCACGAAATCACCAGTAACGCTCGTCTTCGTTCCCGAGCCCCTCTCAGGGACCAACCTATCCCGACTCAAAAATCGTGAGTTTGGTAATGCCTGGATACTAGTGACATGCCTTCCCCTTCAGCGTCGAGGCTGATCACGCTGGTTGGGCATCTAAGAATTTGTCTGTGGTGGTGTTGCTGGCGGGGCTTCTGTCGGAGTTGGACCTTCACAAGGTTATTTTGGTAATTTTTCTCTCTGGATTCCCGACCCATCCCTTATCCTTGAACACCTTCCAGATGGCCATCGAGTGTCCATGACCGAGGTTAAAGTCTTTGGCAAGCCACGCAACCAGCTCGGCCGTTTTCATGTCTTTCTTTAGCAGTCCCTTCTTTTCTGCTAGTTTTTTGAAATCTTCTGGGGATTTCCCTGTCTTCGCTCTTATGTTGTCAATGTACGCTTGAAATGTCATGATTTATCTGGTCCTCTATCAGTGCCTCGGTACACGAGCTTTACGACGCTTTTGCTGAAAGCCTCTGATTCGGCGAGCTTCAGCTTCGCCTGGCTCGCGTCGTCGAAGAGGCGCTTTCCACGACCCAGGACGAGGGGATAGACGAGCAGCCTGTACTCGTCAATCAGGTCGTGCGGTAGCAGAGACCGGACGAGGGTTGGACTTCCGTGGATCACGATGTCCTGGCCTTCCTGTTGCTTCAGCTTGGAGACTTCCGTCGCAAGGTCGCCCCTGATCAGGTGCGAATTGTTCCAGTCGAGCTTCATCAATGTCTTCGAGGCGACGAATTTTGGCATGCTGTTGAACCGGTCCGCGAAGCCGTCGGAGTCCTTTCTGCTCGGCCAGGCGGCCGCGAATCCCTCATACGTCACACGTCCTAGTAGGAGCGCGTCCGTGGTGCGGAGCTCGTTGAGCTTGAATTTTTGGGTCTCGTCGCTCCAAAACGGGAAGCTCCACTTCTCAGGCGATTCGACGACACCATCCAGCGACATGAACAGCGTCGCGGCCAAGGTGCGCGTTGCAGACATCCTAGTCACTTCCTCCCTCTTTTCTAAGTGAGGCGGACACACATTCTCATTTATATCAATACCTGCCCCCTGCGCGGCGGATCTTGAAGTGCGACCGACGAAGTCGGAATGCTTTTTCCGTCGAAATCAAATGCTTGGGATAGAGGTTTGAGAAGTGCGACAAGGGGGCTCGTTTCCTAGATCGTTCTGGACTACGGGCAAAATTGTAGGTTTGGCTCTTGCCCTAATACTTGTAATAGGAATATCTGGATATGCTATAATCAATTACAACAATGGCAAGGCCGCTTCCACCCCTCGCTCGGCTAATTCTTGTACGAATGGAGCAGCAAACTACCCAACCTGCAGCTCCCCCAACCCAGAGTGCAAAGGTACCGCAGCTTGTTTCACAGATACCATCGCATACATTGTGGACGGAGACACGCTTGATGTTGGAAGCACGAGAATACGCCTCGCGCTAGTCAATACACCTGAGGTCGGGCAGCCTGGCTATACGGAAGCGAAGCAGTTCACGACTCAACTCTGCCATGTCGGATCTCAAGCACTAGTCGACGAGGATGACGGGCAGACGGGTGGAAGCTACGGACGAACGGTGGCCGTCGTTTATTGCGGCGGTGCGAATCTCAACGCAAAGCTGTTGCGCTCCGGCCTTGCTGTCCTCGTGACATACTATTGTGGATTGAGTGAATTCGCCGAAGAGAGCTGGACCGGCTGCCCCTAAGCCAGGGGTGATATCCCACCAAACGTCAGATAACCAAAATCATTCTTAGAGACTCAACTCTCCGGCCTATCCGTCCCAAGTTGAATTTCATATGTCGAGGGTTGAAGTCCGCGTAAGTCTGACTCCCGGCTCAAGGCTTCTCCGGATGGACCTCTAGAATTTGAGCTTGGCTTCCCTCGACTACTGGCAAGGCACTCGAGCGCGAGCCAAAGGGGGGATGGCAGGAAGGATTGGCTAGCGGGCGTTTGGGACGTTGCGGACAACAGTACCCGGACCACAGCTTAAAGTAGAGGCAAGTTTTTGGGGATTCTTTGTATATCCAAGGATTTCCAAATACAAGCATAAGATAATATTGTAGATAGCTCAGCGTGAGCCAGCGGTTCACGTCATGAACAATGGGCGAACATGATACAGTGGGTAAGGTTTCTCCTACAAAGAGATCCCCGTTCTGACGAACCAATTCGTACAAGACAAGGCGGGTACCGATGACCCTGGTCAGGACGCTTCTGATCTTGTTCTCCCTCATTGTCGTATCTCTCAGCACCCTCTCCCCCCTTGTATCCGAGGCTCGAGCAGAATCCAGCTTTACCTTCGCTTTTGCGGGTGATACGGGCCAATATAGTGGGAGCTTCGCAAACTCCGCCGCCAGCCTTCAAGCGCTTCCCCCAGGACTAACCTTTTTCGTGGACGTTGGAGACATTAGTTACAACGGAACCTCGAATGGTTTTCCCGCTACTGGGAACGAAGTCTTTTGGTGCAACTTTGTCAAGACTAACATCCAACCGAACCTCGGTCCGAATTTTCCCTGGATTCAGGTGGTCGGAAACCACGAGGACGGGAATTCCACGTTCGCCAAGGATGGCTACATAGACGCGTTTACTTCGCCTAACTGCCTCCCCAAGCCAGCGGGTATAGGTTTCATCCCGTCAACAGCCGGGTGTGCTGACGCGTCTGTCTATTCAGGATGCTATGGGAGAGAGGGATATTGGGACTTTCCAGTCGGTCAACCCCTTGCCAGGTTTATCATGGTAGCCGGCTCGGAAAAGATCGGCAACGGGACTACTGCAGGTTACAACTACTGCCCCTTGTCAGCCTGTAACAATCTGAACTTCGATAAACGCTGGAATTGGCTCAAGGGGGTCATCGACCAGGCCAAAGCCGGCGGCGAATGGGTGATCGTGTTCGACCACAAGCCATGTCTCTCGCCTGACCTTGCAACCTCCTGCGAAGGCAACGGCACCTTCAACGGCCACAATCCTGCGGCTCAGATGTGGAACCTCTTCGTCTCGGAAGGAGTCGACCTAGTCATCAATGGCCATGCTCACCTGCACGCTAGGTCAAAGCAACTAACCTGTCTAGGCCCTACGGAACCAAGCTCAGCATCATTGACCAGCGTGGTATACTCTCCCTCTTGCGTAGCAGATGACGGATCGGATAACGTGTACACTAGAGGGAAGGGAGTGGTCAATGTGATCGATGGAGCTTTCAGCCAAACAGATGACCAGATCAATTTCACTAGACCCGCTACAAGCTATTTCGCCACTGCAATGTCCGCGAGGTATAGTCCGACTCCCAGTTCCCATGTCTGCTGTTTGGTCAATGGGTCACCGACAGACATGAATTCTGGCATTGGCTTTGGAGAGATTACAGTCACCGCCGACCAGCTGTCCTATACGTGGCAGATGAGCTTAGAAACCCGTTTCATCGGGAGCCAGTCCCCAACATTCTCAGACACGTTCGTGATCAGAAATGATCAGCCCGGACAATCGTCGACACTGTTTGGCGGGATCGGAGGATTTCTCAATGAAAATTGGATAATATCTATAGCAACAGCCGCTGCCTTATCCATCCCAGTCATCATCCTAAGGATCCGAATCGCCGGCCGGAAACATCGCCAACCATTACCCTAGGTGAGGTCTGTGGGTTGTCAGCCGACACTAGCTCCGGTCCCTCGTCGCCACTAGGCTTGTTACAACGTTCTGCCTGCACCATAAAGAATTATGGCTTCATTGCCCTTGCTGGAGATTTGTGATCCTATCACTGCTACAATCCATTTTTCGACATCAATCGCCCCAATACTTGACGGTCGATTCAATCGAGCCCGGTCCTCTCTCGAACGATACGAGATTAGACTCGAGAAAGAAGCACATCCCCTCGGTAGATGGGGGAGCCGATAGCAAGAAAGCATGCCGGGAGCGGCTTTGCTCTAGACAACTGCGAGATGGTATCCCAGGTTTCCCGTAGAAAGCCCTTCCAGGGTCTATGATGGCTCCTCTAGAACTCTTCCCATTCTAGCTTCGATTGACCGTCGAGAGGCTCTCTTGAGGATTAAGGGCTATGCGGCATAGCCGATAGTTTACGATTTGCGTTCGAGGAGTCCAAGGGATAAGCTTATCCTAGCTGAAATGGGAAACATCTTTTCTTGAAAGAGATGTTTTTTTCAAAACGGGCTAGAATCGTGATTGTGATGATGCTTACACTTTCATTTCTTGGATCAACGGTGACTACTCCTCACTTGATTCCATCAGCTCGTGCGAATGTCGCTCCTTCCTCTCGGTGGGTGCCCGCGGGACCCATGGAGGACAAGTTACAGCTGAGCATCTTTACGGACCAAACCGCTGAATTCACTTGTCTACAACAGACCCCTCCATGCGTTGATCTCACGGACTCCCCACTTACTCCCGCCATAGTCCCGTTACTTACTGGCAATCCCAACTATCTCGTCACATCACCAGTGGCTGAGCACGGCTACTACGAGCTGGAGTTCAACCTCGCCAACAATTATTGGGGCGTAAGCATGAACTTTGGTAATGACCCAAGCCATGCCACATGCGTTTCGAATCCAGCCACTTCTGCTTGTGCAGGCCTAAACATTCGCCAAGGGATAGCCCATCTTCTCGACAAGAATGTCTTCGTATCGAACGACCCGACGATCGCAGGTCGGTCTATAGCCATCGACAATCCAGTGCCATCGGACAATGGGGGTCTACCTGGGGCTTTGCCTTGTGGCTGGGACATCCTCTTCCCACAATCAGGCAGTAATTGTGTCGTCGGCGCTCCGGGAGGCACTGCCTACCACCTGGCCGCGTCAACTGGCACCTGCGGGCCTTCTTCATGTAATTTTCCGGGGATGCAGGACTTGATCAGTCCCGATTTCTGCGCCGCGGCGGCCCACTTCATAGACGCAGGTCTTGCCACCGGAACTGTGGGCTATGGCGCTGGCGCTCCCAGCTCATCCACATGTGCGCTGGCCGGTCGAAGTGCGCAGCTGACGGGTATCGCTCCCACGGTCTCAATCAACCCCGTTGGTCTTTTCGCACGAGTTGATGATCCGGCGCGATACAACATGGGTAACGCATATGCCGGTGAAATCTGTGCTCTCTTCACAGGCGCTTTCCTCTCCAATTGTAGTCCATACCTCACCACTACCCCAGGGGTCAGCACCTCTTTTCCGGGCTATACGACCCCGACTAGCGGGGTAAGCACTAACTGGTGGATTTACACTGCTAGCTTCCGAGACGTCTACCCTTTTGACAGGAGCCTTCTCACGTACAACAGCAGATTCGTCTCCGGGACACCGACTGACTCGCCTCCCTGTCTAGGACCAGTTCCCAGCAGCTCCGCGAGCGACTACATGTACAATTGCCTCCCGGCATTCGATACGGCAAGTGCGCAGATGGAAAGCGCCCCATGTCTCAGTGCACCGGGGGATCCAGTTCCCGGCCAGATGGCCCCAGCCTTCGCCAACTGTCCGAGTACAACCCAGCTGACCGCGGTCAGTGCAGGCTACCAATCTGAAGACATCCTAGGGATGGAAGCGACAACAATACCGTCATTCGCAACCAGAGACCAGTATGCGTATCTTTCAGGCTGGACAGGAGTCAATAACGGAGCTGGAACTGGCCCTCCAGATTACTTCAGTTTTCTCAACGCTTGGAACTCAGCCCCTGCAGTGTCGGGGACCTTAAGATTGGGATTTGCCCAGACAGCGAGGAATCTGAATCCCTTCCTAACTACCACGCCCGCCGACCAGTTAATCGTGCAGGAAATCTTCGACACCCTTCTCCAAACAAACCCGTACAGTCCAACACAATCGTTCGGTTGGTTGGCTAGCTTTCATTCCGCGATAGGTCCTCAACCGCGAGATCCGACAGGAACCAAACAGGACATACTCGTGAACCTCCGTCCTAACATCTACTGGCATGATGGTGTCCCGGTAACGGCGAACGACGTCAAGTTCTCGATTCTGGGCTACTTGCAGACCGGGGGAAGAAACGCTCAACTCCTTAGCGGAGTCATCGACGTGACAATACTCGACAAATCCGACCTCTTGGTCAACCTAAACAACACCGGCATCTTTGCTCCAGGCAATGTCGGGAGCGTTCCCATAGTGCCCCAGCACGTATGGGCTAGTGCTACGGCGACCCCTTGCACGACAAAGGGGACTGCCTCCTGCACTGTGAACCCTGCATTCCTAGCTCCCAGCTTTGATCCAGTCGCAAACCACGTGCTCATAGGCTCAGGCCCATACGAATGTAGGGACCTCTCAACAATGGTCGTGGGCGGAGGATGCAGCTCCACCGGGACACAGTCTCCCCCCTCCGGAGGCTCCATAACGTTGCAACGCTTCGGGTTCGGCTTCAGCGGTACTGATATCGCCCACTCTTACGTTCATGATAGTGCAAAGTACGAGCTGTGGCAATGGGCAGACCAGAACGCGAATGGTATAGTAGATCGCAGCGATGCCAACTCGATAGTAGCTTGCTTCAACCAGCCAATAGGGACTCCGGGTTGCGCCCACTGGCAGGCCCCGGCAGCCAGCACCTCATGCGTTGCCAGCGCAGGCAGCTGCAACTCAGGAAGCTTGAGCTTCCCACCTGGCGGTAATGGCGTTGTAACGTCTACCCAGGTATCGGAGCTCTCCGCGGTTTGTGGTTCGCCATGGACGGCACCCTTACCATATGGATCCCTTACGAATGTGCAACCATTTCCTGTTACCCTCTTCGAGGGAGGTGTGCAATATGCCGGCGGCTCCGGCGCTCCCCCTGCTAGTCCCCCGATAATTGGCTGCACACCCAACGTGCTAAACTTCACCGGAGTCACAGTGGCGACCAATCTCGGACTGACTGTCACTGCAACATCCGTCTCGGGATGGGCGACTATGTTCGCAAGCAATCAAGGGACCAGCACGATTCTCTCCTACAGAAATTACACGATCCCGACCATAACATTCAGCTCCTTTGGTTCGGGTGAGGTTCGGTTTCTATTCCACATACCTGTGAGGCCGTACAATCTTTCGGAGGAAGTCGTTGTTCCTCAAACTGGATCAGTCTCACTGTCACTGACCCGGGATTTGGACATTAATATCAACGGTCAAATCGACATCGTCGATTTTACCTTTGCAGCCTTCCGCTTCGACTCAATGATCGGCGACCCTCTATACGATCCGCGCGCCGACTTCGGGGCCTTCGGTTCAGTTAACATAATTGACATTGGGATAATCAGCTTCTACTTTGACGCACTCGAATTCTACTAGAGACTTGAACTGGACACTGCTCCCAGGAGCACCCCTCTGAAGAAAATATCGGTACGCTCGTCGGTTCACTTCGACCTCAACCAGTCCTCTCAAGACTCCCTTTTCCAAGTTCTCTAATTCTTCAGAAACGTGAGATCCATGGAACCGTCGGGTTTGCCGGGAGTTCCAACGGTAACGAAGATTATCCTAGTGTCCCGAACAACAGAGACGTCGCTTGTCGCGTCTAGAAGCTGGTTCATGACAGCTTCTCCAGCATCCAATCCAGCTGGGCTCGTGAAAGGCTGCCTTGGCCTTCCGCATCTGCTTGAATTCTCCTTTGATCAATATCGATTCACACTGTTCGAAAGCTGCGAGAAGCAGGAGCGAGGGATTGTGGAGACTCTTGAGAAAAGAACACGCCAACCGGCTTTCGATTCTCTGAATCCTGAAAAGTGTTCAATGGATTCCTGAATCCCTAGGACTCTAGACCTTGTTCCCTAGTCGTAGGAGAGCGAAAGACACACGATCATACACACACAATCAATAGAGAAGCCGTAGGATTTTGCAAAAATGCTAAATAGCGATCCTCCAGGCATACGTAATCTCTGAGGATACAATGTTCTTCCCTGACAATACGTGTGGCTCAAGTCATTGCTACATTAACTGCGTCGATAAGTGCGAAGCCCAAGGTGGAGACCCGACGGCCTGCGGCTCCATCTGCCAAGGCAAGTGCGGTTGCACCTGCCCTTGTCCCGTCTAGAGAAGGAAACCAACCTCTACTTTTTTTTGGGACTCGATTAACTTGACATGATCGATTCTAGATCACGTCTATATGCCTACTGCCAGCATGCCAGAGAGTACAGATTCAACTTCAGCAGTCATTCGAGCCACTCTCCCCTCTTCTAGCACAAGAATACGTGATACTCCACTATTTCTCCAAGAAACCAGACGTCTTGAGGAAATCTAGGAGTGTCTTGCACTTTTGTAGGCTCGCCGGAAACAGTGGTTGTTTCGAGCTTGTAGGTCCGGTAGATTATGTTTATATTTCCAGGTTACCAAATAGGTAACCATGTCAGAATCGGTGCCCTCGTACGCGCAGGAGGCTTATGCCATATTGAGAAGCCGTTTTGCCGGCGATAGCTTTCCAGCTGACTACTTGTCATGGTTTGTTTCTAGGAGCATGGTGAAGAAGACGTTGCATATGTTGGAGCATGCGGGATGGATTAGGAGGGTGGACAGGGGGAGTTATGTTTGCAATAATGCTGATGAGATTTTCAGGTCGATGGTCGAATTCAAAGTTCCGAAATTATTGAGTGAAGCCGGGATGAGGTATGCTTACACGGCGGCGAGCGCGGTTGAGGTGTGGACTGACTACAGCTACATTCAGCGGAGCTGGGAGCACTCACCATACTTTGTCAGAGTCTTGAGTAGCGACTTGTCCAAGTGGATCAGCTACTTCAGGAAGCACAAGGTGAAGGTCTTCAATTCTAAGCCGGAATTAGCGATGGGAGAGTTTGTGATCTTGAAGCCTGAGAGGGAGCTTGCAACCGTGACACACAACGGAGTGCCTGTTGACCCGTTGGAGTCGGCGGTGTCGTTCTCTGAGAAGCATATCCACACCTTCGAGTATCCATTGGCATACTTACAGGCGAAATTCAAGGTCAAATCGAGTGTCGAGATTGATAGACGCGTGTTGGGCGAAGCGGCGAAGGCGGTTGTCTGATGCTGGAAGCACGCGAAGCCGTCATCATGAAAACACTGCGGAGACTGCCGAGAGTGGATATCGTGTTGATCGGTGGGTACGCGGTGAACGCCTACGTACCGCCGAGATTCTCGATAGACTGCGACCTCGTCGTACTCGGCAGTTCGTCCAAGCTTGAATCCCTACTCAAGGAGGACGGGTTCAGGAAGGTTGCCGAGGGAGATGTCTCCTACGGGGGCTACGTGCGCTACGAGATGGAGCAGGTCAAGGTATCATTCGATCTTCTCAAGAAATCAGTGGTCGACGGAGACACGAAGATAGCCTTCGAGGGTCAGCTGTTCAAGAAGTATTCAGCGGAGAGGACAACCGTTGGCAGGTCTGTGCCGACGAGGATAAGGATGAAAATAGCGGACCCGGAGCTTCTATTTGCGATGAAATTCGTCTCGGCGAGAAGGCAGGATGTTCGCGACATATTCATGCTTGCCGGCGGGAACATGAGCTGGAACCTCGTCTCCGAAATCCTCTCGGCAAAAGGCAGCCGTGAACTAATGGAGAAGAGAACCCGTGCGATCCGGAGGGACGTACAATCCACGAACTTCCGCGACAGCCTCCACGGGGCATTCGGAAGAATGCCTAACGAACGGTTTGAACTCTGCAAAAGAAGACTGGTACAATATCTGGACGATACAGACAAGTCGATGTTCGGCTCGAACCCCTGGCTTCGAGGCTTCACGGCCAAGGATGAGGCTGAGTCTCACGAGCTTTAGCCACGTCATCGATAGCTCTGCTTGGATAGAATATTTCCGGGCTTCCCCGGCGGGAGAGAGGGCCAAGAAACTCGCCCGGGCAGTTCAAGTTTGGGTCTCGAGAGTCCAGGACTCTCTGCCCGAGAGCGGATAATTTGGAGAATGAGTTATCTGCTCATCAAGCGTGCCGTTGCTTCGTCGTCGCCAGTTCCGCTATGGCTTTGTCGGCTCTGTGCTCTTCTTCCTTCCAATGTTTCAGCCTGCCCCGCATATTCTTCTGGAACCGTTCAAGCCTTTCCCTTTCGTCAATCTTCGCCCTGGAAGCCATGGTAATGGCCTGACGTAATTCTGACGGCTACGATTATTAGCGTTGCAGGGACGGGCACGCTGGCGGGATAATTTGTTGGAAACTTCCATGCGATCGCCTCGATTTCAGGTTTCAGAGATCCTAGGGATCGTTGGCTGGAAGAGTTCCGTTCCTTCAGCCGGTGATCCGTCGCTTTGGGGGATGGCGAGGGCTTGACTGTGCTGAAACCGGCGTGTTGTGGAGCTTCCTTGGAACGTGTGAGTGCGGGGGGATTCATCGAGGAGAGGGGTCCGCCATTCCCAGCATCTTATACGAAGCGTTTATTTGCGTCTACAATCTATGTCTTTTGTAGACGGTGCTTGTCGAAGATTCTCTCTACTAGGGTGGGCCGAGAGACCGAGGAAGAACTGCGGTCTTACATGCGAGCTGAGAAGGTGGACAAGGCCACGGCTATGAGGAAGCTTCTGGAACTCGGCGTGCAGGGGTGGCGTAGAGAAATGGCGGTTCGGCTCCTAAGGGAAGGCAAGGCCACCGTTTGGAGGGCTGCCACGGTCGCCGGGGTTCCGCTATGGGACTTCATCTCGCTCTTGGATGAGAGGAAGGTCATCCTACCCATAAGAGGCAGCGATGTCATTGACGACGTTAGAGCCGCGATGAAAGGAAAAAGCTAGGGTTTGGCCCTAGTTCTTAACGCAACCCCGCTGATATACCTCTCCCGATCCGGCGGTCTTCAGATACTCAAGAGCCTGAACACTCGGATTTACACGCCGAAAGCGGTCTATGAAGAGGTGGTTGTGGAGGGCCGCAGACTGGGCAAGCCGGGCGCTGATCTCGTGGACCAGTTCGTGCAGGAAGGCCTGATAATAGTTCATCGTACGAAGCTGAAGATCAAGCTCTCTTCACAAGCGACCGGGGCTGCTCCGGAGTCTGATTGGCCAGTGGACAAGGGGGAGGCTGAGGTTCTCGCCTTGGCTCAAGAGCTAGATTGCACAGCTATCATTGACGAACAGGTGGGGAGAAATCTTGCCAGGCTGCTTGGAATAGAAGTGCACGGCACAGTCTATCTGCTAATGCTCGCGCACAATAACGGAGCCTTGACAAGGGATCAGACGCTCGCAATGTTCAAGAGAATTGTCGCGGAAGGATGGAGGATAAGCGTCGAAGATTACACGGCGATAATGGAAGAACTGGAACAGCTATAGAGCATCCATGGCAAAGGCAAAGTCAGTACGGTTATCGTTTGCAGGATGGTCTACCGGTTTATTATTACGGCGTAGCTTACTTCAGATACCTCTGATCTGGAGAGGAGAGAGAAAATATGGCCAAATCCCTTCTAACAGTTTCCAAGCTTGAGAAGCTTGACGTGGACTATGATGAGACCGGAGATGTGCTCTACATTAGCTTCGGACCGCCCATCGCGGCGTCCGACAGTAGAGTACTCGACAATGATGTGGTCGTCCGTTTCAAATGGGAACGAATCGTAGGCATCACGGTTCCGAGCTTCAGAAAAAGACTGAAACAAGCCTAAAAACTGAAAGCTTCACTCGGATTGTTCCCCCAACTCCAAGGCGCGGGCAATCGTCTCTCTTCTCGCCCTCACGACAAATGACATACCTCCCTCTTCAGTATCGACGTCGATCGTGCTGGAGAAGATGCCGCGCTTGATGGTTTTGATCTTTGGATGAAGTCTCGCCATGGAACATGAGACAGGAATCGCTTTGTACCTTTCCGAGTTAGAAAGGTGGGTTTTGCATATCTACCAGTACTGAAACAATCGAGAGATGTTGCAGACTAGCGTTCAGAGTCTCACGGTCAGAGACAGAATCCTGCTCCACCTCGCAACCTTCGAGCTATACGAAACGGACCACTGGTCGCCCACCCAGGTAAGCCAGAAAGGGATAGCCAAAGCAGTCGGAATTCTGCAGAGGCATATTCCCCAATATGTCCGGCCGATGGTCAAAGAAGGTCTCGTGGAAGAACACTCGAGCTACATTCTGGGAGGAAAGCAGCACCAGAAAGTGTACTTTCTCACCAAGAAGGGGCGTACAGCCGCCGTCTGGATGCACGACAACTCCGAGAATCAAACAACGGGTCAAAACAAGCGAGCCTCGGGAAAAACCGCTTTGGAAAATTCTGGGACCTCTATCCCTTCAGTCAAGAAACGTTGGCGGATGCCTAGACGATCAGAACGCGTATCTATCGCGCGATAGAATAATCTGTAGCAAGAACCGACAGTCGGGATCAACCCTGGGATTGCCGTGTATAGGCATACCTACGGCTAGCCTAAGGCCAGCCTCCAATCGCAATATAACACAACAACTCGGTGAATCCCAGATCGAAACCTGTTGCTAGACAAGAAAGCAATATTCACAGTAATCATTGTGACCGGAATCATGTTAGGGATAGTGTTTGCCGACGCAGGAACGCTCAGTCCAGGCGCGAGTATCCCTGCTAAACCCGCCCCAACAGTAAACAGCCCAACTAGCTATCCGATGCTTTCTGATCTCTGGAACGGCAACGCCTACTTCGAAAAAACCCAGTACATTGTGAACCCATCGATACTCTTGGATGAAGCGGCTCCGTTTCCTAATCCTGGGACAGCTGGCACGGGTCCAAACACGGTGTACACGTATTACCGGTCACATAACGCTCCTCATGATGGCATAGGTCTAGCCATATCGAACGATGGAGGGGCCACCTACAGCCTGTACAACAACGGTGTCCCGGTTGTACCTGCTAACCCTAACTCTTGTGGCTGGGATGCAAGCAACGTGATAATGCCAAGCGTTGTGAAAGTTGGGTTAACCTTCTTCATGGTCTACGAAGGCGCGTCGATACTGACCCTATCAAATTACACTTCATGCTCCATCTACTACTTGACTTTTGGAGATATTGGGTTAGCTACGTCCACCGATGGAATAAGCTGGCAGAAGTATAACGGCGCGGGTTTGTTTCTGCAACATAGTTCAGACCAAAATTCTTTCGGATGCCAGAACATCGGCGCACCCTCCGTAAGATATCTCAGTGGCCAGTTCTACGTATTCTTCCATGGAGACTGTGGTGCAGCATCTGGCGCCGCTCTCATTGCATTATGCACGAACCTGAATATCGCGGGTTTGGTCTGTAGCCACGGCCTCACGGCCTGTCCGCTAACTTACCCGAATACTGCAACCTCGTGTCCTTATGGTTTCAGATTCGATGGCCTTCGTAACAAGGTCGGTATGGTTCACGCAGCCGGAACTGACTTGGCGGCTCTCCACGACATTCTACAGAGCGCTTTCACTCCCACGCAACTTCCAGTCATGGACATCGGAGTAGGTGCCCAAAGCTGGGACAGCAGGGTCAACGGGAGAGCAAACGTGATCCAGGAGGGAGGCTACTACTACATGTTCTTCGAAGGATCACAATACGTCTTCACCACCACGTACGATAGTCTCCCATTCATCGGAGGCCAAGGTATCAGTGAGGGAAACTGGGGCTGGGGAATAGCTCGGACTTCAGACATCAACAACGCAAACATAAACAACGGACTATGGCAGAAATATCATTACAACCCAATCGACCAGCTCTTCCAGAATCAGGGATCAGGTGGCGGAATGCAACAGCCGTACGTGTACTATCTTGACGGAGCCTATCGTGTCTACATCTGGAACACAATGCAGCCGAATTACAATAGTGCCGTGCTGCTCTCGGGAACGGACCCGTATCTACGAGTTTACCCCGCGATAAACGGTGGCAATGGACAATGCGAGAGGTTCCACAATCTAGGTTACGTTGAGGCGGATGGCTGGGCGCAAAAAACCGGAATCAACAACAACTATCTGTGTTATGGACCGTACCAGAACGTTCTCGGTGCCAACGACTATTCTTCGCTTTGGAACACCTGGACTCCAGGCGCCGGTGGGGTTCCCGCAGGGAACTATGCAGTGACTTTTGAGAACATGATAGATTCACTGAGTTGCTCTGGCGACTTTCCGCCCGGTGTCTGTGCACCAATCGCAACCCTGGACATAACCCACAATAATGGAAACTATCGAGACAGCATATTCGTTCCTTATCGAAACGACTACCAGTTCTCCTACACGTATCAGGATTTCGAGCAGCAATTCCAGGCGCTAACAACCAACCCGACGACTCACCAGCCAGTCTACGAATGGCGTACCTTCTTTGACAGCCACGCATACACCCGGGCACACTACGTCTTTCTCCGCCAGCTCGACGGAAAGTACGACACTAACGCGCCAACTGCATCGATCAATTCTCTTCCCTCCAACAACCCTGTCCCATCCTTCCAGGTGTCCTGGACCGGCAGCGATGACAAGACTGGGATCTGGTCATTCGACGTACAGTATCAGGACAATGGTGGAAATTGGATTCCGTGGCAAATGGGAACGACAGCCACCTCCGCCACCTTCTACTCGGCGCAATGCCACACCTATGGCTTTCAAGTTCGCGCCAGGGATAATGCGGGAAATGTCGCAGGCTACTCCCCTACAGTGAGTACTTCAACTTCATGTGGATCTGGCAACCTTCTCTTAAACCCGGGTTTTGAAACCGGCACATTTTCAGGCTGGTCACAGACGGGAATGGCGATACGGGCCGATGCTAAAAACGTCCATTCAGGAAGCTACGCGGCAGCAGCATACTACGACCCCGCGACATCGATATACTCAGCTTTCACTCTTCAAGAAAACCTGGCCACGCCAGTGGCCGGGGCTTACATTACTTCGATTCAGCTATGGTACCTATATGGCAACACCGGCGATAATGCGCAAGTCCTCTACACGGACGGTAGCAGTCCTACGTCAACCAACCTTCCAACTATTTGGAGCTGGACGCTGAAAGCCCTCGCGTTCGACAGTACCAAACAGGTCAGCGGAATCAAAGTCGTAAGACCTTCCGGCGGGACTACCAACATCGACCTCGACGACTTCCAACTCACCTCGACAAGTCATACTCTAAGCAACACTCCTTCGAGTTCGGACTGGAAAGGCCAGTCTGGATCCTGGACCCTTGTGAATGGTTACATGGATGGATCAGGTACGTCTGCGCAACTACAATCTAGTGCAGGTTTTCCCTCCGATCGTACTGTCTCGGTTCGGGCCAGGACAATAACTGCAGGCGGTTCAGTCTACAAGGTTGCATACTTGTACGGAAAATATGTTGACTTCAACGACAAGGCGTACATGTATGTCCAGACGGACGGGACGGTTGTACTCGCCATGTGGCAGGGAAGTACGAACCATGGCTACGTCTATTACAACAGCGGCCTGAGCCCCTATGTCTGGCATACTTTCACAATGGTCATATCAGGCAATACCGCGAAAGCGTACGTTGACGGAACACTGTACATTACGGCCACCGACCCCATCATCGGAGCACTCGGTAGTGCTTCCGTCGGACTCGCGTCGTGGGGACCCTCCGAATCTCAGTTCGACAGCGTAACAATAAGCTAGCAACCCACCTGATGCTGCTTTGAAAAATGGGGTTTTACGTCCCAGCATCCTCCTACTCCCAGGCTCGAGGCGTCCCAAGGACGTTTCTCTGGCTGCTAATTACGATTTCTAGACAAGCAAGAGAAAGACAGCTACGTCGTAAAACCTCTTAAAAGAAAACGCGACCGACGAGGCCCGATCGAACTAGGGTCCGACTTGGAGCAGAGGGTCTCAATCATTGGCCTCGCAATTCTACTACTCAGCTTCACGATTCTTCCTGGAATATTCTTCTCCGCTCAAACTGTGACTGGGCAGCATGTTGGTCGAATTTCGGGAATCACTCGGGCTGACGGACTTCCAGCGAACAGACCGTTCGACTACATTCTGATCATAGTGATGGAGAACAAGAATTTCAGTCGGATAAACGGCAGTTCCTCAGCTTCCTACAAATCCTGAATGGGGTTGAAGCTCCCTCTTGCGAATCAGGAAGCGCTCGACTGCCCGTAAGGAGTGCCTCAAGCGTTGAGGCAAAGCATTCCGTAAGAGCTCGAAGTCGGCTTCTGTGAAGACTGAGAGTTGTCGAGCGATTATCGGGAAGGAGACCACGTATACGACTATGAGAGTAGGTAGACGAAGAAGCGGCGTAAGGTGGATGTTCGTTGCAAGAGTGTAGTCAATGACTGTTAAGAGAGGAGCGGTGAGGACAGCTATGAGGGCGCCATTGAACAATCCTTGTGTTAAGGGGACGTGTAAGACTCGTCGTAGCGTCCACCATCCTAGCATCATCATTCCACTTGCGAGGAGTGCTCTACCGATGGCTCCAGCGGTTGTTCCGAGTTGTCCCGCTCCGAGGGCGACGGCTCCTAGATCTAGGATAGTGGCCGCGAGGCTGATCACGAGGACGGGCGTCGTCTCTCCGATGGCTTGCATGGTTGTGATGAGCAGGAGGCTC
>Ga0209057_1000859_pt1 | contig 25766 bp, 23 predicted proteins | sample GraSoiAngelo_146_FD_185903 | JGI IMG/M metagenome (GOLD analysis project Ga0209057, IMG submission 185903) | Grasslands soil microbial communities from the Angelo Coastal Reserve, California, USA - 14_1009_05_30cm (SPAdes) (version 2) | ecosystem: Environmental > Terrestrial > Soil > Grasslands ... | reverse complement strand
GTCATGATGTCGGGTTTCGTTGATTGGCCATAGTCGTCACAGTCATTTTCCTGAATTTCTGCGCGCAGGCTAATGCCCGGAATCATTGGGGGAAGATTAGCATGACGGGATTACGAAGGGTGATCGGAGTCGGAGTATACTGCGCCGTCTGTATGGGTGCAGCGTTGGCAGGGCAGAGGGATCCTAATCCCCTTGTGGAGGAAGGATCAAAGTCCTTCCATCGGCCAAAGGGGAAGCGCGCGGCAGTGAGCCTCAGCTTTGACGACGCCCGGACGAGCCAGGTGGAACGGGGACTCGTTCTGTTGAAAAAGGAGGGTGTGAGGGTCACTTTTTTCGTTAACCCCGAGCATGTAAAAAAACGCTTGGCAGGTTGGAAGCAAGCCGTTGCCGACGGCCACGAGATCGGCAATCAATCGCTGGCGCATCCTTGCACGGGCAACTATCCCGCCTTCTTGCAGAACGCGCTGGAGAACTACGACCTTCGAATGATGGCACATGAACTGGATGGGGCTAACGATCAAATCCAGAAACTGCTGGGGGTGAAGCCCACCCCCTTTGCCTACCCTTGCGGCCTGAAGTTCGTGGGAAGAGGACTGGACGTGAGAAGTTACGTGCCGCTGGTAGCCGAACGGTTCATTGTCGGACGGGGCTATCTTGACGAGTCTCCGAACAACCCCGCAGTCTGCGACCTTTCGCAAGCGATGGGCACGCCGTTCGATGACCTGGATTTCACCCAAATGAAAAAATCGTCGAAGACGCCGTCAAGGAAGGCAAGTGGGTTATTTTTGTTGGTCACGAAATCGGTGAACGACATTACCAAACGACAGACATCAATGCTCTCGAGCGCCTGTGTGACTACCTGAACGACCCGGCGAACGAGATGAACGAGATTTGGCTCGGCACGGTGCAAAAGATTGGCAGGTATATTCGGAAACAGGGCGAGACGAACAATTAGATCTCAAAGGCCGGGCTCCCGGGCATGGCAAATTTGCATAGAGATGACAGCTCACGCAAACTCCCCAGAGGCGGATTCGCTGGTGTGTAGCGAACGGAAGGTGCACTCGATCGTCTGGAGGCCACCTCCAGAGCCCAAGAAGGCTTCGCGATAGAAGAGGCCTCGGCCATATCTCGGCTGGCACGGACGACCACCCTCCGTCAAAACCATTTACCTGGTCACTTCCCTGAGTGGCACGGAGGCTCCGCCTCGAGCCTTGCTCATGTCGGCAGCCTCCATGAAAGCTATCATTTCCAGAGTTTCGTCGGGACTGACGGGAGGTATTCCCGTTCGGAAGAACTTGGCGATTTCCCCAAGTAAGGGACCATAGCCCTCGGGACGAGGCTCGGAGTAGAGAACGTTTTTGTCGCTAAACAAGGTTATCCCATATTTCTTTAGTCCATTCCGGAACCCTCGCATCACTCCCAAGCGACCGTCTTTCCACCTGCCTACCACAACGTCCTCGTTCGCAGTGCTCGCTCGACTTACTGACTCGCATCCCCGACCCATGAGCGTGAAAAGCATCTCCACGCTATGAATGCCATACCACATCAAATCAGGGTGGTGTGGTTCGATGGGAGAAGGACCGTAAACGCTGTACCCGATGATATGCCCCACCACATCTCCAGGACTTTTCAACCGCTGGGTTTCCTCCCAAAAACGCAAGGAGGAGGAGCTGAACCAAGGTACGCCAGTTTGTTTGGCCAATCGTGCGATCTCCGTCGCGTCCTTGTAGCTGGCGGCGAGCGGTTTGTCAATGAAGACAACCTTCTTGGCTGCCAACACCGGCTTCACTTGTTCTAGGTGGGTCCGGCCATCCACGCTTTCGAGTAAAATCGCATCGACCATTCCACACAACGTCGGAATGTCTTCAACAATTTTGATGTTCCACTTGTCTCGCAGTTCTGCTGTGAACCCATCGATACGAGTCCGGCTGTCTTCAACATCCGGACTTCCTCCCTTGAAGGCGGCGACCACACGAATTCCCGGGATGTGCTCTGGGCCGGTGGGGTCGTTGAAGATTCTCGTGAAGACGACAACATGGGAAGTGTCGAGGCCGATGATTCCTACACGGAGCGGTTTGATCGATTCCGTTTGAGCGAAGCTCATTGAGGCGAAGAACAAGACCACGGAAAGCAGAAACGCGATACCACAAGATAGATGCTGAAACAGCCGACCCATGATTCCCTCCTCGAAACTTCGGTAGACTAGCACAACAGCCGTTTCGGAGGATTGATAACCGCCAGTCTGTTGCGCTCCTGTAAGACCGCATTTTTGCGCCACTCCGCGGTCCTGCAGCAGTAGACTCCTATTTTCGCGAGCTCTGCGATTACGCGTGACCTTCGGGATGCCTCTTTCAAGGCCGCTGAGCAAAGTTTCTAAAAATCGGCAGGCAAAGCGACCTGAGCGCGTGAGAATCTGACGGCCACTGCATCAGCTTCCTTTTGAGACTCCTGGGAGGAAGCTCATAGCGAGGCGGAGATCAAGCGAGCGTTCTCGATAAATGTAGGTGCTTCCGAAGAAAGTCAAACGCTCCCTTTCCATTAATGGTGTGCCCTCCGTCGAAGTATTCAATGGCGGTTCGGTCCGCAATGCCGAGTTGATTGTAGAAATGCTTCACTTTGGCGTATTCAAAAGCGACCCGTTCATCCACGCTTGCCCACTGAGACACGGGAGCCCTCGGATCAAGGGCTAAATTCACCTTATCCGATTTGCGTCCCCCTTTGTAGTTATGTTATAATTCAGAGTTACTGGAGCAACGAGTCGGAATTCTAACATAATGCGACCCAGCACTTTTAGCCCTGCGATCCTCCGGCGCTACTTGCTCCGCCACAAGATTGCCGAGCTGCCCCAACTCAAGCGGGTCCTCGGCACCTCGGTCGATCTCACCGTCTTCCGCAAGCTGCAGCACCTCGGTTATCTCACCAGCTACAGCCATCGCGGACGCTTCTACACCCTTCAGGAAATCGCGCGCTTCGATGCTCGTGGGCGGTGGTCTCACGAAGGCGTCTGGTTCTCTCGTTACGGCTCTCTGGTAGACACCGTGGAAGCCTTCGTCCAGGCTTCCGCCAACGGCTACTACGCCCCGGAATTGGCCGACCTCCTCCAAGTCGAAGCCCAAGAGCCTTTGCGTCATTTGGTCCGACAACACCGCCTGAGTCGATCCGCAATCGGAGGCCGGTTCCTCTATACTGCCGTGGATTCCACCCTTCGACGCCAGCAAACTCTAGCGCGTCGCAGTGCCCAACAGCTACCGGTGGCGGTTCACTCCGAGGCCCTGCAGCTCTCTTCTGATGAACTCAAGGCCGCCATCCTCCTGTTTTATGGATTGCTGGACGAGCAGCAGCGCCGCTTGTTCGCGGGGATCGAGTCCTTGCGGCTCGGGCATGGCGGCGACAAGCTCCTAGCCGAGTTCCTGGGCCTGGACGTACACACCGTGGCGCGGGGCCGCGAACAACTGCTGGAGCAGAAGGTGAGCCTCGGCCGGATCCGCCGCATTGGCGGGGGTCGCTCACGGGCGGAAAAAAAAACGCCGCGGTGATCGAACAGATCGCCCATCTGCTCGAGCACGAAACGGCTGGGGATCCGATCAAGGGTCTGAAATGGCGCCGCCGAGCCACTCGGAAAATCGCCCAGCAACTCCGTCGGCTGAAGATCCAAGTCAGCGCCAGCACCGTACGGCGGTTGTTGAAACAGATGGGTTACTCCTTGCGAGTGAACCACAAGAAGCTCGAATCGGGGAACAAGAACTTGCCGCCCCGACGGGTGCGCCATCAGCAGTTTGGCTACATCGAGCGTCAGCGAAAACAATTTCTGGCGCAGGGGAACCCCATCATCAGCATCGATGCGAAAAAAAAGGAAATGATTGGAAATTTCAAGAGCTCCGGGGCTGGCTGGGAGAGGCAGCCGCAGTTGGTCATGGATCACGACTTCCGCAGCGACGCCAAAGGCATGGCCGTCCCTTATGGCATTTACGATCCGGTGCGGAATCAAGGTTTCGTGGTGGTGGGACCAGCCATGAGACCCCGGCGTTTGCCGTCGATGCCGTCACGTTGTGGTGGAAGAGTTACGGACAGAGGATGTACCGCCAGGCCAAGGGGCTGTTCATCCTGGCCGACTCGGGCGGCGGCAACAGCGCTCGTTCGCGTGGCTGGCCCTACCACCTGCAACAGAAGCTCGTAAATCCCCACAGACTTACAGTCACGGTCAGCCACTATCTCCCGGGTGCCTCTAAATGGAACCCCATCGAACACCGTGTGTTCTGCCAGATCAGCAAAAATTGGGCAGGCCAACCCCTGAAGAGCTTTCAGACGGCCCTCAACTACATTCGCGCCACCACGACTTTGACGGGACTGAAGGTGCGTGCTCGTCTGCTGCGCAAGAAATACGAAAAAGGTGAAAGGATATCAGCTCAGGAAATGAAACACCTTGCGCTGACCAGGCACAAGACGCTACCGAAGTGGAACTACACGCTGAGGCCAATGTGAAATTATTTCTGCGCAGTTCCCTAAGTTCATAAATTTTTAATGCTCAGGCACTTTGACTCGCATAGCGTTCCGTGGCGAAAGCAAAGAAATTATTTATCTATTACACTCCCGATCATGAACTCGTGTTAGCCAGGGGTTGCTTTGAGCACCAAACTCTTCGAACTTTCGCGGCTGTCAGGAGAGGCCGATACGAATTCTAGAAGGACGGGGTTCCAGGTAGCTTGCAAAGCTCGGGCGTCTTGGGTTTTGGAAGTCCCCTTTTTCCACCATTTTCCAAGTGGGCGTTGCCTTGCCGTGTATAAGTGCCGCCAGTTTAGCGTGTTAGGATTTACTAGAGGAAGCTTGGGAAGCTTCTATACTGCCATTGTACGACGCCCGCTCTGAAGATTAAGCTAGCAAATTGGAGAGAGGGCTGCAATGGGTAGGTTACTGTATCTTTGCTCTGTGAAATCCAGCAACACACCCGCCAGCTCTCCAAGAACATGAGTTATGGCAAGGAGGTACAAATGGGAAGAATGGACCGGATTATTTTGGCCGGCGTAGTTCTGCTACTGGGACTTGCTCTCGCACCGCGCGGGGCAGCCCCAGCTACGGAAGCTGGCGAACTGAAGGTCACGATCCACGAATGGGACGTCCCCACTAAGGGCGCCCATCCACATGATCCTGCTGTTGGGCCAGGTGACACGCTGTGGTTCACGGAGCAGATGGCGAACAAGCTAGGTAGTCTGGATACGAGGAGCGGTGCATTCAAAGAGTATCCGCTGAAGGTGGAAGACTCCGGACCACACGGGCTGGTTGCCGATCGCGACGGGAATATCTGGTTCACTGGAAATTTTAAGGGCTACATCGGAAAGCTCGATCCCCGCACTGGAGTCGTTTCGGAATATAAGATTCCTGACCCGAAAGGCGAGGACCCGCACACCGCTGTCTTCGACAGCCAAGGCATGCTGTGGTTCACGCTCCAAGTGGCCAACATGGTGGGCAGATTGGACCCTCGCACCGGAAAAATCGACTTGAAAAAAGTGCCGACAGAAAATTCGCATCCTTATGGCATCGCCATCAACAGCAAGGGCACTCCCATTTTCTGTGAGTTTGCGACGAACAAAATGGCCAAAATCGATCCTCAATCGATGGAGATCGCAGAATTTCCTCTGCCTGAGGGCACGAGACCACGGAGAATGGCCATTGATGCTGCCGACCGCGTTTATTTCACCGACTACAGCGAAGGCCACCTCGGACGGCTCGACATGGCTTCCGGGGCGGTAAAGATGTGGGCGTCGCCTGGCGGGGCGAAGTCAGCTCCGTATGGCATCGCGATTACGCCCGACGGAATGGTTTGGTACAGCGAGTCTGGGGTGAAGCCCAACACCATCGTCCGGTTCGATCCGAAAACGGAAAGCTTTGCGCGAGCGAGCATCCCCTCCGGCGGCGGGACAGTGCGGAATATGGCAGCAACTTCCGATGGCCGGGTGTATATTGCGTGCAGCGGCGTCAATAAAGTGGGAGTCGTGGAACCCGCTCGCTGATGTCCCTCTTCCGCGAGAATCGTCTTCTGTGATTTGGAGGACGCGATGAGTTCGACAGGCGTAAAAACTAAGGAACAGATCTGCCACGGCGTATCGCGCACTTGCCTGAACGCTTCTGTGAACGATGCGGCTTGTGGTTTTGCAGGCCGCACTTCCCTGACCCGGAATGGCATCCCTGTGCCCCAGAGCAGGGCGAAAGTTGAGCAAGGGCAGTTGGCTTCCACGCGAGACCGTTGGCGATTGCACAGCAGCCTGCGCGCGAATTCTTGACGGACGCACACTCCTCCGCTAGCGTCAATATATGCGGAGCGAGACCATTCTCCGCCTGCGCGCCATGCGCAAATCTTCCAGGTGAGAAAACCCATTGCCCAACGCGATCATCACGCTCACAACTGACTACGGTACCAACGACCATCTGGTCGGAACACTGAAGGGCGTAATCCTGAAAATCAATCCCGATGTCACCATCGTGGACATCACGCACAATATCACGCCGTTTGACCTGCTCGACGCGGCGTTGGCGATCGGCTCGGCTTATTCTTACTTTCCGCCGAAAACAATCCACGTAGTCGTGGTCGACCCGGGCGTCGGGACGGAACGCCGTCCGTTGCTGGTCAGCGCTCAGAATCAGTATTTTATCGCGCCGGACAACGGCGTACTGTCCGTCGTTTATGAGCGCGAGGCGGAAAGTCTTGTCGTCCGTCACGCGAACGTCGAACACTATTACTTGCAGCCGGTGAGCAAGACTTTTCACGGACGCGACATCTTCGCGCCGGTCGCTTCCTGGCTTTCCAAAGGCTGGCAGACTCCCAGCATGGGTGATGAGATCAGCGACTACAAACGCTTCTCAATTCCCCGCCCCAAGGAAGCAGATGGAGGCTTAAAGGGCGCGGTATTGCGCACTGACGCGTTTGGGAATTTGGTCACAAATTTCCGCTCGGAAGACTTGCCGGAATCGGCGCTGAATGGCGGCGCCATCAACCTTCAAGTGGGGCCTCATCAGGTGTCGCGACTGGTGGATACCTTTGCTCGCGGGAATAACGGCGAGCCTATCGCCTATCTGGGTTCGAGCGGATACCTGGAGATTGGCGTGAACAAGGGAAGCGCGGCGCGCACTCTGAGTCTGGGCCGCGGCACCGCTGTGGTGCTGACGAAATAGGTTTGACGACGCTGGAGCTACTTGTCAACGGGGTGCCCAAAACACAGCAGATATCCGCTGTTATCAGCGATCTCGAAGGCCCTGAGTCCATCGCTTGTATTGGCCAGTTCCCGAAGCACGGGAACCCCTTTGCCAACGAACTCTGTGTACAGGGAGTCGGGATCGTCCGTGTAGATGTAGGCGTCCCAGCGAGCCCATTTGTGACGCGAACGATTCGGCTGTGGATGGACCTCGGGCGTGATGGCCTTGAACATGAGCATGACTCGGTCGCGTCCAAGGATGGCCCAGAAGTCGTCCGTATTTCCGTCGCCTCCACCCTTATAACGAACGTCGAATCCCAGCTTGGATTGATAGAACGCAAGCGTAGCGCCCAAGTCGTCGACAATAAAAAAGGGAGTAACGCTGTTCAACATGGCGAAAGCGCCGTGACTCCAAGTAGCCTAGCAGGTTGCGCGGGATTTTCCACTTGAGAAGGGGAAGCTGGAGGCATGTAGAAAGAGATAGTCCAGCATACTGGGCCGTCCCGATCATCACCTTCTGAACGGATTAGGGTGCACAACGGCCGGCTTTGCCTCAGTGCTCGAGTCAGGCCCCAAGCCCCAGGTTCTCTGGACCGGCAGCAGTTGCGGAGCGGGGAAAGTTTGGCTGGCAGGGCTAGAGAGGTGTCAAGTTTGCGTCCAGGTCGATCCTGCGGGACAAAGGGTGGGCACCTCTCTCTCCTTCCTTCCCGACCATTCACTCATCCTAATAACCGTTCAATCCTCATTTTCGACCATTCACTGCAAATCATTTAGCCAAACCTTACTTCCATGCTATCCGTCCGAGTGTTCGTCGCTCTCCATCCTCGCCGATACCTTTCCCACCCGCGCGATCTCCGTGGCCTCAGCGTCTCTGCGTTAGACTCCTTTTTCTTGTCTCATTTTCCGCACTTTCATTCAACTTTTGACTTTCAACCTCCCCCTTCTCTACCTACCCTAAGTCCTTTACCTGCAACATTTACGCGCTTCCCCGCAAGTGTGGCAAACAAAAGACTTACACGAACGCTAAACCCTTTAGATGCAACATTTACGCGAAACCTGGGTAGGGCCAATTCTGCTAAGCGTTCGACCGGGCAGTGGCTTTGCGTTACGACTGATGACTTTCCTAGGCAGCGGCTGGCGCCGGTTGCTTCCGCCTGTGCCAGTAACCCAATGCCGCGAACAGAAGGACCGCAGGCACGCCGGTAAGTCCGCAAGCGATAAAGAAAATGCCGTAGGCATGAATGAGGCCGTGCGTGGTGCTCAGGCTTTCGACCGCGGCACCGGAAAATCCCTTCAAGATCTTTCCCAGCCAGGCATAGGTTGAACTCAAGAGCGCGTACTGCGTGGCGGTGTATCCCAGACTGGTGAGACTCGACATGTACGCGATAAGGGCAACGCCGGCAAAGCTGATGCCGAAGTTGTCACCTGCCATGACGAGCGCGAAGAGAGGAATGCTCGCGCCCGCGAACGCGAGAGTCGCATACGCGGCAACCGCGACTGAATGCAGAATGCCCCCGATGACGAGCGCGCGCATGTGGCCGAGCTTCAGCGAGCAGAATCCGCCCGCTGCGATGCCTGCAAACGTAGCGATGAGTCCGATTGAGCCGCGCACCGCTCCGACCGTTTCCTTGGAAAGACCCATGTCATGGTAGTAGGGATTCGACATCGGACCCATAACGAAGTCCGGCACCCGGTAGAGGCTGATTGCCGCTAACATCACAAGCGCGAGCCAGCCATGTGCACGGAAGAAAGCGATGAACGGTCCCACAACAGCGTCGAAGAAACCGCGCGGCGTCCAGAGCGGCGCTTCGCGCTCTTTTTCATGCATCACCGCATCCGCGCGCTCCGGCTCCTTTGCAAACCAGGTGGCGATCATTCCAACGGCCATGCATGCGCCGTAGATACCGTAGGACATGCGCCAGCCCACAGCCGCTGCCACGATGAGGATAAGGGAATCCGTAGTTAGGAGCGCCAGGCGGTAGCTGAACTGATAGGCAGACGCGAGGAGGCCTTGTTCTTCTTCGTCCTCTGCCGATTCAATTCGCCAGGCATCGACCACAATGTCCTGTGTTGATGAGGCAAACGCGACGACGAGCGCAAAAGCGCCAAGCCGGGCGAGCCCGGCTTTCGTGCCAGTTCCGCCCATGGCGGCCAGTGCCAGCCCGACGACTATCTGCGAGAACATTATCCATCCGCGCCGATGTCCAAGCCGTCTAAACAACGGCAAGTCGACGCGATCGATCAAGGGCGCCCACAGAAACTTCAGCGAATATGCAATGCCCACCCAGGAAAGAAACCCGATCGCCGTCAGGGAGGTGTGTTCATCGCGGAGCCAGTAGCCGAAGGTATTGCCGACCAGAAAAAAGGGAAGACCTGAAGAAAACCCGAGCAACAACATCGCCAGCGTTTTGGGCCGCAGGTAATCGGCGAGCCGGTGCTTGTGCGGACTCACGCCTTCATTGTCTACCGGAGCCTCACGAGTCTCCGACAGCGCGTGGTGCAGTGGTGCGCAAACGGTAAAGATGACGCGAGAAAAGAAAGATACTAAGGAAGATGAAAGAAAGATGCCGGGCTCCCCGTAAAGAACCGGGACGCATAAAGCGCGAAGGCGCGGCGCAACATAAAATCCCTGTTCGGCAAAGGAATGGCAGCTAGGAGTCGCCGGGGGAAGATTTCTGACCTTTGGCCAGTTGGAGCATAACATCGGCAGAGTTCGCAGGCGCGCCTTCCGTTTGGGGAGAACGGACGCGCTGGATTTTCACGCGAGCGACGCGCTTGCCGTCCATTTCCACAACCGAGAAGCGAAAGTTGCCATATTCAAAGCTTTCGCCACCTTTGGGTATGAATCCTAATTGGTCTAGGACGAATCCGCCTACGGTTGCGTAGGCCGGATCTTCAGGCAACGTAATGTTGTATTGCGTGTCAAGGTCGCGCACATTGAGGGCGGCGTCAAAAATAAGTGCGCCATCGGCCAGCGTCAGAGGCCGTTCGACGACGTCAAATTCGTCGTGAATTTCTCCTACCATCTGTTCAAGAATGTCTTCCATGGTCACCAGGCCGAGGATGCTGCCAAACTCATCCACCACCAAGGCCATACCGACGTGGCGAGTGCGCAACTCGAGAAGCAGTTCGTTGGCAGGTTTGGTCTCGGGCACGATGAGCACTTCACGCAAAACGCGGCGCAAATCGAAAGGAGGGGGGGACAAGTTCTCTTCGAGGCGTCGTTCGCGATCGAGCAGGATCCATATCATATCCTTGATATGAACAAAACCCAGGATGTGATCGGGAGTGCCGCGATAGACCGGGATTCTAGAGCGCTGGGTTGTTGCGAAAACACGCATCACCTCGTCCAGACTGGACTCCACCGGAAGCGTGTGGATGTCCGGCCGAGGCACCATAATCTCCCGCACTTGGATCTGCGCGAGTTCCATGGCGCTGAGAATGAATTTTTCTTCGCCGGGCGCGATGAGGCCGCGCTCGCGGGCTTGTTGAATCTGGATTTGTAGCTCTTCCGTGGAATGCGCAACGCCATGTATCTGTGGCGAAGTCACACCCAGAGCTTTCACGATCGCGGTGGAAACGCCGTCAAGCAGGTTAATCGCCCAATGAAATGTGTTAAGGAACCACTGAAAAGGCAGTGCCACCAGCAACGCAACACGTTCGGCGCGGGCAAGGCTCAGTGTCTTCGGGACCAGCTCTCCAATCACCACGTGCAATGTGCTCAACAGCGCGAACGCACCAGCGAGGGCGATTGCATGCGCGATCAGCACAGTGTGCGCTCCCGTCTTCCCCGCCCAGATGGACTGAAAGACCTTCGCCAGAGTGGCTTCGCCAAGCGCACCGATTGCCAAGCTGGTCAGCGTTATGCCGAGCTGCACGCCTGAAACCACGCGGTGTAAATCGCTAACGAGCACTTCAACAACGCGCGCGCGTGTGTTTCCCTTGGCAACGAGCTGTCGCACGCGCGACAACCTCACGGCGACGAGCGAAAACTCCGTCGCGGCAAAAAAGCCATTTAGCGCGACCAACGCCAGGACGCCGATCAGGCGCACAGCAATCATACTGGGAACCTGTCCTCCCCAGCCGCATTGTAACAGTACTGCCGTGGGGCACAGGCAACCGTTCTATGGCGCGTGCGTCTTACTATATGGACTCGATCAACAGTGAACTCCAACGCCTGGATGCCGGGAATGAAATGAAGAATTCCGGTGAGATATTGACATGACGCTTTGGACCTTTTTAGGATATTGTTTCGCAGTCGAACAGCAACTTTTCGGCTAGCTAGGTTTGCGGCAAGACGAAGGGTCTAACACTCAAAAAGAAAATCCTATGATCAGCGTAAAAGATCTTTCCAAGAGGTACGCTCGTAACACGGCTGTGGATCACATCTCCTTTGAGGTGGAAAAAGGCCAGATCGTCGGTTTTCTGGGGCCTAACGGCGCCGGCAAGACGACCACGATGAGGATGCTGACGTGCTTCCTGCCGCCCAGCTCGGGCACTGCGACGGTTGCGGGATTTGATGTCCTGGAGGCGCCGTTCGAGGTCAAAAAACGCATCGGCTATCTTCCTGAAGCGCCGCCACTTTATCTCGAGATGCGAACTGCGGAGTACCTGACGTTTGTGGGCCGCTTGAAGGGACTTTCCGGAGCGGATCTACAACAACGTGTCGATGCCGTTTGCGACCGCTGCGCAATTGGGGACGAAAAGAAAAAGCTTCTCGGAAAATTGTCCAAGGGCTACCGCCAGCGGGTCGGCCTGGCGCAGGCCATCATTCACAATCCCGATGTGCTCATTCTCGACGAGCCAACTGCAGGACTGGATCCCAAACAAATTAACGAGACGCGCGATTTGATTAAGAGTCTCGCCGGCGACCACACCATCATTCTGAGCACGCACATCTTGCCGGAAGTCGAGCAGACCTGCGAGCGGGTCATCATCATCAACAAAGGAAAGCTCGTTGCCACGGACTCGGTGAACAATTTGCAAAGCCGGGCGCGCGGGGCCGAACTGGTGCTGGTCGAAGTGGCCGGACGAAACGGCGCGCTGGATTCCGCCAGAGTACAAGAGCGGCTCGAAAAGGTCGCGGGCGTGGGCCGCGTGGCATTCAAGGAAAAAAGGCGGAGCAGCGCCATATTCGAGGTGGAAAGCGTGAAGGATAAATTCGTGCGCGGCGATCTGGCCCGCGCTGTCGTGGAAGCTGGCTGGGACCTCAATGAGTTGCGTACGTCCGCTGTGAGCTTGGAAGAAGTCTTCCTGCAGCTAACTGGCGACCAAGTTGGCGCCCTATCACGTGACGCACAGGCAAAGGAAGCTGGACAATGAAGAATATCTGGATCATTTGCCGCAAGGAACTACGCAGTTATTTCGTTTCTCCAGTCGCTTACGTTCTCTTTGTCATGTTCGCCCTGCTCTTCGGCTGGTTCTTTTGGAACATCCTGGGCGCTTTTGTCTTTTACAGCATGGCCTCCCAAATGCGCGGCGAGATGATGCCCATGAACATCAATGAACAGATCATCCGTCAACTCCTAAGCGATTTGAACGTGACTGCACTTTTCGTCATACCGCTGATCACCATGCGGCTCTTTGCGGAAGAAAAACGAAATGGCACGATGGAACTGCTCGCGACTTCACCTATCCGGGACATCGAGGTAATTCTCGGCAAATGGTTGGCCGCAGTAACTCTCTATATTGGCATGCTTCTGCTGACGGGACTGAACTACGCGTTCATCTTCAAGTATGGCAATCCGGATTGGAAACCGTTGGCAGTGGGTTATCTTGGAATGCTCTTGCAGGCAGCAGGCCTGCTGGCAATCGGAACATTCATTTCCAGCCTGACTAAGAATCAGATCATCGCCGGCGCGGCAACGTTTGGCGCGTGCCTCCTGATTTTCGTCCTCGGATGGGCAAGCGGGTACGAAACCTCAACTTGGGCGCAGGTACTCTCCTATATGTCGGTGACCACACACATGGAATCCTTCGCAAAGGGAGTCCTGGATTCCAAAGACGCTGTCTATTACGTTACCGTGATTTTTCTCGGGCTCTTCCTGACGGCTCGCTCCCTTGAGTCGCTCCGGTGGAGGTCGTAAGTGAATCTGCAACTTCTCAAGGCGCGGCAAACAAAATACATTGGGTATGCAACTCTATACATCGTGGTCGTGCTGGCTATTGTGAGCACCGCGAATATCCTTGCCAATCGCTACAACAAGACTTACGACGCGACCTCCAACAAGCGCTACAGCCTTTCTGAACAGACCGCGAAGATCGTCAAGGGCTTAAAAGAAGATGCAAAGATCACCTACTTTGATCAGGGCACGCACTTCGAACGGGCCAAGGATCAGCTGGACTTGTACGCGAATCTTTCTCACAAAGTTCATATTGATTACGTCGATGTGGACAAGAAGCCGCAATTGGCCCGCGAAGCTGGAATCAAGAACTACGGCACAACCGTCGTCCAAATTGGAGCGAAACGAGAAGAAGCAAAAAGCACCAGCGAGGAAGACATCACGGGTGCGTTCATTCGAGCCCTGAAGAACAATGCGCGAACCGTTTGCTTTGCCTCCGGAAGTGGAGAACACCAAATTGACGATACCGATCGAACTGGCTATTCGCGCCTGCGGGACCTTCTCACCAAAGAGGAATACACCCCAAAATCAATCAGCCTTTTGCAAAAGGCGGAAGTCGCTGCCGACTGCACAGTCTTAGTCGTTGCTGGACCGACCGGGGATTACCAGCAGCCCGCCGTTGACGCCATCAAGAAGTACGTTGAAGAAGGCGGCCGGGCGTTCTTTTTACTTGATCCGCCTCTGAAGATGGGCCGTTCAGAAATTGCGGACAACGATGCGTTGGCGAGTCTATTGCAAAACTGGGGCGTAACTTTGCAGAAAGACTTGATCCTTGACCTCAACCCGATTGGGCAACTCGCCGGCCTTGGTCCGCAGGTAGCGCTTGTAACCCATTATGACCGGCACGCCATCGTGAATGACCTGAAAGGATCTGCCACGGGATTTCCGCTGGTGCGTTCCATGGAAGTGAAGAGCACGGACAAGACTACGGTCGAGAAGCTGTTTGATTCATCCGAGAGCAGCCTGGCCACTACCAAATTGAATTCTCCGGAAGTCAATCCAAACGATCCGAAAAACAAGAAAGGGCCGCTCACCATCGCAGTCGCCGGCTCCTACAGAACGGGAAAGGAGAACTCGGAAGGACGTTTTGTCGTGGTGGGAAGCTCGGCGTGGGCCGCGAATTCGTTTATCAGCTTTAATGGTAATCGTGATTTGGCGTTGAATACCACGAACTGGCTTGCCTCGGACGAAGACTTGATTTCCATTCGCCCCAAAGACCGTGATGATCGCCGGATTACGATGACGCGGGGCCAGTTGAATTGGGTGGGCATCACCAGCCTTGGGCTGCTGCCGCTTGGGATCGTGATCGCAGGAGTTTCGGTATGGTGGCGACGCAGGTAAGGCGTAGCGTTCGTGGCTTAACGGCGAATTCTGAGGCGCTCCGATGAAAAGTCGCGGTCTGCTGGTTGCCGCCATCGTACTCGCGGCGTTGACTGGAACCCTCTATTGGTCCAATCATCGCAAATCGCTGACAAGTGCCGCAGACTCTGCTGTTGAATCACCGCCCAAAATTCTGACCCTCCAGCCGGCGGATGTAACCGCGCTTTCGATTCGAAAAAAAGACGGTGATTCAGTCGTGCTCTCGAAAAATGGCTCGGGCCAATGGCAAATCACAGCGCCGAGAGTGCTAGCCGCTGATCAGGACGCTGTATCTAGCGTGCTTTCGACACTCTCTTCGCTGAATTCAGACCGGCTTGTCGAAGACAAGGCGGCAAGTTTTGATCAGTACGGCCTGGCTCAGCCTTCCATCGAAGTGGCGATTACCAAGAAAGATGGAAAGACTCAAAAGCTCCTGATCGGAGATGATACGCCGACAAGCAGTGGCGCGTACGCAACACTGGCGGGAGACACCCGCGTGTTTACCATGGCGAGCTACAACAAGAGTGCCTTGCTCAAAAATGCGAACGACCTGCGCGATAAGCGGCTGCTGATCTTTGATTCTGACAAAGTTTCCAGTATTGAATTGACCGCCAAAAAACAAACCATCGCGTTTGGCCGCAGCAAAGATGAGTGGCAGATTGTGAAACCGAAACCGTTCCGGGCGGACCGCTCTCAAGTGGAAGATCTGCTGCGAACCTTGCGCGATGCAAAAATGGATTTAAACGCAAGCGAAGACGAACAGAAAACGGCCGCCGCGTTCAGCGCCGGCACTCCTCTTGCAACCGCGAGAGTTACTGATGTCTCGGGCACGCAGGAGCTGCAGATTCGAAAGAACAAAGACGACTACTATGCCAAGTCCAGTGCCGTCGCAGGCGTTTATAAAATTTTAAGCGGGACCGGAGCCGGCTTGGATAAGGGCCTCGACGATTTCCGTAACAAGAAGCTCTTCGATTTCGGCTTCGTCGATCCCGACAAAATCGAATTTCACAACGGTTCCAAGAGTTATTTCCTTACCCACAGCGGCAGTGATTGGTGGTCCAATGGTGCAAAGATGGATCCAGGCACGGTATCGGCGCTCATTGACAAAATCCGCGATCTCTCTGCAAGCAAGTTCCCCGAGTCCGGATTCGCCGGTCCGATGATTGACCTGACAGTGACTTCCGATGGCGGCAAGCGCACCGAGAAAATCCTAATCTCAAAAAATGGCGACAATTTTGTCGCCAAGCGCCAGGACGAGCCCGCTCTTTATGAGCTGACCGCTTCGGCGGTCGCGGAATTACAGAAATCCGCCGCTGATTGAAACCCGCTCCTCCGCCTGCTAAAAAGTAGCTCCATTATAATCTATCGTGGAAACATTTATCCACCATTCGCGAACACTCCAATTTAAGGCTATCCCGCATTTACCTTTCCTCGCTTTGGTTGCGCGCACGAAGCGTCTCCTCTAAACTCAATTCTTGCCCAAATCGCTGGGAGCAAACTTGCGGACCCTTCTTCGCGTCTTCTATTGGATCTTCGCCATTCTTGTCACCGTAACAGCCGCCTTGGCTTGGTGGTTCATCTACCGCCCACTGCCGCAAATCGATGGGAGCGCTTCCCTTCCCGGCCTCCACCAGGACGTCACCGTCGAACGTGATCGGTGGGGCGTTCCGCGCGTACGCGCCTCTTCAGTGGAAGACCTCGCAGAAGCGCAGGGCTACGTAATGGCGCAAGACCGTCTCTGGCAGATGGACCTGCTCCGCCGCGTCGCCCGCGGCCAACTTTCCGAAATTCTGGGCCCCAAGACGCTTGTCATCGACAAAGAGTTTCGAACCAACGGATTTGCTCGCGCCGCCGAGCGCGACGCCACGCTCCTTGATCCCGAATCTCGCAAGGTCATGGAAGCATACGCCCGCGGCGTGAATCACTTTATCGAGCAGCACAAGAATGCCCTTCCTCTTGAATTCTCGCTTCTCCGCTACGAACCCAGCCCCTGGCAGCCTTCCGACACCATAGCGATTTCCGGCTACATGTATCGCACTCTGACGAACACCTGGGAAAGAGAACTGAATCGCGCCAAAGTCGCGGAGCGCGCCGGGCCGGACCGCGCAAAGGATCTCTTCTCGGAAGAAGCCGCGATGGATCATTTTGTCGTCGGCGATCCCAAGGTTATCGATGACGGCTCGCAACGTTCCGCCGCGGACTCGGACGATGACGATGATGACGACGATATGCAGCCGGATACTGTTCTAAAAGCAAGAAGTGGTGTTCTACCGAACATCGCAACGCGCGAAAGTGACCCCGACGTGACCTCTGCACTCGCAGAGTCTGTTCAAGCTTTTCTGAGTGAATCAAAAAACGAGATTCGTCAGGGCCTTGGCAGCAACAACTGGGTCGTAAGTGGCGCCCACACCGCCACAGGAAAGCCCTTGCTCGCCAACGACACGCATCTCGAGCTCTCCATCCCGTCCATATGGTACGAGATTCACCTCACGGCACCCGGTTGGAACATCAAGGGTTTCACACTCCCCGGCGCGCCGATGATCATCATCGGCCACAATGACCGCATCGCCTGGGGGTTCACCAATAACGGCGCCGACGTTCAGGATCTCTACGTCGAGACGTTCAACCCCGCCTCCCCGGATGAGTATCGCGTAAAAGGCGCGTGGACGAAGGCACAAGTCTTCGATGAGACCATCCACGTCAAAGGTCAGGCGGACGAACACTTAAAGGTCACAGTGACGCGCCACGGCCCCATCGTTCATCGCGAAGAAGACAAAGCCTACGCGCTGCGTTGGACCGCGACGGAACCGAGCGGCCTCGCCAACAGCTACACGTGGCTTGGCAAGGCGCGCAACTGGAGAGAATTCCGTGAGAATATGAGGCGCGTTTGGGGCCCGGCGCAGAACGGGGTTTACGCCGACGTCGACGGCAATATCGGATACGTGATGGCCGCGCGCGTGCCCATCCGCAAGAAAGGCCATGGCGAAGTGCCCGTTCCCGGTGACACAGACGATCATGAATGGAGCGGTTACATTCCATTTGACCGCCTCCCCCAGGCGCTCAATCCGGAAAGCGGCCTGATTGTTACTGCCAACGCACGCGTAGTGGGCCCAAATTACAAACCGTATCTCACGGACCGCTGGGAAGAGCCCTATCGCACCGCGCGCATCTACGATTTATTGCATGACCGCCACGATTTGCGGCCCGAAGACATGCTGAAGGTTCAAACCGACACGTACAGCTATCCCCACGTGTTTCTCGCCGACGAGTTATTGGCAGCAGCGAGAACCGTGAAGCCCAAAGACCCGCGCGCTCAAAAACTTATCGATGGTCTGAAGGATTGGAACGGAATCGCTGACGCCGACTCTCCGGAAGTTTCTTTTCTTCATACGGTACGCCGGGCGGCCATCGACCTGCTTCTCGAGCCGTTCCTCGGAAAAGATACAAGTCTTTATCAATGGCGGACCACCACGTTTCTGCAAAAAATTCTCACGGATCGTCCCGCAAAGTGGCTCCCCGCGGCCGACAAGAACTATGACGAATTGCTTTCCACCGCTGCCGACATCGCAGTGACCAAACTGGCGGAACAAAGCAAGAGCGAGCACGTTGAAGATTGGGCGTGGAAACGCTTTAACTCCTTGGACATGTTTCATCCCCTCGGAAGCGACGGTCTTTTGAAGCGATCCCTGAGCATTACAGACAAGCCGCAGGCAGGCACCGTCTATAGCGTGCGTGCAGCCGCGAAGACTCACGGCCCCGCCATGCGTTTTGTCGCCAATCCTAAAAACTGGGATCAATCCATTATGCTCATCACCGCAGGAGAATCCGGCCAGCCTGGAAGCAGCCATTACTCGGATCAATTCTCTTACTGGTATGAAGGCAAACCCATTTTCGCGCCGTTTAGTGATGCCGCTGAAGCGCAGACTCGGAAGCACACGCTCACTCTTAAGCCTGGAACTTGATCCTATACCGCGCTCATGCCTGAACTCCCGGAAGTGGAAGCCGTCGTTCGTACACTGCGCCCTATCGTTCAGGGCCGTCGGATCCGCCGTGTCCACGTTTTTCATCTCATTGCCACAAAGCCGCAAACCCCTACACGGGTGGCACGCCAAGCCAAGGGAAGTCGCATTCGCATCGTCGATCGCAAAGGCAAGTACCTGCTCCTCATCCTTGACAGCGGCCTCCTGACTATGCACTTTCGCCTTGACGGCCAGCTTCTCTGGTTCTCAGATTTCAAAGAATTGATGGAACGTGCCAACCACGGCAAGAGCGGTGTGCACGTCGATGTTGCCCTCGAACTGGACAAAGGCGTCCTCGGTTTCGCCGATCGCCGCCACTTCGGCCGCGTTCATACGTGGAAGTCCGCAGATGATTGTCCCGGCCTCAGTGCTCTGGGCATCGACGCCCTCTCGCGCGATTTCACCTCCCGCCGTTTAACCGGATTGCTCTCTGCTTCGAAGCGTCCCTTGAAGGATTTCTTGCTGGACCAATCGCGCGTCGCGGGCATTGGCAACATCTACTCCTGCGAATCTCTCTGGCACGCTCGCCTCGACCCGCGCCGCAGTGCCAACAGCCTCCAGCCGCTGGAGGCGCGCCGCCTGCACAAAGCAATTGTGTCCGTTCTCGCGCGTGCCTTAGAATGCTGTTTGCATCCAGCGCCCGACTTTCGCAATCCGGAGTGGTGGTTCCAGGGTTTGGAAAGCATTCTTCGCGTCTACAGCCGCGAGGGAAAACCCTGCCGCCGATGCGGCCAGCCGGTTCGGCGCGTGGAGCAGGGCGGTCGGTCAACTTACTATTGCAGCCGCTGTCAGAAATAGGCGTCTCTACTCGCTGCTAAAGGATACGGGCCAGTCGCGTGAATTCACCTGCTCCCAAGAAACCCGAACCGCAAAAAAAGCCGGATTTTGAACGCTCGCTCGCCCGCCTTGAGGAGGTCGTCCGCCGCCTGGAAAGTCCGCAACTTTCTTTGGACGACGCAATGAAGTTGTTTGAAGAGGGCGTTGCACTCTCCCGTGAATGTCAGAAACAACTCGAAGAGGCGGAGGGACGCGTGGAAATCCTCCTCAAGAAGGCCGATGGCAAGCTTGCCGCAGAGCCGTTCGATCCCGAGCGGGAGTCCGAATCGTGACGCGCTCGGTCTGCCGGCTGCGCGCCAATTCCCTCCAGCGATGAAACTCCCCCCATTTTTCGAAGAGAACCGCGTCACTGTCGATGCCGCTCTTGAGCGGCTCATCCCGGCCGCCGTGGCGCAACCGACTTCCATTCATACCGCCATGCGCTACAGCGTGTTTGCGGGTGGTAAGCGTATTCGTCCCATCCTCTGTCTAGAGACGGCGCGCATCTTCTCGAGCGATATCAAACCCGCGCTTCATCCCGCTTGCGCCATCGAGTTCATCCACACTTACTCTTTGATTCACGATGATTTGCCGGCCCTGGACAATGATGACATCCGCCGCGGCAAACCCACTTGCCACAAAAAATTCGGCGAAGCCATCGCCATCCTCGCTGGTGACGCACTCTTAACGCTGGCGTTTGAAACCGTCGGCGCGACGCCCGCTGCCGCAGAACGCCGCGCCGCAATCCTCTCGGAAGTCGCGGCCGCTGCTGGCACCATCAATGGAATGGTCGGCGGCCAGGTTGCTGACATCGAAGCCGAAGGCAAGCCCGTCGATCCGCAGATGCTCGAGTACATTCACCGCTCGAAAACCGCGGCCCTGATTCGAGCTTCCATCACCGCAGGTGCCTTGTGCGCTGGAGCGGCGTCCGAAGATGTCAACCGCCTGCGTCGCTTCGGAGAGACTATCGGCTGGGCCTTTCAGGTCACCGACGACATTCTTGACGTCGAGGAATCCTCCGCCGCACTCGGCAAGACTGCGGGAAAAGACATGGCCCAGCAAAAGGCGACCTATCCCGCAGTTTACGGTCTCGAGCGCTCTCACCAGATTGCCAAGGATCTCGCGACAAAGGCCATCGCCGAGCTTGCACCATTCTCGGATCGCGCGGCCCGCCTCCGCGAGATCGCAGAATTTCTCGTTCTTCGCCGCGCTTGATCATTCGAACTGTTATGAAACAAAAGGCAAGCCGCAGGCGGCTCGATCTTCTTCTCGTCGAGCGAAGCTTCGCTGATTCTCCTCAGAAAGCGATGGCCATGATTCTCGCGGGAGAAGTTCAGGTAGATGGCCGGCGGGCAGAAAAGGCAGGCATGCCCGTTGAGAAAGGCGCGCGCATCGAAATCATCAGCCGCGCGCAGAAGTTCGTCAGCCGCGGTGGCGTAAAGATGGAAGGCGCTCTGCAAGACTCTGCCATCGACCCGAGCGGGCGCGTTTGCCTGGATATCGGCGCTTCGAACGGTGGTTTCACGGATTGCTTGCTCCAGCATGGCGCGGCCCGGGTCTATGCCGTAGACGTGAACGTGGAACAGCTTGACTGGAAGCTGCGTAAGAATCCTCTCGTGACTCCGATCGAGCGCAACGCGCGCGAACTGTGTGCGGAAGACCTTCCTGAAACCGTAGATCTTATCGTTATAGATGTTTCCTTCATCTCGGCCTGCAAAGTCATTGCGCCAGCAGTCGCAGTGGCAAAATCCAATGCCGATTTTCTCATCCTCATCAAACCGCAATTCGAATTGCGCCGCGAGCAGATTACCCATGGCGGAATCGTCGTAGACCAAAAACGTCATGATCAGGCAATTCGATCCGTGCGCGAACACGTCGAATCTCTTGATCTCGAATGCCTCGGAGTTCGCCCCAGCCGCCTCTTGGGCGCCGAAGGCAATCAGGAGTATTTTCTCCACGCGCGCAAAAAGGCCCTGGAGTAGAATCGCTTACGCACATGCATCCCGGACAATCTTTTCAAACCATAGGCATCATTTCCCGCCCCCGCCGCTCGAATCTCGTCGTCGTTGTTCCGCCATTGTTGAAATGGCTCGATTCCCGCGGCATACAAACCCTCATTGACGAAGAGACTGCTGAGTGTTTGCCGAATGGTTCAAAGGGTTTGCCTCGTCAGCGCGTGGCCGACGCATCGCAACTTCTCCTCGTGCTTGGAGGTGACGGCACCATGCTGGCCGCTGCGCGCCTTGCCGCCCCGCGCGGGATTCCTATCCTCCCCATCAATATGGGCAGCTTGGGTTTTCTTACCAGTTTCACTCTGGAAGAGCTCCACCCGGCCCTCGATGACACTTTAGAGGGGCGTTTTTCGCTCAGCGAGCGCGTGATGATCAGCGTCGAACTCGAGCGCGCAACCAAAGTCATCGAGACGCAGCGCGTGTTGAACGATGTGGTGATCAATAAGGGCGCACTCGCCCGCATGATCGAGCTTGAGCTCCACATTGACGGCGCGTTTGTCTGCCGCTACCGCTCCGACGGCCTGATCGTGGCAAGTCCAACCGGTTCCACCGCCTATTCCTTGTCCGCCGGCGGGCCGATCGTTCACCCCGCCGTGGAATCTTTTGTGATTACTCCCATCTGTCCGCACACTTTGAGTGACCGCCCATTGGTAATCCGCGATTCATCCTCCATCGTGATGAAGCTCTCCGGTAACACCGAGTCCGTTTTTCTGACCCTCGATGGACAGCGCGGGATCCCGTTGCAACCTACGGACCTTGTCCGCGTCTCCCGCGCGAAAGAACCGCTGAAACTTATCTATCCGCCAAAGAAATCCTACTTCGAGATTTTGCGCAGCAAGCTGAAATGGGGCGAAGCATAACCCTTTGGCTGCGGCTACGACACAGCGAAGAACTAGCCGAGCACATCCGTTCGAAGCAAGTCGTCCTGAGTCTCGCGCCGGCGAATCAATCGCAAGCGATTCCCTTCGACCAACACTTCCGCAGGGCGGCATCGCGCGTTATAGTTTGACGCTTGCGACATTCCGTAGGCCCCGGCAACCCAAATCGACAGCAGGTCCCCCGCTTTCACTTCCCCGAGCGGCCAGTCCCGCAAAAAACAATCACCCGTCTCGCAAACTGGCCCGACAATGTCCACTCGTTTGCGTCCGCCAGCGCTCTCCTTCCCTTCCCGCGCGGTTTTCGTGATTGGGTGAATCGCCCCGTAGAGCGCCGGCCGCATCAGGTCATTCATCGCCGAGTCCACCACCACAAACGTCTTGCCTCGATTCGTTTTCTTATACACCACGCGAGTCAAAAGCACGGCGGCCGGAGCTATGATCGAGCGCCCTGGCTCCAGCAGTAGGTGTACTCCGAGTTTGCGCACCATTTGCGAAACCAGCCGCGCATACTCCGCCCGCGTCGGCGGCTTCTGGTCGGAATAGCGCACCCCAAGCCCGCCTCCAACATCCAGGTAACGCAAATCAATTTGCGCGCGCCGCAATTCTCCTACGAATCCAGCCAGCCGCTTCAGCGCCCGCCGAAATGGAGCCAGCGTCGTAATTTGCGACCCAATATGCGCGCTGATTCCCTGCCATCGAATCCATTTCGAATCGCTATGCGCCAGGTAAAGCCGTCTCGCCTCCGGCCAGTCCAATCCAAACTTATGTTCGTGTTTTCCGGTTGCAATGTGTGGGTGGCCGCCGGCTTGCACATCGGGATTCACGCGAATCGCCCCCGCAGGTGGCTTGCCCCCGCGTCCCGCCAGTCGCTCCGCCTCTTCCACTAAAATTTCGAGCTCGGCCTCCGATTCCACGTTGAAAAGCAGTATCCCCGCGCCTCCGCCTCGCGCGTGAACCCGATAGTTTAGCGCCTCACGAATTTCATATCGGTCCTTCCCAACCCCCGAAAAAACGATGCGATCGCCACGCACGCCGATTCGCTGCAAGTAGTGCAACTCCCCGCCGGACACGATGTCAAAACCGCTCCCCATCTCGGCAAGATGTTTCAAGATGGACAAATTTCCGTTGGACTTCACCGCAAAGCACAAAGTGTGCGGCAGCGCACCAAGCCCCTTGTGCAATTCCCGATAGGCATCGTCAATCGAGGCGCGGCTATACACGTAAGTCGGCGTCCCAAATTTCCGCGCCGCGGATTCCAATGGCACTCTCTCGCACACCACCTCTTCGCCACTGGCGTTACGCGCTCTGCTCTTCACCCAGGCAAAGTGCGGCGTACAAGTAGCCGGATCCAGGTATTTTATTTTTTGGGAAAACGATCCATTCGAATGGCTCATCGGACTTTTGCGACCACCAGCGTCCGGTCGTCCGAGAGCGGTGCGCTCTGCGTAAACCAGTCCACCTCGCGCAGAATCGCGTCGGCGATTTCCGCCGCGGATGCATCATGGCGCTCTTCGATCAGCTTCATAAGCCGCGTCGTGCCGAAGAACTGGCCCTCGCCGTTCGCCGTTTCTGCGATTCCGTCGGAGTGAAATACCAGAATGTTCCCTGTTTCGAGCGTAACTCCCCATTCGTCATAATTCACATCTTCAAAAATCCCCAGCGGAAATCCCGTTAGCTCAATTTTCCCGCAGCGCCCGTCTTTGTAGAGCAACGGTTGCGACTGCCCGGCGTTTGCCACTCGCAGCTTCTGCCGTCCTTTTTGCCATGTGGCGAAGCACGCCGTCATGAATCGTCCTTCGATGCGCCGTTCGCCGACCAATTGATTCATCTGCTTCAGCATCTCCGCGGGCTGCAGTTTTTGCGGCGCCAGACTTCGCATGATCCCGATCGCCACTGCACCATAGAGCGCCGCTGCGGTCCCTTTGCCGCTCACGTCTCCCAGTGCAATCCCCAGTTGCTGCGGTCCATAGCGCAAGAATTCGTAGAGGTCACCGCAAACTTCTCTCGCTGACAGATACCGCGCCGCCATCTCCAACCCATAATCTTCCGTCGGAACCGGGCGCAGCAGCGCGCCTTGAATTCTTTTCGCAGCTTGCAAATCCCGCTCCAGCCGCGCTTCGTCCCGCGCCAATTGCTCGTACAGCCGCGCATTTTCAAGCGAAACCGCCAGGTTCGCCGCCAGAATCGAAAGCGTCTGCACATGATCCTCTGTAAAATAATTCGCCTGCGGGCTTTCCAAATCCAGCACGCCAATCACTTTCCCTTTGTGGATCATGGGAATCGCCAGTTCCGAACGCGTTTCCGGATTCACCATCAGGTACCGCGGATCAACGGTCACATCCGGAACAAGGACCGGCTCCTTCAACGTGGCCGCCGCTCCGACAATTCCGTCGCTCGCCGTGGCTCGTAGTTTTCCCTGCACGTGATGCCCATGCTTCATATCTACTCTGTGGCGAAAAATCTTCTGCTCTTCGTCGTAGAGCATAATGCTCAGGATTTGGTAATCAATCACGCGCTTGGTCTGTTCCGCTGCGCGGCGCAGCAGTTCTTCCACTTCTAAGATCGCACTGGTTTCCCGCCCCACTTCGCTCAGCAGCAAAAGAGTGTCCGCCTGGGCCCTCACCTTTTGGAACAGCCGCGCGTTTTCAATCGCCACTGCCAGCCGGCTGGCCAGCAGCGTCAAAATGTTTTGCTGGTCCCGCGTAAAGTAATCGAGGTGGCGGCTCTGAATGTCCAGCACCCCGACGCACTTCCCCTGTAGCATCAGCGGCACGGCCAGTTCAGACCGCACGCTGTCGATGGCGTTGATATACCGCGCGTCCTTCGAAGTATCGCTGACTCGTACAGAGTGGCCCGTCGCTGCCGCGGTTCCTGTAATCCCCTGCCCCAGCGGAATCCGCAAGTTGTCCGCCAGTTCGCGGGGATAGCCGATCGCGAATCGGTGCCGCAGGTAGGTTCCGTCCCCTTCGATCATCAGCACGCCAAAAATCTCGTAGTCGATATGCCGCTTGATGAGGGCCGCTGTCCGTGCCAGCACCTCGTCCAGATCCAGCGAGGCGTTCACTTCTTCGCCGATTTCCGCCAGGGTAGAGAGCACTTCGGCGGAGATCTCCGCGCCACCGCCCAACGCAGTTACCGTCGCATGTTCATTCGTGTGACTCATGAAGTCTAACTATTATAGCAGGCTGCCAACCAGAGGCTGCGCAACGGCCCGGTTCCCAGTCAAAGTTTCGGTTTTCCCTGTCACAGGGTGAGTTTGTTCGCCGGCCCCGATCGCAGACTCCCGACTTTTGTCCGGACCGGTCGCAGTCTTCTCTGTGCTCCGTGCGTTCTCTGTGAACTCGGTGTTCAATCTCTTGCTGTTGATTTCTCG
>Ga0209057_1000856_pt1 | contig 25844 bp, 28 predicted proteins | sample GraSoiAngelo_146_FD_185903 | JGI IMG/M metagenome (GOLD analysis project Ga0209057, IMG submission 185903) | Grasslands soil microbial communities from the Angelo Coastal Reserve, California, USA - 14_1009_05_30cm (SPAdes) (version 2) | ecosystem: Environmental > Terrestrial > Soil > Grasslands ... | reverse complement strand
GAGCGAGATGGGGGTGCACCCGACGCACAGCGAATGGGAAGGCCGAACCTACGACTACCCGCGTCACCACTCGATCGCGTTGATGTGCGACGACATCGATACGACGGTCGGCGAGTTGCGGGCGAAAGGAGCGCAGTTCCGAGGTCCTATCGAGCAAGTCGAGTACGGCCGTGTCATCATGATGATCGTGCCCGGGGCGGATGACATCCAGCTGTATCAGCCAACTCACAAGCTCGCGTACAATCTTTAGAACACAGACAATCGCATTATCAACTGACACGTCTCATATGCGAGATGACTCTCGCGACCAAGCATCTAACCACGCTTCAGACGGCGGCTTACTTGCATGTCCAGCGCAGCTGATGTGCCGCAGAGTAGCCACTTGCGGGCCCTGAGCCGCCGTTAAGCTTGACCTCGCCAGACTCTTTTCGTGTAATCTTTGACCGCACATGGGCTTCGATACTGCGGTCAAGCTGGCCACCTCCACCGCTGACTCGGGCCGTATTCCGTCAATCAAGGCTGTGGCTCAGCGAGTCCACGCCTCGACCGACGAGGTCGCGCAGGCATACGCCCGCCTTCGCGCCAGTCGCCTCCTCCTTCTTGAGCGTGACGGCACTACTATCCGCATGGCTCCGCCATTCTCCGGCGTGCCTACCCAGCATCGCGTTGTCGTCGGCGGCATCGAGTACTTTGCTAACTGCGCATGGGACGCTCTCGGGATTTCCGCAGCTCTTCATCGTCCGGGAACGGTGCACTCGCGGTGCGAACAAAGCCACGAACCGCTCGATTTGTCTGTCGCTCTCACTGGGCCTGAGCCTTCGACGTGGCTCTTTCATTGCCTGGTCCCTGCGGCCAAGTGGTGGGATGATCTGGTTTTTACCTGAAACAATATGCTCTTCTTTCGGTCGGAAGAACTCATTCGAGAATGGTGCAGGGCCCGAGCGGTCGAGCCCCGACCGATCGTGCGAATGGACCAATTATGGCAGCTGGCAGTGACTTGGTATGGCGCCCGGCTCGAGCCCGTCTCCCGTCGCCCGGCAGCCAATGAGATGCGCGAGATCTTCGCCAGGCTCGGCCTGCACGACGCCTTTTGGGATCCCCAGGCAGACACCTTCCAGTGAGAACGCAGCCTAACGACACGTATAGAGCGTGAGGTATCTTACTCGACAATGCCTCGCCTCCTCTCAAAGTGCCGGGTCCCTGGCCTTTTGCTCGTTAGGCACAAGGGATTTATGAACCAGATAATTGTACTCGCTGCAAATTTGGCGCTGGTCGCAGGGTTCGCTTCGGCGCAACCGGGGTCATCAAAACTCGACACAGGAAAGGAATTGGTTGCCCAGCTTTATAAGGAACACTCTGGAAAGTCCGACCCATTGCAGTACCCAGCCAGCAAGAAACTACTTCCAAACTATTTTTACAAACCGCTCCTTGACCTCTATCTTAAGGACCAAGAGGACTCAAAAGGCGAAGTAGGTAAGATCGACTTCGACCCCCTCTACAATGCGCAGGATTTTGAAATCTCGGCTTTCAAGCTGGTCGTGCTCCCTAATAAAAAAGGCTCAGCGTACGTGGCCGCCCGATTTAAGAATATAGGGGTCGACCAAGAGATCATCTTCGCACTTCAGCGAACGAAAATGGGATGGCGCATCGCTGACATTCAATACCAGGACGGGCGTTCGCTTTGGAAAATATTGAAGTGATAGGGCTTGTGCCTAACAACGCGCTTCAGTCAACGTCACGCCGCCGCTGCGCGTCGGTGTGGGAGCGGCTGAGCTTCGTACGTTAGACGTTTCCCTTTCTCATGAAACGACACTTCTTCTTGTCCGCCGCTCTCGTTGCCCTGCTCGTCATTGCCGAGGTAGCACTTGCGTCTGATGTGGCAGTTTCATCGCAGGCATCAAAAGATGAGCAAACCATCTGGGAACTTGAGCGGGCTTATTGGCGCTACGTTCAGGAAAATGATTTGTCGGCCTATTCCGGCCTGTGGCACAAGGATTTTCTGGGCTGGCCGTCAGTCAGTGCCGCGCCCGTTCACAAAGACCACATTACAGACTGGATTACCTCGCAAACCAGTAAGGGACTGGCGTTCAAGACCGGTGAATTCAAACCCGCCTCGATTCAGGTTACTGAGGACATCGCGGTCGCATGTTACTGGATAACGTTTAAGTGGCTGGACAAGGATGGCAATGGAGCGGCGAATACCATCCGTATCACGCACGCGTGGCGCAGGACCGGAAACGATTGGCGCATTATAGGTGGAATGTCCATGCCGGAACCCGACACTCCCCGCAATTAATATCACAATGAGAAGGCCTAAAAAGGCGCCGCAGCCAACTCCAAAAGCCAGGTTTATACTGACCTCCGAACTTCTATTCTCTGATCTCTCATTTTATGCTCGCTGTCGGTAGCAGTAGCTGATCTTGTTTTTCATTGAGCCATTTTCCAGACCATCCAATCAGTTTTAACGAACAGCAAGAAAGAACATTATGACAAAGACGCGCATCCCGCTGCTTTTGGTTTTGCTTGGTTTAGCTGGTAACAACCAGTTTGTCCGCGCCGCCGATCCGGATCACGCCGACCAACCAATCGTTCCTCCCACTGAAGCGATCTCCCGGCTCAAACAGGGCAATGGACGTTACACCAAAGGCAAACCGCAGCATCCACATGAGTCGATCAACGAAAGAACACGGTTGGCAACCAACAGCTATGAAAATGCGAGCTTGATCTATCCGGACATGACAAAGCGGCGCGAGGAGCTGGCAAAAAGTCAGCATCCGTTTGCTGTCGTTCTTGGCTGCTCTGACTCGCGTGTCCCGCCTGAGATCGTGTTCGATCAAGGGCTGGGCGATCTATTTGTCCTGCGCGTGGCCGGCAACGTGATCGACGATCACAGCCTGGGCAGCATCGAGTACGCGGTCGATCATCTGTCCGTGCGCCTGATCGTGGTGCTCGGACATCAGCGCTGCGGCGCGGTCAAGGCTGCGAAGGAGACGATCGCTGCCAAAGGCGAGGCACCCGCTCATATCCAGTCGCTGGTCACGGCGATCCAACCAGCGGTTGAAGCGACAGTCCAAGGCGACCTCGAGACGACGGTGCGTGAGAACGTAAAGAATGTCGTGCAAGCATTACGTTCATCCGCGCCGGTTCTCAAAGCCAAGGTTGATTCCGGTGAGCTCAAGGTGGTCGGTGCTTATTACAGTCTCGATACCGGGTCGGTCGCTTTCCCGGAAGAAAAGTAAACCGTTCACAAAAGCGTAAAGCCATGAGCATCGATAGAACTGAAATCATCACGTGGATTCTGTTGATGAGCGCGGTGCTCACAGTATTCGCCCTCGTCAAGCTGAGACGAGCAACCCGATGCCACGCTGTAACGCTATGACGCTCGGCGCTTATCCTCGTTAGGCCTTCTTCATATGAAGCTAACCAATAACAGCTATACCATCTCGATCGGCACCAAGAATTTCACTGAGCGTTATTACCGCGACAAGGCCGGTTGGTTAAAGGTGAGCGCGCGCGGCCGAACGTTCCGGATGACGGCGGAGCAGATTCTGAATCATGTCCTGCCTGCGGTAGCCGGCGTTAAACCGAACCTGACCATTAAAGTGGAACATCGCGACGCAACTCTTTCAAAATGAACGGCGCCTCTGCGAACCAGCGCATGCACGACCTCGTGAAGTCGTCCTACGCTGACCTCAACTCTCACGGGTGGGCGCAGGCAGTGAGTTACACGACTGAGGACTGGGTCACATCAACTCGACCCCAAAGTGCAGGTCGAAATTACGACATGTATGCAATTTCTACTTAATTTGCCGTCAGCGATCTCATTTCTGATTGTCTCGGTTATTACCACCGCGGTCGCACTAGCCGGACTTCGGTTTGTGCGGAAGAAATATTCGACCGAAGCGTTGAAAGAGAACCACGAAGTAGCAGCGATAATCTTCAATGCGTTCGGCCTGCTTTACGGGGTAGTCGTCGCTTTTGTGGTGTTTGTTACCTGGAGTGGATATGACGACGCCACCAAGAATCTGCAATTGGAAGCCAACGAGATCGATGATATTTTTCACATCTCGAAAGCATTCCCTAGCCCTGTCAATAAAATTATACAGCAAGGATTAATAGATTATACCGCCTCCGTTTATAATGATGAGCTGAAAAGAATGTCACAGGGCGACGTAAATCTTCATTCCAACCGAGCGATGGCGAGGCTTATTACGGTGTTTTACGGAATAGATGAGAAATCGATTTCCAACAATGAGCTGTATGCCGAATCACTGAAGCGAATAAATAACCTCGCTCAGTACCGCCGACTCAGAATATTTGCGGGCAAGAACGAGGTGCCACCTGTGATCTGGTTAGTCCTACTTGTTGGCGGGACGATCACAGTTTCATACGCCTTTTTCTTTGGAATGAAGAACATAAAGGCGCAGTACATGATTACGGCCGCGCTCACGGTAACGATCACGTTGATTTTATTTCTGATATATATTCTTGACCATCCCTTTACAGGGACAAGCAAAGTTAGTACGGAGCCTTTGAAACAGGTGATGGAGATAGTGCAGAAAGAATGAGGGCAACGCGTCTCCGTGCCTGTTAAAATTTCCCTGGATCGGTGTTCTGTGATGACCATCAAAGGATAAAATTGCGAAGCTTCTTCTGTCCGCAGCTGGCTTGCTATGTCTGCTTGGGGTTGCATGGGGCGCTGACGATGAACAGCTAGTGCGAGAAGTCGTGAAGGCCTTCGTCGCTAATTACAACAACGGAGATTTTAAGAACGCACCTACATATACAACCGATGACTGGGTGCATATCAATCCGGGAGGCGGAATTACGAGAGGACGAGATGAAGGTCTTAAAGAGGTAAGAGCCATTCACAAGACCATGTTAAAGGGAGTCTCAATCACGATCGACAACGTGACGGTTCACTTTGTAACGCCTGACGTCGCCTTGGTTGATGCAGTTCATACGAGCGATAGTTACGTAACGCCGGAAGATGGTGTGAAGCACGAGAACGAAAGGCAGATAAAGACCTACTTGATAGTAAAGCGCAATGGCAAGTGGTTGTTGGTGCTTGACCAGAACACCATCATTTCCAATCCATGAACGGTGTTCTGGGAGGAGGCCAACAGGATCGCTGGCCGGGTCAAGACATCGACAACATGACTACTGACCACAGACCACAAAGTATGCTCGCTTTCGCCGGCGGTAGCTGAGCTCCGTCTCGCTAGGCGAAATTCCATTATGGCTCTCCTGTCTCATCTTGATGCCTTTTGCAATTGGCTCCGCACTCGTGTACGCGCGCATGTTTCCATTGGAAGACCTGATAAGGCACTTACCGGTATATACGTTTTGCCATGGTACGCGGTGCCGAATCTACAAAAGCGAAATATGCCTCGGATGCCCGGCCTCGAGGAAACTGTTGGTGACTTTGAAGCGCAAACCTTCGACATCCACTTTCTGCTATGGCGACGCCTGCCGACACTGTTGAAGCGTTCGCGAGCTTGGAAGCCGCACAACAGGCGATCCATGATAATCCTATCTTGATCTTGAATGCCGCTGGCGCACAGCTCAAGGTGATAGCAGAGCAAGTCCCCAACGGTGATCTGGCAGCCATATTTACGGCCGCGAGGCTGGAGCTAACTATTTGCTTAGCTTATGTGTTGAGGTGACGTATTTTCTCAGGTTAACGCCATGCCGCTTAGAGGCGGGTACAGCGAACTCCTGGCCGGCGCAAACGTCGCCGTCTTGCTCTGTCTTAGAACTGATCCCCGTGGCTGGAGGCACTGGGATGCTTTACCTCACGCGCCGCAAGAAGTTGAGCATGTCGCACGTGGATGCCAAGGTCCGCGGCGAGTTCGTGGGAAGTACATGCTGATGGCTTGCACTTCCTTGAAGCTGGCAGGGTGGGTTATTGCCGCTGCTATCGTTTTCGGCAGCGTCGGATGTAACCGATCGCGCGAGGACGCGCATGCGCGCGAAGTCGCAACCCGGGTTCGCACTGAGTTTCTGCATGCGTGGACTAATTACGAGAAGTACGCCTGGGGACATGATGCGTTAAAGCCGCTGAGCAAGACGCCGCAAGATTGGTACGGCCAATCGCTGCTGATGACGCCGGTCGATGCCTTGGACACGCTCATCCTGATGAAGCTGGATAAGGAAGCCGCGAAGGCGAAAGAGCTCATCGTGAAGAATCTTTCGTTCGATCGCGACGTTTACGTCAAGAATTTCGAAATCACCATCCGTTTGCTCGGTGGCTTGCTCTCGAGTTATCAACTAACGAATGATAAACAACTGCTCGATCTGGCTGACGATTTAGGCAATCGGCTGTTAGCCGTTTTCAATTCGCCTACGGCACTTCCTTACGTTTACGTGAATCTGAAAACCGGCCAGGTTCGCGATGCGAAAACGAACCCGGCCGAGACGGGGACGCTGTTGCTGGAATTCGGGACGCTGAGCAAACTAACCGGTAAACCGATCTACTACGAAAAAGCCAAGCGTGCTTTGGTGGAGACATTCAAGCGCCGCTCGTCGATCGGTCTGGTTGGCTCGACCATCAACGTCGAGACCGGTGGGTGGATGGATGCAGATAGTCACATCAGTGGCGGAATCGATTCTTACTACGAATATCTCTGGAAATGCTGGCTCTTATTCGGCGACAAAGATTGTCAGAAGATGTGGCACGCGAGCATTCCCGCGGTTAACAAATATCTTGCCGACGAAGTCCGTGGCGAATTGTGGTACGGCCACGCCGACATGAACACAGGCAGGCTCACTGCATCGCAATATGGCGCGCTCGACGCTTTCTTTCCGGCTGTGCTGACGCACTCCGGCGACGTCGCGCGGGCGCGGCGACTCCAGGATTCATCGTTCAAAATGTGGAACATGCACGGGATCGAACCGGAGATCATCGATTACAAAACGATGCAGATTGTTTACAACGGCTACCATCTGCGTCCCGAGATCGTGGAATCGACCTATTATCTGCATCACTTCACACACGATCCGCGATACCGAAAGATGGGAGAGAAGATCTTCGAGGACTTTGTGAAATATTGCCGGGTGGATGCTGGCTACACCGCGCTTCAGGATGTGGTCACGAAAGCAAAGCGCGATGAAATGGAAAGCTTCGTCCTGGCCGAGACCTTCAAATACTTTTATCTTCTCTTCGCTCCGCCGGATACTTTGGATTTCGACAAAGTCGTGTTCAATACTGAGGCGCACCCTTTGAGGCGAACGGATTGACGTGACTACAGACTACTGACTACAGACTATCTTATGCAAGTATCGCGTTATTTATCATTGATTCTGCTCGGAATGACTCTGGATAGTTGTTCTGAGCGACAGTTCGATTCCAAAACCGAAGGGGAAAAATTGTTGGCCAGGGACGCAGAATGGGCGGATCTCGCCACGGCAGGCAAGGATATCGAAAAGGTTGTCTCTTACTGGAGCGATGATGCTGTCCTCATTTTCCCGGGACAGCCTGTGCTCGAGGGCAAGGCGGCGATTCGTGCTTACGTTGCCGCCAGCTTTGATACCCCCGGATTCAAGATCCATTGGGTCTCGCAAAAACCTGTATTCTCCCCCGATGGCAAGCTTGCCTATATGCGCGGGACGGACGAGCTCACTCTGCCTGGGCTAAATGGCGGTACGATGACGCTGCACCTTCGTGGAATATCGGTCTGGCGTTTGGATCCGGATAAGCAATGGCGCTGCGTCCTGGATATTTCAAATGAGGCACCGCCTACTAGCCCGAGCTCTTAGCCTGCGCGGCCTGTCCAATGGTCATTTGCTGTAGCGGCGGTCTATGACCGCCGAAACTATCCGAAATCGGCGGTCATAGACCGCCGCTACAATTTTGCCTTATAGAACTTGGGTATCCCTTTCCCGCTGCCCACACCGAAACCGGGATCACCGATCCCGGCTACAGTAAGCATGCTGAAGACGACTGACCAGAATTCTACTGGGGGCGATTGCGAAGGAAATTGAGGGTCGCCCGCTTTGGCTAGGCGCAAGTTTCCCTCGGCCTCCGGAAAGTCGGGATGAAGGCGCAGCGCCTGTTCAACTTGCGCAATCGCCTCGAGGAGCGTTGCCTTCGCGCATAAAAATCTTTCCCAGATAGTTATGAGGCTGGGCGAGCTTCGGGCTCCGGACCAAAGCATCGGCCCGCGTTCTCTTCGACGTCGAGTTGCGCACTTTGTCATGTCGAGCGAAAGTCGAGACATCTCTCGCTACTCGTCTGTCACGAAGTTAGAGATTCCTCGACTGCCCTCGGAATGACAAAAAGAGCGCTCACCCGAAATAGACCTCCTTTGTGTTGCGGCTGAAATGAAACCAGATCGTAATTCGCATGAAACCGGCGCCCGCCTTCCATGTCGCGATCATCCAGCCCTCTGTCTTAGTCTGTTTGCCTTCATGTTCGTTCCTGCTGTCGTGGGCGAGATTGCGCTGGGGCGGTGGCTGACTCAGTTCATGCCGCATCCCGGATTGGTTGCCATGCTGTGTTTTGCACCAGTAATGGTCATCCTGTTCATTATCGGAATGCTTACTGGAGGTACCATCTGGCTTTTGCTGATGAAGCGCTTTGTGCAGCAGAACATATTGGCGACATTTTTTCTCGGAGGTCCGCGCGTCCCGGTCTTCTCCAATCTTTGCTCGAAGATATTTTCCTGGAGTTACGGTCAGAACCGACCGAAAACCGAAGTATGAGCTTGCTCTCTGAGATAGCTGATGGCTGATAGCTAATTGCTGATGGCGAAGGGACGCGCTCCGCGCATCCAGGACTCGCCGCGGCGCGGTGTATTTGCATGACTATCGATTAGAGGACCACAAAGTCACATCATGCTGTAACCATGGAACGAGTAACTGGAATCGGCAGCGTGTTCTTTCGGGCGAAGGATCCCGAAACCCTGTCGGCGTGGTATGACGATACGTTCGGCGTAAGTCGAGCGCCACGCGATTACAGCACAGCACCATGGATGCAACAGGTGGGGAGCGACCGTTTTCGCGCCATTTCCCAGCGAGACCGATTATTTCGGCAACCCAAGCCAGGCATGGATGATCAATTTTCGAGTAGCTAATCTGGATCGTATGATCGCACAGTTGCGGGCGAAAGGGATCGAAGTATCGCTTGATCCGGAGATTTATCCATACGGTCGTTTTGCTCGTTTAACTGATCCCGAGGGAAATCCGATCGAGCTCTGGGAGCCCAAGGCAGATAGCTGATGGTTGTTGCGGATAGAAAACTAGCGGCCGCAAGCCGGCTCCGCAGAGCGTCGCCCTACCAGTGAAAATTTTCGTGGAGAGGCGTTGGTAGGGCGAGACTCCGTCGAGCCGCTCAGCCTTTCGCAGTCACTCATGGAGCCGGTAGGCTTCTACCAACGCGACACCGGTCGTACCGTTGTTTCCGCGCACGATCACGGTGTAATTCCCGGCGGCGAGCGAAGCGATGATAGCTGATTCGCGATTGTCAGTCGGGTTAAGCAATGTCGCTTTGATTCCTGTCGGCGTGTTGTCCTTCCAATCGTTGTCGAATGCGATCAAAGCTCCGTTAGCATCGCGCAATTCAAGGGTCGGATCTTGCAATGGTTGCGCAATTCCGAAACTGCCCAGTGTCGGTCCGATCGCACGCAGCACGATCACGGGTGGTTCGCCATTGCCGATAATCAATCCACCGATCAGGACATTCTCGCCCGTGCCAACGAAACCACGCGTACTGAGATTTCCGAAAATCGAGGTCGAGGCGTCTAATTGGTAAAGATCAACCAGCGCGACACCCGTTCCGCTATTTTTTCCGCTCACTACCGCGGTGTAAGAGCCGGGAGCGAGGGTGGCAATGATGGCCGATTCCAAATCATTGGGCGGAGCAAAACCGCTGGCTGCGATTTCGGTCTCTTGCCTATTCCGCCAATTGTCGTTAGAGTCGACTACAACGTTGCTGCTGTTAACTATGGTAATGGTTGGATCCGCCAGCGCGCCACTCACTCCAAGGGTGCTCAAGGTTGGCCCGAGCGCGCGCACAATGACCTTTTTTGGCTGGTTCCCGCTAATAATGAAGCCAGCGATCAGCACATTTTGTCCGGTGCCAACCATTCCCCGGGACGAAATGTTGGTCGCTTTTCCGAGCGGCGCGATCGGGCCGCTCAGCAGTCGATTCGCTTCGTTGGCGAGCTCAAAATGACCACCAGTGGTCGGATGAATATCATCCCAGAAAAGATATTGATCCGGATTGACCCCAGATGCGCCTTGGGCCGAATCAATTGTGTTGACGAAGTTGTAATGTGCGGGCTGGCCCAGGACACGGATCACATCGAGCCAGACATCGAAGGGGTAAACCTGAATGGTAATCCCGCTCCCGTGGAGTCCGCTTTTGGTCGAAGCAATGACGGATTTGAGATGATCGCGATAAATCGCAGAAGCGTAGTCAAGTGCCAGGACCCGGGTTGGATCGCCGAAAGAATTTGGCACCGCGCCTAGGGGTGGAACATTGGGCACGAGGAAATTTCGGGCGCCAGCGTTGGCCAGCCGCACAATCAGACCTCCGACGCGATTAGCGGTGTCGATTACGCTCTGTGCGCTATGGTCATCAAAGAGATCGTTGCCGCCGCCCCAAAGAATGTACAAGGCATTAGCGTCGGCGGCGTGGCTGGCCAGATAATCGTTAATTTGTTTGCCCATGTTATCGATGGTGATGGTGAAATCGCCACCGCCGAATGGAAATGGGTTATTGATGATGGTTCGGTCTTGCGTGCCGTCCTTGGTGGTGGCGCCGCCAAATGCATAATCGGTTCCCCCATCGAGACTGTTTTTTGCGACTGCCAAACCGAGGAATGTTTTTTCCAGTTGCTCGTGCCAGGTACCGACATACAAATTTGCCGCCGGTGACGTGTTAGTATCGTCGGTAAACCGATAATCGCTGTAGTTGAAGTTACTGCTCGGATAACTGAAGCCAACCAGGTCGCGCGCGCGATGCGCGATGTTTCCATCATCAGAAAGGCTGTCGCCGAAAACGATGACCTGGGTAAATACCGGCGCCTGAGCGTTAACGAGAATTGGAGTCGCCAGAAAAATGGCGACGCTCAAAAGTTTTCTTATTCCCATGATTGATCCCTCTTACTAAAACGAAATTGAACTGCCTTTCGGATGCAATCTGTGCATGTCGCAAATCCTCAAGAACATAGATGGTCAGTCGGTGGCAAAGAGGCGAGAATACCTAGCTTCCCAGAGCCCGCAGAAAATCGGCAAAGTTGGCGCTCTCGCGCATGGCGGCATTCAATCGCTTCAGACTTTCGTCGGCCGGTTCCGGCAGCGCGATACGTCGGGAACACCCGGCACCGGACAACACAATCTCATTCCATTGAATCGATTCGATCTGATCGGTGAAACGCGCAACCGCGCGCCCCCGGAAGAAAGCGCGTGTGGTTTCCGGAGGAGAAAAAATTGCGCGGCGAATCTCATCTTCGTTGACCACCCGCCGCATCGAACCCTGGCGCAGCAACTCATAATATAATCCGCGCTCCAGATCGATATTGTGATACTCGAGGTCAATTGCCTGCAGCCATGGATCGCTCCATTGTAATTTTTCCTCCTCCTGCAACTCGTTCAGCAGAAATTTTTTCGCTGCCCAATCCGCCCGATCGCGACATAACATCACGTCTCGCTCCAAGTCATTGAGGACGCTTTCCCATTCGCGCAAAATCCAACCGCGCTCCTCCTCATCGCGCTCGACCTTCTGTGCCGCGTTCAAATAAAGCCGCTGCACATCAATCGCGGAAATCTTTCGTCCGTCGCGCAACTCGATGATCCAATCATAATTCTGATCGCGACTAATCGATTTCGCGGCGTCAATCGGTTGGGCGATTTCCAACTGCGGCGCTTTGCCGCACTCGATCAAATCCAGCACCAGCGCGGTCGTCCCCAGCTTCATCGCCGTCGCCCATTCACTCATGTTCGAGTCGCCAATAATGACGTGAAACCGGCGATACTTGTTGGCATCGGCGTGCGGCTCATCCCGCGTATTCACCAGCGGGCGGCGATTCATCGTGTCGATGCTGACCAAGACGCTAAAGAAATCCGCTCGCTGCGAAATCTGAAACACACCGGGCTGACCGGCCGCGCTCTCCGCTTCAATCCCCATCTTGCCGGCGCCGGCAAAAATCTGTCGCGTGATCAGAAACGGCAGGGCGCCCGCGACGATGCGATCCCACGGGATGTCGCGCCGCATCAGGTAATTATCGTGGCAACCGTAGCTGTGACCGAGAAAGTCGGTGTTGTTTTTGTAAAGCCGGACGTGCTCACCGTCCGACAAATGCGCATTCCGGCGTCGCGCGCATTCGGCCAGAATCCGCTCGCCCGCTTTTTCCTGAGCCACAATCTCACGTAACGTCGTGCACTCCGGCGTGGAATATTCCGGATGAGCGTGATCGTTGTAAAAACGCGCGCCGTTCGATAACACGAGGTCGCTCTTGATTTCCTGAAAGGTCAGCGGCCGGTTTTTATCGATCTCATAGTAGGCCGATTCATCCGCGTCCTGACGCAATTCTTTGGCCCGAAAACCGCGCGCATCGCGATGCGGATCTTCGTGGCCGTAATCCCATTTCATCAACGCGCCGTGCTCGGTATAACTGCGCACCAGCGCGATCGATTCCGCGACCACGTCCACCGACTCCGCGCCGTCCAGCGTGATCCCATATTCCGTCTCCAACCTCCAACCCAAAGACGCGTTCCATCGTTCCGAAACATAGCGCGATACCAAACCACGCGAAAATTTTACGGTGCTTTATTGTCCTGAACCTCCGACCCACGACTCTGAAATCTCGATTCACGATTCACCGATCACGATGCTCGATGCTCATAACCGATACCGCGGCGCTTCGCGCCGTCCTCCTTGCTCCAACCTCTTCACTCTGCTCTTATCTTCGCCAATGTCCCGACTGACCGCCTGCTTGATTCTATTCGTCATCTGGGCCTTGATTTACCTTACCAACGGAGGGTCGTCCGCGTTCCGCAGTGAAGAAGGTCATCGCGTCCTGCCTGCGGTTCAGATGCTCGATAAGTAGCAACTACCTGGTCCCCTACATTGCGGCACGGTCGTATTTTGAATAAACCGCCGTTGACTAATTAGATTGTCGCTGCCTCGTTTAAGCTTTCCGGAGTTCGCAACGAACGGACCGCGCGGCTGCCATCCGCATTATTCATTCTAGCCGTTGCCCTTACCCTGGCGACGGTCGGACGAATCAGCCTTGGCCCAATCCATTCCTTCATCGCAGCACTCTGCTGGCTAACGAATCTTGGACTGATCGAAAAGGGGCGAATGATCGAGATCGAGGCGATCTATTGTTCACTATTCGCCTTTGCTCTCATTCTGTGGTTGCTGCTCTGGGAACAAAAGCGTTCACCCTGGCTTACCTTCGTCGTGTCCTGGATCTTTCTTGGTTAGGCCTGCTGGCGAAAGGTCCAAGTCACGTCCTGTTCTTTTATCTTATCGTTGGCGCCGTTCTCTGGCGAAATCGTCACCTCCGCGACCTAACTCACCCGACGCACTTCATTGGAGTCGTGGTAATGCTCGGAATTTTGTGACCTGGCTGATTCCGTACTTTCGGGCGTTACCTTCTCGGTCGCCTTTACAAGCCTGGTCACGAGAAGCGGCGGTCGCATTTCACGGCGAAGAAGGCGAATCAGAGGATTGGTTACTAAACTTCCCCCGCGGCTTCGCCTATCTACTTCCCTGGGTACTACTTCTCCCGTTTATTCGATTGAGTAAAATAACGGACCCATTACAGCGCAACGTAGCTTATGGATTAGCATGGGGGAGCATTATTCCATTTGTTATTGTTCTTCTGACTTCCGGAACACTCCCAAGATATATTTTGCCCTTGGAAGCACCATTTTGCTGGACCGTCGGAAGCGCTGTCGCTAATGGAGCCTCGCAATGGAGTATTAAAGGCATTCGAGTTCCGCAGGGGCCTAATCTTCTCCTTTGTCGCGATAGGCATTGTTGCGGCGATGATAATCTTTCCGCTGCGTTCCGTGACCTATTTAAAGAGGCACGAGCGAATTAAACCGATTGCCGGAGAAATTAACGCGCTCCTCCCGTCTGAGCAACGGCTTTACGCAATCGACCCTGACTTTCAGCCGTATCTCTTTTATGTCCGCGCGCCTATAACCTACCTCATTACCTTGGGCGAATTACCAGCGGATGCGCATTATTTTTTAATTCAGCTCAGGCATCAACGAAAATTCGAAAGCAACCCGCGATGGGCGACCTTGCGACCGAAACTCCTGGCTCATATATCGAGCTATCGTAACAAAGAAAGCTTGCTTTTCGCCATCGAGCACTGACGACGGACCACGGACTTCCCCGCGTCGCCTTGCACAATCCAATAATCGACAACCGATAACCGAAGCGCGCGGCGCTTCGCGCTCCGCCTTTTTATTTGACGCCATTGAACCTGCGAGAAGAATCATCCGCATGAACACCCGCATTATTTCAGCACTTATCGCTCTTGTCGCGATTGCCTTTATCGCTTCCATCGCCTCCGCACAAACGCCAGCTCCACAGCCGAGCGCTCCCCCAACCACCGTTACCAGCCCGGTCGTTTCTGCCCCCGCTACGACCACGGCTTCACCGAACGAAGCCGAGATGATGAAGCAAATGATGGAGCTGGCCAAGCTCAACGAAAATCATAAGCTTCTCGCTGACCTTGCCGGTTCCTGGAGCACTTCAGTAAAAATGATGGAACCCGGCAAGGAACCTTCCGTTTCCAAGGGTAACGTCACTTTCAAGTCCATCATGAATGGCCGCTATTTCATCGGCGATCATTCCGGAAGCATGAAAATGCCCGGGGCTGATGGCAAAATGAAAGACTTCGCCTTTAAGGGGATGTCGATCGACGGCTACGACAACGTGAAACAGAAATTCATTTCATCGTGGATGGATAACCTGGGCACTGGGATCATGACCATGGAAGGGACGTACGACCCCGCGACAAAAACATTTACCTATACCGGCGAGACGGAGATGATGCCGGGGATGAAGACTCCGGTTCGCGCCGTAGTCAAGATCACGGACAAGAACCATCACACCTTTGAATGGTACGAGAACCGTGGTGGCCAGGAAACGAAGACGTTGGAGATCAGCTACACTCGCAAAAAGTAGCGGTATAGTTGTTATTGTTCTCTGACTTCTATCCTCTGATTCAGCCACCGATATGACCCGTCGAAAATTTCTGGATACGACTCTGGCAGGCGGAGCTACGCTGATTGCAGGAGGGTCGACCATGATCTTTGCCGCGAATTCGCCAGCGGTAACTGAGCTAGGCACCAGTTCCGTTTTCCGATTGGGGGGCGATCTTCCGCTCAACCGCCTCGGCTTTGGCGCGATGCGCATTACCGGAGAGGGCATTTGGGGGTGGCCGGCTGACCGCGGCAACGCCCTCAAAGTTCTGCGACGTGTCGTCGAGCTAGGCGTCAATCTAATCGACACGGCTGACGCCTACGGACCGGAAACAAGCGAGCTGCTGATTGCAGAAGCTCTGCATCCTTATCCAAAAGACCTGGTGATTGCGACCAAAGGCGGCCTAACGAGACCTGGACCTGGACAATGGGTGCCGAACGGCCGCCCGGAATACCTCACCCAATGTGTGGAGAAGAGTCTAAAACGACTCCTACTCGAGCGAATCGATTTATATCAACTGCATCGCATCGATCCGAAAGTGCCGATGGAAGAATCGCTCGGAGCACTCAAGAAGATGCAGGAGGCTGGAAAGATTCGGCATATCGGATTATCTGAAGTTTCGCCGGCAGAAATCGATCGAGCGCGCAAGGTCCTGCCAATTGTGAGCGTGCAGAACCAGTATAACATTGGCAACCGTAGGTGGGAAAAAACTTTGACCTATTGCGAGAAGGAAAGGCTGGGTTTTATGCCGTGGTCACCGATTGGCGGAAACAGGGGCTTGAAGGACAACGCGCTGGAAGCGGCGGCCAAGGATTATCACGCCAGCGTTGTGCAACTCGCTCTCGCCTGGCTTCTGCACCGGTCTCCCGTGATATTGCCGATCCCCGGCACGTCTTCCGTCGCGCATCTGGAAGAGAACATGGCTGCCGCCAAGCTGCAGTTAACGGCCGAGGAGTGGAAACGCGTTGATACCCTAGCGAGTTAGCAATTGTAAAGAGATCACCAGCGATAATCTTCGGTAGGACGGTTGCCGCGGATGCGAAGCGCCTACAGAATTGCGCCCGCGCAGGAAATTGCTATCCATTATTGAACCAACTCGAAAAAATTATGAAAAAGATCGCATTGATACTAACTTTGCCTCTGGCCCTTTCGCTGGTCGCAGTGGCCGCACAAAAAAAGGACGCATCCAAGAAGTCAACTGAATCGGCCACGAGTGAACAACATGTCGTTCTCAATCCTGCAGACTTAAAATGGGGGGATGCGCCTCCCGGATTACCAGCCGGAGCGAAACTGGCGGTGCTGGCTGGCGATCCGAACAAGAAGGGACTATTCACGGTGCGGCTGCAAATGCCGGCTGGTTACAAGGTTCCGCCACATACGCACCCAACCGCTGAGCATATCACGGTGATTTCCGGCACGTTTAACATCGGCACGGGAGATAAGTTCGATGAAGCAGCCGGGAAAGAGTTGGGCGCTGGCGGCTATCTGGTCATGCCGGCCGGGATGAAGCACTATGCTTGGACGCCGGCGGAAACAATTATCCAAGTCCACGGCATGGGTCCGTTTGTGATCAAGTATGTGAATCCGGCAGACGATCCGCGTAACGCGAAGAAGGAGTGAACTAACAGCGCGATTAGTGTTGCCGGGGGGCAATTCCACCGCGTTAGACTTTTGAGCGCGGTGCTCGCATTGAAGCAACGCCGAGAAAAACGCAGCCCACCCCCGCGCAAGAGAAGGCCACTTCACCCGCGCCGATGCCATCGCCAACTCCGGCTAACGATTCTTTGGACTCATTAATGCATCCACCGTCCTCGTTAAAACTAAACCCGTCCGCTGACACGTCCCCGCCGCACTCAAGCCCTTCGCCGACCGCGACGCCAGAGATATCGCTGCAACTGGCACCAGCTCCGTCGCCGGCTCCATCTCCACAGTAACAGAGGTCGAAGATCGCAGGTCAGTTCAACTCGCCTTTGACGCTCGTGTGCCAAGGTAGTTGCGTGAAAGACGAGCACGCTAGATTTTCCGGCTCCATCCCGGCAGCATACGATCGCTACCTGGTGGCGCGCTTACCGATAAAGACGACTACTTCCGTTCTGGAATTGGCCTGCCGGACCGGGATTTTAACACGCGTGTTGCACACTTACCTGCCATCGAAGGTGAAACTAATCGCGACGGATTTAAACGATCCCATGTTCCGCCAGGCCGCGGCCAAGTTTGGAAAAGGCCGAGAGGGCACGATGGTTGGAAGCCGACGCGTGTGATCTGCCTTTCCATGATCGGAAGTTCGACGCGGTTGTATGTCAGTTCGGAATTATGTTTGTGCCGGACAAGGCTCTGGCTGCGCGCGAAGCTTATCGTGTCCTAAAGCGTGATGGCGTTTTTCTCTTTAACCTGTGGGACGCACTGAAGCACAACAAATTAGGAGAGCTCGCACATCGAACTATCACAAGCTACTTCAAGAAGGATCCCCCAACATTCTACCAGGTTCCTTTAGTTACCATAATCGAACTGAAATCCGGCGAGTATTAAAGCAGGCTGGGTTTTGGAGATTAAAACCGAATTTATCGCCAAGATCGGCAAGGCGACGCGGGCGAAAGATGTCCCGAGAGGCTTAGTAGAGGGGAACCCTGTGGCGGTGGCGATTGCGAGGCGGGACCCTTCATTGCTTCCCGCAATTACCAACGCGATGGCCGCTGCAATTTCGCGTCGCTTTGGAAAACAAAACATTCGCGCACCGATGCGGGCAATTGTGGTCCGGGCCTGCGTTTAAGAATCTCCAACCCAGTACACTATAAAAGGACGACATTTGCAGCCCTTTTGGCATTTACCGCCATCCTTCGCGCAGCAAATAACACTACTGGCAACGCTCTGATAGAAGTCTATGCGCTGAATTAATCGCGGCGTGTTTGACTAGCTAGAGATTCTTCGACTGCGCTCGGAAGGACAGGAAAAGAGATACCAGACCGCAGTCGGCGACCGCAGCTACAGCTGCACCCAGCCCGGCTATTTCAGCACCGCTTCAATCGCGGAAGGATCATCGAGCAGTATCCACTCGATAATGGAAACTGGCAGACTGCCGTTCTTAACCAAATCATCGTGGAATTGCCCGAGACGAAAATTCGCGCCCATTTTGTCATAGTATTTGCCGAGCAGATTCATGATCTGCCATTTGCCGGTGATGTACCAGATTTTCTGTGTTGGCTGCGTTGCGGCGCCCGCCGCCTCGCCCTCCGCCGCTTCACGATCAAGCCCGCCCGCCTCCATAAAATAGTTCACCGCCTGTTCGAACGTCCATTTGCCGGTGTGCAAATTGACGTCCACGCCAATACGCGCGGCCCGATAACGCGACAGCCGCAAAATTTGTCCCTGCGCGGCCGAGCCTTCGGGATATAGCCCGGTGCGCATCAGCATTTCTTCACCGTAGAGGGCCCAGCCTTCGACAAAGACGCCGTTCTGATTTTGCCTCCGAATCTCATTGGGTAAATGATTCGCGATCGAGAGTTGCATAAAGTGACCGGGGATTCCTTCGTGCCCAAGAATCGGCCGCGGATCTTCGATCGCGGCACGCAAGTAAAAATTCTTCGACTTCGGATTGTAGGTGGGAATAAAAAAGAACCCGACCGGGTCCTTATCGTAAACCCCAGGTGGATTCATGAAGCCGCCCGGGCTCGTCGGCTTGAACGCTTCTGGCAACTGCCGAATCTCAAACTTCCCGAGGTAATCCGGCAAAGTGATAAGTTGATGCGATTTCAAAAAATCGATCATCTCGGCCTCGCGGCTTTCATACGCCTTCAGGAATGCCTCTTGATCGGGCGGAACACTTTTCGCGCGCTCCGGATTGGGATCGGCCATGGATGGATCAGGAAGTAGCGCTTCGAGCGCGCGATAACGCGCCAGTTCTGCGCGACCTAGCATCTCTACTTGAACCGCGTTCAGTGGTAGCAGCAAGACGTGCTTAAGGTAGTAGTTGTAGTTGGCCTCGCCCATCGGGGCGAAGTCCACCATCCGCGGCAATTTCTTTTCCAATCTATCGGCAAAGCCATGGATGACCGCGAGCGCGCCGTTGCGCGACTTCTCAAAATCCGCGCGTTCCGCCTCGGATAAATCTTTGGCCAACGGCGCTGTGCTTTCCTTAAACAGCGGATCGATATTACGCGCCGACTGAATCGCGAGTTGGGCATAGAGCCTTACTGGTTTCTGCAAATTCTTCTCTGCTTCCGCGAACAGTCCTGGCATGGCTTTGAATCGCGCCGCCGCCGAAAGCGCGCGATTCCGTGGCGTGTCGTATTCCTTCTTCAGCAGGGAAAAGATGGCGCTACTACATTCGTTGACATACGTGAGCGGATTCGTCTGCTCGAGCTTCAGAACACGTTCCCCAAAATCGACTTCTTCGAGCTGCGCACGAAAAAGCAGCCAATCGATCCGATCATCTTTCGTCCACTTCTCGATCTTCGTCGCCCGCACTTGATCGAGCAACTTGCGCACGTGCTGGGCGCGCTCGGCGATCTTGGCGGCAGAATAATCTGTCAGGCGATTGTCCCAGGTATGCAGACCCGCTTCGCTGCTGGCAACAGGATAATTTTCGTTCCGCCAGTTGTAATAGTCGTCGGCGAGTTTGTGCAACGCGGCGGAGTCCGCGGCGGGTGCTTTGCTTTCGCCAGTAATGGGTGGCGCGGTTTTTGTAATCAAAGCCTTATTGGAGACATCGGGCCTCACTTCACGCGGGGAACGCGCTTGGGCGAAGCAAAATTGCACCGCAGCGACGAAGCAGACAAAGAGTAAAAAACGTAGAGTCGTTTTCACAGCCGGATGCTACCCCACTCGGTGAATGGTGACAGTATCTTTTCTGTTTCTGGGGAGCGCAGGTTGCTAGCCTGCTGCGGCCGTTAGCTTTCCGGCCGAAATGTTCAGAATGTTTTCGGCAAGCTGCCGAAAACGGCAGGCTGGCAGCCTGCGCTCCCCAGAACTCAGATCACACCGCCAAGATTCGCGCCGCGCTGAGCGGCATTCGGGCGCACCGGCGCAATTTTCACGACGTACTCCGGGTCGTAATCGATCAGCTTCAGCCAATCTTCCGTGATGTCCGTCGGCGGGAAAATATCATTTTCCGCGTATTCGGCGTGAAAAGACATTTGCAAATCCTGTTCGGTGATGCCTTCGCCAACTCCGGGCGAAACATCCAAGGGCGTTTCCCTTAAGGTTTCATCGCGGGATCCCTCGACTTCGCTTGCGCTCCGCTCGGGATGACGGGCAGTTTGATTCGCGATAGCGCGCTTGATCGCCATCCCTTTTGCCCGCTCAACCACCGACGCGATGATGGCGCCGCTAATCAGGTTGCCGCGATACAAAACTTCTTTGCGCCCGCTCCGCAATGTCACTTCCAGGAATTTGTTCTCGTCGCGTTTGGCAAATTGCCAATCCACCAACCGTTCGATCAGCTTTTCAATCGCCGCCCCAATATTGTCAGCTTCTTTGGCCAGCGCGCCGTCGTACGGTAAATCGTTAGTTAAGTAAATCCGGTAGATTTCCCGCGCCCCTTCCTTGTTCGGACGGTCGACTTTGATTTTCCGGTCGATGCGGCCAGGGCGAAGAATCGCTGGATCGATTAAGTCGGCGCGGTTCGAAGCCAGAATAATGACGACGTCGTTTAGTGAATCGATCCCGTCCATCTCCGAGCAGAACATTGGTACCAAAGTCGAGAGGATGTTGGAGTAACGCGAGGCGCGCCGCGTCCCGAGAATACTTTCCGCTTCGTCGATAAACAGGAATGGCATGAACCCTTCCCGGCGCTTCTCCCGTGCGGCCGCGAAAATTTCGCGCACCATCCGCTCCGATTCGCCTACCCACATGTTCAAAATCTCCGGGCCCTTCACGTGCATGAAGTATTCGCGGACGTCTTTTTCGGCTGCTTTCTCGCGCAACTGCCGAGTCAAATTGTAAGCGGTCGCCTTTCCGATCAGCGTCTTGCCGCACCCGGGTGGCCCGTAAAGCAGAAATCCTTTCGGAGTCGCATGGTGAAATTTTTCGAACAAATGCGGATGCAAGAGCGGCAGCTCGATCGCATCCTTGATCGCTTCAATGGCTCGCTCCTGTCCGCCGACCTTCGACCAGGGCAGTTCCGGCACGTTATCGAGATAATGCTCGTGCGAGCCGGGTGCCGACATCATTTCCAGCGCCATGCGATAATTGGAATCCACCCGCACTTCGTCGCCTTGTTTCAGCGCCGTTTTCGCCAGCTGCGCGGAACGTTGCAGAACTAACGATTGCGTTCCGTGTTCATTGCCGACGCGTAGTCGGTCGGTTCCGATCACTTCGGTAATTTTCGTGACCGGCCCGGCCGGTTCGAAGCCGAGATCGCCCACGATGACGAATGCTTCATTCACCAGCACGCGGGTCCCCTTTTTCAACTTCGCCATCGGAATTCGTGGATCGACATTGCAGTAATAATCCGCCCCGCCCACGACAATGTGTGCCGTCTCCTTGCCGACGTTGCCGAGAAAAGTGCCGATGCGATTGGCCGGCGAGGTCACCTTTTTGATGACTTCCTCAAGTTTCTCGATCGTTTGGCGTGCTTCGATAAAGACTTCTTCGCGCTGGCAAATTTCCATGCGCAGGTCGAGCAGCTCGCGACGCACGGCGTCGCCGGGCGGGAGTGTCGCGATTAAAAGATCGATGCGATCGAGCAAATCGAATTCCCTTTCTCCCTCGTGGCGCTCGTCGCTCATCCGTTTTTCACCCGATTAGACTATACGATGCGCGAGATTGTTCGACAATCCCCGCAGTCGCCTCCTTTTGAAGCATGAAACGGCCCACGACTATTCAACAGCAGGAATCGTTCACCGTTGCGGAGTCAACTTGCCCGATACAACCGAACATGGACTTCCCATCGGTGCGGCACGCCGAAAGCCCGTTGGGCGCACAGGATTAAGGCCTGTGTTCTTCCGCCGACCGCCATCGACGCGTTTTTAGAGCAGCGCTACGACGTTCACGCTTACCGAACATCAGGAAGTGGTTCTGACCTAAAGGGTAGCATAGACGCGCGTTTCGCGGTGGCTGCGTTGACAAAATCCGAGCTGAATGCTATCGGTCACGCAACTTTACTCGCGTCCCTTGACGGTAAAGTAGGATAAAGTTCAATAGTCTGTTATTATGTTACTGAACAGTCAGGTCCTGGTGCTCAACCGTCTCTGGCAGGCGGTGAACATCTGCTCGGCGCGCCGGGCTTTTGCCCTGGTCTATGCCGGGCACGCCCAGGTCGTGGCCACTGATGGCGCAAATAATTTCCTGACTCACGACTTCGATAGCTGGCGCGATTTTTCCGCGCAATCACCAGAGCCGAAAATGGTGACGACGATTTCGTGGAAGATCCGCGTCCCACGCGTAATTGTGCTGCTACTGTTCGATCGGTTGCCTAAAAAGGAAGTGAAGTTCACCCGGCACAACGTTTTCGAACGGGACAAGAATACCTGCCAGTATTGCGGACATGTTTTTGAACGGAGCGAGCTCAATCTGGATCACGTCCTGCCGCGAGACCGCGGCGGGCTAACGACATGGGAGAACGTGGTTTGCTCTTGCATCGAGTGTAACACCCGCAAGGGCAACCGGCTCCCGCATGAAGCGCACATGACGCTGATTCGCAAGCCAAAGCGACCGAAATGGCGACCATTCGTGCAGGTGACCTTTACGACACAACAGCACGAAAGCTGGCGGCATTTCGTCGATCTGGCGTACTGGAACGTTGAGTTGAGCGATTGAGTTGTAGGGGCGCTCTATGAGCGCCGAAGCTTAGCCGAATCGGCGGTCATAGACCGCGGCTACAGATGCACGATTTGCCTACTGCAACGCATCAAAAATCGGCTGGGGATAAACGCCGAGTAAAAACGTTCCCGCGATCATCGCTATGATTGCGAAGCGAGTGAGCGGGCTAATGATAATTTTGTCGGCTGAAGATGGAGGCGCGTCCCAGTAAATCGCTCGCACCACTTTGAAGTAATAGTAGAAGCCGGCGCCGACCGTGATGACGGCGACGACAACGAGGCCGAAATGTTGAGCAGAAACGGCGGCGTCGAAGACAAGAAACTTGCCGAGAAAGCCGGCGGTGAAAGGCACACCTGCGAGCGAAGCCATGGCCACCAGCATGGCGAAGGCGAGAAATGGTGAACGCTGGGAAAGTCCGGCGAAGTTCTCCAATTGGTCACCTTCGCCCTGGCTAACGAGAACCAGGACGGCGAAACTCAGTAAGGTCATCAGTAAATAAGCCACGAGATAAAAGGCAACGGCGCGCCCGGAAAACGAGACTACCGCCACGAGTAGATAACCAGCGTGCGCAATGCTTGAATAGGCAAGTAGACGCTTGACGTTCGTTTGCGGCAGCGCCGCCAGGTTGCCGTAGATAAGAGTGAGGACGGCGATCGCAACGAGCAGAGTGCGCATTTGCGGCAGAATCAAAAATGGCTCGAGCACGCGCAGAAGAACGATAAACCCGGCGGCTTTCGAACCGACCGACAGGTACGCTGTCACCGGGGTAGGCGCGCCCTGGTAAACATCCGCTACCCAAATATGAAACGGGACGGCAGCGATTTTGAAGCCGAGTGCGACAATGACGAGGACACCGCCGAAAAGAGCGGCGTTGTGCTCAAGGCCGGGCCGCGAAAATACCGTCGTAATTTTTTGGAGATTCGTTTCGCCGGTTGCGCCAAAGATCCAGGTGATCCCGTAAACTAGAAAACCCGTCGCGAGCGCGCTGAGCACCAGATATTTCACGGCGGCTTCCAGCGAGGCCGGGTTACGCCGAGTAAAACCAACCAGCACATAAAAGGAAATCGTAACCAACTCCAGAGAAACGAAAATCAGGACGAAATCAATGGCCGAAGCCATCCACATCAGGCCGGCGCAGGTGAAAAGTGGGATCGTGAAAAATTCGCCGAGACCGGCCTGCGGTGTCGCACCCTGAACGCCGATCGAGACCGAGGGTGCGAAATCGAGCATCATCACCAAAACGCCCGCGGTGGTGGCGAGGGCGATCCGTTTAAAGAAAAGCGAGAGCGCGTCGGCGGAGTAAAAGGTCCACAGCGGAGCCGAGGCAGTGGACGACTGAGGCGCGACAAAGAATGTGGCGATGAAAATCACCGCCAGGCCGAACAAGGCGGCATAGCCGAGCACACGGCGGTCGAGTTGGGAAGCGAAAGATTCGACCAAGAGAATGATGGTGCCGAGGATAATTACCGCAACTTCGAGATAAGGCGCTGGAATCATTGGCTCGCGGTGAAGTAATTACGGAAGGCGGGCGCGATTCGTTGTACGGCAATTTGAGGGAAAAATCCGAACAGAATTGATGCCGCAACGAGTAACGCAATGGGAAAACGAAACCCGGAACGAATATCGGCGACTACTACCTCAGGTTCCGGAGAGCTGCCGAAAAAGGCGCGGCGATAGGCGCGCAACATGTAAACCGCCGAAATTACCACGCCCCAAAGCGCGAGAAATGCCGCCCATTGAAAGATATGAAAATGTTGATAATTGAATCCGTTTCGAAAAGCACCGAAGACGACCATGATTTCGGCCGCGAAATTCGAGAACCCGGGCAGCCCGATGGCGGCGAACACGCCAAGACCGAAGGCGAACGCCGCCAGCGGCATTTGTTTTGCCAGGCCACCCATCGCATCAAAGTCGAGAGAGGGAACGCGTTTACGAATTTCGCCGGTAATAGCGAAAAGGAGAGCGATAGAGAGGCCGTGCGCGAACATCAAAATTGCCGCGCCGGTAGTGCCGAGGATATTCGCGCTGGCGATGCCGAGAAAAATGTAGCCCATGTGCATGACGCTGGAATAACCGAGCATCCAATCGAGCCGGCGTTGCGCGATCGTGACCAGGCCAATGTAAATAATGTTCGCCAGCAGAAGGACCAAGAGCAATCCCGACCAGTGCCGTGCCCCATCAGGCAGGAGCGGCAAGGCAAGGCGGAGCAATCCGTAGAGTCCAAATTTCTTCAAAACTCCCGCGTGCAACATCGCCGCTGGCGCCGGGGCAGAGGCATACGCTTCGGGCGCCCAGGTATGGAACGGAACTAACGAGATTAATGTTCCAAAGCCGATCAGCAGGACGAGGTAAATGGAGGATTGCATGGCCGGCGCAATCTGGCCGGCGGAAGCGGCGGCTTGCAAGACTCGAAGATCGAGGCTGCGTGCGCTCGAAGGCACTGCGCGATAGAGCATGATCAAGCCGACTAGCAGGATGACACTTCCGAGCGCAAGATAGATCGTCACCTTCCAGGCGGCGGCGCGCCGATTGCCCGTCCCCCAAATTCCAATGAGCAGGAAAGTGGGAATCAATGCCAGCTCATGAAAGGCGTAGAAGAAAAACAAGTTAAGCGAAGCGAAAGCGCCGATAGCGCCGCCGGCAATGAGGAGCAGGCAAGCATAGAACGCGTTCTCGTGATGCTCGATTTCACCGGTAAACCAGACCGCGGCGAGGAGGACGATCGCGCCGAGTAAGATCATGAGAAGACTAAGTCCGTCCACGCCAAGGGCGAAGTTGAGGCGCAGCTCAGTTGAAATTGGAATGGTGAAGACGAATTGAAAACCGGGTGCAATGGAATCGAAACCGAAAAACAGCAGCACGCTGGTCAATAAGGTGAGGGCGGACGCGGCGAGCGCAGTCGTGCGTGCGGGAAGAC
>Ga0209057_1000848_pt1 | contig 26005 bp, 30 predicted proteins | sample GraSoiAngelo_146_FD_185903 | JGI IMG/M metagenome (GOLD analysis project Ga0209057, IMG submission 185903) | Grasslands soil microbial communities from the Angelo Coastal Reserve, California, USA - 14_1009_05_30cm (SPAdes) (version 2) | ecosystem: Environmental > Terrestrial > Soil > Grasslands ... | reverse complement strand
GCGACGACCGCGTGCCCGGAGACGGTATGGAGCCTCACCGGCCCCGCGACGTCCTCGATCCGGGCATCGCCGGAGATCATCTGCAAGTCGACCTTCCCCACGCCCGCGAGCTTCACGTCGCCGGACATGGTGCGGATGCGCACGTCGCCGATCCGCTGCGCGGTCACGTCGCCCGACATGGAAGCGACATCGAGGCGGCTTCCGCGGGGAAGCTCCACGCGGAGCTTCCCACGGCGCAGCGTACGGCGGCCGCGGAAGGCGGGCTCGACGCGATCGCCGAAGGCATACAGAGCGATGTCCTCGGCGGGGGCGTCGCTCAGCGTCACCGAGACCTGGCGCTTCTCGGTCGCGATCACCTCGACTTCGCCCGCCTGCGCGCGCATCTGGAACGTGACCGGACCTTTGACCTGAAGGGTCGCGCTCCCGCGGCCCCTGGACCGGGCGGTTGCGTTCTCTTCGTCGGACTCGGAGTCGTCTTCGCCGATGCGCATCCGGGGGAGTCGGATGGAGCGTTGCTGGTTCAGCTTGTAGACCTTCACGTTGCCGCCGTGGTCCTCGTCCGCCTCGACGTCGTGGTCCATCTCGTGGTCGTCGTCCTCCTCGTCATCGACGTCGCGGTCGTGCGGCATGGCGCTCGCGAGAAGCTCCGGCAGGTCGATCTCGATCCCGGACAGGTCGATCTCCGGCAGCGGGGGGAGGCCGGGAATGCTCGGCACCTGAATGTCCAGGTGGCGGTCGACGCGATGGCGTTGCGCGGGCTTGCCTTCGTCGTCCTGAGTCTGCGCCTTCGCCAGGACAGGGATTGCCAGAAAAAACACGATGACGAGCACTCGGATCACGGATTTGCCTCCTCAGACTCCTGCACGACGTCGCGCAGCGAGCGCAGGTACCCCGCGTACCCGTCGAGCACGCGCATGCGGACGTTCACGTCGTCGCTCGCCACCGCGCGCGACTCGCCGAGCTGCGCCCTGGCCCGCGTCAGCGTCTCGTCCCAACGCCGCGCCAGCTCCGGATCGAGGCGAGGCCTCAACCGCTCGTACTCGGCTTCCAGCACCTTGGCGGCATCGCGGTAATCCGATTCCGCCCGGTCCAAAGCCGCCAGCGTCTTCGGATCGATGGCCGGGCGAGGGCGCTCGGCACGCGCCGCTTGCGGCGCCGGCGGTTGTACGGGCTGCGGCTTCTGCGGACGGACCGTCACCAGCAGGACGGCGGCCGCCGCGGCGGCCCCTGCCGCGCCGACCGCCACCCGCCATGCCCAACGCGGGCGCCTGCGAGGGTGCGTCAGGCGCGCAGCGACACCCGGCCAGAGATGGGCGGTATCCGGCGAGGGCCGGCGGGCGAGCAATGCCTGTTCCGCCTCGAGCCAGGACACCTCGCGCGCGCACTCCAGACAGGTGCCGAGGTGGGCGCGCACGTCCGCCGTCCGATCGGCGGACAATTCATCGAGCGCGAGCGCCTCGAGATCCTCGATCGGGAGGTGCGTCATCGCGCCCCCTCCAGATATCCGGCGAGGCTTCTGCGCAGCTGCAGCCGCGCCCGGTGGATCTCGTTCTTGACCTTCTGCAGCGACCAGCCCATCGCCGAGGCGATCTCCGAATACCCAAGGCCGTGATCGATCCGCATCAGCAGCGCGGCCCTTCTCTCCTCGGTCAGACCCTCGATTGCGCCGTCCAGCATGCGATCCGACTCCGCGGAGAGCAGCAGCGCCTCGGGGCTGGGCGCGCGATCGATCTGGGGCGTCTCGTCGACAGGGTCGATCGGGGCGCCGTTGCGCCGCCTGCGCCGGATCTGCTCGAAAAAGACCATCCGGGCGATGCCGAACAGCCACCCCTGCAGCTTGCCGGGTTCTTCCAGCGTGCCCAACCGGTTGTGAGCGCGCACGAAGGTCTCCTGGGTCCCCTCGTCCGCCGCGACGTCGTCGCGGAGGAGATCGCCCAGGAACCTGCGCACACCCGGAGCTTCCCGATCGAAGATCACGCGAAACGCCTCCGCATCGCCGGCACGGGCCCGCGACAGCAGCTCCTCGTCGGAATGACTGTCACGGGGAGAAACCAACCCGCCCGGTAGTGACGCGCCGCCCACGCCGGTTTCAACGGGCTGGAAGCGCTGGTATGTCAGTCGGATGGACGTCAAGGTCACCAGCGGATCCGGGCTGCAGCAAGACATCCAGATCGGGAGACACCGGCTCGTCTCGGACGAGCCCCAGGCCTTCGGTGGCGCGGATCTCGGGCCCTCGCCCTACGAGCTTCTCGCGGCCGCCATCGGCGCCTGTACCTCGATGACCCTGCGCATGTATGCGCGAGCCAAGGGCTGGCCGCTGCAGCGCGTCATCACGACCATCCGTCACGACAAGATCCACGCGCGCGACTGCGCCGATTGCGAAACGAAGGAGGGTCGCATCGACCGCCTGGAGCGCGAGATCGAGCTGGAAGGCCCGCTCGACGACCCCCAGCGAAAGCGCCTGCTGGAGATCGCGGAGCGCTGCCCTGTGCACCGGACGCTGTCCAGCGAGGTGAGGCTGGTCACGCGCCTGAAGACCCCCTGAGCCGTTCCGCCAGCCGCCGCAACCCGATCTCCGTCTTCATGTCGCGGATGTCGCCGCTCGCGCAACGCGACAGCGCCGCCTCCAGAGACGCCCACTCCAGTCGCGCGCCTTGCTCGAACGGCGAACCGTCGCCAGCGACGGGGTGCGTTTCCGCCTGCGCATCCACCTCGCAGCAGACGAAGTGAAAGATCTCGGCGCACATTCCCGGCGTGGGAAACAGCGGCGGACCCAGAGGCTGGACCGCCGCTGCATCGACGCGGAGACCCGCTTCCTCCATCGCTTCCGCGGCAGCCCGCGCCATCACGTCATCGCCGGTTTCCACGATTCCCGCGACGAGCTCCGGAAAGAGGACCGTTCGAGGCCTTTCTGCCCGGCCGAACTGGAGCGGAATGCGGACGCCGTGGCGCAGCAGGACCTCCACCCGATCGCCCCGCCGGAAGAGGGCGACGACCACGGCGTCCAACCCCATGGGACGCTCGACGTAATCCCAGCTGCCCTCGCCCGTACGCGACCCATCCGAAAGCACGAGGCGCATGCGCATGCGCCGCAGCCGCAAATGTCCTCCTTCGCCGACGCGCTGGTCGCCGGTGACCTCGAAGCCCTTCACCTCCAAGTCCGCCTCCTGTCTCCGGTTTCCCGGCAGGAACATGCCCGAATGCGACCGCGCCAGCCGGTTTCCGTCAACTGGAAAGAAAGTGGAAATGAGCGATCCGCATTCGTTAAACTGCAAAATCTGGGGGTAGGAAAATGCCCGACTCCTTCCAGCTCGAGATGATTGTCGCCGCGGAGCCGCAGCGCGTCTTCTCGGCCTGGATGGACAGCCGGGAGCACGCGGCGTTCACCGGCGGCGGGGAGGCCGTCGTCGAGCCTTGGGCGGGCGGCCGGTTCATTGCCTGGGACGGGTACATCCACGGGATCCTTCTCGGGGTCGACGAGGGGCGGCGGATCGTCCAGACCTGGCGCACCTCGGAATTTCCCCCGGAAGCGCGCGATTCGCGGCTCGTCGTTGAATTCGAGCCGGCGCGCGGGGGCACCCGCGTCATCGTCAGGCACAGCGATCTGCCTTCCAGCCACGTGAAGAAATACGAAAGGGGCTGGACCGAGCATTACCTGAAGGCACTCGCCCGCTATTTTGCAAAAGGCGCAAAGCAGAGGACTCCCGCTGCACGGGCGCCAGAATCATCCTGGGGACGGAAGGCGGAACGCCCGGCCCGGCATCCGCAAAAGGCGCCCGCGCGCAAGGCGGCACCGGGAAAAACGACCCGCAAGGCAGCAGCGAGAAAGCCGGCGCGCAAGCCCGTCCGCAAGACGCGGCCCGCTCCCCGGCGCAAGGCTTCCGCGCGCCGTTCCAGGCGCTGACCGCCCCTGGCCATGGACGCGATCGTGATCGGCGCCGGCGTGGCAGGGCTTGCCGCGGCGCGCGAGCTCAAAAAGCGGGGCTTCGAGGTGGTGGTGCTTGAAGCGCGCGACCGGATCGGCGGCCGCGTGCATACCGTCAGGCTGCCCGGGTGGCCTCTCCCGCTGGAAATGGGCGCCGAGTTCCTCCACGGCAGGCCGAGATCGCTTCTGCCGCTCGCGCGCGACGCCCGCGAGCTCCGCGGCGGACATTATTTCGACGGAATGGAGCGCCGCGACGAGCTGTGGCAGTCGACAATGGAGAAGATCGGCAAGTTGCCGTCGGTGCTCGAGCGGCCCGTCGACAAGGCGCTGCGGACGCTTCGCTGGCGGTTGCGGACCACGCCGGACGAACGGCAGCTCGCTGCCGACTTCCTCGAAGGATTCAATGCGGCGCGCCTCGATCGCGCCAGCGTGAAGGCCATCGCGCAGCAGACGCAGGCGTCCGAAGAGAATGGAGGCAACCACATCGCGCGCCTCCCGCGCGGATACGATCTGGTGCCACGACGGCTCGCCCGCGGCCTGCACATCGAGCTCGGGGTGCGCGTGCGGATGGTGCGTTGGTCGCGCTCGCGGGTCGAGGTCCACGCCGGACACCGCTCCTGGGAGGCCCCGCGCGCGATCGTCACCGTGCCGTTGGGCGTGCTGCAGGCGGGCGCCGTGGTCTTCGAGCCCGCCCTGCCGCGATGGAAGGCGTCGGCCATCGCGGCGCTGTCAATGGGCCCGGTGGTGAAGATCGCCCTGCTCTTCGAGGAGCGTCACTGGCCGCAGGACCTGGCATTCCTGCACGCGCGCGGAGAGGAAGTGCCCACCTTCTGGCGGCCGTTGCCCTCGCGCGCACCGGCGTTGATCGGATGGGCCGCGAGCCGCAACGCGGAAGCCCTGCGGGGAAAGAATCCCGTCACGGTCGCGGTCCGATCCCTCTCCGCGGCGCTGGGCCGGCGCGTCCGGCCCATCCGGGCCGTCTCGTTCGACTGGCAGAAGGACGACCTTTCGCGCGGCGCGTACAGCTGGGTGCCGGTGGGGGCCATGCGCGCGCAGAGGGCGATCGCCGACCAGGTGGGCCCGCTGCATTTCGCCGGCGAGGCGTCGCACTTCGACGGCGCCTGCGGGACGGTGCACGGGGCAATCGAGACCGGCATCCGGGCAGCGCGCGAAGTCGCGACCGCGCAGCGAAAGTTGCCGGTCCGAGCGCGCCGGCCGTAGCATCGCCGGATGGAGGTCCTCGAGCGGATCCAGGCCTGGCACAAGGCACAGCTCGAGCGCGGGCGCGATCCTTCCCTCGGGGTCCGCATCGAGACGTTGCGGGAGCGGCCCGGCTGGAGCGTACAGATCGATCTCGCCGGCACGCGGCTCTCCGGACTGAAGCTCGCTCCCTACAAGGAGGGCGTGACGGACCGCGACTGGCTCGCATATCGCATCAAGGACGACCGCTTCGAAGGGATCGGCGACCCGACCAAGCTGCAGGCCCTGCTTTTTGCCTTCCTCGATCTCGCCGACCGCACCCTGGCGGGGCTCTCTCGCGAGCGCCAGCGAGAGAAGAAATAGAGGCTACCGTCCCGCCGCGGCGGACACGGCCTTGGAGGCCTCCCCCTCGGCGTCGCGGAGCTCGATGCGGCCGAGCTTGAGGGCCTCCAGGCGCTGCGCGATCAGCGCCGAAGGGCCAACGACGACGATGGCCATGTTCTGTGGATGCAACCGCTCGCGCGCAGCCCGAGCCACGTCATCCTTCGTCACCGAGTGCACGCGCTGCTGGTACGTCGCGTAGTAGTCGAGCGGCAAGCCGTGCGACCAGGCGCGCGCATATGCGCCAGCGGTCTGATCGTTGCTCGCGAACAGCGCAGGGATGGCGCGGATGAGCGCCTCCTTGGCGTCGGCAAGCTCCGGCTCGCTGACCTCGCCCGACTTCATCCGGGAAAGCTCCCTCATGAACTCGCCGAGAGCATCGGCGGTCTTCTCGCTGACGACGCCCCCCGCGGCGACGAACGGACCTGCCTCGCGATGCACGTCGTAGAAGCTGAAGACGCCGTACGAATAGGCGTGCTCGGTGCGAAGGTTACCGTTGAGCCGCGAGTTGAAGCTGCCGCCGAGGATGTTGTTCATCACCCGCACCGGAAAGATGTCGGCCGCGGCGGCGGAGACGCCCACTTCTCCGATCCAGATCTGCGATTGCGGCGCGCCTGGCTTGTCGACCAGGGTCACCACGCGCGTCGCGGCCTTCGCCCGCCGGGAACGAACCGCCGGGGGGTGCTTGCCGTTCTTCCACGACGCGAATCGCTTCTCGAGCAGCGGCAAGAGGGCAGCCGCGTTGGTGTCGCCGACCACGAACAGGGCCGCGTTGGAAGGCTGGAACCACGCCCTGTGCCAGGCGACGAGGTCCTGGCGGGAGATGGCCTTCACCGAGCGGGCCGTGCCCTCGCCCGGATAACCCCAGGGATGCTTCTCGCCGAAGATCACGCGCGAGAGCACGTGCTGTCCCACCGACTGCGGATCGTCGAGGGTCTGCGCGATCTGGCCGAGCCGCTCGACCCGGACGCGCTCGACGTCGGCGTTCCGGAACTGCGCATTGAGGGCGACGTCCGCGAAGATTTCCAGCACTGGATCGAGGGTATCGGAGAGCGTCGTCACCGAGACCCGCGAGGAGTCCGCCTCCGCGGCGGCGGCATACCGCGCTCCGAGATCCTCGAAAGCACGAGCGATGGCGGCGGCATCGCGAGAGGGGGTGCCTTCGTCGAGGAGGTCGAGGGCGAGGGAAGCGAGCCCGGCCTTGCCGACGGGCTCGGTGTCGGCGCCGGAGCGCAGGGCAAGATCGATGGCGATCAGCGGAACGTCGTGGCGCTCGATCAGGTAGACGGGGAGTCGATTGCTGAGGGCGAGCTGCTGCGGAACGGGGGCGCGGAATTCCACGGGGCTGCCCGGAGGCGGCGGCTGCGCGCGGAACGCGGAATCTGGCGTTCCTTGCGGCGCGGCCTCTGCCTTGGGCGCGGGTGCCGGCGGTTGGGCGGGTTTCGGGACGGCGGACGCGCAGCCCAGGAGAACGAATGCCGCCCAGAGCGGTCTCATCGGGTGCCTCCCGCCGCTGCCTGCTTCTGTTCCGGAAGCACCGTGATCACCACTCGCTGCTCTTCGTTCATGTACCGCCTTGCCAGTTGCTGGACCTGCTCCGGCGTCACTGCCAGCGTCGCCTCCAGGTTCCTGGTGAAGGCGGCGGGATCCTTCGCGAACATCTCGAAGTAGTTGAGCTGATCCGCCTTTCCGCCGAAGCCCCCGACGTTTTCCAGCTGCGCGAACAGCCCGGACTTGAGGTTGCGTTTCGCGCGCTCCATCTCGTCGGCCGAGGACGGCGCGTCGCGAAGGCGCTTCACTTCCTCGGTCAGCGCCGCGGCGACTTCCTCGGGGGCGTGGCCCGCCTGCACCGTGGCCGTGATCTCGATCAGTCCGCCGAGCTGCATCGCCGGATCCCACGTCGCCGTGACGTCCTGGGCGATCTTCTTGTCGTAGACGAGGTCGTGATAGAGCCGGCTCGACTTGCCGCCGGCGAGCATGCGCATCAGCACCGGCGGCGCAGGGTTCTCGAGAGGCCGCGGGCCGATGTATCCGATGAGCACCTTCGCGAGCTGCACCTGATCGCGCACCGTCTCGGCGACCTCCTTCGTGTGGGGCTGCGTCTTCGCCGTCACCTCCGGCGGCTGGAGGCCGCGCGGGATGGGCGCGAAGTATTTCTCCACCAACCGCTTGACCTCCGCCGGGCGGAAGTCGCCGACGATCGCCATGCCGGCGTTGTTCGGCGCGTAATAGGTGCGGAAGAATTCGCGGACGTCGTCGAGCGAGGCGCGCTGCAGATCTTCGTGCGAACCGATCACGTAGCCGAAGTACGGGTGCGGATCCGGGAAGAGCAGCTGGATCAGCCGCTCTTCGGCGCGTCCGTAAGGAACATTCTCGACGCTCTGCCGCCTCTCGTTGCGGACGACGTCGCGCTGCGTGTCGAGCTTCGTCTGGTCTACGGTATCGAGGAGGAAACCCATCCGATCGCTTTCCAGCCAGAGCGCCAGCTCGAGCCGATCCGAAGGCATGGTCTCGAAGTAGTTGGTGCGGTCCCAATCCGTGGAACCGTTCAGGTTCGTGGCGCCGTTGCGTTCCAGCATGGCGAACACAGTCCGCTCGTCGCCGTTCAGGTGCTTGCTCCCCTGGAACATCAGGTGCTCGAACAGGTGGGCGAAGCCGCTCCGCCCCTTGCGCTCGTTGACGGCGCCGACGTGGTACCAGAGATCGACCGCGACCACCGGGGCACGGTGGTCCTCGGAGAGCATCACCGTCAGTCCGTTGGGTAGCTGATACTTCTCGAACGGGATCTGCGGCAGAGCCGCGGCGGCGATCAGCATCGCGAAGAGCATGCGCGCTCCTGTATTCGGGTTCGCACCGTCTGGCAAATGACGCTGTACGGCCGCAGGGGTGCCGGATTTCACCCTCCGTGACTACCTGCGTCGTGAATGGCCGTCATTGAACGGACCCGACTCCAGCAATCGACCTTCCTGGTCCTGTTCGCTCTCGCGGCGTATGCCTTCTGGCGAACGCTGGAGCCGATCTGGGTGCCGGTGCTGCTCGGGCTCGTGATCGCAGTCGGCGTCTACCCCGTCCAACAGAGGCTGCTGCTCCGCTTCGGAGGGAAGCATCCGGGGCTGCCGGCGGCGGCGGTGACGGCGCTGGTGATGGTCCTGACGCTGGCGATCGTCACCTTTCTCGTGTTCGTGGTCGGCCAGCGCCTCCTGGAGTTCGCCCGCCAGCTCGCAGCCAACTACGAAAAGAAGGGCGCCGCCGGATTGCTCGGACACGATCTGAACGCCTTGCTCTCGCGGTTCGGCGTCTCGCCGGACGAGATCAACCGGCGCATCGCGGAGCTGGCGCGCGATTTTGCCGCCTTCCTCGGCAAGGGTGCGACCAGCATCGTCACCGGCCTGTTCACCGCCGTCTTCATCTTCATCTTCACCGCCATCACCTCCTACTACCTGTTGCGCGAAGGAACGGGCGGAACCTCATGGCTGGTGGAGATGGTGCCGCTGCCGAACGGCCAGGTGGCGGAGATCGTCCGGGACGTCCGCGACGTGACCCGCGCCATGCTCTTCAGCACGGCCGTCATGTCCGCCTACCAGGGCATCACCGCCTGGATCGGATACTGGATCTTCGGCGTCGACAGCCCGCTCGTCTGGGCGGCGCTGACGGGCGTGGCCTCCATCCTGCCTGCCGTCGGCACTGCGCTCGTCTGGGTGCCCGTCGGCATCGTGGCGATCATCATCGGGCACCCGGCGCAAGGGATCGGGATTCTTCTCTGGGGCGGCCTCGTGGTGGTCTTCGTCGCCGATTACATCCTGCGGCCGAAGCTGGTGGGGACGCGCATCAGGATGAGCGATCTCCTGGTGTTCATCGCCATCTTCGGAGGCATCGAGGCGTTCGGAATCCTCGGCGTCGTCCTCGGCCCCATCGCGGTAGCCGTCCTGCTTTCCCTGCTGCGCATCTATCAGCGCGACTACCGCCCGGAGGGACCGGTGCACGTGCACGATCCCACGCAGCCAGACCGCTCCGCGCTGCAGAACGTTCCGTGAGCGTCAGGCGCAGAGGAAGAGCTTCACGCGCGTCACGCCGCGCTGGATGAAATCGAGCGCGCGCGCCGCGGCCTCCGAGACGTCGACGATCCGTCCCTGGACGAACGGGCCGCGATCGTTGATCCGCACCTGGACCGAGCGGCCGTTGTCCAGGTTCTCGACGCGCAGGCAGGTGCCGAACGCGAGCGTCCGGTGGGCCGCCGTGAATGCATCGGGATCGAAACGCTCGCCGCTCGCCGTGCGATTCGCGCGCAGCGCGCCACCATAGTAGGAGGCAAGCCCTTCGCCGATGGGCGCGGTGGGGACCTGGGGCGGCGCATGCGCGCAGGCGGCGGCGAGTACCAGCAGGACGCCAGCGCCTCGCCTCAATGGAACCACTTTCCGAAGGTCCGCTCGAGGAACCCGGCGATTCCGCTGGCGTGCTCGGGGCAGTCGTTGGGAATGGTGCCGGGAAGGAACCACTCCCGGGAAACCTGCTGCGAGGGACAGCCGCCGCCCGCCAATCCTCCGGTGCGGGTGTCGATGTCGTGCTGCTCGAGACCCTCGGGAGGTTGCCAACGCGGCGGCAGCGGCCGGCCTTTCTCCCATGCGGCCATCACCCGCGCCCAGACCGGAGCGGCCAGCCGGCCACCCGTCGCGGCCGGTCCGAGCGGACGCGGGTGGTCGAATCCCATCCACACTCCGGCGACCAGCTCCGGCGTCGCGCCGATGAACCAGATGTCCTGCGCGCCGTTGGTGGTGCCCGTCTTTCCCAGGACCGGCAGGTCCGCGGGGAGGCCAGCGCGCGCCGCGGTTCCCGTGCCACGCTCGACCACGTCCGCAAGCAGCGACGACATGATGAACGCGGCCCCGTGCTGCAGCGCCGGCGAAGTGACGACTCCGTTCTTCAAGAGGACGTCGCCGGTGGCACTACGAACCTCGTCGATGAAGCGAGGCAGGATGCGATCCCCGCCGTTGGCGAACGGCGCGAATGCCGCGACGAGCTCGAGCGGGACCACGTTGGCGGCGCCGAGGAAGCTCGAGGGATACGGAGGGATCACCGCGTCGCCGATCCCGCAGGAGTGCGCCGTGTCCACGACCTGCGCCATTCCGACGCGCTGCCCGAGCGCGACCGCGGCTCTGTTCGAGGATACGCGCAGCGCCTCGCGAAGGTTGAGCGGCTTGTCGCTCGCGACCTGCCCGTCCGCCGGCGCGTAGTCGGCCGGGAGCTGCGCGGGATCGAGCAACGTCGACACGGGAATGCCCGCCTGCACCGCCGCAGCCCAGACGAACGCCTTGAAGGTGGACCCAGGCTGGCGCCTCGCCTGCGTCACGCGGTCGAACTCCGAAAGCGCGTAATCGCGTCCGCCCACCAGGGCGCGGACGTCGCCGGTGTGCGCGTCTAGGGCGACGAAGAGACCTTCCAGGCATTCTTCCGGATCGCCGTTGCACTTTTCGACCGCGAGGCGGCCGAGCTTCCCGGACTCGGCGGCCTCGATCTGGCGCGCCAGCTCCTTTTCTGCCGCCCGCTGCAGCCCCGCGTCCAGCGTGGTCCGCACCCGGAGACCCTGCGTCTCGGCGTCCTGCCCGAAGCGGTCGTTGAGCTCGCGCCGGACGGCGGCCACGAACCAGGGCGCACGGCCTTCCTGCTCCTGCGCGCTCAGCCGGAGCTTGCTCTTGCGCGCGATCGCTTCCTCCTTGGGCGAGATCACCTTCTGCTTGAGCATCTGCGCGAGGACGAGGTTGCGCCGCTTCAATGCCGGCTCGGGGAAGCGGCGGGGATCGTAGTTGGAAGGCGCCTTGGGAAGCGCGGCGAGGAGCGCCGCCTGGGAAACGGACAGCTCGAGCGCCGTACGCTCGAAGTAGCCATGCGAGGCTGCCTCGACGCCGTAGTAGCCGTTCGCGAGATAGATCTGGTTCAAGTACATCTCGAGAATCTGCGGCTTCGTGAATTCGCGCTCGATCCGGCGGGCGACGATCATCTCCGCGAGCTTGCGGCGCAGGGTCCGCGCGCGGGTGAGGCTGTCGGGGAAGACGTTGCGGGCGAGCTGCATCGTGATGGTGCTCGAGCCCTCGCGGAGCGAGAAGGCGCGGATGTCGCGCCAGATCGCTCCCGCTACGCGGCGCCAGTCGATGCCCGAGTGCTCGTAGAAGCGGATGTCCTCCACGGCCAGGATGGCGCCGACGAGCTTCGGCGACATGGCGGTGAGCGGAACGACGATTCGTTCCTCGGGCGCCAGCCGGGCGAGCAATTTGTTGTCGCGGTCGAAGACGAGACTCGCCTGCGGCGCCTTGTACTCCTTGAGCGCGCTCACCGGCGGGCAGTTGATCGCGATGATCCCGACGCCGGCCGCTATGAGCGCGAACAGCGCCGCGGCGCACCACGCCCCGATGCGCACACCTTTCGGCACAGGGGGAAGCCGGGGCATCCTCCCCGGAACAACTGGACGGGCGCTCTTCCTCCCGAACCACCTCATGCGACGGAGCTTCCGCCCGGCGCGTCGAATCCACAAGCTCTTTGCATGCGCATCGACCGCTTCGAGGACGAGGGTCGCTGCGAGCTCAAGGTCCACGGCGAGTTGCATCTTGACGACGCCCGGGAGTTGCTGGAACAAGTCCTGCACGAAGACTGCAACCGCGTCGTGCTCGACTTCTGCGCCTGCGACGTGGAAGACCGCGCGCTGTCGGCGCTGGCGGATCTGTTGAGCCAGTCGCAGCTGCGTCTGGGCGTGCGCGGTCTTCGCGAGCGGCAGCTGCGGCTGCTCGAGTACCTCGGCGCTACCCGGCCACTCGACATGTGAGAGAGTGGGCGCATGCCCACGCACGAGGTCCTGAACCAGGCGCCGCCCCTGCAGGGCTACGACCCGTTGGCATGCGACCTCGCGCTGCTGGATGGGTTGCGCCGGGAAGGGGCTGGCTGGGCCGAGACCGAGGTGGGCGCCTTTGCGCGGCGAACCGCCAGCCCCGAGGTGGTGGCCTGGGGGTTCCAGGCGAACGAGAACCGCCCGCGCCTTTGTACACACGACCGCTTCGGAACGCGCATCGACGAAGTCGAGTTCCATCCGGCGTGGCACGAGCTGATGCGGCTATCCATCGGCAGCGGCGTCCATTCGGGTCCGTGGCGCGATCCGCGCGAAGGCGCGCACGTCGCGCGCGCGGCGAAGATGCTGCTCGTCTCGCAGGCAGAAGCGGGTCACGGCTGTCCCATCTCGATGACGTACTCTGCGTTTCCGGCGCTGCAGCGGCAACCGGATCTGCTGGACGAGTGGGCGCCGCGCATCGTCTCGCTCGATTACGACGCGCGGATGCGTCCCCCGGTCGAGAAGCGAGGCGCGCTGATCGGGATGGGGATGACGGAGAAGCAGGGGGGCTCTGACGTGCGGGCGAACACGACCCGCGCGGAGCCGCTCGGATCGGGTGCCTACGCGCTCACCGGACATAAATGGTTCTGCTCGGCGCCGATGAGCGACGCCTTTCTCGTCCTCGCGCAGGCGCCGCGCGGACTCTCCTGCTTCCTGTTGCCGCGCTGGAGTCCGGACCGGGACCGGAACCACTTCCATCTGCAGCGCCTGAAGGACAAGCTCGGAAACCGCAGCAATGCTTCGGCGGAGGTGGAGTTCGACCGCGCCTGGGCACGGCTGGTGGGCGAGGAAGGCCGCGGCGTGACGACCATCCTGGAGATGGTGAATCACACGCGGCTCGACTGCGTGATCGGCGCCGCTGCGGTGATGCGGCAGGCCCTGGTGCAGGCGATTCATCACTGCAGCCATCGGCGCGCATTCGGGCGCCGCCTGATCGAGCAGCCGTTGATGCGCGCCGTGCTCGCGGACCTGGCGATCGAATCGGAGGCGGCGACGATCCTGATGATGCGCCTGGCGCGTGCGTACGACAGGCGCTCCGCGGAGGAGGCCGGGTTTCGGCGGCTTGGGACCGCGGTGGCGAAGTATTGGGTCTGCAAGCGCGCGCCGGCGATGGTCGCAGAGGCCCTCGAGTGCCTCGGGGGCAACGGGTACGTCGAGGAATCCATCCTGCCCCGCCTGTACCGGGAGGCGCCGCTCAATTCCATCTGGGAAGGCTCGGGCAACGTCATCTGTCTCGACGTGCTGCGCGCGCTGCAGAAGGAACCACAGGCGCGCGACGCGCTGGTCGCCGAGTTACGGCTGGGCCGCGGAGCAGACCGCCGGCTCGACGTCGCGCTGGACCAGGCGGAGGCGCAGCTCGAGTCGCCGGACGAATCCGGCGCGCGCAGGCTGGTGGAGTCGCTCGCGCTCGCGCTCCAGGGCTCGCTGCTCGTGCGTCACTCACCGCAGGCCGTGGCCGGCGCCTTCTGCGCCACGCGGACGGCCGGCGATCACGGGTATGCGTTTGGATCGCTTCCGGCGGGAATCGAGACGGGCGCGATCCTGGAGCGCGCGTGGCCGGAATGATCACGGTCCGCGGCGCGAAGATCGAGGTGGAGCACATCGGACGCTCCGGCGGACCGACGCTGGTATTCCTGCATGAAGGTCTAGGGTCTCTGGATCTGTGGCGCGATTTTCCTCGCAGGGTATCGGAGGCCACCGGGCTGCCGGCATTCGTCTACAGCCGGGCGGGCTACGGGAAGTCGAACCCCGCTCCCCTACCGCGGCCCGTCCGCTACATGCACGACGAGGCGGCACTGCTGCCGGACCTCTTGAAAGCGGCAGGTATCGACGACCCGGTGCTCGTCGGTCACAGCGATGGCGCCTCGATCTCGATCATCCATGCCGGCAGCGGCGGGAAGGCGCGCGCACTTGTGCTCGAGGCTCCACACGTTTTCACCGAGGAGATGGGGCTGCGGAGCATCGCGAAGGCGCGAGAGGCGTACGAGAGCGGCGACCTGCGCACGCGCCTCGCGAAGTACCACCAGAACGTCGACGCCGCGTTCTGGGGCTGGAACCGGCCCTGGCTCGATCCGGAGTTCCGAAAGTGGAACCTGGAGGAGTTTCTGCCGCGGATTCCCGTGCCGATCCTCGTCGTCCAGGGCGAGGACGACGAGTACGGGACGCGCAAGCAGGTCGACGCCATCCAGCGAGGCGCGCGGCAGGTCGAAGTGCTGATGTTGCCGCGATGCGGCCATTCGCCCCATCGCGATCAGCCGGAGGCTACCCTGCGCGGGATGGTGGAGTTCGTGCGGAGATACGTTACGCCGGGTCCGTGAGGTCCTTGCCGACCTGCCGCTGCGGCACCGGGCCTCGCGCGACGACGACGGCAGCGGCGAGCATCAACAGATCGCGCGCCACCGTCCACCACGAGGCGGGCTCGTCGCCGCCGAAGCAACCGCAGCGCAAGTCGATGCCGCGCAGCAGCGCCTGGGAAAGGAAGGCGATGAACGCGACGAGCAGGCAGGCGATGACGGCCGCCGCCGCGCGCTCCATCACTCCCGCGACGAGCGCGATTCCGCCGAGCAACTCGATTCCCACGACCGCAGACGCGACGAACGGCACCAAGGCCGCTGGAACGATGCGGTAGTTCGCCACGTCCTGCGCAAAGCCCGCCATGTCGGGCAGCTTGGTTACTGCCGCCCAGATGAAGAGGGCGCCGAGCACGATGCGGACGCCGGTCAAGACGCGCGCCATCATCGTCCCTCGCCCGTGCAAAGCGCGCACGTTCCCGACTCACCGGGGCCGCCCGCCGCGAGCCAGTCCGCCCAGGCGCCGGTGAGCACCCGCACGTCGCGCAATCCTTTCGCCTGGAGGCCCGTGGCGACCTGGTCCGCCGCAGCGCACTCGCGGTCGCGGTCGTAGACGATCACCATCGGCGCGGCGCCCAGCTTCGGCAAGAGCGGTTCAACCGGGTCGCCGGGGCGCACATGCACGGCGCCGGTGACATGACCGCTCGCGTACTCCTGTGCGGACCTCGCATCGACGAACGCTGCCGCGCAAGCGATGCAGAGCGGCTTCGCCTCCTGCACAGAGATCCGCGCAACGCTGGCTCGGGGATCCTGACAGACCGCTCCGGGCGACTCGGCTGCGGCGAAGACCGGTCTCCCGAGGGCCGCGGGCCGCGGCGAAACGAAATTCGCGGCGATCCCAATGACAGCGCCAGCGACGGCGATGAATCCTGCGCGCAGCAGCATTCCCACGGGTCCAATCATAACCGGCAGGACGATCTAGGCGAGGGCTCTCGGTGGGGTTCCGGCCGGTTCTCCGCGCGCGACGTAGACGGCGGCGGCGAGGTCGCCTGTGACGTTGACCGTCGTCCGGCACATGTCGAGCAGCCGATCCATGCCGATGATCACCACTCCGACGTACGCCGCGATGGGCCGGATGACCGCCGGACCGATTCGCGCCGTCATCACGAAGAGCAGCGCCGCGACGCCGTAAGGCGCCAGCTTGAGCACGCCTTCCACCAGCTTCATCGAAACGTCGTAGAGGCCCTGGAGCATCTCTCGCAGGCGCCGTGACGCATCGCTTTCCGCGGCGGAGAGCGCGATCCCGAAGAGAATCGCGAACACGATGAGCCCGATCAGGTCGCCGGTCGCAGCGGCCTTGACCGGGTTGTCGGGAACCAGCGCCAGCAGGACGGCGGAAAGTCCCTCGCCGGCGGGAAGCGCGGCTGGTTTGATCCCGGTCCCGTGGGACAGCTCGCGTACGGCCGCGGGAAGGCCACGTCCAGGTCCGAGCAGGTTCACCAGCGCGACGCCGATGAGAACGGAAATGCCCGAGACCACCACCGTGTAGCCCAGCATCCGCGCCCCGAGGCGGCCGAGGTGCCTGAGCTCCAGATCGGCGACGCCGAGCACGAGCGCCGAGAACAGGAGCGGGATGACCAGCATGAACAGCAGCCGGATGAAGAGCTGACCGAGCGGCTGGGCGAAGTTTCGAATCACCGCGTCGAGCCAAGGCGCTCCGCCGGCGGCAAGGTTTGCGACGATGCCGACGCCGGCGCCGAGGATCAGCGCAGCGATCATCCTGCGATGGGAGACCATTGCCCTACTTTAGTCGGAGTCGGGGAGCAGCGTCCTGCGCCGCACCGTCACGGAGACACCGAGCACGCCGCCGAGATCGATGCCGGCCACCCGCAGGCCGAGATACGTCTCGGTTTCCTCGCCCAGATCGTGACGCCGCCTCAGGCGTCCAAGGTCGTACTCGTTCCGCTTCGCGGGATCGGAGAGAACGACGAAAGCCTCGGTGATTTCGCGAAAGTGCTCGACCGCTTCCGGCTCGGCGTTGACGTCGGGGTGAAACGTGCGGGCAAGCTGCCGGTAGACTGCCTTGATGTCGCCGGCGGTGGCGTCGTCGGCAACACCGAGCACGTCGTACAGGTCGCGTTGCGGCATAGGGACAAGATAGGCGTTCGCCCGCGCTCAGGCAGGAGGGACTTCCGAGTCACCCGGAAGCGGGTCGATCCGCTGCAGCACCCGGCCGACGAACCACTCCAGCGAGTCGCGCAGCTCGCGGGGCGGATCGGCGGCGGAGCGGCGGATCTTGCGAAACAGATCCTCGAGATTGCGCCGGTCCGCGCGCGCGAGCTCCGCGACCACGCCTGCGCGTCCGGTGCCGTCGGAAATCGGAATGGTGCCTCGCCGGGCGTGCGTCCTGCGGACCACGCTGTCGTAATGCAAGAGCGCCCGATCGAGCAGCACCCAGGGAAAGTTCGGCTGCGCATGGGGACCGATGCGAAAGCGTCGGCCGCCTTCCCAATAACGCCGCGCGGCGCTCCACCATCCCGCGATGCCGCCGGGCCCGATCTGCCGCACGCTCGCGTACCGACGGCCGAGACCGAAGAGTGCGGTAGCGCCTCCGACTGCGCCGCCGATGGCCGTTCCGGCGAGCAGGCTCGCTCCGCCGACGAGCGCGTCGACCGCGCCGCCCACCGCGGCGCCGGCCAGCGTGCTCGCCGCAACGAGCTCTACGGGAGCGAGACCGAGCAACCTCCACGTCTCTTCGGCGAAGAGGTCCTGCTGGAAGATGGGCCGATCGAGCGACGTCGTCTCGAAGCGGACTTCGCCATGCGCGTAGAGACCCTCGACGCGCCGACGCGCCTTCTCTTCGCGCTCCCTGAGGTGGTCATGGAAGCTGCGCTCCAGCCGGTCGCGCTCCGCCTCCAGCGCCGCTTCGTGCGCGACGGCGATCTCCTCCGTGTGCGTGAGCTCGTCGAGCAGGAGGTCCGCGATCTCGCTGCCCGCATCCGCGCGGCGGCGCCGCCGCTGCGCCGTCAGCGCCGTGATCGCCTCGTCGATGGCGGCGCGGGACTCCGGCCGGAGCTCGCGGAACGATTCGAGCAACTTCAACCGCTCTTCGAAGCTGACGGAGAAGGCGTCGAAGTCGCGCACCATCTTGAAGTACTGATCCAGGGCTCGGTGCCACTCGAGGCCGTAGTCCTCATCGCCGATGCGGTTGACGAGCGCCATCCCGGGCCGTCCGGTCCAGCGCAGGATCTCCATCTCCGCTTCGTAGTTGCGCCGGAAGGGCCGCGTGCCATCGACGACGTACAGCACGTTCGCTCCGGCGAGGATCGGCGCGAGAAGCTTGCGCTCGTCCGCGAACTCGCCGGTGCCCTGGTATGCGCGGAGCAGCTCCGCCACGCGGGCGGGACGATCGGCGGCGGACACCTGCCGGGATCGAAGCCACGCCAGGGCGCGGGGCGCGTCCTCGAATCCCGGCGTGTCCACCAGCACGAACAGCGTACGGCCGTCCACGCGCACCGGATATTCGCGGACTTCGGTGGTGGTTCCCGGACGGGGATCGATCCGGACGGTGTCGTCTTCCGCGAGGGTGGCCACGATGCTCGATTTGCCCTTGTTCACCCGTCCCACCACCGCAAAGCGCGGAGGGTCGTTCATGGCGCAGCCTCCAGCGGCTGCACGGCGATGTACGGGTCTTCCAGCGCAGCGAGGCTCTCTTCCCAGATGCGCACTTCCGAAGTGGAAGCCGGGCGGACGCCGGCCGCGTCGACGGCCGCCAGGAGCACCACGAGGTGGCGGCGCGATCCCAGCGAACGGCGAAGCTCCCGCATCAGCCTGAGCATGGCCTTGTCCGGCGCTTCCCATCCCTCCGCGACGATCACCACCGGATCGGATCCATTCGCAAGCCGGGTCCAGTCGATGCGGCCTTCCTCATAGTCGCGTCCGCCCACGGGCTGGACGGAGGCGATGGCCCACCTGGTCTGCCGTGAAACTGCGGCCTCCACCGCGGGAAGCGCGGGTACGTCGCGCCACAGAACGAGGGTGCACCGGCTGGCGGCGCTCGCGGGGACCAGCGCCGGTGCGGCGTGCGAAGACTGCGGCGCAGCCAGCTCCGGCTGCGTGCTACGCGTCTCGATGCGCGGCTCCGAAAGCCGGCGAACCACGCGGATCACCTCGGAATCGTCGAGCGGAAGCCGCGCCAAAAGCCGCGATCCGCGGACCGCGGCGATGCCGAGCGTCAGGCATCTCGGCAAGAGACCGTAGAAGGCGAGCGACGCGAGAAGGAACGGCCACCAGCCGCCGACGAGCTCGGGATGTGCCGCGCGGCCTCCCCCTGAGAGAACGTAAGATCCTTCGAGCCGCGAGTAGCGCGTCGCCTCCACCAGGGCGCGCGAAGGGTCCGCATCGGGCCAGAACCAGGCAAACGGGGCTGCCAGCGCGTGCACCAAACCGTGGAACCGGGGCGCGTCGAGCTGGAGCAGCGTCGTGCTCCAAGAGAACGCGATGTCGGAGAACACGATCAGCCGCAGGCAACCGAGCAGCGCTCCGACGTTGAAGGCGACCCCGAATGACTGGGTGAGACCGAGCAGGATCCAGGGCTCGAGGTGATGATAGAGCGACCGGCGGCTGCGCAGCCGGTGCCAGAGCGCGCGCCACTCCGCGAGCCGGTCTGCGTTGGCCCCGACCGCCCGGGCGGCAAGCCGTGGATACACCGCCGCTACCAGGCCGCGGAACAGACCGAAGAGAGGCGTGCCCAAGGCGGCGACCGGGAAGAGAAACGACGCGATCAAGAACGCGAAGAGCAGCAATTGAAGCCCGACGAAGACGAGAAGAAAGTCCCAGGCGTTCACGGGCTGCTCGCCGGTGTAGCGCAGCACCGCCGTCGCCGCGGTCCATCCGAGCACGAGCCCGGCGATCAGGAGCGCGGCGCGAATGCCGCGCAATACGTTGGCCACGGCGCGACCGGGGTAGAGCTGACCGGGCTCCGCGTCCCGGCGCGCTTGCAGCCAACGCGCGATGAGGACCCCGCGATCCCGCGGTGCCTCCGGAAAGCTGCCCGTGTCGCGCCCCTCGAGCGCGGCGGGATCCGCGCTCCGGTCGCGGGCGAGCTGCGCTTCGAGATCGACGAGATCGGCGAGCGTCATCGTTCCTCGTGGCAGAACATACCAACCCCGTTGCACACAGCCTTGCGGGAAATGGGTCGCTTGACGACGGCATCGTCGCCCGGGTACACGGCGCACATGGGCGGTTCCGGCCTGTTCGCGCGCGCTCTGACCCTTCCCTGGTGCCGGGCGCTTGCGATCATCGGCGTCTGGCTCTTCGCGGCGAACACGTTGGGCCTTTCGCGCCTCACCGCACCCGGACCTGCTTCCTGCTGCTGCGGTCATCACACTGGCGACGCCAAGTGCCACTGCCGCGCCTGCACACACGCCCGCGAGCTCGCCTCGAACAAACCTCTGGTGAAGACGTGCGGTTTCACGGGCGACATGCCCAGCGTCGTCTCGCCTGAGCCCGCGTACGCGCATGCCGTCCTGCGACCGGGGCGCGTGGTCACCCCTCCGCGGCTCGAAATCGTCCTGCTGGAATCTCCCGCTCCTTCCGACCCTTTCTTCGAAGTGCCAACGCCTCCTCCGCTCTCGCGATCCTGAGGACGACCGTGCCGGCAGCGTCCTGCGCTGCCTGTTCCTGGATCCCGGCCAAGGAGGAAGAATGCGCGCGCGCGCGCTGCCGTGTTTCATGTGTTGCATCGCTTTGGCTGCTTCGGCGCAGGAACGCGAGGTCGCCCTCGACCGCGGCGAGGCGTCCGGTCCTGGGCTGGAGGTGGCCGGTTTCAGACTCTCGGGATTCTTCGTCGGCTCGGCGAACTACAATTCGCGCATCCAGATGGTGCCCGAGTTCGCCGGCAGTGCTCCCGTTTCCTCCGAGCCGACGCGGATCGACTTCCGATTCGATCAGTTGTCCGTCGGCGTGAACCGGATCTTCTCGCCTTGGCTGTTCGCCGGCGCCAGCGTCGAGATCGAGCGCCACCGGCACCGGCACAGCCACGGATTCGATCCCGCGTTCGGATGTCCGGGCGCCGGTCCGTGCGTCGAGCAGTTCGGGACGGAAGCGATCGACACGGAAGTCAGCCTCCATCGCTTCAACGTCACTGCGGTCGCGCCCGTCGGCAACGGGATCGCGCTGTCGTTCGGTAGATTCGACACGCCGTTCGGCTACGAGCGGCACGACGCGGCGCTCAACCTGACCGCGACCACCTCCGAATTGCAGCGGTTCGGCCGTCCCCAGAGCATGACGGGCTTCCAGGCCTCGTACCAGTTCTCGCCGTTGCTCGACGTCTTCACCTGGGTCGTCAATCGTTGGGAGAACGAGACGATCGAAGATCCGCCCGAAGACAACAACCGCGCGAAGAGCATCGGCGGGCGGATCGGCTTCACGCCGCTGCAAGGTGCCAGCCTCCTCAACTTCGGAGTCGGCGGATTCTGGGGACCGGAACAGGACGAGAGCAATGCGCACGCGCGCTGGATTGCCGACGCGGACCTGACCTGGTCAGCATCGTCGCTTCTCGTCGCCAGCGAGTTCGTCTACGGCGGCGAATCGGGCGTCTCTTTCCGGCGCCGCGGGACGCCGTTCGCGGCAGACGGACTCGACAATGCCGACGTGCATTGGTTCGGCCTCTATATCCTCGCCCACTACGACGTCGCGCCCTGGCTCGGCCTTTCCCTGCGGTATGGCGCCTTCAGGGACGATGAGGGCGCCCGGACGGGCGTGGCGCAGACCCTGCAGTCATTCACGATCGTCCCCATCGTCCACCTCTCGCGTCTGATCCCCGAGTTGCGGCCGCGCGGCGTGACCTACGCGCGGACGCGGCACCCGATCGACTGGGTGGATCTGCGGCTCGAATACCGGTTTGGTCACTCCAACCGGACCGTCTTCTCCGACGTTGCTCCCGGCCTGCCAATCACCGAAGCCACGAACGGCGCGCACGTGGTCACCGCGCAATTCGTGGTCAACTATTAGGGAGAGGCCAACCATGGAGGGAATCCGGCTGTCCCGCTTGACGATCAGCGGCAGGATACTTTGCACGCTCTTTCTCGTGGGGATCGGCTGCGGTGCCGTCGCGGCGTTCGCCCAGGCCGCCACCGCCGTCGGCGTTTCGCCCGCGGCAGTCCAGGCGAGCCTGGCGCCGGAGATGCCGATGGCGTCGATGCGTCACGGGGAGGCGAGCGGAGAGCGGGAGATCGACCTGGGGGAAATCTCCAGCGCGGCGAAGGTCTGGATGCGCACGCCACTCCTCATCCAGACCAGCCACACCCACCTCTTCAGCCAGACGCTCATCGCCGGCCTGCTGGGACTCATCTTCCTCTTCGCGTCGGTGCGGGAAGGACTGAAGGCGGCGATCATCGCACTGCCGTTCGTCGGCACCTTGCTGGACATCGGTGGAATGTGGTTGACGCGCTTTCTTTCGCCTGCGCTGAGCTTCCTGGTCATCGCCGGCGGCACGCTGTTCGCCCTCGGCTACGTGCTGATCGCGGCGTTGTCCATGTACGACCTCTGGCTGCGAAAGGAGAGCGCATGAGAGTCCGCATCGCGCTGGTCGTTGGCATGCTCGCCGCCGGCTCCGCACTCGCGCACATCACTCCGCCCGTCGTTCTCGCGTCGGACCGCGACGCGGTGAGCGCCTTGCTTGCGGGCGCAAGGCGCTACTTCCTCCGCGAGGTCCGGCTGACGGCGGCCGAGCGGCAACAGATGGAGAAAGAGACAGGCTGGCATCCGGACGAGGACTTCTATCGCTTCTACATCGGCCGCGACGAACAGCTGCACGACGTCGGCGCGGTCGCCTTCCTCACCGAGTACACCATCCACGGGATGGTGCGCGTCGCGGTCGCGCTTGCACCGGACGGCAAGGTGACGGGCGCCCGCGTCGTCGAGCTGACCGAGGAGACGTACCCGTGGGTCAAAGGGCTCATTGACCGCGGCTTCTTGCAGAACTTCAACGGCCGGGATGCGCACGCTTCGTTCGCCATGGAGAGGGGACCCGGAAGCTCGATGCCGCAGTTTTACGGCAACGTGATCGCAGGCCTCGTCCGCCGCGCGGCGCTGCTGTACGAGGCCGGCATCCTCAGGCGCGGACGGCCTTAGCGGTCACCAGCCGACGCCGAGGTTCAGGAAGGGAATGCCGAGCGGGAGCACGCTGTACAGGCCCCCGCACCCGTCGCAGATCAGGTCCGCGAGCGCAATGTCGCCCCAGAAGGATTGGCCGAAGAGGCGGACGCCCCAGAGCACGACGCCGATCCTGCCGAGCCCGGTGCTGCTCACGTCGCGGCCGTACGCACCGGGAATCCAGACCTCGGCGCCGATGCGGACGCCCCGGGTCGCGAGCACGGAGAATCCGGCATGTGGAATGATCACGCCGTCTCCGTTCGAGGTGACGAAGTACGAGAGCACGCCCAGGTTCAGATAGCGATCGGGATTGCCGAACGTCAGGATGGGCCCTCCTCCGGCAACGAAGTAGGTCGACGTGCTGCCTACGAACGGGGCGAAGAGGAGCGCGTCGACCTCCAATCCGACAGCGCCGCCCTGGAAAGGAAGGCTCATCCGCACGGTCGGGCCGAACACGAACGCGCCGACGGGAATGGCGGTATGCAGGCCGAGGGCGATGTTGGGCGTGATTCCGTGATCGAAGGTCAGTGTTCCGAGCTCGAATGCGTTGAACGAGCTCGTGCCCTGCGGGCGGGTGAATGCAGTCGGGGCGAGGATGACGCGCGTCGGGTCACCGGATGGCGTCGTCGACGGAGGCTGCGGGTGCGCCACCGTACAGGCGCGCGTATGTTTTCGCGGCCTCGTCGCTCAGGACGGAATCCTGATTCGCCATTTCCGCGATGGTTTCCTTCGCTTGGCCACCCGGATCTCCCTGCGCCGCGATGGAGTGCAGGCAATACGAGCGGGCCGCGGGATCGATGCTGCGGCAGAGTCCGAGCAACTCGGGATCGAGCTGGCGCGGCTCGGCGGGTTCCTGGGCCAGCGCCGCAACGGAGAAGCAGCACATGCTTGCCGCCAGCATACGCATTCATTCCCCTCCGCCGTACGACGACCTGCCGTCGCGAACGGCCACTCCACATCGTGGAAACTGCGACCGTAGCTTGCTAGTGTGCCCGCCCCGGGGGTTCCATGGTGGAGCAGACCGCTCTGGCGCGCACGATTTCGGACGACGAGCGCGTGCTTGCCGCGCTTCGCGTCGGCGACGAGCAGGCCTTCCTCGTCCTCGTCCAGCGGCTCCATCCATCGATGCTGCACGTCGCCCTCGCATTCGTGCCCAGCCGCGCCGTCGCCGAGGAAGTGGTGCAGGAGGCGTGGCTCGGCGTCCTCAAGGGTCTGGCGCAGTTCGAAGGGCGCTCCTCGCTTCGCCGATGGATCTTCGGCATCCTTTCCAATTGCGCGCGGACCCGCGGCGCCCGGGAGGCCCGCTCGGTCCCTCTCTCGTCGCTGGGCGCCGAAGACGACAGCGAGCCCGCCGTCGATCCCTCCCGGTTCCGGCCGCCCGATCATTCCCACTGGCCGGGCCATTGGTCGTCGCCGCCGACGCCTTGGCCGGAGGAGCAGTTGCTCCGGCGCGAAGCGGTCGAGGCAGTCGAGCGCGCGATCCAGGACTTGCCGCCCGGGCAACGCGCGGTGATCACGCTGCGCGACATTCAGGGTTGCGAGTCCGCCGAAGTGTGCGACGTACTCGGCATTTCCGAAGGCAACCAGCGTGTCCTTTTGCATCGGGCCCGCTCGAAGGTACGCGCGCACCTCGAGCGACGACTGCAAGCGGAGAAGCCGCGATGACGCTACGCGCGCCCGAGCAGATGACCTGCCGCGAGTTCGTCGAGTTGGTGACCGAGTACCTCGAGGGAGCGCTCTCGCTCGAGGACCGCACGCGATTCGAGCACCACCTCGTGTTCTGCACCTGGTGCGTCGACTACCTGCAGCAGATGCGCGAGACGCTCCGCGCCGCCGGCCGACTGCGCGAGAGCGACGTGCCCGAGAATGCGAAGGAGAAGCTGCTGCGCGCCTTCCGGCAATGGAAGCGAGGCATCCCGTGATCGCCTACAAGTTCCTGCGTGTCGGCGCCGTCGGTCCCTTCACCGGTCACCGCTGGTCGCCGGGAACGTGGGTCGACGCGGCCGATGTCCACGAAGGCCTCGGCGTGCACGCCTGCCGCGTCTCCGATCTCGCGTTCTGGATCGGCGAAGAGCTGTGGCGCGTCGAGTTGCAGGGGCACGTCTGGGAGCGCGCGACGCAGATCGAAGCCGCGCGGGGACGGTTGCTCGACCGCGTCGCGGGCTGGGACGGGAAGGCGCGAACGGAGTTCGGACTGCACTGCGTGTTCCAGGCGCGAGACATCGCGGCCGCGGCGCTGCGCGGTCTTGGCTTCGCGGATCTCGCGGATCGGCTCGCGCTCCCGGGGACGCTCCCGGAGCTGGCCGCGACCGTCCGGTCGATCGAGCCGCCCGACGGCTTCGCTGGAGAAATGTTCGGGTACGCGCGCGACGCGGCGATCGCATTCTCGATGACCGGCAACGCGGCCGAGTCCTCGTTCATCGCTTCGGTCGCGAACGCGGCCGCCCGCGGCGATCCCTCCGGCTTCGGCGAGGAAAAGCGACGGCAATCGCACTGGCTTGCAGAGCGGCTGGCGGCGCCGGAGGCATAGCTCCGGCGCTCGGCAGGCGGCCTCCCCGGCATCAGTCGGCGTCGGTCGAACCCTTCCCGACGAGAATGCCGTTGACGTCGATGTTATCGAGAATCGCGACGCCAAAGTTGTCCGGACCGGTGTCGTAGCCTTCGTCGAAGACGATGGCGAGATTGCGAATCTCGAAGTTGGTGATGTCGCAGACGCCCGCCGCCGTCGGCGCACACGGTGGGTTCGCGCCCGCCGGAAATGCAAGCAGCGGCACGTTGCCACCCCAACGCATGCGGACGTAGCCCACGCCAGGCACCTGCGCCGGGGCGGGAGGCGAGTTGCACCCGATGAAGAACGACCCTTCCGCGCCGGTAGCCCGGTTGCGCGCAGTGATGTTCCACCGCGGCGCGCCCGCGCCGCAGTGCGACCCGCGGGCGCCGGCGGAGAGCTCGGTGCCCGGCTTGCGGATGTCCCAGCCGAGCTCTGTAAGCGCCTCGCCTTTGACGTTCTCTACCCGCGCAAACGCGGAGGCGAAGTTCGCCGTGGGGCCGGTTTTCGCAAGAAGCAGACCCTCGACTTTCTCGTCCTCCGAGTCCCCGGTGGGGCACGCGTCGTCCGTAAAGGCCGCTCCTTCTCCACCGGGACCCGTGAAAGATTCGTTCGGCAACTCCGTCCTC
>Ga0209057_1000846_pt1 | contig 26082 bp, 27 predicted proteins | sample GraSoiAngelo_146_FD_185903 | JGI IMG/M metagenome (GOLD analysis project Ga0209057, IMG submission 185903) | Grasslands soil microbial communities from the Angelo Coastal Reserve, California, USA - 14_1009_05_30cm (SPAdes) (version 2) | ecosystem: Environmental > Terrestrial > Soil > Grasslands ... | reverse complement strand
CGCCTTTTCGCTTGACGCCGCGCTTGGCCGCGCCGTATGCCACCCGAGGACGCGCGGCGCAGACGCGCCGTATCGCCGCTCGCATGGGAGAATCGGGCATAGCCGGACAGCCAGATAGGAAGCCCAGGCAACCACCCGGTCCGATCGCGGCGCGGGCCGCGGACCCCGGCTTCCCCACGGCTCGCGCTCCCTCTGCCGGGTGCGCGACGGGCGTCGAGGTTCGAGCACCCCCCTGAGGCCGCCCCCGATCGCGCCTTTTCTGGGTCCAGGGTCCGATGATTCGGCGCTCGGCCCAGCGCAGGCGAGGCCGACGCACCGCTGAGACGCAGAAACGTGGGCGGGGGTCAATCGGTTGACGGCCCGCGAGGAGGAGATTCCCATGGACGAGAGAAGGTGCCTCGAGATGATGGAGCGCGTCCCGATGTCGTTCCGCAACTGGCGGGGCTGGGGGCTCGCGCTCCTCCTGGCGTGCAGTGGCCTCGGACTTCCTTGCCTGGCGATGGCAGACGGCGTGGCGCCGCCTCACCCCGCCGAGCTGGCCTGCCCGCCGCCGCCCGCTGACCACCCGGAGCGGAAGATCTGCTTCAACATGGTGTCCGCGAACGCCTGCCTCCCGAACGCAAGAGGGCGGGTCCGGATCAGGTCGGTGGGGCAGGTCGAGATCATGGAGGTGGACGTGGCCGGGCTGCCGCCCAGTACGGGCTTCGACTTCTTCGTCATCCAGGTGCCCAAGGGGCCCTTCGGCCTCTCGTGGTACCAGGGCGACATCGAAACCCACGGAGATGGCAGAGCCCACGGGATATTCATCGGCCGCTTCAACATCGAGACGTTCATCGTGGCACCGGGCATCGCCATGGCGCCCGTCGTGCACGACGACGGGATGTTCCCCGACGCCGACATGAACCCGGCGACCCCCCCGGTCCACACCTACCACCTCGGGTTGTGGTTCAACTCGCCGAATGACGCGGCGGCGGCAGGATGTCCAAACACGGTGACGCCGTTCAATGGCGACCACACCGCCGGCATTCAGGTCCTGAACACCAGCAACTTCGCGGACGACCAGGGGCCCTTGCGGCAACTCGTCCCCTGACCGGTCGGGCCGCGACCTCGTCCCGCTCCCCCGAACGGCGCAGGGGGCGGCCGGTTTGGCCGCCCCCTGCGAGAGACCGTACGACTCACGATCGGCCGACGATCCGTATCGTGGGTGTGGAAGAAGTGGAGCGCCCCCGGCCCGAGGAAGAGTTCACCCGACCCATCCGCATCCGTCCCGGCGTCTAAGGCGTAGGTAGGGCAGAGCAGTACAACCAGCCGAGCCAACCCACCACGGAGGGACGGACCATGGCGTTGAACGTGACCCTACTCGATCTGGTGAACGCGGTCTCCGACCAGGCGCGGAGCGAGGCCGAGGTGATCGCGGCGGTGGTCTACCTGGTCAATTCGGGACGGGTCCGCCTGTGCGGCACGTTCAAGGGGATGCGCTTCGACCTGCGCACCATCGGCGTCGGCCTGGCGGCTGTCTGAGGAACGTCATGCAGGCGGTCGTTCGGACGCGGCGCGTCTTCGTTTCCGGCCAGCTCGTCGAGTACTGGGAGAACGGGGACGTCCCGTTCGGCTGGGAGAACGAAGACCTCCAGGCCTACGTGGACGGGGGCAGGTGGGTGCTGCTCTTCAACGCCCTGGTGCTCACGGGGCCCCGTCCACGGGCCGAGCACGTGCACTGATGCGGCGCTGGCGGACGCTCCGGGGCGAGCTCTCGGCGCTCGGCACCCTGGCCCTCTCGATGCCCCTCGGCAGGCTCCTCCCCCGCGAGCGCTTCGATCCGGCGGCGCCACACCCCACGCCCGTCGTGTTCGTCCACGGCTTCCTCGGCGACCCGTCGAACTTCCTCGTCCTGCGCCGCTTCCTTTCCCGCCGCGGCCTCCGGAGTTTCGCGAGCTTCTCCTACTCGCCGCGCCTCGACTACCAGCGGCTCGCGCCGCGGCTCGGGCGGATGATCGAGCGCGTCTGCCACGAGGCGGGCGCTCCCCGCGTGGACGTCGTCGGCCACAGCCTGGGCGGCCTGGTCGCCCGCTCCCTGGTCGAGCTCGGCGACGGGAGCCGCGTGCGGCGGCTGGTCACGCTCGCCTCACCCTACTACTGGGAACGGAGACCGGCGCGGGAGCTCGCCATCCTCGGCGCGCACGACCCGTTGGTCCCCCCTCCCGCCGTCCCGCGGGGCCGTGTCGTGGTCGTCGAGGACTGCGGGCACTGGAACCTCCTCTATCACCCCGCGGCGCTACGCGCGGTCGCGCGCTTCCTCGCCGGTGCCGCGGAGGCCGCGTGCTCCTCACCGGCCGCTCGCGAGGCGGCGTAGGAGCGCGGCGCAAGGGCTCGGATTCCGGTCGTCCTCCCGCGTTCGTCGTGAGGGCGCCCGGGACGATGCCATGCGGGACCGCATGGCCGAAAAAGATGGACGTCCTGCTGCAAACGCGGTAGCGCTCGCCAGGGGACGCCCACGGGCCGGCCCTCGAACGACGAAGAAGGAGACGACAGATGAAGACCCTCGCCGCGTTGCTCGTGCTCGCCGCACTGCCCCCGCTCGCCCGGGCCGAGGAGGTCTGGCGCTGGAGGGACGCCAACGGCACGCTCTGCTACTCGAACCAGGCGGCGATCGCGCCGCGGGACGCCGTGCCGGTCAAGACGCGCCTGATCGTGGAAGCCAAGAGGCTTCCCGGCGCCCCCGACCTCGTCATGGATGACGGGATGGTGATCGACGCCCGCGACGTGCGTCCGGAGGCTCGGCCGCCGCGCAAGAAGCTGCACCGCATCTACACCGAGGAGCGGCTTCTCTACGGCTGCTACGCGAGCAGCGTTCTCTTCTCCGGCGGGTGGTCGCACCCCGACGACATCACCGTGATCGGCAACTGCCTTCCCTACCTGCTCGGCCCGGAGGCGTGGCTCAACGCGGCGCGCGCCGAGCTCGCGCTGCGCCAGAACGGGATCGACTGGCGGCAGGTGGTTCACATGTATGTCGCGCAGCGAGAGCCGTGGCTACCGCGGCGAGTGACCGGCGTGAGCGACGAGGACTGATTCGGAGCGGTCGCACCTTTGAGGGACGAGCCGGGCTCGGGCTAGTATCCGCGGCGGTGCGGGAGACCAGCGGCGGGCCGGACCTCGACCTCAAGTCCTGGCGAAACGTCCAGGACCCGTTCCCCCTCTATGCCTGGCTCCGGGACCACGACCCGATCCACTGGAGCGAGAGCCTCAACGCCTGGGTGGTCACACGCTACGAGGACGTCGTCGAGATCTTCGACCGCCCCGCGACGTTCTCCGCCGATCGCTTCCGGAAGATCGACGAGCGGTACGCGAGCCGGCGCCCGGCGGTGCGGGCGGTCGCCGAGGTGCTGGGACACTGGCTCGTGTTCCGGGACCCTCCCGACCACGACCGCCTGCGGGGGCTGCTGCAGAGCTCCTTCACGCCGCGGCAGCTCGCGTCGAGTCGCGACCGCATCCAGCGGACCGTCGACGCGCTCCTCGACCGCGTCGTCGCGCGCGGCGCGATGGACTTCATCCGGGAGCTCGCCTTCCCCCTGCCCGCGATCGTCATCGCCGGCCTCATGGGCGCGCCGGCGGAGGACCTCGAACCGATCAAGACGTGGTCCGATCGGCTGGCGGCGTACCTCGGCGGCGCGGTCGACGCGCGCGACAACTTCGCCGAGGCGAGCGCCGGGGTGGCCGGCCTGGTCGATTACTTCCGCGCGCTCCTCCGAGAGCGCGAGCGCCGTCCGCGGGACGACCTGACGAGCCTCATGGTGCGCGCGAAGCACGAGGGCGACCGCCTGACGCGCGACGAGGTCGTGGCGAACTGCATCCTCCTCCTGTTCGCGGGGCACGAGACGACGACGAACCTCCTCGGGAACGGCCTCTTCCATCTCCTCCGCCACCCCGCCGAGGCAGCGCTCCTGCGCGCCGACCCCTCGCTCCTCCACGGCGCCGTGGAGGAGCTCTTGCGCTACGACGGCCCCGTGCCCGCCACCGTGAAGGTCGCGACGGAGGACGTCCCCTGGCGCGGCCGGACGATTCGCCGCGGCGACATGGTCGTCCCCTTCATGGCGTCGGCCAACCGCGACCCGCGGCAGTTTCCCGATCCCGACGCGCTCGACGTGCGCCGGCAGCCCGAGCGCCACCTGGCCTTTGCCTGGGGGATCCACTTCTGCCTCGGCGCGTGGCTCGCGCGCCTGGAGGCGCGCGTCGTGCTCGACACCGTGTTCCGGCGGTTGCCGGAACTCGCGCTCGCGCCCGGGGAGCCGCGCTGGAAGCCGATGATCTTCCTCCGCGGGCTCGAGTCGCTGCCGCTCGTGTGGGAGTCCACATGAAGGCCGCCGTGATGCGCGCGATCGGTGAGCCGCTCCGCATCGAGGACATCCGGATCGACACGCCGGGGCCGCGCGAAGTGGTCGTCCGCACCGCCGCCACCGGGGTCTGCCACAGCGACCTCCACGTCCTCGAGGGATCGCTCCCGAACCCGCTCCCGACCGTCCTTGGGCACGAGCCGGCGGGCGTCGTCGAGGACGTGGGCGGCGCGGTGCGCCACGTGGTGCCCGGCGACCACGTGATCGGCTGCCTCTCGGCCTTCTGTGGCACGTGCGAGTACTGCGTCGCCGGGCGCCCGAACCTCTGCGAGGGCCAGGCGACCACGCGCGGCCCGGACGAGCCGCCCCGGCTCGCGAAGGACGGCGAGCCGATCGCGCAGTTCGTGCATCTCAGCGCCTTCGCCGAGCGCATGCTGGTGCACGAGAACGCGCTGGTACGCATCCGTCCCGACGTCCCGCTCGACCGGGTGGCGCTGATCGGCTGCGCCGTCACGACCGGGCTCGGCGCCGTCTTCAACACGGCGCGGGTGCGCGCGGGGCGGAGCGTGGCCGTCATCGGCTGCGGCGGCATCGGGCTCTCGGTCGTCCAGGGCGCTCGCATCGCGGGGGCCGGGCGGATCGTCGCCGTCGACACCCAGGCCTGGAAGCTCGCGCTCGCGCGCCGCCTCGGCGCGACCGACGTGGTGAACGCCGCGGAGGGGAACCCGGTCCCGCCCGTCGTGGAGACGACCTCGGGCGGGGTCGACTACGCCTTCGAGGCGATCGGGACCCCGGCGACGGTCCGCCAGGCGGTGCGCATGACGCGCAAGGGCGGCACGATCGTCATGATCGGCGTCGTGCCGGCGGGCACGAGCGTCGAGCTGCCGGGCGCGGACATCGTGTTGCGCGAGAAGACGATCCTCGGCTGCATGATGGGCTCGAACCGCTTCCGCATCGACATGCCCCGCTACGTCGAGCTGTATCGGGGCGGGCTGCTCCACCTCGACGAGATGATCTCGGCTCGCCTGCCGCTCGAGCGCGTGAACGACGCCTTCGAGGCGATGCGGCGCGGGACGGCGGCGCGCAGCGTGATCGTGTTCGAGTAGGCGGAGCGGTCAGCCGCGCGTCGCTGGCGGTCGCGATGCCGAGCCCCTCGCGACCGTTGCAGATCCCTACAGCGATTTGAGGAATGCGATCAGGGCGTTCTGGTCGCCCGGCGGGAGCGCCTTGAAGCGGTCGCGCGCGCCCGCGGCCTCGCCCCCGTGGGCCGCGATCGCCAGCTGGAGCGTGGCCGCCCGGCCGTCGTGCAGGTAGTTGTCGGCGTGCCGCAGATCGATCAGCGGCTCGGTGCGGAACTCGGACGGGGTCGCGAGGCCGAGGCAGATGTCGGCCATGTCGGGGCCCATGTCGTGGAGCAGGAGGTCGGTGTAGGCGGCGAACTCCTTGTTCCGGAGGGCGGGCACCGGGCTCTCGCCCGTGCGCAGCGTCGGCACGTGGCAGGCGGCGCACCCGATCTGGGAGAACAGCTCGCGGCCCCGGCGCCCCTCCCTGCCGAGCTTCGCGGGGGTGGGAAGCGCCAGGAAGCGCACGAAGGCGTTCGTGAGATCGAGCGCGTGCTGGTCGATCTCGGGGTCCGCGACGGGATCCACGCCGGCGGGAATCGGCTGGCCGCCGATCGTCTCTTCGGCGCGCACCGCCGGGTTGGTGATTCCCATCTCGGCGCTGAACGCGCCGGCGTTGAACTCGTCGAGCGTGGGCACGAGCGCCTTGCGCCCGAAGCGCCCCAGCCGGCCGTCCACGAAGCGGTTGGGCCGCCCCGAGATGCCGTCGTGGTTCTTGTCGTCGGGGTCGGCGTAGGCGAGAATGACGGACTCGGGCACCGCGTCGAGCAGGCCGCGGGCGAAGATCTCGGCCGTGGTCCGCTTCGCGCGTGCCGTGGCCGACGGCGGGAACGGCTCCTGGTCGATTCCCAGCGCCTGCTTGAGCGCGGGCGTCGTGTGCTGCTGGACCACGAACCCGCCCTCCTCGACGAGCGGGTCGCAGACGCCGCCTTTCTTTAACGCGGTGGCGTGCACCTCCACTTCATCGCCGCGGCCTCCCGCCGTGGGCTTCTCGTGGCACTCGCCGCAGGCGGTCGAGTTGAAGAGGGGGCCGAGCCCCTTCTCCGGCGTGAACACCCTGTCGAACACGACCTTGCCGCGTGCGAAGCGGCGGCGCTCGCGGCGCGTGAGCCCGCGCAGCGGGTCGCCGGGCTTGAGCGCCCGCTCGCAGGCAGGCGCGAGCAGCGCGAGCGCGAGGAGCGCCCATCCGCGCGCCCGCGTCACGGGGCGCGCCTTTTCAGCTCGATGCGCTCGGCAACGATGCCGTCGGCGGTGAGCCGGCAATCGGCGCGCATGACGTCGCCGGGCCGGACGTCATCCGGCGCGATCGGCCCGCCCTCGCCGGAGATGTGAGTCGTCGGCTGCATCCGCAGGTGCACGAGGCGGAGCGCGTACCCGACGCCCGTCACGAGATCCACCGAGCCGGCGTGCACGGCGTGGACCGTGCCCCGATAGGTGTGCGGCAGCTCTTCTTGCGCGGACAGAGCCGCGGGCAGAAGGAGCAGCATGGCGACGAGCGCAACTGTCCGGTTCAGGCGCTGCATGCGAGCTTCCCGCGTTCGGGACTTCAGCTCGCATGGTAGGGGGCGGGGCGCCGGCGAGTCAAATCGCGCCTGCTGCGGAATCCTCGATGGCGCTTGCCATGCCGTCGAAGAACCGCCACCAGAGCTCGAGCGAGCGCGCGACCGCCCGCCGCACGTCGGCCTGGAGCTCCGGGGTGGTCGCCAGACGGACGACGATGTGGTCGCCGATGGCGCTGTGCTCGCGGTCCGCCTGCTCGTGCACGTCCCAGAAGGCGACCTGGGCGCGCGTGCACCCGTAGTGCTGCTCGAGCGCGCGCGCGAAGGGGCCGAACGCGCCCGGCACCTGTCCCTCCGCGGCGAGGTTCGTCGCCGCGGCGCCTTCGATGAACGGGTGCTCCCTGGTCGACCGCAAGAACCAGTCGATGAGGGCTGCGGTCGCCGGGAGCGGCGCGCCGCCCTCCATCGCGTCGCGCGGGACGCCGACACCCTCCCCGAAGCGGATGAAGAGCTCGGGATGCGAGACGTTGCAGCCGGAGATGCGGCCGGTCTCCTCCTCGTAGAGGCTCTCCGCGAGCTCGATCCGCTCCCGGGTGTCCGGACAGCTCGCATGCAGCGCGCTCACGGCGCGCGGGAACTCGCGCACCTGGAGGAAGAACTGCACGGCGAACGGGCGGAGGGCGGAGCGCGGGAGCCGTCCCTCCGCGATGCGGCGCCAGAGTGGATGGCGGCCGAAGGCGCGGCCCGCGTCGATCATCGCCCGTAGACCCTCGACGAACGCGGCGCCGCCCGGCATCGGCCCCGTCTACTCCGCCGCGCGGGGCCCCTTCAAGCGGCGGACCCCCCCATCGGCCGGATCGCTCACGGCACGGGCTTCGCCCCGCGCGCGTCGATCAGGTAGTCCTTGATGTCGGAGGTCGAGCCGCATGAGGTGCCGCAGTGCTCGGCCCAGTTGCTCGCGAACAACATCCGCCGCCCGTCCAGTGACGGGGCCACGTGCGACTCGCACCGGTAGCACCCCTCGAAGACGCTGTGCTTGTGGGCGAAGCGCTGGACCGCCTTGCTCCCGTCCAGCTTCACGGCGATCACCTCGTCGCTGAACCGCTTGCCGTCCTCCTGGAAGTAGTCGACGTACGCCCAGCCCGGGCGACCTATGCTGCGCGTGGAGATGTGGTGCGCGTAGGCCTCGTTGCTCGGATCGGTGAGCCCGGTGATCTTGCCGTCCCGCAGGCGCACCATCATGACGTGCGAGATCACCGTCCCGGCGATCGTCTGTCCGGTCAGGTGACACTCGTCCTGGCCGACGAGCACGTCCTCGTGGTTGTCGAACGGGTTGAGCGCGAAGTCGGCGTGGCCGAGGCTGTAGGTGAAGCCGGCCGCCGCCGTGCCGTGGCAGCGGTAGGAGCTCGTCGGCATCGCGTGCGGCGTGAGCGCGAGCGTCACGGGGTCGATGTCGAACACCCGTTCGTTGTCCCCGCCGTACGAGACGACTCCGTACTTGCCCGAGGCCGACACCGAGACCCAGTCGATCGTGCAGCTCGCGAGTCCACAGCTGGAGATGTCGAGCGCCGGGCCCATCCGCTTGTTGGGATAGGGCGCGAACGGCGGCCGCGGGTCCATGTCGACCACGTAGATCTTGCTCGAGTTGCCGATCATGACGAAGCGCCCGTCGTTCGACGGGTTGCCCTCGCCGGAGCCGATGCCGTAGTCGGCCGCGATCGGCAGCGTCCACGAGCGCTTCTTCGTGCAGGACACGACGTCGAACCACATGAGCTCGGTGCCGCCGGAATTGACGTTGATCTGCTCGTGGGCGTGGGCACGGCTCGGGTGCCAGCGGTAGTCCCACAGGTCGTAGTTGCCACACGGGCCGGACTTCGGCTGGTAGGTGGTGCCGTCGAGGATGAGCGGCGAGGGGGACCCGCCCGACCGGTTCTCGATGCTGATCATGGTCTCGTCCGCGTTCCAGGGCTGCTGCTTGGAATAGACGTGGCGGGCATCCGAGCCCCACGTGCCGCTCACGGGAGTCGTCGGCAGGCCGGGATTGTTGGTGATCCGCATGATCGGCACCCCGAAGGGCGCCGGGCGCACCGGCACCAGATACGCGGGCTTGGGCGTCCCGGGCTCGGTGAAGGCCGCCGTCGGATCCGCCGGGATGGCGGACAGGAAGCTGTCGGGCGTCGACGAGGCCGGAACCGTCACGACCGACGCCGCGACGCCCTGCGGAGCAGAGGGCTGGCTCCTCGCCTCCGGGGCGAGCAACAGGGAAAGGACGATCAAGCCGGGTCGCAGCAGGCGCGTCATCACAGCCGGAGCGCGACAGGGGCTCTTGCTACCAGATTCCATGTTCGATGCCAGCTTCCCCTCCGCTACGGGCGGCAACGGCTCACGCCCGCGCGCTCCGCGCACGCGAGGTGCTGATCGCGCGCGCACGCGGTCCCGAGCCACAGGACGTAGGTGTGGCCGGGCTGCCGGGCGGCGTCGGCGATCTCGGGCGCCACGGCGGTGAGCCGCAGCTCGACCCGGTCGCCGGAGCCCGTGACGGGCCCTGACACCTTCAGCATCACGATTTTTCAAGGCAACGACGACATCGGCTACTTGGCCGCAGGACCACTGATCGGCGGCAATATCCAGATCCACTAGCCTTCGATCAGACGTTAAGCGTCAACGACACCGCGGTGATCCTGAGTGAGCTGCGCGGACCCGCTCGATCACCTCGAGGTCACCTGCGTCGCTCGGCTCCGGAAAACCGCCTACCTCTTCCGTCCACTTCAGGCCTTTGTGGGGCATACGCCCTGATCGCCGACTGCCTCACGGGTGACCTCCCCGCCTTCGGCGAACTCCTTCAGTGTGAGCAGCTGCTTGCGCTGAACGTCACCGCCCCTTGGCAAGAATCGTGATTGGTCTCCTTGTGATTCATGACGGACTCCAAGCGACTCCCGTGGTGACACGAAGGCTGCCGCCGCCGGTCGAGTCGCGGGCTGCCCGCGACTACGATCTGCGGTGCAACGTCGACGATCGGTTGTATTCGGCCGACGAGTTGTCGCTGCGGCGGAGGGTGCGGACGCCCTCCTAATCACTCCGCAGGATTGGCTGACCGCGGACACGCTGTCGGGGCTGTCGAGCGCGGTGCGCGCTATCGCGACGTTCTCGGTGGGCTTCGAGCACATCGACCTCCGCGCCGCGGCGGCTCGGGGCATCGTCGTCACGAACACGCCGGACGTGCTCACCGACGCGACCGCCAATCTCACGATGCTTCTGCTGCTTGGGCATGCACGCCCCTTCGGCTCGCGCCGCACGGCTCCTTTCGCGGCGAGCACCTTCGCGGCGGTGCACCTAACGGGAAGGTTGATTCAGGATCGCCGTTTGCTGGTTGCCTCTCCTGGCCCGACCGAGCGGTCAGGGTCTGCCCGCACTGGCCTCTCCCCCGTCAGAAGTCACGCACTCCCAAGTTTATTGGCTCGTTCTCCCGGAGGAGGCGCGAGCTACGGGGGTGATCCCGTGCTAAAGCGACCCACCATGCTGCAACCTGGGGACATCGTGGTAGAGCGCGTGACCGGCAACCGGGCCATCGTGATCCGCGTGGTGAGTCCCGAGGAGACGATCTGTCGCTTCGGGGACGGCCGGTTTGAGGAGCGTTTCACCTTCGAACTCGAGCTGCCACCGTCGCCGCTTGTTTCATTCCTCTCGTTCTCCGTCTCTTCGTTCTTGAGCTGGTTCCGTCAGAGCCCGGCGGCTTCCGTCCCCGAACGCTCCCGGGCAGCGCGCGCACGGTTTCGCGCCTCCTCCTGATCGGAGAATCCGATGGGGCGGGCGCCACGACTCCGGCGCGCAGTGGACCCTCGTTGCCCGGCGATTGGCCTTCGTGGTAGAGGGTCCTCGCTCCAAGACAATGTACGGAGGGCCCCCATGAACGCGAATGCCGTTGCACGCGAGGGCTTGCGGCTGATCTCGCGGCTCGCCGGCGCGGTCGTCGCGGTGCCGATGATCACCGGGTACGTCACGTTGGGCGCTGCCGTGGCCATCGGCCGCTCGCTCCTCGACACGGCGCGGGAGACCTGGAAACGGCTGCCGTCGCTCCGAGGCAGTCAGCGCCACCACGAGCCAGGCGCACCCAAGGCAGCGTAGGGCGCAGAGGCTCCGCACCGTCCCGTGCCGATGCCCTGCCTTCCGTGGGGCGCCACGGCATGCTGTGACGCAGGCCGACCGCCGATGGAGGTGACCATGCTGCAACGCGGAGAGATCGTGGTCGAGCGCCTGACGGGAAACCGAGCAATGGTGATCCGTGTGGTGGGCCCCGAGGAGGTAACCTGCCGCTTCGCTGACGGGCGGCTCGAAGATCGCTTCGCGTTCGAGCTCGAGCCCCTGCTGTCTCCGCTCGGCTCCCTGGTGTGGTTCTTCCTCTCTGGCTTCGTGGGCCGGTGGTTCCGGCAAGGCTCGCCGGCCTCCGTGACCGACCGCCTTCGGCTCGTGCGCCCGTCCGACTCTTCTCGTAGTCCCCTGGCGGTCTGAACCCCACGACATCGCTCTCATGCACTTCGTCGTGGAGGCGATCGAGGAGAAGCTCGGGAGGAAGACGCGGCCGAAGAAGGGGACGGCGTAGCCGGAGACACAACCGCCGGACGGCGGCGGAGACGGCTGGCTCGAACGACAGGAGTCAGGGGTATGGGAGGTAGACTCAGTTGCTTCGTGTCAATCGCGTTCATGTCCGGCCTGATCGCTTGCTCGGCACAGAGGGCGCCGGAGCCCGACCGGCCGACGCGCGCCGCCGTTGCGCCTCCTGCGAGCAGCCCGCTCGCTAAGGTTGAAGTGGGCATGACGCCGCGCGAAGTGGAAAACATCCTTGGCCCGCCCACTGACGAAAACCAGTACCTGACCGGCAAGGCGTTCATCCCCTTCTACTTCGGGCAGGACCGCTGGCGCCGGGCGTACTTCTATCGCGGGCTCGGACGCGTCGTCTTCGCGGGCGGAGGAGGCTTCAGCATGAACGCCCACGTCGACAGGGTCGAATACGACCCGAACGAGCCGGGGCGCGCCCGCTAAGTCCAGTACCGTGGCGGAGGGGGAAGCTCACGCTCGAGCCGAGCCCGCCCATCTCAGCATCACGCGCCTCGGAGTGATGTTCCTCAGAACGCGCGGCTCGGCGGCTCCCGGGCGCGTCCGACGCGCTCGCAGGGAGGCGATCAGCCGGTAGCCATCCTCGCCCGGCATACCGACATCGCTCACGACGAGGTCGCTGCGCCCAACCGCTAGCGCGTCCCGCTCTGGGCGCCGGCGGCAGGCGGAGGAACGGCGCTGACCCGAGTCGGCATCCGGGCCGCATCCGCGTGGGGAGAGCCCCGAGCCGAAAGGGGGGATGGACGCGGGAGCGTCAACAATAACAATGAGCGGCGGATCGCGTGCGCCCCGCGGGGCGGCACGCCAGAGCCAGAGGAGGGCAGCCATGACGCGGAGCTCGTGCATGCTCCTCAGCGCCTTCGCGGCGACCGTGCTCCTGGTATCGGGGGCGAGAGCCAACACCGTCACCCAGAACACCTCGTGGACGATCGATCGGCCGGGGACGTCGACCACGTATCGGGTGACTGCGTACGGCGATTCGATCTACGCCGGCTACCACGGCTCGATCTCGAACGTCGCCAAGCGGGCGGCGCCGTGGGTGGACGGGGAGTACCTCTCGCAGCTCTGGAGCGCCGACATCGAGGTGATCCGGCGGGCGAAGTCCGGCGCGGTGGCCTCCGACATCTACAACAACAAGATCGTCGCCGAGCGCTCCTACATGCAGACCACGAACACGCGCGTCGTGAGCTTCGAGATGTGCGGCAACGACGGCCTCCAGGCGCGCAGCAACTTCTCCGGCCAGAGCGGCACCTGCGACTACAGCGTGCTCGACACCGCGCTCGCCAACTGCACGACGTACACGCAGCTGGCGATGCAGTACATCAATCAGAACGCCTACTCCGGGACGAGGCTGAAGGTCATCACGAACCTCTACTACCCGGGCTACGACGCCGACAATGCGCTCAGCACCTGCACCGACCCGGGGACCGGGCAGCGGGTCAACAAGCAGAGCGCGTTCCTCCCGTACCTCGCCCGGATGAACTGGCGCGCCTGCAACTTTGCGGCCCAGTACGGCTTCGCTTGCGCCGACAGCTTCGCGCAGTTCATGGGCGCCGACTACGACTCGAACGGCGACGGACAGATCGACTCGGACGGCCTGCGCTACGTTCAGGGCGAGTCCGAGGACAGCTACGTGAACCGGCTCGCGGTGACGCTACGATCGACCATCCGCGACGCCAACGTGCATCTGGTGAACGCGAGCACCAGCTACGACTACATCCAGTCGGACAATACCCACCCCACCTACACCGGATCGACGATCTACGTCGGCTTCTTCGGCGGAACCGGCACGGGCTCGGGCCCACCGGACTACAGCGGCGGTCAGATCGCCGGCGGCAAGAACCCGATCTGGAACCAGCTCGGTCACGAGCGCATGGGCTGGGCGCTGTCGGTCTACAATCCCGCGACGCCCTAGCGGCAGGCGCCCCTCAGGGGAGGAAGCGCAGGAGCAGCAGGAGGGGGACGCCCCCGTAGTAGGCCACCTGGCAGGCGATCTCTACGGCCCGTCGCGCCCCCGCGGCGTTCGCAGGGGCGGCGCAGGCCGCGAAGAGCGCCACGCCCTCGGCGAGGCCCCGCCAGACGCTCGCGTACAGCACGAGGTAGATCGTCAGCGTGAGCCAGTGGACGGCGAATGTCCGTACGTACGAGCCGAGCCCGAGAAGGTAGTACTCGCCGAGCAGCCCGCCATAGGCGATGTGCTGGTGCGCGTTGAAGAGCACGGCCGTCGGGAGGAGCGCGAAGCCGGCAAACCGACCGAGGAGGTGGTGCCAACGCCGGGGTGCTCCGCGCGCCCGCGCGTGCGCGTAGACGACGACCGGGTGGCGGATCGCTGCGCGCGCGGCCTCGAGCCCGCCGGTCTCGGCGAGGGCGAGGAGAAACGGGGTCGGGTCATCGATCTGGAGCCCCTGGCGGAGCCGGCGGCCCGACCGCATGCACACCGAAAGGCCCGGTCCGGGGAGTGGCACGGCCCAGGGTGCGAGGCGCGCGACCGCGCGGTACGGGACCTCGAGCCGGAGGTCGCGCCGGCGAATCACCAGGGCGTCGTCGTCAACGCTCAGCGAGGCCACGAAGGCGCGCGCCACGAGCCGGGCGGCGAGGCCCGGGAGGAGGGCGAAGACGACGACCGCGCGCACGAGCATGGGCGGCGTGACGGGCGGGTCGCTGGCGAGCACGACCAGCGCGAGGATTGCGGGAAGGCTCGCTCGGCTCACCGCGAAGAGCACCGCGCCGGCGATGCGCCAGCCGAGTGGATAGGCGCACGCTCGGATGCTTCCGTTCACGCGGGTTTGCAGGCGGCGAACCCCTTTCCATATGATAGCGGGGCGGGCAATGCCCAGTGACCCTTCACGCCCGGGCCCGCGCGCCGATGCCGCCGGCGTGCGACTCGTCGAGGCGCCGGCGGTGCGCCGCGCCGCGCAGCTCCTTCTCCTCGGCGCGGCGCTCATCTGCCTGGTGGCCGCCGGGGCCATCGTGGTGATCCGGCTCCCTCACCCAGCGGCGCAATCGGCGCCGGCGGGCGGAGTCCCCGACCTCGCCGCGACGCGCCCGAGCCCCGACCCGTCGCGACCGCCGCCGGCCTCACGGGTGAAGGCGCTCCGCATCACGCGGCCTGCCCCCGCGCCCCCGCCGGCCGCCGGCCGACCCGAGCTCGAGGCGAAGGACGTCATCCCCGGCCTGATCGCATCGGGTGAGACGGGCGGTATCGCTGTCTTCCCCCTGCCCGGCACGAAGCCCGTGAAGCGCGGCATCGTGGTTCCCGAGGACTTCGCGCTCCCCGAGGGCTACGTGCGTCACTACCAGATGACGGACGACGGCCGGCAGCTGCCGCCGATCCTCATGTTCCACCCCGACTATCAGTTCGTCGACGAGCGCGGCGCCCCCGTGCCGCTGCCGGAGGACCGCGTGGTGCCGCCCGACATGGCGCCGGCCGGCCTGCCGATCCGCATGCTCGAGCCCGGCGCGACGGACCTGGCGCCCTGAGCTCCCCGCCGGCGCGGGCGCGTCTCGCGGTGCTCGCCGCCGTCGCGGCGAGCGCGCTCGCGTTCGCGCTCTACGCCCGGATGACCTGGCCCTGGGTCGCCCTCGGCTGGGTCGGGCTCGTCCCCTGGCTCGCCGTGCTCGATCGCGCGGCCTCGGTCCGCGCGGCGCTCGCCGCTGGCCTCCTCATGTCCCTTGCCTTCGTCCTCGCCGTCTTTGGCTGGTTCGCGGCCGCGATCGGGACCTACACCGGAGCGCCGTCGCCGGTCGCGCTGGTCCTGCTCCTCGCTGCGGCGCCACTTCTCGAGCCGCAGCTCCTCGCGTTTGCCCTCGCCCGACACCTCGCGCGGCGGGCCGCCTTCGGCTTCTGGCGCGCGACGCTCGCTTGCGCCTGTGCCTACGTCGGGTCGGAGTGGGCGCTTCCGAAGCTCTTCGGCGACACGCTCGGCCACGGGCTCTACGCCTCCGCCTGGATGCGCCAGGCGGCCGATCTCGCGGGCGCGGCGGGCCTCACCTTCCTCCTGGTCGTCGCCAACGAGTGCGCGCTCGCGGGGCTGCGCGGCCTGGTGGCGGGCCCGGGCCTCCGGCGGGCGCTGGCGCCCGCGGCCTGCGTCGTGACGCTCGTGCTCGGGCTCCTCGGCTATGGCGCGCTCCGCTGCCACGAGCTCGCCTCGGACGCCGATCGCGGCGGCGCCCTCACCGCGGGCATCGTCCAGGCCGACATCGGCCAGTACGACCGGCTTCGCGCCCACCTCGGCAGCTTCGAGGCGGTGCGGACGATCCTGGACACGCACTTCGCGCTCTCGACCGCGCTCCTCGGGCGGCACGAGCTCGACCTCCTCGTCTGGCCCGAGACGGTCTATCCGACGACCTTCGGCACGCCGAAGAGCGAGGCCGGCGCGGCCTTCGACCGGGAGATCGGAGCGTTCGTCGCGCGGACGGGGGTGCCGCTCGTCTTCGGCGCCTACGAGCGCGAGGACGGGCGCGAGTTCAACGCGGCGGTGTTCCTCGAGCCCGCGGGCCGCGGGCGGCTCGCGTTCGAGACCTATCGCAAGGCGTCGTTGTTCCCGCTGACCGAGCGGGTGCCGGTGGCGCTCGAGTCGGAATGGCTCCGCCGGTGGCTTCCCTGGCTCGGCACGTGGGCGGCGGGCGCGGGCGCACGGGTCGTCACGCTCGCGCTGCCGGACGGGCGCATGCTGCACGTCGCGCCCCTCATCTGCTACGACGTCCTGGACCCCCGCCTCGCCTTGGGCGCCGCGCGCCGAGGGGCGGAGCTGATCGTCACGCTGTCCAACGACTCGTGGTTCGCGGAGGGATCGGGGCCGCGCCTGCATCTGGTGGGGGCGGCGTTCCTCAGCATCGAGACTCGCCGCCCGCAGCTGCGCGCCACCAACACCGGCATCTCCGCCGTGATCGCGCCGACGGGGGAGGTGCTCGACGCGCTGGCGGTGGACCAGCGTGGGACGCTGGTGGCAACGGTGCGGCCGGATATCCCGGTGACGACGCTGATGGTGGTGTGGGGGGATTGGCTCGGCCCCACCGCACTCGGCACCAGCCTCGTGCTCCTCGCCACGGCGGTCGCCGGCCGTCCGCGCCTCGACAAAGCCGGGCGCCGCTGAGCGCCGGCGCGGGTCCCCCCCGTGGGTGCGGTGTTCCCGGCCTTCCACGGACGACTGCCCGAAGGACACTCCAGACCTTCGGGGCGCCCGGAGGCTCGAGAGAAGGAACAGGAAGCCGTCTGGAAACCGTTCGGGAGTGCGCTTGAGAGCCTGGACCACGGCCTTTGTCGGCACGCCGTACAAGGCCGCGAGGTTCGCGTCGGATCGCCAGGGAGCCCGTCCATGAGGTGGGCCGAGTCAGGGCAGGCGCCGAGCCGCTGCGCCCGAGCTGAGCTCGAGCGCCTCCTCCAACATCGCTTCGACTCGGGGCAGGTCCTCCTTGGCGATGCGGCCCAGGACCCGAGCGAGGATGCGCTTGTCGACCGCGACGATCTTCGAGATGCGCACGGTGCTCGGGTGGCGCAGCCGCGCCATCCGCCACTGGCGGAGCGGACAGTCGCCAGGACCAGGGTTTCGGTAGTATCGGGGCTGACTGCTGATCGGACAAACGATCACGTCGGAGAGAGCGCGATGAAAGCGTTCGGAGCTGACCACGAGGGCTGGCCGGCGCTTCGTCCCCGAGAGGTCCGAGAATGGGACTTCGACCACCACGACCTGCGCACGCCTATAGATAGTCGTAGAGGGCATCGTCCTCGCCATCCCAAGCCTCGCGCAGGCGCCGCTCGGCGAGGCGGCCCCAGCTCAGGGCCTCCAGGTCCTTCTCGGACAGTGGCTGGATCAGAGCGTACGGCTTCCCATGATGGGTCACGATGATGGGTTCGTTCCTGCTTCGCGCCCGGTTCAAATACGCAGAGAGGTTGTTCTTCACCTCGGCGACGCTGGCGAACCGCATGCACGCCTCCTCGAATGAAATGGCCATAACTATAGCCACAGCTGAACCTGACTGCCAGGTGCCGGCAGGCAGACGACGTTCGGCGACTGCGACATTGCCTTGCGCGGACAGCCAGCGCGAGCCCTGGCTCGTGCCTTCGAGCGGAATAGAGCGCCGTTCGCGTACTCGTGACGGATCGGCGAGCCGGCCTCTACGGCGAAGTAGTCGTCCAGGCTGTACCGGCGCTGTGACCCGCCGGCCACCGGCTCAAACCTCCGGGCTCGCCGGCAGGAACGTCTCGCCCATGAGATACGCGTCCACGCCGCGCGCCGCCTCCCGCCCCTCCCAGATCGCCCACACGACCAGCGACTGCCCGCGCCGCGCATCCCCGCACGCGAACACGCCCGGCACCGTCGTCTGGTAGTCGGGCCCGGCCTTCACGTTGCCGCGCTCGGTCAGCTCGCAGCCGAGCTGGGAGACGACCGTATCGGTCTCCGGGCCGAGGAAGCCGAGCGCGAGGAGCACGAGGTCGCAGTCGAGCTCGAACTCGCTCCCCGGCATCTCCTTCATGACGGGCCGGCCATTGTCGTGCGCCCACTCCAGGCGGACGCCGTGGAGCTTCTTCACGTTCCCGTGCGCGTCGCCCGAGAAGCACTTCGTGTTGATGCTCCAGTCACGGATCACGCCCTCCTCGTGCGAGGACGAGGTGCGGAGGATCATCGGCCAGTTGGGCCAGGAGAGCGGCGGGCGGTCCTTCGGGGGCTCCGGGAGAAGCTCGAACTGGTGCACCGAGACGGCGCCCTGCCGGTTCGAGGTGCCGAGGCAGTCGGAGCCCGTATCGCCGCCGCCGAGGATCACGACCCGCTTGCCGGTCGCCAGGATCTGGCCCGGCACCTCATCGCCGGCCACCACCTTGTTCTGCTGGGGCAGGAACTCCATCGCGAAGTGGATGCCCCGGAGGTCGCGGCCGGGCACGGGCAGGTCACGCGGCTTGGTCGCTCCGCAGGAGAGGACGATGGCGTCGAACGCGCGCCGGAGCTCGTCGGCATGAACGTCGACGCCCACGCGCACGCCCGTCCGGAAGGTCACGCCCTCGGCCGCCATCTGCTCCATGCGGCGATCGATGTGCCACTTCTCCATCTTGAAGTCGGGGATGCCGTAGCGGAGAAGCCCGCCGATCCGGTCGTCGCGCTCGAAGAGCGTGACCAGGTGCCCGGCGCGCGCGAGCTGCTGCGCGCACGCCATGCCCGCCGGACCGGAGCCCACGACGGCGACCTTCTTGCCCGTGCGCCGGGGTGGGACCAGCGGCGCCACCCAGCCCTCGTCCCAGGCGTGGTCGATGATGTTCTTCTCGATGTTCTTGATCGTGACCGGGTCGTTGTTGATGTTGAGGACACACGCCTCCTCGCAGGGCGCGGGACAGATGCGGCCGGTGAACTCGGGGAAATTGTTGGTCGAGTGGAGGCGGTCGATGGCCTCGCGCCAGCGGCCGCGGTACACGAGGTCGTTCCAGTCGGGGATGATGTTCCCGAGCGGGCAGCCCTTGTGGCAGAAGGGGATGCCGCAGTCCATGCAGCGCGCGCCCTGGCGCTTCAGCACCTCGTCGGGCGTCCGCTCCTCGAACTCCCCCCAGTGCTTCAAGCGCTCCGGGACCGGCTGCTTGTGGACCTTCTCGCGCTCGAACTCGAGGAAGCCGGTGATCTTGCCCATGGTCAGATCGAGGCGAGGCGCGCCTCGTCGGTGTCGAGGTGCTGCTTGGCGAGCACCTGACGGTACTCGACCGGCATCACCCTGACGAGCTGCTGCACGGTCTCCTTCCAGCCGGAGAGGAGCCGCCACGCGACCGCCGAGTGCGTGTAGTCGAAGTGGCGCTGGATGAGGGTCTTCACCGCCGCCCGGTCCTGCTCGTCGAGCGGCTCGAGGGCGACCATGCCCTTGTTGCAGCGTTTCTCGAAGCTGCCGTCCTCGTCGAGCACGTAGGCGACGCCGCCCGACATCCCGGCCGCGAAGTTGCGGCCCGTCCGGCCGAGCACCAGGACGACGCCCTTGGTCATGTACTCGCAGCCGTGGTCGCCGACGCCCTCGACCACCGCGGTGACGCCCGAGTTGCGCACGCAGAAGCGCTCGCCCGCCTGGCCGCGCAGGAAGACCTCGCCGCCGGTCGCCCCGTAGAGGGAGACGTTGCCGACGATGATGTTGTCCTCGGGCGCGAAGGTGGCCGTCTTCGGCGGGTAGACGACCACGCGCCCGCCCGAGAGCCCCTTCGCGAAGTAGTCGTTGGCGTCGCCCTCGACCTCGACCGAGACACCGTCGGCGAGCCAGGCGCAGAAGCTCTGTCCCGCGGAGCCGGTGAACTTGATGTGGATGGTGTCGGGCGGCAGGCCCTCCGCGCCCCAGCGGCGCGAGATCTCGGCCGAGAGCAGGGTGCACACGGTGCGGTTGCGGTTCGTGATCGGCAGCTCGAAGCGGACGGGCTCACGCCGCTCGAGCGCCGGCCGGCAGCGCCGGATGATCTCGTTGTCGAGCGCCTTCGCGAGGCCGTGCTCCTGCGGCTGGACGCAGCGCCGCGCGACCGCGGGCGGCACGTGCGGGGTGTAGAGGATCTGCGTCAGGTCCACGCCCTTCGCCTTCCAGTGCGCGGAGACGTCCCGCACGTCCAGCATGTCGACCCGCCCGATCATGTCGTCGACGGTGCGGAAGCCGAGCGCGGCCATGATCTCGCGCAGCTCCTCGGCGATGAACGTCATGAAGTGGACCACGTGCTCGGGCTTGCCCTCGAACTTCTTCCGCAGCACCGGGTCCTGGGTCGCGATGCCGACCGGGCAGGTGTTGAGATGGCAGACGCGCATCATGATGCAGCCCGAGGCGACCAGCGCGGCCGAGGCGAAGCCGTACTCCTCGGCGCCCAAGAGCGCCGCGATGGCGACGTCGCGCCCGGTCTTCAGCTGCCCGTCGGTCTCGACCCGGATGCGGCCGCGGAGGTCGTTGGCGACCAGGACCTGCTGCGTCTCGGCCAGGCCGAGCTCCCACGGGATGCCCGCGTGCTTGATCGAGGTGAGCGGTGAGGCGCCCGTGCCCCCGGAGTCGCCGCTGATCAAGACGACGTCGGCCTTCGCCTTGGAGACGCCGGCGGCGACCGTGCCCACGCCCACCTCGGCAACCAGCTTCACGCTCACGCGCGCGCGATCGTTCGCGTTCTTGAGATCGTGGATCAGCTGCGCCAGGTCCTCGATCGAGTAGATGTCGTGGTGCGGCGGCGGGGAGATGAGCCCCACGCCCGGCGTCGAGTAGCGGATCTTCGCGATGTACTGATCGACCTTGTGGCCGGGGAGCTGGCCGCCCTCGCCGGGCTTGGCGCCCTGCGCCATCTTGATCTGCAGCTCGTCGCAGTTGACGAGGTAGTAGCTGGTCACGCCGAAGCGGCCCGAGGCCACCTGCTTGATGGCGCTGCGGCGGAAGTCGCCGTTCGGGTCCGGCTGGTAGCGCACCGGGTCCTCGCCGCCCTCGCCGGTGTTCGACTTGCCGCCGATCCGGTTCATGGCGATGGCGAGGTTCTCGTGCGCCTCGCGGCTGATCGAGCCGAGCGACATGGCGCCCGTCTTGAAGCGCTTCACGATCTGGGTGGCGGGCTCGACCTGATCAATCGGAATGGGCCCCGCCCCCGGCTTGAACCCGAGGAGCCCGCGGATGGTGCACAGGCGCCGGCTCTCGTCGTTCACCGCCGCCGTGTACTCCTTGAACATCTTGTAGCTGGCGGCGCGCACCGCGTGCTGGAGCTTGGCGACCGTGTTCGGGTTGTAGGCGTGGTGCTCGCCACGGCGGCGCCACTGGTACTGGCCGCCGACGTCGAGGTCGCCGTCGAGCGAGGGCGAGACCATGTAGGCGTGCTCGTGGCGCAGCCCGGCCTCGCGCGCGATGACGTCGAGCCCGACGCCCTCGATGCGCGACGCGGTCCAGGTGAAGTAGCGCTCGACCACCTCGGAGTTGAGGCCGATGGCCTCGAAGATCTGCGCGCCCCGGTAGCTCTGGAGCGTCGAGATGCCCATCTTGGTCATCACCTTGAGGACGCCCTTGTCGACCGCCTTCATGTAGTTCTTGACCGCGGTGGCGGCGTCCACGTCCTTCAAGATGCCCTCGGCCACCATGTCGCGCAGCGTCTCGAAGGCGAGGTAGGGGTTCACGGCGCCCGCGCCGTAGCCGAGGAGCAGGCAGAAGTGCTGGATCTCGCGCGGCTCGCCCGATTCGACCACGATGCCGCAGCGCATGCGCGTGCCCTCGCGGATCAGGTGATGGTGCACGGCGGCGGTGGCGAGCAGGCTCGGGATGGGCACGTGGGCGTCGTCCACGCCGCGGTCGGAGAGGACGAGGATCGTATCGCCGTCGGCGACCGCCTTCGAGGCGCGCGCGCAGAGGTCGTCGAGCGCGGCGCGGAGCCCCGGGCCGCCCGAGCGCTTCGCGAAAAGGATCGGGAGCGTCGTGGCGCGGAGGTGCCCGTCGTCGAGCGCCTTCACCTGCGCCAGCTGCTCGTTGGAGAGCGTCGGGCTCTTCAGGTGCAGCTGCCGGCAGTGGAGCGGCGTCTCCTCGAAGAGGTTCTGCTCGGGGCCGATGGTGGTCTCGAGCGACATGACCAGCTCTTCGCGGATCGGGTCGATGGGCGGGTTGGTCACCTGGGCGAAGAGCTGCTTGAAGTAGTTGAAGAGGAGCTGCGGGCGGTCCGACAGGCAGGCGAGCGGCGTGTCGGTGCCCATGGAGCCCACCGCCTCCTGCGCGTTGAGCGCCATCGGCGTCATCAGGAGGCGGAGGTCCTCGATCGTGTAGCCGAAGGCCTGCTGGCGCTCGAGGATCGTCTCCGGCTCGTAGGCGGGCGGCACCTGCTCGGGCGGCGGGAGCTCCGCCAGGCGCGTCAGGTTCGCATCGAGCCACCGCCGGTACGGCCGGCGCGCCGCCATGCCCTCCTTCAGCTCCTCGTCGCCCACGATGCGGCCCTGCTCGGTGTCGACCAGGAACATGCGGCCGGGCTGGAGGCGGTCCTTGTGGAGGACGTTCTCGGGCGGGATGTCGAGCACGCCCACCTCGGAGGCCATGACCACGAACCCGTCCTTGGTGACGACGTAGCGCGAGGGGCGGAGCCCGTTGCGGTCGAGGACGGCGCCGATCACGCGCCCGTCGGTGAAGGCGATCGACGCGGGGCCGTCCCACGGCTCCTGCAGGCAGGCGTGGTACTCGTAGAAGGCGCGCTTCGCCGCGCTCATGCTCTCGTGGTTCTGCCACGCCTCGGGGATCATCATCATGACGGCATGGGCGATCGAGCGGCCCGTGCGCTGGAGGAGCTCGAGCGCGTTGTCGAACTTGCCCGAGTCGCTGGTGGTCGGGTCGATGATCGGGAAGAGCTTGGTGACGTCGTCGAAGAGCGGCGAGGCGAAGAGCGCCTGGCGCGCGTGCATCCAGTTCTCGTTGCCGCGCAGCGTGTTGATCTCGCCGTTGTGCGCGATGAAGCGGTAGGGGTGCGCGCGGTCCCAGGACGGGAAGGTGTTGGTCGAGAAGCGCTGGTGGATGAGGGCGAGCGCCGAGACGAAGAGCGAGTCGGAGAGGTCGTGGTAGAAAGCCGGGATCTGCTGCGGCTGGAGGAGGCCCTTGTAGACGATGGTGCGCGAGGAGAGGCTCGGGATGTAGAAGCGCTCGGAGTGCGGCATCCCGGAGCTGCGCACGAGCTGCTCGACCCGCTTGCGGACCACGTAGAGCTTCCGCTCGAGCGCGTCCTGGTCGGCGGCATCGCCCGCCGCGCCGATGAACACCTGCCGGATCTGCGGGAGCACGGTGCGCGCGAGCGGGCCGGGCGCCTCCTGGTCGACCGGCACGCGCCGCCAGCCGAGGAGCGCCTGGCCTTCCTCGGCGACCACCCGCTCGAGCAGCGCGACGCACGCCTGCGCCTGCTCCGCCTCCTCGGGCAGGAAGACCATCCCGACGCCGTAGGTGCCGGGCGCCGGGAGCGCGATGCGCTCGGCGGCGCACTCGCGGCGGAGGAAGGCATCGGGCACCTGGACGAGGATGCCGGCGCCGTCCCCGGTGAGCGGGTCGCAGCCGCACGCGCCGCGATGGGTCAGGTTCTGCAGGACGGTGAGCCCCTTCTCGATGATGTCGTGCGAGCGCTCGCCCTTCACGTTGACCACGAAGCCGACGCCGCAGGCGTCGCGCTCCGTCCGCGGATCGAGGAGCCACCGGGGCCTGGGTTCGTGCATGCTAGGCTCTCCCCGCGTGCGCGTGGCGCTCACCGTTCCGCCGCGCGCGCTTGCCGGACGAGGCCGGCGCCGGCTCGGCGGGATGGAGGGCGAGCTGCACGCGCTCGGTGTGCGTCGAGAGGACCACCATGGTCTCGGTCCGCGACACGCCGTCGAGCGAGCGGATCTGGCTGATCAAGCGCTCGAGCGACGAGGTGTTCGCCGTCTTCACCTTGAGCAGCAGCGTGTGCTCGCCGGTCACGTGGTGGCACTCGAGCACGTCGCCGAGCGCGGCCACCTGGCGCTCGAAGTCGCCGATCCGGCTCGGGTGTGTGATCAGCACCCCGATGAAGGCGGTGATGTCGAGACCGATCCGGCGCGCGTCCAGGATGGCGCGGTAGCCGGTCACGATGCCGGCGGCCTCGAGCTTCTTGATGCGCTCGAGCACCGCGGGGGCGCTCAGACCCACCTGCTCGCCGATGCGAACGAGCGACGTCCGGCAGTCCTCCTGCAGCAGCCCGAGGATGCGGAGGTCTATGTCGTCTAGCTCGAGGTCGGAATGATCACCGAATCTCATAAGGTTGAAGGGCGCTTTCCCGGAACATTAGGTGGGAAGTATGGCGCTTGTCAACCGGTTCTTTAGGCGACCGACCCAGTGCGGCCGTCAGCGGCGTGGGACGATCCCGCGCTGCTCGAGGTCGGCGAGCACCTGCCGCACGCTCTCCTCGACGCCCTGGGCGTCGGTGCGGAGGGTGATTTCGGGGTGGAGCGGCGGCTCGTAAGGCGCCGAGATGCCGGTGAATTCCGGAATCTGTCCGGCACGGGCCTTCTGGTAGAGCCCCTTCACGTCGCGCTGCTCGCAGACCTCCAGCGGACAGTCGACCATCACCTCGACGAAGTCGCCGGGCTGCATGAGGGCGCGCACCTGGTCGCGGTCGGCGCGGTAGGGCGAGATGAAGGCAGTCAGCGCGACGATGCCAGCGTCGGCGAACAGCTTCGCCACCTCGCCGATGCGGCGGATGTTCTCGGTCCGGTCGGCGGGCGAGAAGCCGAGGTTCTTGTTGAGGCCGTGGCGGACGTTGTCACCGTCGAGGACGAAGGCGTGCACACCCCGTTCCCACAGCGCCTTCTCGAGCGCCACCGCGATGGTGGACTTCCCCGAGCCGGAGAGCCCGGTGAACCAGACGGTCGCGCCGCGGTGCCCGTTCAGGCGCTCCCGATCGGCGCGCGTGACGGCGCCCTGGTGCCAGACGATGTTGGTCGCCTTCTGCTCGCCCATGGGGGCTGTCCTTATCGGTCGTGAAGAGGACTGTCCAACGATGCGCGATCTGAAGAAGCAGCGCGTGTGACGCGCCGGTAGCGGGCGATCGCCGTCGGGACGGCGATCCCTGCCGCCAGGCGCGCATCGGGCACGGGCGAGAGCGGCACGAGGCCGAGCGGCAGCACGCCCGCCCAGCACGGCCACCCGAGGTCCTCCTCGTCGTCGAGCGGCGGGCCGCTTCGCACCTTCGCCGACGCCTCGGCGATGGGGAGCGAGAGCACCTTGGTCGCTCGCAGCTCCCGGTCGTTCGGAGCGCGCACCTCGCGCCACCGCCCCGGCACGACGTGTTCGACGATCGCCTCGAGGGCGGCGAGCCGCTCCGCCGGCTCCGTGACCTCCGCCGCCGTGCCGAGGATCACGACCGAGCGGTAGTTGAGCGAGTGATGGAACGCCGAGCGGGCGAGGACGAGGCCGTCGAGCAGTGTCGCGCTGACGCACACGGGCACGCCCGCGGCGAGCGTGCCCAGCATCCGGCTCGCGGCCGAGCCGTGGAGGTAGAGCCGGTCGCCGACGCGCGCGTGGATGGTCGGGATCACGTAGGGCTGCCCCTCGGCGACGAAGCCGACGTGGCAGAACACGGCCTCGTCGAGGATCGCCTCGATGGTCGCGCGCTCGTAGGAGGCGCGCGCCGGCAGGCGGCGGACGGTCGTGCGTGCGGAGGGTGCGGGCGCGGTCATGCGCGCGAGAGAAGCAGGCTCGGCGCCGATCTACAACCGCCCCGTTTCCACCCCGGTGGACTCTCAGCCCGTGACCGCCGGCGGCCCGCCGATCCGTCCCGCGCGCGGCCCGCGCGGGCGGAGCGCCTGGCGCAGCTCGCGCTTGCGCAGCCGGATCGCGTCGGGCGTCACCTCGACCAGCTCGTCCTCGTCGATCCACTCGAGGCCGTCCTCGAGCCCCATGGCGCGGTGGGGCACGAGGCGCACCGCCTCGTCGTGGCCCGCGGCGCGCATGTTGCTGAGTTTCTTCTCGCGGCAGACGTTCACGTCGAGGTCGGCGTCGCGCGAGTACTCGCCCACCACCATGCCCTCGTAGACGGGCGTGCCGGCGGGGACGAAGAGGACGCCGCGCTCC